>Ga0169931_10008048_pt1 | contig 15483 bp, 10 predicted proteins | sample Kivu_15m_20L_FD_129675 | JGI IMG/M metagenome (GOLD analysis project Ga0169931, IMG submission 129675) | Freshwater microbial communities from Lake Kivu, Western Province, Rwanda to study Microbial Dark Matter (Phase II) - Kivu_15m_20L... | ecosystem: Environmental > Aquatic > Freshwater > Lake... | reverse complement strand
ATTTACAGACTTCACAAAATCCACCATAACAAACTATCCTTTATTCTAAATTAAAATCAAAATTTTAAAAGCTATTATGCTAACACAAACAAAACGATAAGTTAATAAAGGATATGAATAGTATGATCTAATAAAAAAATTATTAACAATTGATCGTTGATGTACATGGCATCTAATAAAAATTAAAGAAGATGACCGAAAGAGTATTAAGATAATAGAAGAAGAATAATAAGATTAATAAGAAGGTAGGTAAGATTATAGAAAAGAGTAAAAATGGTAATGTTGTTAATGTTCATACACAGGCTTTGTTTTAACTATAATTGTAGAAATAGAAATGTTTGTAGGTGTTGAGATAGAGAGAGGAGAGATAGGAGTTTGTTGAGGATAGTAATAAAGTATTGAATAGGGAGATAATAGAGTTATTGAAGATTAAGAATTAGTTGAAATATATATAGAATAATAGTAGGAGATAGGATAATAAGAAGGGAAAGGATAGATGTGTTGATAAGGATAAGAAAGAGGAAGGGATAATATTTCATAAGAATATGAAGAATAAAAAAATTGTGATTGATGAGATAGAAATATGACAGATAGAAATGATAAGTAATTAATTGATAAATGTATAAAACATCATTTTGTTCATATCATCATATCTATTCTATTAATCCTTATTTGTTTTTCATACTGTATTTATATTTAATATTGATTTATATATAATAAATAAGTAATGATGATACAGCTGAAATAAATAAAATCATATGATTTGTGATAAAGTAGAGTTAAATGGTGAATATATAAGACATAACATAGTCATATATATGATCTTATTATTTCAACCATCTAATCTTCTTTATCACTATCAATTCATTTCTTCTTCTTATTACTATTCTGGTTCAACTGATGCTTATCTAACGTATTCAAAATCTACTACTTCTCCTTTATCTGTCTTGTGTAATATTCTGCCTACTTGTTTGAGACTTTTATTTTAAATTTAAATGTATCGAGTTATTTTTGTTGTCGCTAGATTTAGATACAAAGATCGACATATTCTTTTTATAATCTTTATCGTTATCGCTTGAGGTCTTAGTTTATGGTCTATTATGGCTAGATATCTTTATAGGGTTATTCACCTAATATGCTTATTGTTGTAAAATTTGTTAGTTTGTTTATAAGTTATTAGCATTCTTATGTCAGCATTTATAGTTATTATTATTCATCTACTTCGTCATATTATTATTCTTATCGAGGGTTAAACTATGAGATATTTATATCATTATCATCCATCTTTATTTAAATATAATATATATTTCTATTTATATTTGTATTCATAAAATAATTCATTAAATCATTATCTTTATATATTTTTTGTAACTTAATATATAAATGGATTGGAAAAATAAGCCAAATCAAATATTTAACAAAGTAAAACAACAAATGTATTCTAAAGGTGTAGAATCATTTCATTGGGTAGATCAATTTACATCACAATTTGATCAAAATAATACACAGACATTGACTTCACATTTCTTTAATCTGTATTTAAATAAAGTAGGGGTATTCTTAAGCACACAAGAAATACGAAATATAAGAGATTTATATAGTAAAAACAAAGGTACAATATATTTAATATTAGATTAAGATGCAATATTATATCAAGTATTCTTTGAAGATGTCAAATATTCAATATCATAAAAGATAGCAGCTTTGATTAATCAAGCTTATTAAACTGTTAATAAACATCATTAAGAGACTATTCATTCTAAAGCATTGATTGATGGATATAATGTACAAGGACATCCTCATGCTTTAACAAGAAGAAAAAGTAATTAAGATATTCATGCATAATTTGTTAGTGCAATCTCAAGAAAAGTAGATAATCAAGGAAGAGTTTCGTATAAAGCATTTGTTGATTATTATGCATAATTAAACTTCTGCATACCTAATTAAAGATAAAGTGTAAGTATTTATTTATTTAGTATTTCTAGCAATTGATAATTGGTACATGGAACCTACAACATCCAGATTAATATGTTTCATTAAAGCGTCTAACACAATTATAACATACTTTATATTAAAAAATAAGATTAAAAAGTGATGGTAAGACAAATTAATGGAAGACAGGTAAAAAAGCATTATCCTACTTTGATTTATACGATTAAAAATTAAGTAATTATGATAATTTCAAAAGAGGCATGGATAAATTTGGATGTGTATTTAAATAACATGAAATGAGGGCTATTTATAATAAATATGCTAATAATGGTGTATTGGATTATTAAGATTTTGTTAAGCAGATTATGGATATTGATATTAATGGTATGATTAAACAGACTAATCTATTTCAAACTAAGATGGGAACTAATCATTTCACTGTTAAACATTGATCTATCATAGCAATTATATAATAATATATATACAAATAAAAAAATAGATTTATCATTAAATGATTATCATTTTTTTCTCATTAATTTTAAAGTATCAAATGATATATCATCACATATTTGTCTATATTTTTTCCATACTGTTTTTTTACCATTTCTGTCACCATATTGCCAACAATCTATGACGATCTAATCTAATTATGATTAAAATTGTGGTTTTTATACATATCTAGAAGGTTTATATAGTTTTGTCAATTATTATAGTTTTTATTTACGGAACGATGCCTGTTATTATTAGTTAGGTATGTACATTTGTCTTTTTCTATCTCCTGCACCGATTTTTCTAAGCATTTTACTTATTTGAAGTACAGGAAGTTTTGCATATGGACTTTGAGATCGTTAAAAAGCTGATGGCTAGGAAGAATTAAGTTGATCTGAGCCTATGCGACTATGTCTGCTTGTATTTTTCATGGTGGGTAAAGAATGGGCAAATTATTTCATTCAAGATGTTTAAAATAATAAATTTATAAATATGTATAATGCTAATACGATAAAGCTATTATAATTATTTCATAACAATATAATGCATTCTTAGGCTCTAATAAAAATACTATTGGTCTTTTACAATAAAAAATCTATTAATATCATCGTCTTTTGTCAGCTTATTATAAATATTGCAAAAAAGTTTATTTAATACTTTTTAAAGGCATAGGTTTTTCTTTTACAACACCTATAAAATCATTTTTGATTTTTCTAGTCTAAAGTGCAGTCCAATTATGTTTTAATTTCAATTTATTCAAACATGCTTCTTCACATACTTTTTTACATATTTAATCAACTTGATACAAATAATCTTCAGGTAATTTTTATTATGTCTTTGTTGAAATAGGATCCTTTGATTTTTTTACTTAAAACAACAAAGTTTGTGTAATTTACTACAATGGTGTTGGTTCTTAATTTCTTCTTTAAAATAGTGGTATATCCCATCTATCTATATAATATGATATATTACTTTTTAATTGTGGATGTTCCATTCTTTTATTAAAATCTTATATCATTTCATCAGTAAATTTATTCTAATTTTGACTATTATACAATTTAGCATCTTATAAAGGTGTATTACAATATATTACACAATATGTAGTTTTTTGTTATCTAGCAATACAATACATTTGATATCTAAATCCTTTTATATAATTCAATGAATCAGCAATTACGACTACATCGCCTATGAGATTTTTTTAGATTTAGAATTTTAATCTACCTCTTGTTATTTTTTATTAATGAGCATCTAATTTTATGATATTTTTACTTTAATATCCGTTTATTTTATTGATTTGTAGATTTTATTAATTGATTATGATGACTTGTCGATTATGTTTTTATTTTAAATAGGTTGCTATTTAATTAGATCGTTTTGTTTTGCCACTGCCTGGTATTCCGCAAACAACAATTAAGGGCATAATAAAAGAAATTATAATAAAATTTTTATAATTATACATACATTATAATAAAGATAATAAAAGAATATTTATATCATTTCATTAGTCATTTTATTCTAGTATATTTTCTTACATAAATAATATCAGATCGTTATCTCCTTATTATAAACATTTCTGCATTATTTTAGCCATTTTCATCTTCTAGTTTTGGGCTAATTATTTATAATAATTTAGTTTTTTAGTAGTAGTATCTATATTTTTTAACAATTATTGATGATTTTGTTAATAATTACGAGTAAGAGATTATAGTTCACTTATGCGGATATTGCATTGTAATAATTGTTTTTTAAGTGTTTATATTTGTTAGTTGAAGGCACGTACTTAACGTGAACCTAATTCTTTATTTTTTTATTATAAAAGGGCTTATATTACAAACTGTTGTTCTTTTATTTATGTTTTGTATTTTTATATTTATTTTTATTTTTGGCGAAGATTTCGTTATAAGATGTATGATTTTAATTATTAGCTTTATTATTATTTTTTAGGTTGTTAATTAGAATTTTTAGGCATGCCATTTTTTGGTGGTTTAAATTTAGGTATGTTTGGTTATTGATATGGTTTATATTTTTAATTTATTTTATTATCGACTGTTTAATTTGATCCATTTTAATAAGGTTTTTATCTATCATTTTTGCCTCTTTTAGGAGTTTGTTAAACATCATATTATTTCACTTATTTATATTCTCTAGAATTCTTTCTAGATTGCTAGTTCATATTTTTCGTAATACTTGATCTTTCAGATGATTTTTATGAATTATTAACCCCATTTTTAATATTTTTATCATTATTTACATTGTTACTCTTATGACTTCTAACTGTTTGATTTTAACTAGATTATACAGATCTTTATATATTGATTATTACTGATTATCATCATCTAGCCTTTGAAATTGCATATAAAAATAAAGAGTAGTTTATTTTTTATTCTTATCATATAATTTAAACTAAAATTATCTTTTTTATCCTTATTAATCTATATATTCTGATAAATTCATCTAAAAACTACCTAATTATTTCTAAATCTATTGCATGCTATTCATTAAATATCCATTTATCATCATCTATATTATATAATTTTATACTTATTTTTTAAGATATGTTTTATTGCTTGTATCATAATGCATTGTCATATCGATTTTATGTTATTATTTATTACATTTTATTTATTTACGTTTGTTTATTATGGCAGTGAATTAATTATTATTGTTTCCTCTGATCTGTATTCATCCATAGTTACCGTTTTGTATTAATTTGAAAATAACTATCAGTTTGTAATGATGATATATCGGGGTAGATAATTTTTCGAAGTCGAAGGGTTAAGGTGAATTTTCGTTTTTATTTACCAATTTTCATAAATATCATCTTTTTTGCTTTTTATTATTAAATTTAATATATTAAAATATGTTAACAATACTTGAAGATTATAAATGATAATAAATATTTTTCATTTTTAATAGATCAAGTTCAGTTTTTAGCCCAGATAAGATATCGACATCGATTACTTTTAGTTGGAATTTCATAAGTTTGTACATATTGCTAATCTTTGCTTAATATACTACCTACAAATCCTCCATTATTTTGTGTTACAGTACATAAAACACTCCATTGTTGTTTATATAAATCTTATAATTTAGAGTTTATAGTAGATGTAATACAAGTACATTATGTAGACCCTTAAGCTCCTATTATTATATTTTAAATGACTTTTTATTTATTAGTGTTTACTCCTTTACCTAATTAATGAAATCCTTTTAGATAAGAATTAGTATTATCAGTATATATAGACAATATATTGATTATATAAACCCAATTTGGTTTGTATTGATTAACTTTAGACCAAACAACATATGAATTTCCTCCTAAAGTATATATAGTCCATCTTCCTGTGTTATTTTATGAAATAATCAATGTCTAAAATCTCCCTATGAATATACTTTGAAGTCTTTATACTATATTTTTTGCATTTTGTAAAACATCTTATCGATAAGTTGAATAAACATCATTGATAACAAAGTTAAAGATTTTTACCATATCATCTTCTGTTATCCCTGCTCCTGTATAGTTATTGAATTTAAAATTGTTGACGTCTATATTTGCTAATTTATTTTTTTGAGCTTATTCAGTTTAAATACTCATATTCAAAGATGAAACTACGAAGAGGATGAATATTAATACTCTCATAATTTTATATAAATTACAATATACATATATACATAAATTCAATAATAATCATAAAGTGTTTATCGATATCAGAAACTTATCGAAATAATAAATGTTATCTAATTTTTATATTATATTAAGTATTTTTAATGATTTATAAATGATTTTCAAGAAAAATGAATTGAAATTCGTTACTTTTTTTATATTTTATTACTTTGTATATAATGATAATTTGGAATGATCTAAATGAATATCTAAAATAGAATATCATAAATCTTTATATTTTCCATTCCACATAGCATATCTTTTGTCACTATTAGCTTTAAGTGCTTTTAAATCTCTAAATACTAAAGCTTCATAACTGTTAGTTCCTTATTATTGTATCAACCATCGATTTCCAAGTCTTAAACCTTTAACTCTTAAATGTTATAATGTTTGATTTGTTATTTGATTAATTTTTTAGCTCAATCTATTATATGATCTAAAATTACGATTTTTATCTTTGGGAAAGAATATTATTGACTTGGGTAAGATTTTTATTTCTTTGTTCTAAATAAGTTAATTGTTCTTATTTACGATTTAATAATTTAGTAAAAATTTAGATCTGTTTCGATAATTTAGCACCGAGTTAGCTGACAACTTGTTAAGCTCCATCTAATCTTACTTAGCATTGATTTTTTCCAATAACTGGTTTAGTTGTTTTAGTTATTGGAGGTTGATTAGAAGGAACTTTAGATACTAAAGTATTCGTTTAGATTTAAATAATCAAAAAGATGACAATTAAGGAAATTAAAGTTACTTTATTACAATTTTTGTTGTTAAAAACCATTGTTTTCTAATATATATTTATAAAATCTATTTTAACGAATAATTAATTAATAATAATTTTTAAGTTTATATATAAAAAAGCTTACATTGATATATAGTTAAAGATTATTTACATAATTTTGTTTTAATTATTCATCATTATATTACATAAAAATATTTTATAGGAATTAATTGATAAAATCAAATAGTCAAAATAAAACTTTTATTTTTATATTTTTTTAATAAAGATAATTGATGTAGTATAAATCATCCTATAGACCAAATAAGATAGCGACATCGACTATCTCCTATAAAAAGATATGAAGTTTGTAAAAATCTTTATTAATAATTAAAGATATTACCAATAAAACCTGCTTATTTTTATATAATTGAACAAAAAACATTCCATTTTTGATTATTTCTATCGTAATTTTATAGCTTTGGCTGAATTCTAGATGTTTGACAAGTGCAAGTAGTTTTACCTTATGATTATTTGATAATTTATAATATTTTATTTTATAAATATGAGTTTATTCCTTATCCTGTTTATTTAAGTCCATTTAAAGGATTTTTAGTATAATATCTTTGAGGTGATAGACCTATTATTATATAAATCCAGTTTTTTTGTAATATATTAACATTTTTCCATATAACATAATGATTGTCTTGCATACTATAAAAAGATGCGTCTGAGGTAAGATTTTCTTGTAAAATTAAAACTTGATAATAAAATTTGTAATAAATTTATAGTTGTTATGATATTTATCTGGCATTTTCTGCAACATCGGTTTTATATTTTGAAAATGCTGAGTTAATTGTTTTTATAAATGTTGATGCTATTTCTGATGTTATTCCTTAACCTGTTTTGTTAATGAATTGAAGATTATGAATATTCTTTGATATCATTTTGTGATTGATATTACTTTAGATATTTATAGTAATAATCGAGATAAAAATCGTGAGTAATATCAATAGTTTCATATCTATTTATAAAATTTTTATAATAACAATTCAAACTATAAATTTAAAAAGTCTATCATGACGAATTATTTACTTTTAAAAATAAAATTATGATTATTCATCACCTACAAGTCATACTAATCTTATTTTCCAAAACCTCATTTTTCTAATTTGTTAATATGATGATATGTTATATATTTATTTAAATTTTATATATATCACTTCTATCAAAGTTTGTTATATTATTTTTAAAGAATATATGCAATAAGGAAAATCTTCAACACCAAAATTAACAAAAAAAGCAAATAATATCTCTACTCCAATCTTATTAAAAGATAAACATTATTTACCATCAAGATATGGTTTATAACAAGCACGTAATACTAACAATATGCAATCATTACTCAGTAGTAAATATAAAAAATATCATAGCGATCTAGCTTAATATTAAATAATAACCTAAATTAAAACCGAATTCGCCATTAAAATTAAAATTAAAATAATCTAAACAATTATAGACGGATCTTAAAAAAGTTTCTACAGAATTTAAACCTAAGCCATTAAAAAGGTAATTTATTAAGATATATAGATAAGAAAGTGATATGCAAAATTTTAAACAAATCTTTTTAGAGCCGAGACAACAAGTATTGACTATTATTCAATAAAAATAAAAAAACTAACAAATTACATATGCTAAACAGGTCTGTAAGGATTATTAAAAATTACTTAATTTTTAAAAAGGGACAAATTCTTCGCCAAATAAAACATCATCACCGAATAAATAAAAGCTTGATGAAGTTAATTAAAAAGAAGTTAAAAAATATTATGATGAATGTATAGAATTATTGAAGAAATAAGATAGGGTTGAGAAAAATAGTAATTTTGATAATTTTTATTCATAACAAATTCGAGTAGAACCACCTGATATGCCTAATAGTACTATAGCTTCTTCTATTAGTCCAGGAACTGGATATGCACCTTCGATTCCTTTACTTCCTAGTAAAAAAGGGACATTAACATAGTTATTAATGAGAGCAAAAGCTGGTATGAATACTGAAGATATTTAAAAATAAGCTCATTTAGCATTTTATCTAGGCATGGTATACTAATAAAAGAGATCATTCAATTCAGCAGTTAAATTTTACAAAAGATTTTTAGGATTTGCTAAAGCATTATAAGATAAGATTGGTATGGCATTAGGTGCTAATAGAGTTGCCATAAACTTGTTCTATGATAATCAATTTGCAAAAAGTATAGCTTTTCATCATTAAAATTTAAAATTATCTGATAATTAAAACTGTTTTGCTGCATATTATAACCTAGGTATATGCCATAGATCAAAAGGTCAATTTTAATAAGCATTAAGTTTTTTATAGACTGCTTTATAATGGTCTAAACAAAAAGGAGATTCTCAATCATAATGTATAACATATGGTCAGCTAGCTATTACTTATAAATAAATGCAATATTTCCAAAAAGCTTTATAAAACTTCTAAGTACCATTTTATTATATTCTAGTCATCATCATAAATTTGTCGAAAATTACAAAAAACAAACCTTCTTCAATAGAATTTACATCATATGATCCTGATAATAAGTAACTATAACTTATCCTCCTTTGAAAGAATCTATTAACTATCATCATAAGCATACGATGTAATGATAATATTATATAGTGTTCTAAAGTCTTATAATAAAAGAGAAATCAATAGATATTTGGATGTAATATAGGTATTATAATGGGTCATCAATAATTTATAAAGAGACGAGATTGTTAATTGACATAATAATAAATATAAGATATTTAATTAGAATAGTTTTAATTATAGGTTTAAAGTATGATAAAAAAATAAGAATCTTCTGCATAGAAAATTAGAGATTAAGGATAAGATAATTGAATGAGAATTAAAGTTAAATCATATTTTATTATATTATCATAGAAATTTATATTATTATGTAACTGAAATAACACAATTACTAGTATTTTTATATATTATATTAAGATATAACATTTCTTTATTTAATTAATATTAAAATTTATTAATTATAATTAACGATAATGCAAAAAAACATTTATCTTAGCAAAAATCAAAATTATTAATACGAATAAGGACAATCTGGCAAAAATATATCTGAGAATAATCCTTATTATCAAAGAAAATATGATAGTTTTACTCCTAGAAAAAGATATATGAAGGAACATGAGGAATATGATAATTATAGGAGTTCACATATTTAAAAGAATAATACTTATAGAGAGTGTTAACCTATCATAAGATAAGAATAAGGTTTAAGAACATCAAGAAATAAGAGAAATTCAAATTTAATTCAAGAATAATATAAATCATATGATGCACCTTAAACTTTGCAATATAGCTAAAAAATAGTAGAAAAATATTCAAAAGATTTGTTTTAATTTAATGATAGTGATATTCTTAAAGAAAATACTCAAAAATATGTAAATAAAACTACCTCAAGAAAATAAAAATTAAAGAATATCGCAATTGATAAAGATATCTGCAGAAATCTTAATCTTGTTGATGAATAAATCAACGAAAAGAACAATATTCGTTGGAGTGTTAAAAATATGAAAGAGTCTGTTCAACGTAAAAGATAGGTTGAAGTTGATTAAAATATATGTTTGACCCCGAGAAGACTAAATAAGATGAAGTAATAGACTAATAATTAATATATAGTAAAAATGACAAATCTACAAAATAAGATAACTAGATTATAAAAAATGACACCAAAAAGATCATCAACACCTAAACATAGCAGAATAATTGAATCATCTAGCTATAATCCTACCCCACAAAAAAATAAAAGAGTAGAGGTCCCAAGTTATATCCCACCACCTCAAACAATCCAACATATATAGTATAGATAATAAGATCGATACGACAGTACTTCAAATTCTAGATTGAGCCTAGCATCTTCAAGATAGATGTAGATAATGAGTAGAGTCAGCCTTGGTCGTCTAGTAGAATAATAATAAGCCTAAACCTAAGTATAGATGATCCAATCTTTAAGTAATAAGATAAGTTCTAAATTGCAATCAATAATTCGCAATTTTGGTTGATTTTATAATATTTATAATCATAACTAATATTTTATTAATTTTTTATAATGTAAAAAGTAAAAGATTTTGGATAGTATTATTTAAAAAAGAATAATAGTTAATAATTTTATGATCCATTTCTATATACAACAAAAGAAGTAGAAGAATAGATATTATAAATGCAACAAGAAGGATTTATATCGATTGGTTTAGGCAATTTAGCAGGGTTGATATTAACAGCTCCATTTCAAACTATAATAACTAGTTTACAATTATCTGTACAACCACATAAAAATGTATTTTAAGCACCTGTATCAAAAAGTAAATAATTAGTAAAGACTACTAAGGCATTGACTGTTCAACAAAAAAGAAAATTATAATTAACTCTAAGAACTGGGCAAGATCATAAACCATATACAGCACCTGTTTATGATGGATATAGAAGTGTTATTAAAGGATTGATGAATCAAGGTTTTAGAGCATTTTATAAAGGTCTTACTTTTAGATGTATACATCAATTATCACATATCTATTCATTTACGCAAATAACTTTATTAGGACAACATGTAGAATAACAAGGATAGAAATTATTTAATTTCTTTAAGAATATAATGAAAATATATGCAATACAAACAATATGTGATATATCATTCAATGCACTATATATTGCATAAAATAGATATATTCTACAGAATAATATAGCAGAATTCAAAGGTAAATCATATGATATGTAGTTTTTAGAAATATCAATAGAGTATTTAGTAAATTATATACTAAAAAATAAATATTTAGAGGATATTCATATCATATCTATAACAATATCGGATAATTATTTATAAAAACACCTTTTTTATTTAGTTTAGTCAGTAATAACTATAATTAAGCTATATCAATAGCGTATATATGTTATTAAATATTGATGTATCCTGTTAGTACAGCCTTCAAAAGATTAGTTTGTCAAGTATATATAAAATTATATAGCATAAAGATATACCAGGAATGATACCTATGAGATATAGTTCATTAGGACATGCATTAAGATTAATATTTCAATAATAAGGGCTAAAAGGGCTTTATAAAGGGATAGGTCTTTATCAAATTAATTTATTAGTAAAAATAGGATTTATGGATGTTATTTTAAATGGTCGGTCAAGAGAACAATGAAGAAATCACAAATGTTAATATTTTTATTCAAATAAATTATATTATATATCATTAAACATATCCACAAGCTTCTTGAATGACATTTTTTAATTTTTAATTGGCTCCAGAATTCATAGCTTATATAGCTTTTATTTTCCATCTTTTGAAGCAGCTATGAGTATGTCCTATACCTTTAAGCCATTTCCATAGATCTTTTAATGAAGCTGATTGCTATCCAGCTATTTTTTGTTGCATAGATCTTATACTTATAATCAATTCTTCTCCTTTTTTGTTGTCTTTATCACAATTGTTGATGATGTTTGTTGATTTTAGATTTTAGATTTGAGATTGAGAATTTATTTAAGATTATTATTCAATCTTAATTTTTGATGTTCCTAGGGTAGGATCTTGTTGAGGTGCATTGACTAATGGTCTTACCATTAATTTTCCAACTGATCTTTTCGTACCTTGCGGTGTCAAACTTTTTCTATCTTAACCCCTTCTATAATCTTAACTTCTATCGATTTATCTTCTTCTATAGTCATCTCTTCTTCTATATTCTTAAACTCTCCTTCTTTCTTCTTCACTTCTTTGATATTAATCCATTCTCCTATATTACTAATGTAATTTATTTTTAACAATATTTACTTAATTTTCTAACATTTTATTCTTAGTCAATACTATTTTGATTTAATTAGTCATTTAATTAACCATATGCTAATAATATTGTATATCGCATTGATGTAATTATCTTAATTTTACTATTTCTGTCTATTTAGTTAAAAGTTAATTATTTAAGATCTTCAATTTATCTTAAGCATACTGTAATTGTGTTCTTAATAATTAGTTTTGTGAGATGAGTTATGTTGTTACGGGTTAATCTTTTTTTGATAATCTTTAGTTGTATGGAGAGAATTAATCTAAAGTAGTTTATCGACGTGGGTTGAAGGTACTGCATGATGGAGAAACATGTCTTTTTTTTATTTATAATTTTTAAAATGATTTTTTATATGAAGATTTTCTTTTGCTTGAATTATATGATGGTGATCGTCGATCTTGAGAGTCACTATATTTTGAAAAACTATCACGATAATGTTTTTTAAGATTAGGGCTGAATTCATTTTTATTGAAATTTGTTAAATATTTATATCTACCCTCGATTAATCGTTCAGGTTTATCAGCTAAGTTTTCTCTTTCAATCATAACGTTATTATATATTTATTTTATAATTAAAAAATATCATATTATTAATAATTATTAATAATAAAAACAATTCATAAAAATCATAATAAATAAATAATAATTTCATCATTGACTGTAATAATCAATAATAAAATTATCAATATTTTTTATATTTATGAAAATTATAAAGTTGATGTTATTATTACATTTTTATATTATTTATTTTTGTATTTATCTTCTTGTTGTTAAAGATTAAATTATATTAAATTATAATGAAAATAATTAATATTATAAAATATCAAAAAATCATCAATAATACATATTATTATTGATGAATTGTTGACCGTAATAATAATTCATTACAGGGACATAATTGTATGAATATGGTTGAAGATTATTCATGGCTAATTGATATTGGAGCATGTTTTGATAACTTTAAGGATTTACTATGTAATATTGATTGGGTATTGAAATATTATCGAGGGTAGTCCTTGAAGATTTTTCAATACTTTTAACTTAACTTTATTTATTTTACTTTTAAACGACTTATTAAGATGCTTCTTGATTATTATAAATTGGACCATCATTATACTATTGATCATTCTATTCCTTAATAAGATTATGATATTCGATGTTTTAATAATTATCAGAAAGATAATATTAATCATCAAATTATCTTTTTATTAAGATATTATCATGATTTTTTCTTAAGCTTAATCCTTATAGTTGTTTGCTTAAGATCTTTATGATTTTTGAAGAAACTATGTCTTATCTATCTTTTTTGTTTTTTTGATATTTACATATTATAGAGTTATATCGATTTTTTATCATATGTTCAGTACGACTAGATTTTAAAATTGGGACGATTTTGCACCATCTTTTTCCATATTCACTGACAAATCTAAAGATGGCTAGGTCTTCCTGAGGAGTCCAGTTACCTCTTTTCTTTGTATCGTCTAAATGATTCAAAAATCTCTATCTACAGTGTTTTGGAGATTTGAAAACTTTTAAATCTGATTTAACGAACATATGATTGGAAATTTAATACCATCCACTCTTCTTCATTTCTTTTATAGCATTTAGAAGTAAAACATCTTATTCTGGAGCCCATGATATTTTACTGGTTAATTTAATGAGATTCAAATATTAAAACATAAGGAAGGATATACTTTTATTGAAGAATATTTTAGCAATAACTTTCCAATCTTCGTCGGTCTATATAAATATAATGTTTACCATTTATTATTTATTTTATTCTTTGCGATAGATATAGAAGATGATAAACCATATAAAAATTTTTCTTTAGTGCTAGTACCAATTACTTTGTCGGTCTGAAGATTATTGAAGGGCGGAATATCTTAATTAATGAAATATGTACTTGTTTTACAGTCCCTTGTAAAGTTTTCTAAGGGCTTAGAAATCGATTAATTCTAATTTGAAGTTCAAAAGATGGTATTTTTTTTAAAGCTTTTACAATATTAAAAGGTTTTTGCCTGATTTTTAGACATATTAGACCAGATCATTGAATATTGTCGAATGTTATAACATTTAATTATTATATTTTATCCTTTGTCAGGAAAGTATTTAATTTTTAGAGCTTTAATTTCCATTCAATATAATATCAAACAGCTAAATCTGAAAAAAATAAACAATATTTCAATAATAAATTGAGGAATTCTCTTATATTTAGTTTAAGAATAACCATACCATATTCTTACATCGATTATTTTTTATTTAAATGATTTGTTTCTTCGTGTTTAAAAATGCAGAATTCCCACTGATTTTATTATTATTAAAAAACTAAAAATTGATTAGATTTCATTAAAAATGCACAGATATCTTGTATTCATCTTTTTTTTACTATTATAATGATTTTTAATAAAAATCATTTGAAATCGGTCTCTTTATAAATTCTTTAAAAATTCAGTAATCAACCTTTTTCATAACATAATCATTATTTTTTAATAAAATCAAACAAATATTATAAAATTCATAATTATCCAATATATATTTTTGCTAAAATATTTTTTAAGTCATATATTTCCTCTTTTGTTCTGTCAACTATATTATATAATACAATTCTATAAGAATATAAATAAAATTTAGTAACTAAACAGATTTTATATAATTAATGTTATCTTATGATTATAAAGGAAAATACTTAATATTTAAAATATTATACTGTATAATTATTAATTTTAGATATTTTAGACATAACGTCAAATTATATAATTATTAATGATTAGCGTTTAATTTTATATATAATTTAATAGAATAAATCTAAAATTAT
>Ga0169931_10008046_pt1 | contig 15487 bp, 12 predicted proteins | sample Kivu_15m_20L_FD_129675 | JGI IMG/M metagenome (GOLD analysis project Ga0169931, IMG submission 129675) | Freshwater microbial communities from Lake Kivu, Western Province, Rwanda to study Microbial Dark Matter (Phase II) - Kivu_15m_20L... | ecosystem: Environmental > Aquatic > Freshwater > Lake... | reverse complement strand
TACAGCATTTGCAGCCATAGGTTCCATCATACCAGTCATACTCTCAGACATTCCAGGACTAGCAGCACCAACTAATGGGGTGGTATCTTGTCTATACATTGCATCATAATTAGGTAATTGTTGAGGTTGCATGGTATTTTGACTGCCTTGATTAACATCCATGGTTGGTAGTGAACTTATTGCTGTTCCATCCACCATTGATTGACCCATTGGTGATTGTTGTCCAGAAAGTGGCTGAGATACTTTTACAGCTCCATTCTTACCGCCTTTCTTTTTAGTATCAGGTTTGCCGTCCCACAATTCGATAACACGATCGACTAAAATGGACACTTTCTCTCCAAGCTTTGTTTGTAAACTCATTGTAATCATTAAAATTGCTAAAATTATATATACGATGTGAAATTCTGGATACTTTGCACCGCTATATGTTGGAATAAATGTTATCACTCTATGTATAAGTAATAAACCCATAAACATGACAACAATTTGTATGATTACTTCTGCTGAAACTTCTAAACTACTTTTCTTGTCATCTGCTTCAGGAACATATTTTTGCATTGTCTTATTTAAAATAACAATTGGAATGATTGCTATAACGGAGTATTGAAGTATATTTAAGATTTCTGATTTTGAATCATCGTCAAAATTGAAAACGTGCTTAAAGAAACTTTTTGATTCGTCTGTGTTATCCATATCCCTATAGGGTATATTTAGAAATAAAAATAATAAATTCGTGTTTAGTATAAACAAAAAAAGTATTAAAAGTATTTTAAATATTTAATAATATGTAAAATATTAAAGATTATTCTAAATATTATTAAATAATGGAACATATTCCGGAAGAGTATGCGAATAGTCTTGCTAATCAATATCTACGAGATAATGAAATATGTGGAAATTTTAAACTAGTTTCTGTGGATGAAATTAAAAGGGAACACCAATTAATTCAATTATATGGAACATCTAAAACTTCTGAAAATATTTTTAATCATCTTAAAAGATTCCAACATGAAGAATATCAATACCTCAATTTATTAGAAAATATTTTAGAAAATGGCGTGTGGGAAGAAGGTAGAAATGGTAAGACCAAAAGTATTTTCGGACACTCCATGCGTTTCTCTCTAAAGGATGGAAAGATCCCTATTTTAACAACAAAGAAGACCGCTTGGAAAACTTGTCTAAAAGAATTATTGTGGTTTATTCGTGGTGAAACAGATAACAGATTATTGAAGGCGCAAGGCGTCCATATTTGGGATGCTAATGCTTCGAGGGAATTCCTGGATAGTAGAGGTCTTACCTTAACTCGTGAGGATTTGATTGGCAGCGGATATGGCTATCAATGGAGATTTTTCAATGCAAATTACAATTGCTTTACTGGTAAACGCTTATTAGATGATGACCCTAACGATGTGCATAAGGAAAGAAAGGAGTATAAAGGTATCGACCAATTACAGCAAATTATTGACGCATTGAAAGACCCTAAACAGAGAAACAGTCGTCGCTTGGTAATGACTGCATGGAATCCAGCTCAGTTAGATCAAATGGCCCTTCCTCCATGTCATATATTTTGTCAATTTAGTGTTAAAAACGGAGACGAATTATCGTGTGCTATGTATCAACGCAGCAACGACGAAGCCTGTGGAACGACATTTAATATAGCGTCATACAGTTTCCTTACGCATTTGCTAGCAAAACACTGTGGACTAAAAGCCAATGAATTTGTTTATTTTAAAGGCGATTGTCATATTTATGAAGACCATATTGAAGGTATAAAAACACAATTAACAAGAGAACCTTTTCCTTTTCCAACAGTTTCAATAAAACAAGTTAGAGAGAATATTAATGACTATGAAGTGGAAGATTTTCAGGTTCACAATTATCAACATCATCCACAGATAAAATTTCAGATGGTTGCGTAGATTATTTTCTATTTTTTCTTGTTCTTCGTCCACCTCTACTAGCAGTCAAATCTGGAAATCGGTAAGATACAAAACATATGGATGTTAAAACTGTTCCGTGATGATCTTTAACATCTAAGCTGTCATACACGAAAATTTTTCCTGGATGATATTTATAACCTTTATCCGTGATGTTATCTTTATACATTTTTGCTCCACCCTCCGTTCTTCCGAAATTTCTACGTTCAATGATACCATCAATAGACTCCGCTAAAGAATTTTCCGTTTCTTCTTTTGTTCCACTTCCAGAATATTCACACGCAAAACCACCTAGGAACTTACCATTTGGGTCATAAACATCTGTCGTCATAACTGCAGCACTAATAAAATCACCCTTGTCTCCATTTCTTTGAGCTTTAATACATTCTAATACTTCTCCCCATTGAAGCCTGTTTAACCCTTCTTCTTTAGATATTTCTTTAGCACCAGTTGGTATAACACTTGTATATTCAATAATATTAGCATTTTGAATACCAGCTTTAGTTAAAGCCGCATCATAAGACCCGGTTTCATAAGGTAATCCTTCAGAACCAACATTTGACTGCCCAGAACCAGAAGTTATAAAATATTCATAAGGAACACGGTTTCCTAAAATTATTTCTTTCATATATATATATTATTTGTATAAATAATTTAGAATATACAAATAAATATAATTTGGCTCCATTTCCTAAAAGTATAAATTGTGCGTAAGTTATTTAGAAACAAATTGTAATAATAATTATATTATGAGTTCACGATCACTTGCTGCTGCTAGAGCTAGACGGGCTGGAGAAAATGCTCCACCTGTTAGTGGAAATAGACCTGTTACTTCAATCGGTTCACAAGCCGCTTTTGCTCAACAAATGCCTCCTGGTGTTGGATATAATATGCCACCACCACCAAATAATGTAAGAACTGCCAGAGCTATGCCCCCTCCTGTCAAACAAGCTCCGCAACAATACCAACAATTTTATGATAAACAACAATCTCAACAATCCCAGCAATCTCAACAGAACCAAAATAGTTTACCATTTTCTAAATTAAGTATTTCTGATGCTATTGGATTGATTACTTTACGATTAGGTAGAGTTGAACAATGGATTATTGAAACTGATCAAGAAGATGGATCAAGACAAATTGGTTCAGGTGATATTCCTGCTAATCATAAGGTTATTGATAATTCTGTTTTGACTTCTATGATTAATCGTCTTGATTCTCTTGAAAAGAATGGAACAGGTACTAGTACTGGTTCTGGTTCAGAAGAAGTTAAAAAGTTAATTGAAGATGTAAAGACATTGACGGAACAATTTAAGAGAATGGGTGATGATGTTTCAAAGCATACTATTGAGATTGCAAAAAATACTGAACAAGTTTTCAGATTCAATAGAGAACTAACGGAAACAAAGGATATTCTTAAGTCATTTATGGTTAAATATGATATGTTCGCTCAGGAAACTACACAAAATTTTTCTGATTATGAAATAGCTCTATCTGATTTGGAAAAACGATTGCCAGCTGAACCAGAGAGTGCGGAAGCTAATTTAGGACAAGAAGAAGGAACACAAATCGGCACAAGTATTAATGATATTGATACAACTGAAGGAGAAAACATTATTATGTCCGTGGACCTTAAGAATTTGATAAAACAAGAGTTAAGTAATATTTCATAAGTAATTAATAAGTAATTCATAAGTAATAACTTATCAAAAACATATTAAAAATAACCCAATAATTATTGTTACTATGGAATTTGCATATCATGACAAAAAAGTATGTTTTGTAATAAGTGATAAGAAGAAAAAAGATGTGTTTATTTCTATTTTTCAATTGTTAAAGAGTTCATCATCTCATATTAATTTAACGATTAACAAAAGCACTTTTCATATTCAAGGTATGGATAAATCACACGTTTGTTTATTTGATTTAAAATTATATTTTGAATGGTTTGATTATTATGAAGTCAACAAAAAATATGAATTGTGTTTTGATTCTGGAACTTTTTATTCCATTATAAGCACTAAAAGCGATGAACAAGGATTAACCTTTTATTTGGAAGAAGAAAATACTGATTCATTATCTATTGAATTTAAAAATAATGAGGGTGCAAAGAAGGGTGATTATAATAAATTCTTCAAATTACCTTTACTTGATTATGAGTACCAACAAATGGTGATTCCAACTACAGATTATGATGCTGAATTTACACTTCCATCCAAGAAAGTCACTGACATGTTATCACAATTAAGCAATTTTGGAGACAATCTAAATATTAAATGTTCCGAAGACTGTGTAGATTTTAAGGCATCTGGTGATTCAGTTGAAATGCGTGTCAATATACCCATTGATGACATGTCTGGTTATGCAATTGTAGAAGGCGAAATCATTAATTTAACATACAGCTTAATATACGTAAGTAAAATGTGTGTAACAAATAAATTAACCGATGATATCGATTTTAGTTTAAGCAATGAATCGCCAATGAAGATTAATTACAATTTAGGAAAGGATAGTTCACTTATGTTTTATATAGCACCTAAAATCGACCTTTAACCACCTTTATCCACCTTTATCCACCTTTGGAAAAGGTGGAGCCAAATAACTTTTATGATTTTGTATTAATTTTGTATTAATTTTTGCTTCATTTTGGCTCCGACTTCGTTCTAGTTAATAAATATTATTATCATTTTAAATTAAGATGAGAATAATAATAGGATTATGTATATTTTGTCTAGTTTTATTTTTATATCTTCATATTCAATTTCATTTGAAAACTGGGGAAGATTTAGAAATGTATGAAGTGGACCAACCATCAAAAGATAAATTAGAAGAAATTTGTGATTTAAGGCAGCCCGTTTTATTTGATTTTGACTGTCAAAAAATAATGGATACATCGAACCGGAATTATGTAGCAAATAATTACCACGCTTTTGAGGTTAAAGTAAGAGATATAAGAGAAAATGATAGTAATAATGAACTTTATATGCCCCTACCAATGCATTCCGCAGTTAAGCTTTTTGATGAAGACAAATCAGCATCTTATTTTTCTGAAAATAATGCCGACTTTTTAGAAGAAACCGGTATAAGCAAAAATATGCGATACAACGACGAATTTCTCAGACCATATATGGTATCAAATTGCAACTATGACATATTAATGGGTAGCGCACACAATTGTACTCCATTTAGATATGAAATTAACTACCGAAATTACTTTTTATTAACACAAGGAAGTGCACAAATTAAACTTTCTCCGCCACATAGTATTAAATATTTATATCCAGTTTATGATTATGAAAATTTCGAGTTTAGGTCTCCAGTTAATCCTTGGAAACCACAACCTAGGTACACCGCTGATTTTGATAAAATTAAATGTCTCGAATTTACGCTTGTTCCAGGTAAAACATTGTATATACCCGCTTACTGGTGGTATAGTATTCAGTTTAATGAAAATACTAGCATTTCATGTTTTAGTTATCGAACATATATGAATAATCTAGCTATTCTACCTTATATTTGTTTACACGCATTACAAATCCAAAATGTTAAGCGTGATGTTGTTAAAAAAGTTAGTATAAATGAATTAAATAATAAGGAAATTATTGTACCTGTTGATAATGAGGACCTATTAAATACTAATAATACAAATGATAGTAATAATTATAATACCAATGATAGTAATAATTATGATACTAATGATACTAATGATACCAATAATTATAATAACAATAATATTGATACAAATAATAACAACAATTACATAAATCACAGTAGTAATATTGACGATTTACCTCAACCTGCATCATCTGACAATAATATTGGAGCTGAATTATAATAAAATCTATAGGTATATTATAATGGGATTTATTAAGTTCCTTTCTTTTTTAAACCCTTTTTCTACCACTCGTAAAAGAAAGCATAAGACAAGACGTCAAAAAAAATACAAGAGACGTACTATGCGTCGTGTAATGCGAGGAGGATGAGGTGAAATTTCACTGCCTAAAGGAGGAGTAATGAGGGGAGGATGAGGTGGGGTTATAAGTAATATATAAAATTTAATATATACAAATTAAATATATAAAATCTGTATTTTCTGGAATGATAATTTTCTATGATAGAAAATTTGATAATTGAAAATTTTACGATTTTTTTATTAGGTTTTCTAATTCGTTCAACTGTGGTACAGTATTCACACCAACAACTTCTACCATTTTTTCGGGCGGTAAATCATATAATTCGATGTCTATATTTTCTTCTCTTTTAATTATCTCAACAATATCTGTTAAATAATATTCGTGTTTTTTGTTATTGTTATTAATAAATGGTAACCATCTACATAATATTTCGGTATTAAATGCGTATATACCACAATTTACCTTTAAAATATTCAATTGTTCAGACGTGCAATCATTATGTTCCACAATCCTTTGAAATTTACCGTTTTTTATAATTATTCGTCCATATCCTGTTGGGTCCTCATTTGTTGTTATAATAATTCTAGCTTTATCTAAATTATTCACCAAATGAAACATTGAATCTGTCGAAAACATTGGAACATCTCCCGAGAGAATTAACGTGTTGGAATCTGGATAGTTTTTTAATTCACTTATACAGCATTGAATTGCGTGACCAGTGCCTAATGCTTCCGCTTGATTAACATATGTTATGTTTATATTTGACATAACTAAATCATCTTCTATTACTTGTTGTATTTGATTTCTATATTTACCAACGACTATTAATATTTGTTTCAAATTAATTGTCGTCGACAAATTTTGCAGATTACGTAATATATGATTTATCATTGGAATACCTGCTAACTTATGAATTACTTTTGGCAAATTTGATTCCATTCTTGTGCCTAATCCTCCAGCCATAATAATGACAACTAAATCTTTATCCATTTCTTTATATCTTTATATCTTTACATTAATTTTTATACTTTTACGAATGATTATTGATTATTGATTATTGATTATTTATTATTGATTATTTATTATTGATTATTTATTATTGATTATTGATTATTGATTATTGATTATTGATTATTGATTATTGATTATTGATTATTGATTATTACTTAAAGATATTACTACATATATGTAGTAAGAATGCATTTAAAAATTCACGTAAATGATCGGAGTTATAACTCCTGGGAGGTATTTGATACGAATAAATTTAATAAAGTTGAAGTTGATATCAATCCTATTGAGGGTAAATTATTTGCAAATGATGTATTTACCATTGATAAACATAATAAAATAAATATAGTACATTCATCTATTAGATCTGGACCAGCTATACCAGGAGTTTTAATTCTTGATGGAAATAAAACTTATGGAAGAGAAAAAAAATTGGTCGAAGGTTCATCTGTGACTAAAAATCCTAATGGCGGAAGATTGTTGTATAAGTGTATTCCAGACGATTCTAGGTTACCTTCCTTTTTGGTTCCTTATGAAATTAAAAATATGGGTTTTTCAAAGGTATTTAAAAATATATATGTCACAATTAATTTTGATCACTGGGAAGATAAACATCCAAGGGCAAAGCTTGATAATGTTATTGGTCCAGTCGATATTCTCGATAATTTTTATGAATATCAGTTATATTGCAAAAGTTTACACGCTTCTATTCAAAAATTCCAAAGAGATACTAGCAAGTCCATCGAAAATAAGTCTCACGATGGAATTATAGAAACAATTATGACTAAATATCCTAATATTGAAGACAGAACAAACCAATCTTATTGGAATATAATCACGATTGACCCACTAAATAGTGTTGACTATGATGATGGATTTAGTATTGTTGACCTAGATGGAGGAATTAAACAATTAAGTATATATATATCTAATGTCACCATTTGGATGGATGTATTAAACTTATGGAACTCATTTTCAAGAAGAATTTCTACCATTTATTTACCAGATAAAAAACGTCCAATGTTACCTACTATTTTATCGGATTGTTTATGTAGTCTACAAGAAAATGTGAGACGAGTCGCATTTGTGATGGATGTATTTATTAAAGATGACCAAATTGTGGATACTAAATTTTGCAATGCGGTTATTAAAGTCTCTAATAATTATGTTTATGAAGACCCTAAATTATTAGGTGACCAAAAATATCATAAGATTCTAGAATGTGCCCTTGAATTATCTAAAAAATATAAATATATGAATAGTGTCCGCAATAGTCACGAACTTGTATCGTACCTTATGATACTCATGAATTATCATTGTGCTACACAGTTAATCAAGCATAAAACCGGCATTTTTCGCTCTACAATTATGAAGAGGGAATTTAGTGTTCCAGATACATTACCCGAAGATGTTGGTAAATTTATTAAAATTTGGAATAGTGCATCGGGTCAATATATTGATGGTTCAGAAATTGCAGATACTAGACACGACTTCCTTGATGTGGATGCTTATATTCATATTACTAGTCCAATTCGTCGTTTAGTTGACTTGCTTAATATGATAAAATTCCAGAGCACATTGGGGCTTATTACTTTATCAGAGAATACGGACAAATTTTACGAAAAATGGTTGAATGAAATTGAATATATTAATGTAACTATGCGGTCGATTAGGAAGGTACAGTGTGATTGTTCATTACTTGATTTATGTTTTAATAATCCCGAAGTAATGGAAAAAGTTTATGAAGGTTATTTGTTTGACAAATTATATAGAAATGATGGGTTGTATCAATATATCGTATATTTACCAGAATTAAAATTGACTTCCAGAATAACTTTGAGAGAAGAACTGGAGAATTTTAATAATAAAAAATTCAAACTTTTCATATTCACAGATGAAGAAAAATTTAAAAGAAAAATTCGTCTACATTTACTATAAATATTATCTTGAATTCACTTAAACAAATACTGCTATAATAATATAATTATAAAATGAGATTTCTTTCATTATTGTTCTTATTTATACATTTTATACAAAATATATATGCTTTTAATTCTAATTTGAATTCTGATTTGAATTGTTCTATTTCACAAATTCATATTGCTCAAGGGATTAATCCTGGTTCGATGACTATTTCCTGGATAACAACTGATGATTGTTTTTCACACGTTTCATATGGAACTGACAATAAATCATTAGAGTTAATTGTCTATGGTTCATCTTCATCTTATGAATTTTATTATAATGATAAATATTATAAGAGTGGTTATATCCATCACGTATTATTAACTGATTTACAACCATTGACATTATATTATTATGAATGCGGAGATTTAACTGCTCAAGTACTGAGCCACATATTAAGTTTCAAAACATTACCACAAGTTGGTGACGATACAGTCATCACTTTTGGAATATTAGGTGACATCGGTCAAACTGTAAATTCGGTTTCAACTATTAATCATCTTATGAAAGAGCGTGAAATCAACATGATATTACATGCTGGTGATTTAAGTTATGCGGATTGCGAACAAACCTTATGGGATTCGTATGGAATAATGACTGAACCACTTGCATCTTATAAACCATGGATGGTTTGCCCAGGTAATCACGAAATAGAATTTAACGGTACAGATTATACGAATCTTTACACGGCATTTGAAAATAGATATCGTATGCCATATGTCGAGCCACCATCATTTGGTAATGTTATTATGAAGAGCGACGTAAATCCGAAGACTGGAAACCCTTATTGTACCCCCAGCGTTTTTCAAGCCGAGTATAATTATGGGAATTCTTTTTACTCATTTGAAAGCGGTTTAGCTCATATAATTTACTTGAATCCTTACACAAATACATCCGAGACCTCTTTGCAGTACATTTGGTTACTAAATAATCTGGCATCCATTGACAGATCAGTTACGCCATGGGTTATTGTTGTTATGCATTGCCCGTGGTATAGTTCAAATATTAATCATTATGCTGATAGTCAAACTGTTTTGATGCGCGAATCTATGGAAGATTTGTTTTATGGCTTTAAAGTAAATATTGTTTTTAACGGTCATGTTCATGATTATGAACGTACGTACCCTGTTTATAGAAACGAAACTGATATTCATGGTCCTGTTTATATAACAATCGGAAATGCTGGAAATTTGGAAGGTCTTGATAACAAATATTACCCAGAACCTAAATGGAGTGCGTTTAGAAACGGAACTGATTATGGTTATGGAATGTTAACATTGCTTGATAAAAAAAGATTAGTATGGCGATGGTTTATAAATGATGGTAAACAAATGCTACCGAGTGATAAACTTCTATTATGTAATTCTTTTTTTGGATCATCAAGATGCAGTTAAAATTTATAATTTTTATTTCATTATCACTATAAAAATTATATTTCTTACAATATATATTTACTTAATCTATACATTCCATTCCTTTTTGTTTTGAAATGGTTACTTCATTTGCTATCTTTCTTATTATTTTATCTTCCTTTTCCTTATCATTATTTCCAGAACCACCCATAGCTTCAATTACTAATTTACTATAATGGTCGGCGTATTTTGATTCGCTAAAATTACAACCTGGATGTAGCTCTTTGAATTTAGCAAGTAAGTTTTGGTTTTTATATGCTACTTTATTGATTACTTTTTTAATCTTTTTCTTTTCATCATCGTCTTTTTCCCACTTATCTTCGTCTTTAATATAAAAAGTTTCTCTCTTTTTGTCTGTACAATGAATCGGTCGGGTTGTTTCGTCTAAAGCATTTAGATTCTTCACAATAATACTGGAAATTCCATCTACATAACCCAATTTACCTACATTTTCTAAATCTGAAAGCTGTAGATGGAGAGAATTGACGAAATCAGTTAAGTTCATTGCGTTCTTACACGTTTCATTTAGGAAAAATTGTAAATTAAATGTTTTATTGTTTGAGTTGATATTGCTGTTAGAAATGGTATTGGATTGTGTACCAGTTTTGCATATATCTACTATTTTATTTGTCAGCTCTTGATTTTGATTTATTAGTTCTTTGTTTTGTTTCACTACATCTAGTACTAAATTTGTAAGTATTTTGAGTTCGCTTTCACTAGCCATTGTAGTGGGTTTTTCTTCTGTGATTTCTTCATTAATTATACTGCATTTTTTCTGATGCTTCCAAAGCCCTTGGTTATATTTATATATTTTTCCACAATAACATTGATAATTATTGTGTTTTTGGGGATTTTTGGGGATTTGGGGGGTAAAAATATCCTCTTTATCTAATCCATTTATCCTCTTCAAATGCTTAAGTGTCATTATATGACGATTAAAATCTTTTTTATTGCACGTTTTAAGGTCACATTTTTCACAGTAGTATAATTGGGATTTTTGGGGATTTCCTAAATACTCTAACATCTCCTATATAGAGGATATAGAAAAAATCCCTTTAAGTTTTTTAAAAAAAATACAATAACAAAATATTTTTCTTAAGTTTGGTTTGTGACGATAAATTTTCAACATCGTCACAGAAAAAAACGGTCAGTAAGGAGTATTTTGGCTTTTCATTTTTGGACATTTTTTTTGTCCATTTTTCAAAAGTTAAAATACTTTTCATTTTTCGAATTCCAATCGATTCCCTTCATATGTAGGGACTATTTTTTGACCATTTTTTCAGAATTTTGAGATTTTCCCTACATACTGTAGTGCCTCCGGTCTTTAAGTACCCTAGATTTATTATATATTTTTCCTACTTAAAGACGCGAAGATTCGTTCAAATATACCCTAATAAATGAAGAAGTTGTATAGCTTTTTACTGATTCTACAAAATTGAACACAAATTTTCTTATTATTTTATCTGTTCCGAATACTGGAATGAAATTGATATTTGTTTGATCTGTATCTACTTTATCAAGTCCTAACTCCATATGAAGTATGCATGTCTTATTATTATCGTATATTTTACACCAGTATTTATCCCTTTTTTGCAGATATCCAAAAACAACTGACTTACAAATATATGGTAATATGTTTTTTGTTGCCTCCAATAATGTAGTAAAAGATACGTCAAATTTGATCGTTTTCATATCCACAAATCGGTATTTCTCTCGTCTTCTCCTTGGAGACTTATTAGACTTATTAGTGTTTTGTTCGTAATAGCAGATGGACATTTTTTGAGACATATTGATTATAAATATTGATGATTGTTTAATACTTTTCAATAAATTAAATAAAAAAGTAATCAATTTTTTTATTTAATCATACATCGAGCCAATTATTTATAATTTATTTTTATTTTTTCAAAATTTTAATTGCTGATTATTTAATAAGAAGTTGCTATGATTATTTATAAAAGTGCGATCTTAAATCTTCAAGGGTTTAATGTTTGTCCTATTATGGACAATATGTTGTTAAAATAATATAAAGATATAAATACAATTTATATACCCAATATGGTTAAAGTTTGCCCTCTTACTCATTATTCTAAAGAAAATGAAGAGAAATATAAAAATGATTTTTCCAAATATACATTTGAATTGAGTATTTTTCAGAAATATGCTATTGAAGCAATAAATGAAGGACATCATGTTTTGGTGACAGCCCACACAGGAACTGGAAAAACTTTACCGGCAGAATTTGCTATAGAGTATTTTGTATCAAAAGGTAAAAAAGTTATATATACTGCTCCAATAAAAACGTTGGTCAATCAAAAATTTTATGATTTTACAAATAAATACACCAATATATCGTTTGGAATCTTGAGTGGCGACATAAAATTTAATCCAGAAGCACAGGTTTTAATTATGACAGCGGAAATTTTATTAAATAAGTTGTATCAAATAAATAATAAAATAAAAACAACAAGCGCTGTCGATTTTGATATGGATTTTGAAAATGAATTAGCGTGCGTAGTGATGGACGAAGTGCACTACGTCAATGATACCGATAGGGGATATGTCTGGGAAAATACTCTGATGATGTTACCATCACATATCCAATTAGTTATGTTATCTGCGACAATTGACCAACCAGAAAATTTTGCTGATTGGTGTGAAAATTTAAATAAAAATAATAAACAAGTCTATCTAACAAACACTACTTACCGTGTAGTCCCATTAACGCATTATTCGTTTATTGTTGCTAGCCAAAGTGTTTTTAAACATATTAAAGATAAGACAACACAATCAGAAATAAAAAGTATAACAGATAAACTATTGCTGATTCAAGATTCAAATGGAAAATTTAATGATGAAAATTATACAAAAATGAATAAAGTGCTTAAACTTTTTCAAAATAATAATATCAAAATATCACGACAACACGTTCTCAATAAAGTATCCGAATATTTAGTTCAAAATGAAATGTTACCTGCATTATGTTTTGTTTTAAGTAGAAAACAATTAGAAATTTGTGCAAAAGAAGTTACAACTAATCTTTTAGAATTTGATAGTAAAGTACCGTATATCATTGATAGAGAATGTGAACAAATACTTCGAGGTAAATTATCTAATTTTCAAGAATATTTACATTTACCAGAATATGTTAATATGTTGTCTTTATTAAGAAAAGGAATTGCTATACACCATAGTGGTGTTCTTCCAGTATTAAAAGAAATAGTTGAATTATTATATGCTAAAGGATACATCAAATTACTATTTGCAACAGAGACATTTAGTATTGGAGTAAATATGCCTACAAAAACGGTCATTTTTACAGATGTAAATAAATTTGACGGTAACAATAATCGCATGCTTTATGGACACGAATATTCACAAATGAGCGGACGTGCTGGACGCCGGGGTATAGATACAGTAGGAAATTGTATTCACCTGAATAATCTATTCAGAAATGTGGACAGTGTAAGCTACAAACAAATGATGAACGGCAAACCACAGACTTTAACATCAAAATTTAAAATCTCGTATAATCTCTTACTAAATCTGCTCGATATTGGTGACAATAATTTAATTCAATTCGCAAGTAAAAGTATGATAACCGGCGATTTAGATAAACAAATGGGTGAAATATATACTAAAATGAATAAGCTACAAACCGAATTAGATAACCTGAATAATTGCTTAAAATGTTTAAGAACACCAACCGAAGTAATCAGCGAATATATCGAGTTAAATAAAAATATCCCATTTTCAGTCAATAAAAAACGCAAAGAAATGGAGCGAAAATTACAATCCATAAAAGAGAACTATAAATTTATCGACCAAGACCACACCAGCTATTCGAAAATCGCAGAAAAAGAAAACGAGTTAAATGCGTTAAAACCCCAATACGACGGATTAAATTCCTATTTTCAATCGGGAGTTGGTGCGGTATTACAGCTGTTAAATGAGGAAGGCTTTATTGAAGGCGATAATTTAAACGAAACATCCTTGACGCTCACACTTCGGGGTAAAATCGCATCCCAAATTAGAGAAATCCATTGTTTGGCCTTTACAAAATTATATGATGATAAGAAGCTGGATAATTTGTCATCGAAACAGCTAGTTGCATTGTTCAGTTGTTTTACAAATATTCGCGTGACAGATGATTTTAAGGATAATTTTCCGAGTTCAGAAGATGTCATCGTAAATCAAATCGTGAAAGAAGTCGACGAGTTATACAATAATTATAATGATAAAGAATTGGCACGAAATATAAGGACAGGATTTGATTACGAAATACATTATGATTTATTGAATTATGTAGAAAAATGGTGTGATTGTGAAGATGTCGAAGATTGTAAATTAATTTTGCAAGAATTAGCTACAACAAAGGAGATATTTTTGGGTGAGTTTGTAAAAGCTCTATTAAAAATCAATAATATTTCAAGTGAGTTTGAACAAATTTCCGAAATGACAGGTAATATAGCTTTCTTAAGTAAGTTAAAAGAGATACCAAATATGACATTGAAATATGTGGTAACAAATCAATCATTATATGTGTAAATGGAGTATGGATTGAAAGAAAAGATATCCTAAGACAATATCTGTATTTTTTATCATCGTATAATTATTATTAAATTACTTTTAAACCAGTGAACATTTGAAATGCTATCCTATTTCAAATCTTCAAGGGTGTAAATTATAATTTTATTATTTATTAAATTTTTCACTTAAATAATATGTATTATGTTTAATATATGAAGATTTTAGATGATGTTAAGCTGGATTTTACAGATGTACTAATTTTACCTAAAAGAAGTGAATATTCTTCTCGTTCTGAAGTTTCCCTTGAGAGAACATTTAAATTCAAATATTCTCCTTATATGTGGACAGGTGTTCCTATTGTGGTAAGTAATATGGATACAACTGGAACAATTGAAATGGCGCTTGAAATGCAGAAACATAAAGTTTTAACGTGTTTACATAAATATTATACATTTGAAGACTTGATTAGCCAAAATTTAGATGTGGAATATTTTGCTATTTCAACTGGAATTGGAGAGAAAGATTTGGAAAATCTAGATAAAACTATCAAATCAATCAATGTAAAATTCATATGTATTGATGTTGCTAATGGTTATATGTCAAAATTCATTGAAACTTGCAGAAAAATTAGAGAGAAATATCCTGAAAAAATATTAATTGCAGGAAATGTGTGTACTTCTGAAGGTGTACTAGAATTAGTAATGGAGGGTAAGGTTGATAT
>Ga0169931_10008045_pt1 | contig 15487 bp, 16 predicted proteins | sample Kivu_15m_20L_FD_129675 | JGI IMG/M metagenome (GOLD analysis project Ga0169931, IMG submission 129675) | Freshwater microbial communities from Lake Kivu, Western Province, Rwanda to study Microbial Dark Matter (Phase II) - Kivu_15m_20L... | ecosystem: Environmental > Aquatic > Freshwater > Lake... | reverse complement strand
TCAATACGAATGAACTTGCGTTCGGCGATTTCAGCGGCTTTGACGTCGAAATTATCTGAAAAACTTTTGAAACGGTGTACTAGTGGTCCTTAACAAAACGTTCATCGCGCTTCAGAGCTGAGCGGGATCAGCCAGCACGAATCCTTCCAGGTCATCCTGCTTTAGCGATATGGCATCGGCATCGAAATCTAAACCGAATTCCGATTCCGGAACCCTTTCGGCATACGAATCGCGGCCCGACCAATAATTCATATGCCTTGCAAGAAGATCCGGCTCCCCTTTGACGAGGTAATCTCTGACCGCATCTCCCTCGAATCTTGCCTTAGGGATCCGATCGTGCAAATAGCAGTAGAGGATCCGGACGAACTTTGCCTTCCTGTCCATATCCCTGATTTCACTCTCCATCTGTTTCACGTCCACCCCCTCCGGCTTTGCTTGGATGACATATGCGTGGAAAGGTTTAGCGAACTTAATCCCTTCCTCCATCCCCTGCAATAGAGCCCAAGCTCTTTGCTTCGCATCTTCCATTTTCTTAAGCCGCGTCTCGACATCTAGTGTGAGAGTTCTTCCTTTTTCAGCTGTAATGTCCCGAAGCGTCCCGGGAATCGCCAGTTGCTTGGCAAACCGATGCCAATTCCCCTTTGTCCGGTCCATTTCCTGGCATTCCTCGTCAAGGAGCGGATAATCGGCATCATACCATTGCTTGAGATTATTATAAGTCTCTTGATATGTGTGGAATGGATCCGCTTTACGATCCGAAGCGCTTGGAATCATCGCTCCTCCGTTTTTCCGGAGCATGTTAAGAAATTAAAAATTTATGGAAAAGCTCAAATTTTTGACTCGACAACTATTTGACGGCGGGCTGTCGCGGCTTCAAGTGCGTTTCCCACTGCTTGATCTTTTCGAGAAGCTGGGCCTTTGAAGGGTTTTTCCGAAGAAAAGCGAGGTTTTCAGGCTTGCTTGAGAGATGAGCGAGTTTGGCCAAAAGGTGAAGGTGCCGCTTGTCGTCGCACGCGAAGAGAAAAAACAGAGTGTGGACCGGCTTGCCGTCCAGTGCGCCGTATTCGATCGGTTTTTTGGGAAAAACCACCGAGACCACGTCAAACGATTCCTGGAGAAGGAAATCGCGGGTATGGGGAACGGCGACCCCGTTGGAGAGCGCCGTCGGCATGAGCCGTTCGCGGTCGAGGAGCAGCTCCGTGATCACCTCGGCATCCAGATGGAGATCGTTTGCGATCCGTTGCACGCCGGAGCAAATCACTTCTTCTTTCGTCTCGCCTTCGACCCCGGAATAAACGCCTCCCTTATGGATCGCGCGATATAGGCCGAATTGGTGTGTTCCAAGTCGGCACTCGATCTCTTCATCTTCTTTCTCAAACGTGGAAAAATCCCCTTCCTGTTTACAGCTCAAAACCCAATTCTCGATTTCGCTACGGCTGAAACGATACTGCTGATTCAAGCGGTAATATGGAATTTTGCTGTCGGAAATCCACCGGCGGACGGTCTCTTCCGACACGTCCAAAAGCTGCGCAACGTCTTTTAACTTCAGATCCATTCTTCATGCCTCAAAAAAACAAATGAATAGCAGATGTAAAAATTAATTAAAAGAGCCAATTGCAAAACTCCACGGCAGCGATATACCCGATGATTTTGAGCCACCTCGAGAAGCCAAAGAGAGCTTGGCCGTACAGCTCCGACGGTGGCCTGCCCAAGAGGGCAGGCGAGGAGGAGGTGTTTCAAGGCGGCTCAAAAGGGTGGTTTTCGCGTCGAAGAGTTTTGCAATTGGCTCAAAAGGCGGAAAATAAGCGGAGGACTTGCTCCGGCGATTGCGCTTTCAAAAGAGATTTCCGAAGGTCCACGTTCTTAATCGCCGAGGTAAGCTGTGAGAGGATTTGGAGATATTCGGACTGCTTGTCCTCCGGACCTCCGATCATGAATACGATCCGCACCGGCGCAGTGTCCAGGGCGTTCCAATCAAGCCCTTTTTTCTTCTGGATCCCGACCGCAATAAAAAAATTCGGAAAATTTTTCATCTTCGCATGGGGAACGGCGACCCCCATACCAATGCCTGTGGATACAATTTTTTCCCGATGGAAGATGGCAGTCCGGAATTGCCCCTTGTCGGGCAGTTTGCCGGCTTTGGCCAAAAGATCCACCATCGCATCGATCGCCTCATCGCGGGTATCCGACTCGAGAAATGTAACCAAACGAGAATCCAATGATTGGAAGATCCTCATGCGTTCCTTTTTTCTTAAAGGTCTAAAAAGGTCTAAACGGAAAGGGCTAATGCGTGCCAGTATGGCCAAACCGACCCTCCCCTCGTTCCGTGTTCGAAAGGCAGTCTTTCAAGCAAAAATCAGCCACAGCGACAGGCGCCAGAACCAATTGCGCAATCCGCATTTTCGGCGTGACGGGGAAGGGCTCTTTCCCGTGGTTGATCAAAATCACGCAAATCTCACCCCGGTAGTCGGAATCGATTGTGCCGGGCGCATTCAACACCGTAACTTGGTTCTTTGCTGCAAAGCCGCTGCGAGGACGCACTTGGATCTCATACCCTTCCGGAAGATCGGCCCGAACCCCCGTAGGAATAATCGCCGATGCGCCGGGAGCGATAATGACAGGTTCTGCGATTGCAGCCCGGACATCTGCCCCGGAGGCAGACGCAGTGGAATACGTGGGGAGGAGATCAGCGTCCGTTGTTTGGACTGGAACCGGAATTTTGCGTTGCATCATTAATTTCCAGTAGCTCTTTTAAACGGTCGACCATATTTTTGGCAAGCGGATCAGTTTCGGAGCCTTCATAAAACGGACGTCGGTTTCCGGTCAAAAAACCTAAGAAAAAGGAAAGTTTCTCCCGGAGATCGGATCGTTTTACGATGCAATCAACCATCCCTTTTTCGAGCAAAAATTCCGATTTTTGCGCGCGGGGAGGGAGCTTTTGGCCGATCGTCTGTTCCACAACGCGAGGACCGGCAAACGCGATGAGGGCGTCGGGTTCCGCGATGATCACATCGCCGAGGGTCGCGAACGAAGCGGTTACCCCGCCCGTCGTCGGATTGGTCAGGATCGAAATATAGGGCATCCCTTTCTCGTGGAGTTTGGCGAGGGCCGCCGACGTCTTGGCCATTTGCATCAAGGAAAGAACCGACTCCTGCATCCTTGCCCCGCCCGAGGCCGAAACAATGACGAGAGGCAATCTGCGGCTTAACGCAAGCTCCGCGAGAAGCGTCAGCCGCTCCCCTACGACAGAACCCATCGATCCGCCCATGAAAGCAAAGTCGAGGACGGCTAGGGCGTACTCCCGCCCGTCAAGCCGGCAAGTCCCCGTCGAGACGGCATCTTTCCGCCCTGTTTTCTGGATGGCTTGGGCCAAGCGGTCTTTATAGCTTTCCGTATCGAAAAACCCGAGCGAATCCACAGGTCCGATTTCGGTGAACAGCTCCGTGTACGAACCTGCGTCGGCAAGAAGGTCGATCCTCTGCTTGAGGGAAAGGCGGTAGTGGTAATTGCACTTCGGGCAGCAGTTGAGGTTTTGCTGCAATTCATTTGCGTGGATCAGCTCGGAACACCCCGAGCATTTCACCCACCCGCTGAACCCGTCCTTCTTGGTCGTCTGAACCTTGATCTTTGGCTTGTTTCGAGAAAAGAGTCCCATAATTTGGGGCTCAATATACCACGGCCCGCCATAGCGATCAAGGAGTGAAATTCAAATTTTAATTCTACAAACAGGCTTTGGCAAACCGCTCTTCGATATGCTTCCAATTAAAGACTTGCCAAATTGCTTTGACGTAGTCGGCGCGCACGTTTTTGTACTGGAGATAGTAGGCATGCTCCCACACATCGATGCCGAGGATGGGGACCAGTCCTTGCGTACTCAACGGATCTTGATTAGCGCAAGAGGTCATTTCAAGACGCCTTTGCCCCTTGTTGTACCCGAGCCAGCCCCAACCCGACCCTTGGATCGCCGTCGTCATCGCGTTGAATTTTTCTTTGAACGCATCGAAAGTCCCAAAATCGCGGTCGATCATCCGAGCCAATTCGCCGGAGGGTCCATGGCTCAACCCCTTGGAGGGAGGAGCCAAAATCGTCCAGAAGATGCTGTGGTTGATGTGTCCCCCGCCGTTGAATTTGATCGCAGATTGGAGGGTGATCATCGACGCGACATCGTTGCGCCCTTCCGCTTCATGGTACTTTTCCAAGGCGGCGTTCAAATTCGTCACATACCCTTTGTGGTGTTTCGAATAATGCAATTCCATGATTTGCCCCGAAATCACCGGTTCGAGCGCGCCGAAATCATAGGGGAGGTCTGGGATTTGGTAGTTGGGTTTTTCTTGAGCCGCCATCATCGTTCATCTCCTGGATAAAATTCGCATTATAGGAACTCGATGATATCGCGGGGGAAAAATATTCTGCCAGCGCTCTTTTCGTAACCGGACCGATGGGCGTCAAGAGGATGCGTTCGGGAAGAGACCGAAAAATCCGGAAAAATCCCTCCACGGCGCTTGGGGCTGTGAAGACGATTTCATCGAATTCCGCCAGGTCGGGAGTCGGCTCCGGCCTCTGGAAAAGCGTCTCGTAAAGGTCGAAAACGAAATGGGCGATCTTCGCATTTTGCAAATACTTGGCCAAATGGGGACGGGCGATTTTCGAGCGGGGATACAAAAGAAAAGCGCGCCTCAGATCAAGCGTTTCCAAGAATGCGATCACCCCTTCTTGCGTAGCCTCGGAGGCGACGAGCGGCTCGGCGCCCCGCTTGCGGATCTCTTTCGCGGTTGCGTCTCCTATCGCAATGGATACGGCCCCGCTCAAATCGCCGGGCCAGTAGCGAACCGCGTTTTTACTCGTGAAAAGGATGTGGGTAAAAAAAAGCGCGAGAGCTGTTTGCAGCTCGGACGATTCAATTTTTTGCGTCCGGATCACAGGATAATGAAAAACGCCCGGAGGGGGATCGATGCCGAGATAGAGAACCCTACGAGGCGTTGAGGGCATGAAAAAGCTGCTCCATCTCCTCATCGCCCGCTCTAGCCAACACCGCAAGCCTTCCTTGGAGCGGCGCCGTCTCTTTTGGCAAAATCATCCGGTTGAGCCCGGTGAGTTTCAGGCGGATGAGGGCCGCTTCGGCCACAACGACGGCGTCGGCTTCCCCGGTTTCCAATTTTTTGAGCCTCTCTTCGATCGTTCCCCTTAAGTCGATAAAGAGAAGGTCATCCCTAAGCTCCTTGACGATCTCCTCCCGCCGCGAGCTCGAAGTCGCGATCCGCGCGTCCGGCTTCAACCTCTCGAACGATTCCCCTGTCCGCATCACGAGGCTATCCCTCGGATCTTGGCCCCGCGTCAAAGCGATGAGGGAAAGCCCTTTAGGGATCGGGTCGGGAAGATCTTTGGCCGAATGGACTGCGATCCGAACTTTTCCGGCGCGCAGCATCTCGTCGAGATCGCGCGTGAAAAAATCGTTTTTCGGCAGATTGCGGAGGGACGTTTCTTTGTCTCTGTCGCCCGGGCTGTCCGCCCAAACCGGCTCGAGCTCCACATCGGGCCTTATGCGAAAAAGCTCTTCCTTAATTTCCGCGACTTGCGCGCGGGAGAGTTTCGACGACCTGGCCCCTGTGAGAATTTTCATCCGAACACGCTCTGAATCGCCTCATCGACAAGATCCACCCCGATGAGTTGGATTTTTTCTTGGATCGAGGGGGAAATCCCTTTGATATTCCGCTTGGGCAGCACGCATTTTTTAAATCCCATGTGGATCGCCTCCTTCAACCGCGTTTCGATCCGGCTGACGGGGCGCACTTCTCCGGCAAGGCCGACCTCACCGAGGACGACGAGATCCGATGGGAGAAAGCGGTTGGCGAACGATGATGCGACGGCAAGCAGAATCCCGAGGTCGATCGCAGGCTCGACAATCTTGAGTCCGCCGGCGAGCGCGACGAACACATCGCAATGGTGGAGCTGGTAGCCGACCCGCTTTTCCAAAACGGCAATCAGGAGCGCCAAACGGTTTTGGTCGAGTCCCGTGGACCTTCGAGAGGGGGTCGAAAATGCGGTCGCCGTGACGAGCGCTTGGATTTCGAGGAGGAACGCGCGCGCGCCCTCCAGTCCGGGGACGATCGCCGATCCCGAGATCTCGCGCACCCGCCCTTCTAAAAAGGCAAGCGATGGGTTCGGCACTTCGGCAAGCCCCATCTCTTTCATTTGGAAAAGGGCGATCTCGTCCGTCGGCCCGAACCGGTTTTTTACGGCGCGAAGCAGCCTGTAGCCGTTCTGGCGGTCCCCCTCGAAATCAAGCACAGTATCGACGATATGCTCTAGAACGCGAGGCCCCGCCAGCTCACCCGATTTCGTCACGTGCCCGATCAAAAACGTGGTGATCCCTTCCCCTTTGGCCAAGTGCATGAACTCGGTCGCGATCTCCCGCACTTGAACGACTGAGCCGGGCGAGGAAGGAATTTCCGATTTGTAGACGATTTGCACCGAATCGACAATCGCCACATCGGGCTTCAGCTGGTCGATTTGGGCGCGGATGGAAGTGAATAGGGTTTCGCTTAACAGGTAGAGGTTAGGATGGTCGATGTTGAGTCGCCTTGCGCGGAGAGACGTCTGCTCCGCCGACTCTTCGCCGCAAACGTAAAGGACGGTGAGATTTTGCGCGGCAAGCGAGTTGGCGATTTGGAGGAGAAGAGTCGATTTGCCTACGCCCGGCTCCCCGCCGATCAAGATCAGCGATCCTTCGACGATCCCGCCGCCGAAAAGACGGTCCAGCTCCCCCATCTTTGTCGCGAGCCGCTTCGTTTCGCTCATTTCGACGTCGCGGATCCGGACCGGTTTTGCGCTTTTGGCCCGCTTCGACTCGAACCGGGGCTTTTTCTCTTCTACCGCCGCCTCTTCCACAAGCGTGTTCCAATTCTGGCAGGACGAGCAGCTCCCCGTCCACTTCGGCTGGCTATGGCCGCATTCGCGGCACGACCAGAGGACCTTCACTTTACTCATGCGCATCCAACTTTGACAGCGCGGCAAAAGCCGCCCGCTGTTCGGCTTCCTTTTTCGACGCCCCCATCCCGAGACCCAGCTCCCGTTCGTTCACAGTCACGAGGACATGAAACACCTTCGCATGATCGGGACCCGTCTCGTCGACTACCTTGTAGGCGGGCGCTTTTTGAAATTTTTTCTGCGAGTAGTCCTGGAGTTCGGCCTTGTAATTCCTCGGCGGGCTCCCGATCACCCGCTCAAAATCCTCTTCGAAATGGCATAATAGAAACGATTTGGCCGTCTGGCTTCCCCCGTCCAAATAAATCGCCGCGATGAGCGCTTCGAAAACATCCGCTTGGATCGATGCTTTGGCGTGCCCCTCGCTGATCCGCTCTCCGCGCCCGAGAAGGATCGACTCGGCGACCCCGAGCTTCTGCAGCCGCGCGGCGCAGGAAGGGGCGTCGACGAGCCGCGACCGGAGCTGGGAAAGCTGCCCTTCCGGGCGGCCCGGCAGCCGGTGGTACAAGTAATCCGCTATGACAAGGTTCAAGACCGAGTCTCCGAGGAATTCGAGCCGCTCGTTGTGCTCAAGGCAAGCCCCCTTCGCCTCGTTGACGAAGGAGCGATGAATGAAGGCAAGAGTCAAAAGGTCTTTATTCCCAAAGACATAGCCCAACTTTTCCTCGACTAAGTCAAGATTGTTTTTGAAATATTCCAAAAGATGCATAACCCCCGATTCTACGTTTCAAGGCCGATTTTCATCTACACTGAAACGTTAGACTAGCGTATGATAGCCAGCCTATGGCCAAGCTCAACCACCATTTTTCAAAGCTCTCCGGCAGCTACCTCTTTCCTGAAATCGAAAAGCGGGTCGCGGCCTTCCGTCAAAAAAATCCTTCCTGCCGTCTTGTGGACCTGGGGGTCGGCGACATCACCCAGCCGCTGCCGGCCTCCGCAGTCGCCGCCCTAGCCAAAGCGGCCCAAGAGATGGGGCAGCCCGGTTCCTTCCGGGGGTACGGTCCTTCCGAAGGCTACCCGTTTTTGAGAGAAGCGATCGCGCAGGGGGAATACGGCGGTCTCGGGATCGATCCAAGCGAAATCTTCATCTCCGACGGCGCCCAAAGCGACATCGCGAATTTCCAGGAACTCTTCGACGCCGACAACACGATCGGGATCCCTGACCCGACGTATCCCGTCTATCTCGATTCGAATGTGATCGCCGGGAGAACCCGCGCGCTTCTCAAAACGGGACGCTATGGCGGGGTGGTTTATCTCCCCTGCACCGAAGAGACCGGATTCAAGCCTCAAGTCCCCCGATCCCACCTCGATCTCATCTACCTCTGCTCGCCAAACAATCCGACCGGCGCCGCCATCGACCGTAAATTGATGAAAGAGTGGGTCGATTTCGCAAGGGAGCGGAGGGCCGTCATTCTCCTGGATGGAGCCTATGCGGCGTTTACCACCGACCCCGATGCGCCGAAAAGCATTTATGAAATTGAAGGCGCGAAGGAAGTAGCGGTCGAATTCAGAACCTTTTCCAAGTCGGCCGGATTTACGGGCCTCCGCTGTTCCTACACCGTCGTGCCTAAGGAACTTAAAATTTACGATTTCGGTTCGACCCACTCGCTCCACGCCCTTTGGAAGCGGCGGCATGACACCAAATTCAACGGCGTTGCTTACCCGATCCAGAAAGCGGCGGCTGCACTCTACACAAAACAGGGGCAGCAAGAGGTTCAAGCGCTGGTCGCCTCGTACCTCGAACGGGCCCGGATGTTCCGCGAAAAACTGACCGATGCGGGTTTTTCCGTCTACGGCGGAGTCGACTCCCCTTACCTTTGGTGCAAAACCCCGCCGAAAATCTCCTCCTGGAATTTCTTCGATTATCTACTCGAAACGCATCAAGTGATCTCGATCCCCGGCAGCGGTTTCGGACAATCGGGCGACGGATACGTCCGTTTTTCTGCTTTCGCCGACCCCTCGGCATTAGGGGAAGCTCTGAAACGGTTCACAAAAAGGTAATCGGCAATGCGGCAGTTCCTCACCTCTCAACAAACGGCCTTCTTCACCCAAAACGGCTATCTCGAGATTGCCGGAGTTGCCTTCGATCCGTCGGAAATCGCCGCTTCCGCAAAAGCCGCCTTGGCGAATCGACCCGCAGGTCGCGATCTTTGGCGATGCGCGCCTTCGCTGAAAAAATTGATCACGGCTCGGCTTGCCGGCCCGATTTCCCAACTGGTGAAAAACCCTGTGCGCCTTGCCTTCGACCAGTGGATGACGCCTTGCCTTCCTGATCGGATCTGCCCTGTAAAAGAGCTCTTTTCAATACAGGGGCTTGTCCTTTGCGCCCTCTTTTCGCCAAAACCCATCGCCCTCCCCGCAAGACGAGCTTCCGCGGTAGGCATCGCCCCTTTTCCACTCGACACAGCCAATATCCTCTTCGTCAAGCCTCATATCCTGCTCGATTGGCCGCTGGTCAAATCGAACGATCTCTACCTAGCGTCGTACGTCATTCCGAATGCCGCCGTGTACGTCCGCAATCCCAAAGATCCTTCGGCCCATTTCTTAAAAGAGCTCGGCTACGAGTTCGGCGACACGCTCGAAGAATCGACCCACCCGGCGCTTCCCTTCTACACCTAAAATATACTCGTTCCACTTCAAAGACCCTGATCTTCCGGCGTCGGACAGCCGCAAGCTTTGAGTCCCCCTGCATCGCTAACCTTTTTAAGTTTAGCTGCTTCGGGGACGGCTGCGCCTGACTCAAATCTCGGGTGCCTCCTTGGAATATCAGGGTCTTTGAAGTGGAACGGGTATAGACCAATAGGAGGTCTCAAAGAAGATGGCAAGTTTAAGCCAGTTCTGTATACTCTTTGCCTGAAAGCCTATCTCTGATCGATACCTGTGAGCCTTTTCCATCTGATCCTTGTTCTCTCCGTCGTCGTCGTATGGGGAGTGAATTTCGTCGCCGTTAAAACTGGACTCGACGGGCTTACGCCCGCTTTCCTTTGCTTTGCCCGCTTTTTTTTCTGCCTTCCGGCCGCCCTTTTCATCAAACCGCCTGAAGCGCCCCTGAAAAAGATCGCCCTTTACAGCATGGTCATGTTCGTCTTCCAATTCTGCCTCCTCTTCACCGGCATGAGGAGCGGAATCACCCCGGGCCTTGCGTCCGCGCTTCTGCAAAGCCAAACATTTTTCGCGATTGCTTTCGGCGTTCTCTTCCTTGGAGAAAAGTTTTCCGTTTGGCAAGCTGCAGGCGCTTTTGTCGCCCTTTGCGGGATCGGCCTCGTCGCAATGCATACCGGCTCCGAAGTGACTCCGGGAGGCCTTTTTTATGTGATGTCCGCCGCAGTGATGTGGGCCGCGGGAAGCCTGATCGCAAAGAAAATGGACCGGGCGAGCGGCTTAAGCCTAGTTGTCTGGAGCAGCGTTTTGGCCTGCCCTCCCCTCCTCCTGATTTCTCTCATTCTAGACGGGCCTGAGGCCATCCGGTCGTCCCTCCAAACCATCGCCCTGCGCCATGTGGCAGCGGTGGGTTTCATCGCCTATTTTTCGACCCTCTTCGGCTTCGGGATCTGGAATGGCTTGCTCCGCCACTACCCTCTCTCCAAACTCGCTCCCTTCACTCTCCTCGTCCCTGTCGTCGGCATGGTCAGCTCCCATTTCATGCTGGGAGAGCCTCTCCATTGGTGGAAAATCACCGCGGCGGGCATGATCATTGGAGGGCTGCTGATGCATTTGGCTGCCGCTAGGCGAAATCGATTGCAAATCAAGGCAAAAGGGTGAATAAACCTGCAGCCGCTCCCCGGATATCTCAGACTCGAAGGCTCTGCTGCAATTTGGCTTTCGCACCCCTTCCGACGATGCGTCGGCGGGGACCCCGCGTGTCTCGCCGAGTCCAAATTCAAAGTTTCAAACCGATGGGAGTATAACTCTTGACCTATTTTTTAAAATTCCTACAATTTTAGGAATTTTACCCGACCGCGAAAAAACCGATGAACACAAAATATGGAATCGACGCCCCCTATGTCGTGCGGAACCTGTTCCTCTTCGGGTTTATCGCCCTCGCCCTTTCTTGGCCGGTTTTTTGGATCGAAAGCCCCGTTTGGTTCTGGATCGCCTTCAGCTATGCCGCAACGACTGCTTTGACCCTCCTCGCCTTTGGCGTCTGGATGGTGTATAGCGCCTGGGTCGTCAAACCGAAAGTCCTCTCCCGCCTCTTGGACAAATTCGCTTTGAAAGAAGACGAAATTCTCCTTGATTTAGGATGCGGAAGAGGGCTTCTTATGATCGAAGCCGCGAAGAGGCTGACCCAAGGAAAGGCATTCGGCGTCGACCTTTGGATCGGGAAAGATCAATCAGGCAATCGAATGGAAGCAGCCTGGGACAACGCGCAGGAGGAAGGGGTTGGAGACCGGATCGAAATCCACACGGCCGATATCCGCTCGCTCCCCTTTCCGGACGCATCGTTCGATGCAGTCGTCTCGAGCCTCGTCATCCACAATATTTGCCAAAAGCGCGAGCGGGAAAAAGCGCTCTCCGAGATGCTCCGGGTTTTAAAGCCGGGAGGTCGGTTTTTCCTCCTGGATCTTCACTATGGGAAAGAGTACGCCGCATTCCTGAATCAAACCAAGCAAGCCGAAGCCGCTTGCTCCCTATCCGGATACTACTACTGCCTCCCTGTCCGGGTCGTTCAGGGGAAAAAATTGGATATCGAAACTGCCTGAGAAAGTGTTTGTTCCTTTCGATTTTCGACTTCAAAATCGGCAATCCGGCAGGAAAATGTATTTGCAGATATTTTTTTCGCTTACTAGAATCTATGGCTGATTTTTAATCAGGAGGTTTTTATGGTCTCAGGAATTGGATCCGTCACTCATTTTGGAGCGTCGTTTCATCGAATCGGCATCTCTCCCAATCTCGCCGTGACAGCAGTCGCTCTATTGGCCTTGGCCTATTTGCCAACAGCTCAAGCGAGCAGCATGGAAGTTGCGAAAAAATGTTTTGAGGGATGCGTCAAAAACGTTGGATCCTTAGGATACCTTGGAGTCGGGGGCTGCGCTATTTTCTGCGGCTTGATCGGCGGGTTAACGCCGGGATAACGCCCTCGGGTGAATAAGAGCCTTTGTCTCCATCCCCGTGATGCGGCTTCCTTGATTGGGGTTCCTTTGGAGCCGATTTTGAATTGAAATGGGTTGCAGTGCTTCCCTGCAACCTACTCAAATCTTTGCGGCACATTCCCGATCGGTTCTTAACAAAGATTCTTGGAGTCATTTCGGCGTCAAAGCGCGTATAATCGGCGAACTCAAATTGCCGCGTATTGAATTAATATGCAGTATACCGCTCGTGATTCAAAAATTGGTTTTGGCTGCGTCGGACAGCCACGGCATTCGATCCCGCTTGCATCGCCCAACCCTTTCAGGTTGGGCTGCTTCAGCGCCGGCTCCGCCTGGCTCAAATGGCGGGCGCCTCCTTGCCATCTCCCAATTTTTGAATCACTCTCGGTATATTTTGCGCAGCCTGCGATCGATCGATTCCACCTAGATCTTAATCTGCTCTTTTTCTTGAATGATGCGGTCGAATTGTTTCCCTAGAGAGAGAACCGCAACGATCCACAAAAAAATGACAAGCAAGAAAATCGCCGCAACGTAAGGCGCGCTGACTGCAACGGTGGCGAAAATCAAAAGAAGGCCTTGGTGAATGATCGAACCTCCCGACTTGCCGATTCGTGAGCCGACGCCGTCAATGACCGCTTTGCCTTTTAGCCGTGATTCGGGATCGAGAGGAATAAAGGCCATTTCCTTGGTGGCGTCAAACAGGGTGTATTTACATGCGCGAGCCATCACTTGATGGAGAGACCCAAGCGAAATGCTAAGCATCAAAGGGGTTGTATGCAGAAAAGCGCCCACCCAATGAAGCTCTCGCTGCTCGGCAAGGGTGAAGAAGAAAAAAGTGACGCCGGTAATCAAGATCGTTCCCGCAGGGATCAATGCGGCCAGAGTCCACGAGCGTCGGATAGAACTATTGGTAAAAAAAATGGCGACGACCGTAGCGATAATACCCATAACCGTCATGACTTGTCCCATATATGCCGTATAGTCATTCGGATTCGGATAAACCTGTTTGATTTGATGCTTCCAAACGACCTCTACGAGGTTCATCCCAAGATTATAGGCGAGAACGATCGCCGCGATACAAACTAAATATTTCGACTTCGCCAGATAAGCGAAGTTCTTTCGCATCGACATCTTGATTTTTTCAGATTCCTCGTAACGGGATTGGATCGTCTCGGAGGATTGAATGACGTTTTTATTTAACCAGCGGAACACGATAACCGTTAAAAAACCGGCGATCAGTACGGCGCAGCCTAAAAAAAGGACCGATTGATCCCACGCATTTTTACCGTAAGGGATCGAGGGAATATATAGGTTGCTCGCGAAATTGCTCGCCGCCTGACCCGCTCCAATGCCAGCAAGATTGCCTCCGATCGTCAGAAGGCCGTAGAACCGCTTGGCTTCGGCAACAGAGGTTACTTCATTTGCAAACCCCCAAAATAAAACGGATAATATCGCGGTACTCCAAAGTTCGGACATCACATAGAAAAGGGTAAAGGTCCAGTTGCGGAATATCGCAATCAATCCCTTGCAGCCTGTCGGGAGGCATGCTTGGAGTTTATCTGCCAACAAATTCGGGTGGAGAAAATCTTGAGCGGGGAACAGGACGAACGTGAAAAGCAAGAAAAACGACAAAAACATCAGCATGATTATGTAAAAGACCTTCTCCCTGGAAAACCGGTTGGAAAGCCGAGTGAACACAAATGTCAGAAGAATCGCGCTCGGGAGGATCGCCCAGACTTTTATGAAGGGGATGGCTTCCGCTCCCGAATTGGAGGCGGTGACCACCATCGAATCTTTGTATACCCTTAGAATATTGTAATTAAACGTGATCAGCGAGAAAATGAGCATGAGCGGGAGGAACTTCTTATGCTCTCTTCGGTAAATGGGCCACAATAAAGAGCGCCATTTCCCAAATTCGTCCGGGGGAGCGGATTGCTGCATAGTTTGAGTTGCCGAATGACCCTGAGCATCACATATTTACCCTTATAAAACCAGGGCGAACTCGGAGCGGCAGCCTAGTCTTTCATTTTCAGGGCGTTCAGACGAGAGCGCGGGCCCCACCCCTTCGTCATCCGAAAATCCGTCCGGCAGGGCGCTTGCCGCCGATGATTAATCCGAGACCCAAATAGATGACAAGATGAGACCGTTGCATAACCCCATTTGGGGGGCAAATCCGCGCTTTCTTCACTGGATTCGGATTTTTCGCAAATCGCCTATACTCATTCGCATATGTTCGATTTGCGAAAAACCGACCTGGCTTTGAAATCATCGAATTTTCCCCACAAAGCGGGTTGTGCAACGGTCTCAAGATGTGCCGGCGAGGCACAGCCAAATAAAGGGGGTATAACCCCCGGTCTGGACGAGGAGTGCCATTGTCAAAGGCAAGGGCGACGAGGGCCATATTGCATCAATATGGCCGAGGAGCAAAGGGCTAAAGGTGCCGAAAAGCGCACAAAGGTCTTTGTTTAGGAATGAAAGATAGGCTCAGGAAGATTGATTTGGCAAAGCCGCAGCAAACAGGTTGTCACCTATTTGAGTCTCGGGTTAAGAACGAAGCGGAGAATCGCCTCATTTTCCGGAGAAGTTCTTCAATTCTTTCTGTCCGAACACGAGGGTCAATACGCCTCCCGCAATAATGCAAACGATGCCGAGAAAGGACCATCCGTCGGGCAATAGTCCCCACACAAAATAATCGGCGGCAAGGCCGAGCGCAATCGTCAGATACATGATCGGCGCGACTAGCCTCGCAGGGGCTTTAGCTAGGGAGAGAGTATTGAAATAGAGATATACAATTCCGGCTGCGCCGAGGAAGGCGAACCGATCCCACAGAAAAAAGGAGGGCCATCCGCCTGCGAAAGGAAGCAGCGCTAACGTGGCGAGCAAGCAGATGAAATTCGTATAAAAAAGGATTTGGAAGGTCGAGGCCGTTTTCGTCATGAACCGGACGTAGATCAGGGCGACTGCGGCAAAGACTCCGGAAGCGAGTCCGATAACCGATTGGGGATGAAATGACTCCGGATCGGGGCGCAGAATCATGAGGACGCCGAGAAATCCGGTAATAATCCCGATCCACATTTTATGCGGCGTGCGGATCTTGTGGAGCGCCCAAGCGATGACCGGGATGAATAGGGGGTATGTGTTGTAAAGGACCAAAGCGTTGCCGAGCGGAAGAAAGCGGAGGGTGTAAAAAAAGCATCCGACCGAGAGGAGGGAGCAAATGCTCCGTTTTACAAGCTGAAAGGGTTCGGCGACCGGATAGAGTTCTTTTCGGCGGAGGACAGCCCAAGGCAAAAGGATTAGGCAGCCGATCAAATATCTGGCGAAAAGGACCTGGTCGGTGGTCGCCTGAGTCCCAATCAGCTTCACGATCAAGCTCAAGGCCGAATATACCACGGCGCTCAAAACCGCGTATC
>Ga0169931_10008044_pt1 | contig 15488 bp, 13 predicted proteins | sample Kivu_15m_20L_FD_129675 | JGI IMG/M metagenome (GOLD analysis project Ga0169931, IMG submission 129675) | Freshwater microbial communities from Lake Kivu, Western Province, Rwanda to study Microbial Dark Matter (Phase II) - Kivu_15m_20L... | ecosystem: Environmental > Aquatic > Freshwater > Lake... | reverse complement strand
GCAAAAACCCCCGGTTCGCGCGGGCGAAGTGATTAGTGATTTCCGCCTGAACGCAAGCTAAACCAGCGGTGAAGCCGGTAGCGCCGCGAACCGCGCAAGCGGAGAATGCCGCGGTAGTCGTTCCAATTGGTCGCCACGAGCCACACGCCGAGAAAGACGATCGTCAGCGAGATGATCGACGCGATCCACACAGCAGCGTGGTGAACATGTTGCGTGCCGCCGTCGGGATTGAACAGATAACGTGCAAACTCGCTGCCGAAGTTCATGCCGAAGAAACCGGTGATCACTGCACCCGCGCCGAAGATGGTCGATAGCATCGCGAGCCGGTTGACGGCTTCAGTCGAACGGAACTGGTTGTACTCGTTGATCGCGGCGTTCATCTTTTCGATTTCCTGTTCGATTTGATTGCGCAGTTCTTCGACGCGGTACGCCTTACACTGCATCATGAAGTGCTCGATCTCCTCGTCCTTGTTGGCGAGTTCGTCGAAGTGCCAGTAGTTGCAGAAGTTGAGGAAGTCGCTGCGCAGGTCCGACGTGATGGCCATGTTCTGATGCTGCAGCGTGCCCATCTCGAGATCGTGATAGAGCCGGCGCGAAACGAGCGCGACGTTCTCGGCAAAGTCGAGGAGCGTGGCACGGTAGAAGAGCGCGACGATCGCCATGAGGTAGTAGCGGCCTTGGAACATGCGCTGGATCAGGTCGCCCTCGGAGGCGAGATGAAGTCCGCGCGTGCCTTGCTCGTAAGCGAGCGTGACGTTGGAATAACGCGTGAAGCCGTAGTAGGTGCCTTCGTGCGCCCAGCGCGTGTAGCAGTGCTCTTTCATCTGCTCGCGCGTGAACGCGGGATCGTAGCGATATCCCTGGCCATCGCGGTCGACATAAAGCAACCGGCTCAACAGCATTTGAATCTTCTCGCCTTCGCCGAAATCGCGCGCGATCGTGACGTAGGTGTAAGGAATCATGCGCTCGTCGAAGATCTGCTCGTACTCGTTGGCGTCGTAATTCAGGAAGTAGAGCAGCGATTGCACAAGCTTCGACAGCGGTGGTTGAAACTGCACGATCGCGCCCGATTCGAAGGTCTCCTCGGCGAGGATGTCGCCCTCATGCACTAACCGCGAGTAAGACGGGATGCGGCCTTCGCGGCGCTGGCGGCCGCTAGTCGGGTAGACCTTGCGCATCATTTCGTTCATCCATAGCGCTTCGCGAACCGAGCAGTCCGAGCGCTCGACGCCGATCGAAAGAATGCCCACGCCGTTGGCGAACAGGAAAAGCCGAAGGTCCTTTACCGCGACGGTGCAGGAGCGCTTGCGAAGGTCTTCGGCGTGCCACAATACGGGACCGCCTTCGGGCGCGGTAATCTCATACACGCGAATGAGCGTATCCTGATCGCCGGTCTTGGTGTCAAAGAAAACGCGCCGCACGAAGGGATGGAAGAAGACCATGTCCTGGTAAGCGGGCGAGTCGAGATCGAACCGTTCGTAGCTGGCGCGCCGCCAGCCGCCGAGCTTCGTGCGGATCGGCGAAGCGGTGGCGCAATTCTCCGAGCGTATCCATTCGTCGAGCCCGTCGATCCAACTTCGCAGCGGCGGCCAGAAGTCGCCATGCGCGCTGGCGACAACTTCCTTGTCGATGACGAAGGGGAAGAAGAAGTACGTTTCCTGATGGACGACGGGATTCGGCATGCGCCTTTGATATGATACCGTTCCGAAATTAGTGCAGCCGCCAGTCGAACCGAGCGGCCACTTCGTCTATAGGGCCGTCGGCGACGATCCGGCCCTTCTCAAAAAACAGCGCGCGGCTGGCCACCTGACGCGCAAACCAGACATCGTGCGTGGCGATCAACTTCGCCTGCGGCAGCGCAAGAAGCAAGTGCGCCAGCTCGCGTTGTCCCGGCGGATCCAAAAACGTGGTCGGCTCGTCGAAGATAAGAATTTCAGGTTGCATGGCCAGCACGCCCGCGAGCGCCGCCCGCTTCTTCTCGCCCGCGCTCAGATGGTATGGCGCGCGTCCGGCGAGTTCCGAAATTCCCAACTGACGCAGCAATTCGAGAGCGCGGTTCTCGGCCTCTCTCGCCTCCATTCCGCGATGGAGCGGTCCAAACGCCACGTCCTCCAAGACAGTCGGCATGAACAGTTGATCGTCGGAGTCCTGAAACACATACCCGACTTTTTCTCGCAGCGCCGGCGCGGACGATCGGGAGAAAGCCTCCCCGGCGATGCGCACCGATCCCTCGCCCTCCAACAATCCGGCTAAGTGGAGCAGGAACGTGGTCTTGCCGGAGCCATTCGAGCCGAATAACGCGACCGACTCCGACGCGTCCATTCGAAAGTCGACGCCGCGCAGCGCATCCGTGCCGTCGGAGTACCGATAACTCAGCCCCTTGACATCGATGATCATCGCCAAGCCGCCCCCACACTCATCGCGGCCGCGACAGCCGTCAGCGCGAAATCCCGCCATTCCAAGGCATGCGGACGCAGCGCGATAAATGTCCCCTGAAAACCCCGCGCCAGCATGGCCCGATGAACATTTTCGGCCCGGCCATACGATTTACCGAACAGGACGGCAAGCGCCCCACCGGCGCGCCGCCAGAGCGAATAGCGCCGGCCCGTGTTGCCGGACCGGCTGATCGATGCGCGGCGCATGCGCAGTCCCTGGTCAACGACGACCTGAAGATACCGGGTCAGGGACTGCAAGACCAACACGAGAACCGGCGGCGCTCCGAACGACTGCAAGCCCCGGAAGATGTCGGCCAGCGTGGTTGTGCTCATCAACAGCACAACCACTAAGGCCGACAGATAACTCCGCACTACAAGAGCCACGGCAAGCGTGGGGTCGGCGCTTACCCACCAACTGATGAGCCCAAACGACAAGGGAAATGGCAAGATAGCCGACGCCTTGAAGAGCGATCGAAACAAGCCAGCGCGCGCGATGGCAATCCAAACGATCGCGACCGCCGCCAGTGCCGCCATCCGTTGATAGTTACCCGCCGGCGTCGTTCCAACGCAGACCAAAAAGACGAGCGCCGCCGCTAACTTCGCGCGCGCATCCCGCCGAGCCAGCGGCCCCAACCTATGCGCTCCTTTGCCGCACCAATAACCGGCCGACGCCCGCGCAGAGGATGTAGATCATACCCAACCCCGCCAATCCCGCCAGTGCCTTGCGGCTCCAATCGCCGCCCGCGATCCGCGCTTCGTATTCGGCCATCGGCGCCTGGAAATAGGCGATCTCTCGCGACTCCAAACCAAGCTGCGCGACAAGCGCTTCCAGTCCATCCGGCGCGCCGGAAATGAACAACACTCCAACGGCCATCAATAAAACCGCGGCGCCCGCCAGCAGGCCCATCGCCCGGCTCGGCCGGGTGTCGGGAGTTTGCAACCAGCCGGGATTCATTTTTTCGATCGTCTGCATGACCGCAACCGTGATCAGCCCTTCGATGATCGCCGTCGTGACAAACACGGCCGCGGAAATCGACACAACCGCGCCGTTCAGCGCTACGCCCGAAACACGCAGTTCAATCATCGCCGCCGCCGCCGAAGCGAGAACCGATAAGAATGCCGCCGCGAAGTAGCCGAAATTCTTCCACTTGCCTTGCGCCAGAAACCGGTACGGAATCCACGCCGCCCAAACGCCGATCAGCGCCATGTTGAACACATTCGCGCCCAGGGCCAAAATCCCGCCGTCCTGAAACACCAAAGTCTGCAAGACCAGAATCGCCGTAAGAACGATCGTCGCCGCGCCGGGACCGAGCGTCATCGCCAACAGGGCGCCGCCCAACAAGTGTCCGCTCGTACCAAGCCCCGCCGGAAAGTTCATCCGCTGCGCCGCGAATACAAACGCGCCCATGACTCCGAGCAGCGGCGCGTGTTCCACGCGCGTCCGCCGCGCGGCCAGACCGATGGCAGGGATCGCGGCCGCGTCGAGGGCAGCCCAGACCGGCGCGGACAAGATTCCGTCGGCGATATGCACAGATCCTATTCTACCGCTCATAATTGAGGAATGATCCTCGGCCTCGGCAGCGATTTGGCGGAAGTTCCCCGCATACGGGCTTCGCGTGAACGCTTCGGCGCTCGGTTTCTAAATCGCGTCTATACGCAAGCCGAGATCGACTACTCCATGTCGAAGGCCAACGCCGACGAGCGCCTCGCCGGGCGCTTCGCCGCGAAAGAAGCGGGGATGAAGGCGCTCGGCACCGGACTCGCCGGCGGCATCACTTGGAAAGATCTGGCCGTCGGCCGCGAAGAATCCGGCAAACCGACGCTCCACCTATCGGGTGTCGCCAAACAGCGCGCCGACGCCTTGGGCGTAAATCGAATTCATCTGACGATCACTCATACGTCTGAGTTGGCGATGGCCGTTGTCGTCCTCGAATCGTAGGCAAGACGCGCACCGATCGTCAGCATTCCAAGGGTCAGGGTCAGGATCTCGCTGTCGGCGAGGTTGTGCTCAAACACGCCAGCGACCAGCACGCCAGCCAGAAACGCCGCGACGCCGTGCAGCATCCATCGCGTCTCGGAATCGCCGCGCGCCTGGGCGATTGTCCACAAATTCCAAAACAGAAATCCGATGATCGCCAGCATCGCCGGAATGCCGCGATCGGCCGCGAACTGCACGTAGACATTGTGCAAATGCCCGATGTACCAGTGCCGCGGCACCGGCCTCGGCACGCTCTCCGGCGCGTAACGTTCGAACTCGTACTTAATATGTTCCGGCCCAACGCCGAGCAGCGGATTGCCCTTGATCATCTCGATGCCGGTGAAGAACAGCGCCACGCGATGGGAGTTCGAATCGAGTTCGCCGCGCGGACGGACGATCGAAACGATCCGCGCCTTTTCGGCATCGGGCAGCGCGAAGAACGCCCCGATCGCCAGCACCGGCGTCGCAAGCACGAAGGCCGGCCGCCAGCGGAAGATCAGATACAAGCCGCCGGCGAGTGTGCCGATCAGGATGCCGCGGGTCCACGCCAGATTGATCGCAACGGCGGCGAGCAGCGCGAGCGCCGCGATGCGCCAGCGGACCGGCCGGTGGAACAGGACATACGCAGACGCCAGCAGCGAAACGCACATCATCGTGCCGCCGAAGGTCATCCAGTGGCTCATGAATCCCGTGATGCGGTTGTCGATATAGAACTGCGTGAACGGCACGCCCGCGGTGTCGGCCGCGTAGTACTTGCGGGCGTACTGAATGAAGCCCCAAACCGCCGACAGTCCGCCGCCCGCGCCGATTCCCGCGAAGACGCTGCGCGCGAATTCGGGCCCGGAATACGCAGCCGCAATGCACGGAACAATCAGGTAAACAAAAAACTTCTTGATTTGCGGAAATCCCGCCGCTGGCGATGGCGCGGCCAGTACAGCGGCTATGGTGAGCGCCGCGAACAGTACCAATAGATAAGCCCCACGTGGATACGCCGCCGACCGCCACTGGCGAATCGTCAGTACAATCGACAGCCCAAGCAGGATCTGCGAACCAGCAATCGAAACGACGCTGAGCGCCAGAGCGCCGCCAACCGCAAGTGCCGGAGCGTTCTCCCGGCGTAGAAAATTTTGCATCCCGAAACTAAAAGAGTATGGCAGAATAAGAACAACTTCGACAGCCCATGCAACTTTACCTCCTCCGGCATGGCATCGCCGAAGATGCCCAACCCGGGACCGCCGACGCGGAGCGTGCACTCACCGCGGAGGGTTCCAAGCGTCTGCGCGAGATTTTGAAGCGCGCCAAAACGGCGGGTGTTGCGCCAAGCCTGATCGTCACCAGCCCGTACGTTCGCGCGCGTCAAACGGCGGAACTGGCGGCTGAGTTACTCGGCTACGACGAAAAGCGCGTGCCCTCGAACGCCCTTGTGCCGATGGCCTCGCCGGCGGAAACCTGGGCCGAAGTCCGCGCTCTGCGCGGAGAGCCCAGCCTGCTTTTGGTCGGCCACGAGCCGCACATGAGCGGCATGATGGCCTATCTACTCTCAGCGCCGGAACTCGCCGTCGATTTCAAGAAGGGCGCGCTCGTTCGCGTCGACGTCTTCGAATTCGGCACACGGCCGCGCGCGGTCCTCAAATGGATGATGGCCCCCAAGCTGGCCCTCTAATATCGTCTCGGGAGTTTTGTTCTGGAGGGAATGCGCCGATTGCCGCGAGCAAGCGTAGGTGGCTCTTGGACGTATTTCGTTTCGAAGCATTGTTTCAGCCCCTGTTCGGTCTTGACTTTCGCGCCAACCTGTGTGATCCTACCGTTGAGAGCACTACCTCTCATACCTCCTTTCTTTTTAGTTCCTTTCGTTTTTCGTCGTTTAGCGTATTTCGTAGTTTCGTTCCTTTCCTCCTTTTGTCTGTTTCGTTCCTTTCCTCGGTTTTGTTTCTTTCGTCCCTTTTCGTTCCCCTTTAGTTCATTTCGTTGTTTCGTAACGTTCGGCCCCTTTTGTGTTTTTCACAACACTAACAGGAGAAACCGATTATGAACGTTCCAAACAAGGTGCGATTCCTCGCTCCCGGACAGATGTCAACTGTGATCCAGCGGGTCAAGTTGGTCCTGGAAGTCTTGGTCGTTACGCACTTGATTCTTGAAATCTATCGCTGGATCTAACGCCATGATCAGGCGGGACCAGCCGCTCAAAGGAGAAAGAACATGACAAAGTATGTCATTTCCGATCTCCGCCGCTATTCAGGTACCACAGAGGCAGTCGTTCATTCTGTGAACAACCATGTGGCGGCGGAGGTCTCCGGCGCGTTGATCTTCTGGATCGCGCGGCCGAATCAGAAACCAACACTTCCGACCGACAGAGTAGTTCATGTCGGCGAACCTGACGACACGACCGCTACAGAATGCACGATCAAATGGATCGAGCAAATCGCAGCGAATGGGTACTGCCGAGATTTCTTGGTGTATTCCTTCGACGCTGATTTTCGCATTGCCGTCCTGCGCTCCGCAGGGGACGGCGTGACGATCACGACACAACACCTAGGGTCGCTGCTTCAGGCGAAAACACCGGTTACCTGGGTGCCGGTTAATCCCTATGGCCTTCGACCGGGAACCGTCATCGGCACGCGTCCGGCGCCTTTCGCGAGCGCAGTATCGGAACAAGAGGTCGACCAAGCCATCGCATCGATGCTCCACGAACTTGGCTATGTTTCACCTCACAAGCCGTTGCTTGAGTCTCAGGTTCGCGAGCAACTTGTTATGCGCGAACCGAGGATGGCGAAGGTACCGGGGGACCCGGCTTCCGAGAGCCTGATTCAACGGTGGCGGCAACGAAACCTCACACGGGGTCACATCGGACGGATTCAGGCAGCCGATCGCACGAATACTTGGGGGGTCTATCTCACGGACGCGGGCAAGCGGCGATTCGGGCTTATGGGCCACTTAACCCCAAAAGAGATCCATCCCCCCATTCCGGCAGCTCCCCTGCCGCCTCCGGCACCGGCGACACCCACAACTCCGTTGCCCCTCGAATTAACCCAACAGGCGCCCGTTAAGACCCCAGGAGTCACGCCGCTGGATCGACAACTAGTCGAGTTGACGCGACTGGAAAAGATCGGCGTGATGCCGGAATCGGCCGAGTGGATTTGGCGTGCGGTCGAACAACTCATCTGCCAACCGGACAAGCAATGGACAGTTCCTATTCTTCTCCGCGAGGCTGTTCGCATTGCCGAACCTGAGGCCATTCGCAACGGCTACACGAATGAGAAGCGATGGGATGTCGCAAAACGTTGCCTGGAACGATTGATGCTGGTCGCCGGAGCATTCATCGACTCGAAGGATGTTCCGATTCCCTGCGGACCGGGTTCGAAGTCAGCGATCGTCAAGAGCCTTGCGTTAGACTTTCGCATGCGCTGCTGGGCCTATACCGTCGAATTCGTCATCGAGAAGCGGCACAAGGTTGACTATGACGAAATTATCTGCGCCCTTGGACTGCTTCTGTTTCGATCCAGTCAACGTCACGAATTGGATGTACTTGAAAACCGAGCCGATGAAGTGATCGAGTATTTGAAACAAGGTGGCCGTCTCGTCGAGGACCGAATGGGCACTCAGACGATCCTGCAACGCCCAAGGATGCCCGCGCTGCTCAAGATGCAACAGGCTGCTGGCGCTTAGTCGCCTCGTAAAGATGCCCGCCCGGTCTCGAACCGGCGGGCATCTTTACCTATGGCGCCAACCTCGCCGCATAGGCTTCCACTTACCCACCCCACGTTATATCATCTAGGCAGCAACTCTCAGCATAAATAAGGGTTCACGTAACCGAGGATCCATGGCGAAGCTATTCCTTTCGACAATTTTCGCGGCCGCTGTCGCGCTTGCGCAGGCCCCATCGCCCGAGGCGATCGCGTTTTTTGAAACGAAGATCCGCCCGGTGCTGGCTGGCAACTGCTTCACGTGCCATTCGCATGAAGGCAAGGTCTCGCGCGGCGGGCTGGTTCTTGATACGAAACTAGGCCCGTTGATGGGTGGCGATTCCGGACCCGCCGTCGTGCCGGGCGATCCCGAAAAGTCGCTGCTGATCCAAGCCATTCGCCGCACCGGTGCGCGCAAGATGCCGCCCGGCCGGCCGCTAAGCGCGCCGATTGTCGCCGACTTCGAGAAATGGGTGGCCATGGGCGCGCCCGATCCGCGCGAGTCGACCCAAGTGGTTTCAAAACCCGCCAGTATCAACTGGGAGATCGCCCGTAAATTCTGGGCCTTCGCGCCGCCTGTAATACCGGCCGCGCCGAAGACTGTCGACACGAAATGGGCCACGACGCCGATCGACAAGTTCGTCCTCGCCAAGCTCGAGGCCAAGAAACTGAAGCCCGTCGCCGATGCCGACCGCGCGACCCTAATCCGTCGGGTCTATTTGGATCTCACCGGCGTGCCGCCGTCGCCCGAACAGGTCGACGCGTTCGTCGCCGACAAATCGAAGAACGCCTACGAGAAAGTTGTTGATCAACTGCTCGCATCCCCGCTCTACGGCGAGCGCTGGGGCCGCCACTGGCTTGACGTCGCGCGCTACGGCGAAACGACCGGCCGCACACGTAATGCCCCGTTCCCGGTGGCGTGGAAGTATCGCGACTGGGTGATCGACGCGTTCAACATAGACCTGCCGTACGATCAATTTATCGTCAAACAAATCGCAGGCGATTTGTTGCGGACCAATTCCGTCGAAGAGAAGAATGCGAATCGCATCGCAACCGGTTTTCTGGCGTTGAGCGCGGTCGATCTCAACGAACTCGACAAGCGGCAGTACGACATGGACAACGTCGACGAACAGATCCACGTTGTGTCGAAGGCGTTCATGGGAATGACGGTCGGCTGCGCGCGCTGCCACGATCACAAGTTCGATCCGATCCCGACCAAAGACTACTACGCGATGGCCGGCATCTTCCGGTCGACCGAATTGCTGAACGGACTCCGCCGCCGCCCGCAGTTCAATCAGATTCACTTCAACGATCAGTTGCTGGTGAAGCTCGATGGCATCGATCCCTACCCCGGCAAGGACGCCGCGGCGCTCGCCAAAGCCCGCGCCGAGATGTGGGAGAAAGTGCTCCAAACTGAGCGCTCGCGCGACCGCGTCAAGGTTCGGGACGTTATGTTCGAATGGCTCGGCCAGCCGTTGCCCGAGAACCTGGCGATGGGCGTTCGTGAAGCCGATCGCAAAGTCGACTCGGAGATCATGCTCAAGGGCGATCCGCACAATCCCGCCGAGCGCGTCGAACGCGGCTCGCTGCAAATTCTCGCGCCCGAAGGTTCGCCGCTGCGCATTCCGAAGGACGTCAGCGGGCGGCTCGAGTTGGCGCAGTGGATCGCGCGCGCCGATAATCCCACCACCGCGCGCGTGATGGCCAATCGCATCTGGCTGCATCTGTTCGGCCGCGCGATCGTCGATACGCCCGATAACTTTGGCCGCAGCGGATCGCTGCCGACGCATCGCGAACTGCTCGATCACGTGGCGCTGCGGTTGGTCGCCAACGGCTGGTCGACAAAGAAGACGATCCGGGAGATCGTGCTTTCGCGGACCTACAGGCTGTCGTCCAATCATGACGCCCAGGCCCACGAAGTCGATCCTGACAACAAGTTGCTGTGGCGCGCCAACCGCAATCGGCTCGAAGTCGAAGCGATCCGCGATTCGATTCTGCACGTCAGCGGTAAGCTCGACACCAAACAACCCGAGGGGTCTCCGATTACGAAGTGGGCCTCAAGTCCGAATCGCCCTCGCCAACAGGGCCGCATCGAACCCTGGGAACTGACGCAGACTTACCGCAGCGTCTATGTGCCGGTCGTTCGTAATCAGCCGAATCGCTTCTTTGAGACGTTCGACTTTCCTGAGCCCTCCGAACCGAAAGGCAAGCGCGATGTGACGACGGTCGCGCCGCAAGCGCTGTTCCTGATGAACAGTCCGTTTGTCGCGGGTCACGCGAAGGTCGCGGCCGAGCGCCTGCTGCGCAACTACACGGCCGACAAGGACCGTGTCACGCGGGCGTATCGCGAGGTTTACGGGCGCGCGCCGTCGGCGAAGGAACTCGATCAATCGTTGACTTATGTGCAGACCGTCAAAGCGGAAGGCCAGGAAGTCGACGCGTGGGCCAAGTTTTATCAAGCGCTGTTTGCCAGCGCCGAATTCCGGTATCGAACGTAAGGGGAGATGAGCATGTTTAAGAACCGCCGCGATTTCTTGAAGACAACATCCTGCGGATTCGGCTACCTCGCCGCGGCCGGCATGGCCGCGGAGGCGGCCAAGTCATATCAAAACCCGCTCGCGCCGAAGAAGCCGCACTTTGAGCCCAAGGTCAAGCGCGTGATCTTCATGTTTATGCAGGGCGCGCCCAGCCAGCACGATACGTTCGATCACAACGAAGATATCGAAACAGCGGCCGGCAAAAAGACCGGCAACAGCCGCGGCAATCTCCTCGCATCGGTGTTCAAGTACAACAAGCACGGCCAGAGCGGACTGCCGATTTCCGAAGCGTTCCCGCATGTGGCCAAACACGCTGACGATCTCTGCCTGCTTAACGCGATGCACACCGATTCGCCCGCGCATCCGCAAGCGTCGATCTTCCTCCACACCGGCAGCTTCACCTTCGTGCGGCCCGCGCTCGGCGCATGGACCGTCTACGGCCTCGGCACCGAGAACTCCGATCTGCCCGGCTTCGTCACGTTGAATCCGCCCAACATCGGCGGCGCGGCGCTGTACGGTTCGGCGTTTCTTCCGGCGACCTACCAAGGCACGCGCATCACGATCGCGCCGAATCAGCCGCCTATCGCGAATATTCGCAATACGAAGATGACCACGGCCGAGCAGCGCAAGCAGATCGATCTCATTCAAGAGATGAACCGCGGCATGCTCGACAAGGCGCAGACCGACAACGAACTCGAAGGCCTGATCGAATCCTACGAACTCGCGTTCCGCATGCAGGCCGCCGTGCCGAAGGTGCTCGGCATCGCCGACGAACCGCAAGCGATGAAGGATGCCTATGGCCTCAACGACGCCGCCACGCGTGATTTCGGAACGCAATGCCTGGCCGCGCGCCGCATGGCCGAAGCCGGTGTGCGCTTCATCGAAATCTCAACCAGCGGATGGGATCACCACAACGGCCTCAAAGCGCGCATGACGGCGAACGCGGCGGCGATCGACAAGCCCATCAGCGCGCTGATCACGGATCTGAAACAGCGCGGATTGTGGAAGGATACGCTCATCGTTTGGGGCGGTGAGTTCGGCCGTTCGAGTTGGGAGCAAGGCCCCGGCGGCGACGGCCGCCAGCACAACAACCGCGGCTATACGATGTGGCTGTCCGGCGGCGCGGTGAAGGGCGGCATGCGCTACGGCCGTTGCGATGTCGACGGAGTGGCGGTGGAGAACAAGACGCATCTGCACGACCTCAATGCGACCATCCTTCATCTGCTCGGCATCGATCACACGCGGCTGACGTTCCGCTACGCCGGGCGCGATTTCCGCCTGACCGATGTGCATGGGAATGTGATTAAGCAGGTGCTGGCGTAGGGCGCGATAATAAAGGCATGGCCCAGTTGGTGATCGACATTCCCGATGAGTTGGCGCAAAGCCTGGAACAGGCTGCGTCCGAGAGGCATTCAACTGTCGCGACTTTCGTAATCGAGAACCTCACCACCTCCATCGCCGCCGCAAAGGACGAACGAATCACATTTGAAGAAATCGAGGAGTTCCGGAGGTCGATTCGCGAGGCGCGCCTTAGCTCGGGCCAGCAGGAACTCTCGGAACGGCGTTGAATTTGGCGGATCGATTCCTTCTCGACACGAACATCGTCAGCTATTTGATGGCGGATATCCCTCACGTCACCGCCTAGGGAGCCGAAGCGGCGAGCCACTACGCCGAGTTGAAGCGTCAACGATTCGCTTCCGGCCGCCCGCTTGAAGACAACGATCTTTGGATCGCAAGCATCGCGATGGCGATTGGAGCCACGCTCGTCACTGGCGACGTAGCCTTCATGGGAACCGATGGGCTGCGTCTAGTAATGCTTACTGCTCCCGGAGCGCCTGCGAACGCCTAAGCGCCCCCGCCGCCTTCTCCGCCATCCCCGCGGCCTGATATGCCCGGCTCAGCTGAAAGTGCAGCGAGCCATCCGTATCCAGCGCTGACGCGGCCGCTTCCAGGTGCGGCACGGCTTCAGGGCCACGGCCAAGCGCGATCAACGCCCGCGCCAACGATGCCCGCGCCTCCAGCAAGGAAGGCCGCCGCTTCACCGCTTCGCCAAGGGGTTCGAGCGCCTCTTCCGGATTCCCTTGCAACAGCAGGCAATCGCCTTTGAGGAAATGCAATTCGGCACTGTCGGGGTCGTGCACCAGCAGCCGGTTGAGCGTATTCAGCGCCTCCAGGAATTGATTGGCGGAATACAGCGACGCCGCCAGTTCACGCTCAACATCGCGATCTTGTGGCGTGAACTTCAACGCCGCGCGCCACTCATCGACAGCTTCGGCGTGTTTCCCGTTCGCCCGCAGCGTCTCGGCTTTCACTTTGTGGATCTGGGGATTGTCCGGCAACCCGCCAAGCTGCGCGAACGCCTTGCGAGCGCCCTCGTTGAAGGCCTCGATCTGCCGCGCCAGCGCGTCGGCCTTCGCATTCGCCACCCGCCCGCCAGCCTGCGCTTCCAACGCCTCAGCCGCCCGCAACCGCTGCTGCTGTCGGCGCACGCGCGCCAGCGTCAACAAGAACGCCTTCGACTCCGGGTCCAATTTACGAAGCTCTTCAAAAACCTGCGCCGCCGCTTGCTCATTCGCGCGGCCCAGCACATACCACGCGCCCGGATCCAGAGGCTCCAACTGCGTCAGCACCGCCAACTGCGCCACCGCGTTGCGCGGCTGATTCAACTGCAAGTACGCATCGGCCAAAATGCGCCGGCCTTGCGGGTCCTTCGGCTGCAACGCCACGGCCCGAAGCAACGGCGCGACCGCCTTCGCCGGCTGCCCAAGCCGCATCAATGACGTTCCTAACAACGCGTGCGCCGGAAACGACTGCGGCATCGCGCGCACCGCGACCGCAAGCGGCCCGATCGCCTCGGCGTCTTTCGATTGCATGTGCAGCGCAATGCCCAGGTTCAGCTTCCAGCCAGGGTTCGCGGGCATCTGCTTGATCAACTCGCGATACGAGATCTCCGCCTGATCGAACAACCCCGCCGCCATCTGTTGCGTGGCGCGTTCGGGAAGCATCTGCGCCGATGCAACACACAAAAACACAACGGGCGCCCGCGGTAACAGGCGCCCGATTGTGGTTAGTAGTTGCAACTCTTCCAGTTTAGAACTGGAAGCGTGCGCCGAAGCGAAGCTGACGCTCGCCGAAGGCCGAGGTAATGAGGCCGAAGGTACCGCTTTCGACGCCAGAAGAAGCTCCGCCGAAGCGCGGCGTGTTGGTGACATTCGCCGCTTCGATACGGAACTGTACGTTCATCGCCTCGGTGAGGTTCACCGTCTTGATGAGGTTGGCGTCCATGCCGGCAACGCCGGGATTACGGAAGCGGTTGCGGCCCGTGTTGCCGAAGCGGGGGGCCGAGCCGGGAGGCGTCGGCGACGCGAAGGCGGACGTGGTGAAGTACGGTGTGTTGGTGCCTTTGCCGTAGAGGTACTTGAACTCACCAACAAGATCGGCGGTCTGCGTGTTGCCCGGAGCGTTCAGGCGGGCACCGTCGGCGCCCATCGTGAATGGCGTTCCGGAGTAGGCGGAGTAGATGCCGCCAACCTGCCAGCCGCCGGCGATCGCATTCGCCACGGAGTTCATCGAGCTGCCGAACTTCTTGCCCTTTCCAACCGGCAAGTTATAGAGGAAGCCCATCTGGAACACATGCGGACGGTCATAGCCGGCCACGGCGCGGTTGCGGCCAATCACCGGCCCCCAGTTCCAGCCGACGCCGGCCCAGCCATCTTCGTCGGTCATGTTAATGGCCTTTGCCCACGTGTAGGCCCCCTGCAGGAACAGATCCTTCGTCGGGTTGCCGCGAACCGAGGTCTGCAACCCATGGTAGTTGGAGCTCAGCCAGCCGTCCCACATTTTCAAGTCGCGGTTGCGGCCAAACTGCGCGAACAGCGGGCGGCCGTTGTTGCCGGCGCCCGGAGCGGCCGCGTTGATATCGCGGTCGGCGAGTTGGTTCGTCGTTTGCGTACCGACATAACCCACCGTAGCGGTCATGTTGGGAGCAAGGCGGCGTTCAAGAGTGAAGTTCCAGGATTGAATGTAGCCGCGATTGATCTTGCCCCACGGGCTGCGCATGTCGATGCCGCCGGGCAGCGAGATTACGCCGCTCGAAAGATCCGGAACCGGGATCGCGGGGATGCCGGTTGTTAGCGATCCGAAACTCTCGAAGGGAGTGTTCTGCTGGAACGTGTTTGCGATCGTCAGCGGATAGAAGCCGCGCAACGGACGCGAGAACGGCAGCGGGTCGATCGTCATGCCGTAGCCCGAGCGAATGACCGTCTTGTCGGTGACGCGCAAAGCGATACCGACGCGCGGGGTAACAAACAGCGGTTGCACCGACATGCCCGGATTGGTCGGAATCGGACCGCGGCCGCCGAGCGTAATGCGTTGCGTGTTGACGTCATGCAGTTCGAGGCCTTTGCCGCCGCCGCGCGACATTAACGGATACCGCTCGATGCGGACGCCGTAGTTGATGGTCAGGTTGCGGTTGGCTTGCCAGCGATCGCGGAGATACCAACCCATCTGCCATTCGCGGCCGGTGAGCAGTTCGTACTGAAGGCTCTTGCCCATGGCATTCGGCAGGCCAAGCAGGAACTGCGCGAAGCCATTCGCCTGCACAGCCGCAACACCGCCGCTCAACGAAGTAACACCGCCGTTGAATTGGAAGCGGCCGCGCGGGTTGTCGTTTTCCGGCTGCCAGTGATTCAACTGGTGATGAACCAGGTCGAAGCCCATTCGGATCTCGTGTTTCGACTTCAAGATCGAGAGGTTGGTCGTGAATGTGTAACTGCGTTCGTCACGGAACAGCGGCATCCAGCCCTGGGCGAGGCCGTAGGAGCTAAGACCGTTGATATTAAACACGGGCAGGCCG
>Ga0169931_10008043_pt1 | contig 15488 bp, 8 predicted proteins | sample Kivu_15m_20L_FD_129675 | JGI IMG/M metagenome (GOLD analysis project Ga0169931, IMG submission 129675) | Freshwater microbial communities from Lake Kivu, Western Province, Rwanda to study Microbial Dark Matter (Phase II) - Kivu_15m_20L... | ecosystem: Environmental > Aquatic > Freshwater > Lake ... | reverse complement strand
ATTTCGTGAATGATCGTTGGTAAAATTAGTTGATCCAACTCTTCCGTCAACGAAGAAAACAAATCCTTTATCAAATGCGTTGTCAATGACATGTTGAGAGCGCTTTGAATCAGAAACTTGATTAGAGGTTTGGATTTTTTTTCTAGACAGTTTAAGTAATATTGAGCACGCAGAGCCTCTGGAAATGAAATCGGGACATCTTCAAATACGAATGATTTAGATTCATGCAACTCTATGGACAAGTGGTTTGTACTCTGCCAAATATTATTACATGTATGATTAGATTTCATAAGGCCAAACCTTAACTAGCTGACCAGTTTCTTACGAAATATTCTTTTTTATCCACCATACGACAACGTCCAATTTGCTATTACAGCATACTTGATTTGTCTTTCTCAAACCTAGTTCTTTTGCTCTTAAGAAATAAGAGGCCGCCTCCCAAAAAAGCATTAACCATGCTTATCCTACACAAAAACAGATAGACTACATGTTAAGGTATGGAATGTGCACATCGTTTAAATATCGCACTTCTTTTGAAGTATTAGTGGATACTTCAAAATGATTAGTTGTTCCATTATATTGCTTATACACTACTGATCCATCTGGAAAAAGTGTATCGAAAGCCAGTTGAAATGTTGCTTCTCGATAAGACTTAGGAAGTGTCGAGTAATGTGTCTGCTTAAAAAGGTCAATGTCATTGCTGCTTCTTTCAACATTCTGTTTTAGCTGTTCTCTTTCAGTTAGTGCAGCTGTTTCTCGAGTTTCTAGCTCTCCAATTAACTTCTTTTTGTCCGCAATCACTTGTTGTTTTCTTGCTTCTGGAATGTTGGGTTTATCAAAAATCTCCTTAAGAGAATTGTTTGCTTTTTGTATATCCTTTCCAATATCGGCTAAGGTTTTTTCACAGTTTGCAAGAGCGTCGATAGCTTTCTGAAAAGCCATTTCATACAGACAAGCTTTCTCATATAAAGTTATCAATGCAACATCAGGTGAAGGTTTTTTTGTTTCAAGTTCAAGAGCAGTAAAAATCACAGGAGCACGACTGGTATGTGTCCAAAACTCTAATGGGAACGCAAGGGACTTAAAACTTAAAGACTGCATTCCAGAAGGCACCATTTTCTGGATTAGGAAACCTGCTCTTTGTATAGATCCACCATCCGAGCTAAATAATTCCAGCATGTCGGCACTAGTGCCAATATTGCTAGAAGGCATGATACTTAAAGCAGCTTGATAAGGAATTTTTCCCTTATGATGAACGGGGAATTGCTGGCGAATCTTATTCATAAGAGCTGTCTGAATATGAAATGATTCTCCATGCACAATAACAGGACATTGTGGGTTTGTGAAGTCTCCACTGTTGTATGCTGTTGCCGTGCTAAAGTTTTCAGCAATATGAGAAATGAAATACATTTGCCCTTGAATATTCGCTCCTATAAAAATTCTCCAGGCTCTTTCAAAACCTGGTAAAGGATCGTGGTGATTAGCGGCTCCTAGCAAGGCGCTAACTTGAGGTATCATATAGTGAAAAAAACAGTCATGAAGTTGGGTCCTGAATTGATTTTCAGGTAGTTGTGATGGATGAATATTTTCTCTAACTACTTTTACGGACGTACTCATGTCAGCCTCCATATTTGAAAGAAGCAAGATTTTAAAAGATAAATTATTATTCTTCAAATATTTATTTTCTTAGTGATTTTGACTCTGGCTGCTTTTTTTCAAAATCGTTTTTTTGAGAGCCTTCATAAGCACTCATGGTTTTTTATAATGCTGTATTGGGCATGGGGTGTGACGTTCGCGAAGTGTATATTTGTATCTCACTAACAGAAGATTTGGGTTTTGATAAATAAACATTGTCATTATTAAACATCATTGATTATCATTTTCCTTTTTGTTATCAAAATTTATTAGATAATTTTCTGAAAAAGCAAATAATGCGAATTGGGTATGAAAACAGCGTTTCTTAGAGCAAGCCTTTGTATTGTCATTGTTACCATGGGATACGTTGGTTGCTGGTTCTACGCAGTCAAAAAGCTACATCGATCTCTCATTACAGAAAGTGGAGATCACTTTCAATATGATTCGATCACTTATGTTGGTTTTCCTTTCAAAGTAGGGATCAACATTAAAAACCCTGTTTATATAGAAGGAAATCAGACAAAGATCTCCACAACAGGCGAGTGGGAAGCTGGAATAACTACTTTTGGAGATAAAGCATGGTTTGCCATCTCAGGAAAGACAACATATCGAGAAAAAGACTCTATTATCGATAAATCTGTTCTATCTGGGCAAATTCATTTACAAATTTTGAGCTCTTCGAGTTCTTTCAAAGCTCTTGTATCTTTCAAGGAGATCTTCTTAGGGCATCAGCCTGATTGGTCTAGCATAATGTCATTAGGTGGTTTCAACATTCATGTTGAAAACCTAGCTTTCTTTTTGAAGGAAAATACAGAGCCTCTCTATGAGATTGATCTCTTTTCTTGTGATCTTATTCCTATGTCAGAAAAAACCTCTTACAAAGCAAGCGCTTGTCTAAATTCCAATCTCCGGGGTTTGAGAACGAATGAGGAACAATTATCTATGCTTCGTCTTCAGCAAAATAGTCATGGTATTTTTCCTTGGAGACTCGAAATAGACAACTTTGCACTGCAATCGCATTTTCGGGTATCTGATGAAAAAGGAAACATACGCTCCCTTTTAGAACTGAAGAAATGTCATCTTTCTAATCCTACATTTACTTCAGAGCTAGGAGGGAATATTGCTCTCAATCAAAATGGACCGATATCATCTCTATCGCTTTCATTAAATCTTGCAGGAGAAATCATTAAGCCGTCTGAAAAAAAATTACTTTTAATCCGTCAAGATATGGCTCAGATTGGCCTAGAACAAGACTCTCCCAATTCTTCGGCTTTTTCTCGTTTCTTTAGTGATCATCCCGATGAAGCCAATGATTTTCTATCAAAAATGAGTTACTTTGGCCCTTTTGCACATCAAATAGAATTAGATATGGAAATGTGGCAAGAAGGAAGTGTCACCCAATCCATAAAATGTGATTTAAAACGATTCCATACGACGATACCCGGGAATGAAATCGACATTAAGGGATATTTTGCTTTACCTGAAAGTCAACAAACTCCTTTTTTGGAACTTCAAATATCCAATTCAGACATGATGTGGCAGAACCTCCTAGAGACATATCAACAAATAAGAAAATTGATCATTACAATGCATCCTGAAGAGGCTCATAAATTTCCGTCTGTTAACCCACAAGTCGCAGGAAAGATAAGACATTTTCTAGATTTCTTGTCGCTAGAGAAAGATCCTTCTAAATGGCACTTTATTATTCGGGGAAAGAATTTAAACGAATTGTCTGTCGTTCCTTATGACCAAAATACATTTTTCAAAAAAGTTGACAAATTCACGACGGAACTATTGGGCGAATTCCCTTCTTTTCCAAAGCAGAACCGAAAACTTGGTTCCCCCTCTGGCCCTGAGGTTTCGCAAGGCAACTCCCCTACCAATAAAGCTGATAATATAGAGGATTAGATGAAGAAAGTGATGTTATCACTCCTTTTTGCAAGCTCTCTCGCTGCGGATGCGGGCTATAATTTGATTTATGATTCTCATTTATCCCCTTACGCCGGTGCTGAGGATTTGCTTGCAACTCATACGATTCTCGAAGAGTCTAAGATCGACCAATTCACAATGCTATACAGATTTTCTCCAAATCCTATGGCTAAAATTGCTCGAGCTGGTGAACTGATCCTTTTATGGGCTCCCCTTAATTATTGCACCGCAGTTGCCCAGCATGAGGTCTTTGGTCACGGGTACCGAGTTAGGAATTTGGATAGTTTGGGCGCTCGTGTCACAAACTATAAATTTGGCGTCCCACCTCCTTACGGACATGGTGGCGGTGTTACCCAGTTCTATTGGTATCCAAGCAAAACAAATGCTTTTGATAAGATAGCGATAACTTTCGGTGGAGTGGAAGCATCTGGAATCTTCGCCAATCGAATTAGGTTTCAGTGGTTGAAAAAAGGTCAAGTCAGCCCACGACAGAGTGTTCTCTATCTGCTTTCGGAGCACGATCTCACAAGATATACCCTCATGACAAAAAATGGTGACAAAGGCGACATTGATTTCTACATTCAAGAGATGAATGCGGTATACAACCATGGCAATCTAAGCTTGGCTTCTCTCAAAAAAGAAGTGCTCGTTAATTTTTTGGATCCATTTACCTATTATTCCCTCTTTGCTTGGTATAATTTCATCATGAACGGAAATGAAGGTCCTTTGCCGATGATCTCTTTCCGCAATTATCGATATTTACCAGGCTTTCGTTTAGGACTTACGCCTTTCGGTACTGAATACTATGCTGAAAACTTTTTGCTTAAAGACAACAAACCGATCTACTTTTACTTAAGGGGCGGTCAATTCGCTGATCTCACCCATTTTGGAGCTGGTATTCAATGTCCGCATTTATGGGATATAGCATCGTTCTCTCTAGGTTTTCGTGTCGATTTGTGGAATCAGCCGGAGTTTGATTTTAGCGACCCACAATTTAACTGGCGAGCCGTTACGTCTAGAGGGGGTATTTTTCCAACGAATGAAAATTCTAGGCTGGGTATTTCCTATTCTATTCTTGCGGAAAGAAAACTTTGGGATTCTGGGGCTTTCTTTTTGCAATGTGGATTTAAATCTGAAGGATTTGTTCCTGGAGAGGAGTTAGGAGCTTCCCCCATTCTGCGGGTCGGTATTACTCTTTGGTAGGCAGAATTGACAAGGCTCTCCCCTATTTTTCTTCGCAAAAAACAGAATTGACGTTTGAAGATGTGTTCTATGAGTTTTAAAACTGTCTTGTGCTCATTCCATCATTTTTGGTTAGGGCAAAAACAACCCTCTCATTTTAAAAGCAATTCTTGATATAACGAGAAACATCTTTAGTCCAGAAAAATGAGTCTTTCATGAAAGAAAAAATCATTCCTTCGTTTACAAGGTGAAAACCCTCCCTGATACCCAACCCAGATTTGCTTCTGGCTTATGCAGCATGGTATGTCTGTGGTTAGTGATCATTCCAGCTTTAATAATGGTAACCAGAGGTATCGAGATCAGCTTGACGCGACTGATCTTTCCTGCTCTGGGAGCATTACTATTAGCTGCTTTCTTATTCTCTCGATGGAAAATGCTTGCCATTCAAATCAAAAACTCAAAAGCGAAAATGGAATAGGCAAAATCTAAAGATCAAATAATTTTATATGAATATGTGCCGCACTCCCCTCCCCTTTTCGAATCATTTTTAATATCCGGCTTGCTGTCTGCAGCATTTTCGTGAAGATATAACGGGCCATTTTAGATACTAAACAACTACTCTACTCAGAAGGAGGCATTGTTGAGTTAAATGTTTACAGATATTTATGTGATTACTTAGATAGCAAGTCTTTGCTTTTCAACTTACGATCTCTGCTAGGAAATTTCCCACGAATCTTCTCTAAGTTGATAAGCCTCTTCAGCTCTTTTTATTTCTTCAAACGAATGGCCCTTAAAGTAGGTTTCTAGGGCTTCATGTAAAACTGATTTAATTTTTTTTCTTTTCCAGTAAGAAAGAGCCTTCAATCGCTCTAATGCTTTTTCATTCACTATAAATGTTGATCGCGTCTCCCCTTCTTTAGTGCCTTTTTGAGAGGTTTTAGTGATTTCACGTGTGTTGGTGATAGGCCGCCCACGCAGTTTTTTTTCCTCTGCCTTAATAGGGTCTTTTCTTTCTTCCTCTTGAATCGTTGCGCCCAGCAATGAATCTAAACCCTGTCCGAAACTTTTTTTTCCCATAGATATACTACATTCTTATGTTTTTCTTTATTTTTGTGTTTACTTTGTAAACACATGAATCTAAATCTTATTTTCCAGTTTTTTGGCTCGAGCCAATATTTCTTTTGTGAGTGATAAATAGTCTGCAGCCCCGTTGCTGTTTGCAGCATACCTAAAAATATCTAGTCCTGAACTTGGCGCTTCCCCTAATGCGATATTGTCACGTATTTTTGTTTTAAACACTTTGTCACGGAAATAGTTTGCAACGACCTTAGCCACATCTCTATTTAAAACTTTTCGATGATCATATTGGGTAAGAAACACACCCCCTATTGTCAGCTGTTTATTGTGTCTCTTTTTAATTTTTTCGATCACATCGTTCAACTTTGCTAAACCTTGAGTAGCTAGAAATTGAGCTTGGAGAGGAATGAAAACTTCGTCGGAAGCTGTCAATGCATTCAAAGTCAGTAATCCCAACGAAGGAGGACAATCAATCAAAATATAGTCGTATTTCTTTTTAAGCGAGCTTATTAGCTCTTTTAAAATGAATTCTCGTCCAGTTTCAGCAGAAAGCTCTAATTCAGCGCCAGACAGGTCTAAGGTTGATGGAACAACGTCTAACTTATCTGTAACATTGATTATCGCATCAGCTAACGAATGTCCTCCTCTGAGAGCTCCATAAATTGTCTTGGAATTATCCTTTATTCCAAGGCTTAGCGTAAGATTGGCTTGAGGGTCAAGATCTATAAGTAATACATGTTTACCATGTTTACATAAAGCCGCCCCTATATTTACCGTAGAGCAAGTTTTCCCAACCCCACCCTTATGATTTGCAAAACCTATTACTCTTGTCATATTTCATCCTAACTCTTCTGATTTGAACTCTCTTCTAACAACAAGCGACTGACATTCATTGTCTCTAAAATCCATAGATAACACATCTTACAAAGACATGTCAATAATATTTGAAAACAGATAAACACTTGCCACCTGTGTTTTCTCAGGTTATTCACGCATTATATGCATATTGCACACGTTTAGACGTATTAGAAATATATTGTTTCTTTGTAAACATATATTCCTTGCTCATCTACTTGATTTATGGATTCTATGAGCACCTCTTGAGTCGCAACGGCGCACGAAATGCAGAACTATGATTTCAATTAACCCTGTGTAAACATTGATGACCCCGTTTTATCGTGTTTTTATGCACTAGAGGAAATATATGTTTACTTGTATTTCTAAATCACAATTTCTTTCTCTGTAAACACACGCGACTCCGTAAATGCACGCAGCATTAAGCCACTTTAGTGCGCGTTATTTCTATGTTTACAAAATAATACAACGAGCAGCAAAAAACTTGGCATTATTCTTACAATTTAATGCTGGGAAGGGGAGAGGCCTGCTTATTACTTGAATCTACTCAAGCAGGCTTTCAAGGTGAATACCTCTTTTTCTTAAAGCGCTATCCAATTGATCTTTGAACCCATGTTCAGAGTAGTTAATACATGTGGGTTGACGTGAGCCGTCTTCTATAATCTCTATGTACTTGTTTAAAATCTCGAATTTAAAGGGGTGTTTTCCCTCTAATTTCTTTGCAATAATGCTAGAATGTTCTTTATTTTCTTTTACAAGCTGCTCCTTGTCTGAGCCGGTTGATTTAAGCTGAGATGCTTTCATTTCCACCAACGCATCTTCAAAATTCTTCCTGAGATTTGATGCTGTGCCTATCCTTGTACACCAATAGGGCCTAGAAACTCCCCATTCGATCACTTTAGCTATTTCTTCGTAAGAGTACTTCTCCATAAGTTTTACTAAATTCTTGCAAGACTGTTCTTGGAGCTGACCGCCCAGTAGGGGATTATATTTGGGAAGAAGCTTTCTTTTCTCTTGAATGAGGAGATCCAATAACATGCGCGCTTTTTTCATTTCGGGTGAATTATCTTGCTCATCTTTAACGAAGTCTGGCAGTTTTTCTTGGTGTCTTGGCATTCGATATTTTTCTTCGTTTAAATAGAGAATATCTGTGATGCCCATTCTCTCATAGTGGGTGATATATCCAAGTTTTTTTGCAACCGCATAAACTTCATCGAGTATTTTATTTGCTCTTGTTCTTTTACCCTTATAGACCGATTCTGGCATTTTAAGCCTTATAGCCATTTCTTCCGGCGTACACTTGATAACTGGCTTCTTCTGAGCTCTTCTGTCCATTTCAAATTGATAACGCAATAAAACAAGAAAGCGAAAAGTATACGAAGAAGCTTTTCTTTGACCAATTAACTTTCTGACCTCTTCTCGCCAATTAAAGGGGATCAGCATGAAGTAGCTCTCCCTCTGGTCTAAAAAGATAGAGCTGGGAATTATTTCGTAGTATTCAAGCGAACTCGTTTTCTTGCTTCTAACTTCTTTGATCGTAAACAGGGTATCGACCGCAATGACTTCTTCTTTTATATATTCGCCATGTTTTTCCCGCTTGAGCGCTCCTTTTTCATCAAAAACAGCACGTGTATAATAAAAGCAGTATTGACTGGTGCCAAGATGCTTTAATGCCCTCAAGGCATCTTGGACATCGCCTGCACTTCTTCTATTGACTCCAGCCCAATCTAGCAATTCTGCTTGGGTAATTTTGAGCTTTGGAAGTTGTGTGACATTCTGGTAAATACTAGGTAGCCCACCGCTTGGATACTTTTCCTTCGCATGAGAGGGTTTATCAATTGGCTCTAAATTGCCTTTGTACTTGGTTTTGCTGAATCCAAAGAGAATGGCCTCCATCATGCGCTGCTGTGTGTCTGTAAGATCGATGCCATATCTCGAAATTTGTGATTCTAGACTGACACCATATGTTTCAGCAAATTCTCGTACTTTATTCTCGCTAAAGAGAGAAAGCTGTTGTTGGCTGCCTAAGAGGTTCCTCACCGAGTGAAGGCTGATTTGGGTTGCAATATCTAAATCTTCTGACTCTTCCATCTTGTCTCTCTAAAGTTATAGCGCCTTATTGGCGGTCTTAAGCTGGATAGTAGGAATAAAACCAATTTTCATCAATGCAGAGCTTAGTCAAAAAGCATAAAATAAAAAAGTAAAATTGCGCGCTATTCGGCTTTTGTCGAACACCTCTAATCGGCATTTGTCGAGACCCCCACCTAGCTATTCGGCTTTTGTCGAGCAAGCTGCTCGGCAAATGTCGGAGCTTTCCTCGCATCATTCGGCATTTGTCGAAAATCCTCTATGAGTTAATCGGCATCTGTCTTGCTTTGATTCGGACTTTGTCGACTATACAGTAGTGAGCACTCGGCGTTTGTCGAGATCTTCATCTAGCCATTCGGCTTTTGTCGAGCAAGCTACTCGGCAAATGTCTAAGTTTACGCGGGTGATTCGGAACTTGCCGACATTCTATTGCTGCTAATCGGCATTTGTCGAAAAACTCTTTTCGGCTTTTGTCTTTTACCTTCCTCTTCTATTCGGCTTTTGTCGATTAAAATTAGCGCTTCAGTCGGCATTTGTCAGCATTTTCATCTGATTATTCGGCTTTTGTCGTACTTTGCACTCGGCTTTTGTCCTAAAAGTATTCGGATTATGTCTTTGTTCCAATCGGCATTTGTCGAAATTTCTCCTCTACTCTCTTAGAGTATATAATAAAATAAAGAGAAAAGGAGGATTCTTTCTCTTCTCTTTTAAAAAGATGGTGATTGTAAATAAATTATTTTACGCAAAAGTGATATCTACGTATTTTGTGGAAACACGTAAAAATGCTTTGGTGATAAAGATTTTACTGCTAGAGTGTTATTGAGATAGGAAATGGAAGTGGTCTATGAGCTCTAGAAACAAAGTACGACTTAGTATTGATTGCAGTCCTGAAGAAAGAAAATGTATTAAAATTCTAGCAGCTAGGGAAGATAAAACAATCAGCGAATATCTTTTGTGCTTAGCGAGAGATCGCATTTCACTGCTAACCTCAGAGGAAACGAACAGAAAAACATCAGACCCTTCATCGGGAAGGATATTGGATGATTATTATAAAGCGCTTGGGTACTAAAAGCCTGTGCTTTTGGGATCGTCCTTGAAGCGCTTTCACTTTCAAGAACTAACTGTAAGAAACTGTAGTCGAATGTTCTGCTAACTCATTTCACGTCTTTCATTCGGCTTTTGTGGAAGCGCTTTATATAGAACTAAAGCGAGACCGGAGTAGATTAGAATGTTAATCCACGTAATGGGAATTCCAGCGATGGAAATTATTGGTTCTGAACATGTTGTTGTGGATCTCAATCCTTCCTTAAAAGCAAGAGGATCGAAGGCTGCAGTGGGCGTAGCATGGCATTTCATATTAACAAGGCCAGCAAAAGCTAAACTCTGATAAAAAGCGACAACCAACCCAGCTAGCAACAGCAAACTGATGGCGTAGGGGATAAATCTTGTTGTCGGAAGAAATATACCCAATCCACTTAAACAAGCCAGGCAAAGATAAGTATATCGTTGACCCAGACACAGTTTGCAGGGGTCTAAACCCGCCAAAAATTCAACAACAAGCGAACAGCCAAGGCAAATAGTGGATATCGAGAAAATCGTCCAAAAAGCGGGTTTAATCACTTTTTTCTGGCGGTCAGTCATGAACCAGTTCCACTTTTCCATCGAATTCCTTTGTCAATTTTTCAACCTCTTCTCTAATTCCATGGCCTTGCCATTCCTTACGGAAGCTATTCCATCTAAACCGTTTTGTCTTTAGAACCCCTCTTAATTCATCAGATATGTCTTTTTGAAAAGAGACGATAAGAGGGGAGAGGTGGGTTGTTTTCTTTGCCTCTCCAATTTTTTTCCATGATGCTAAGGTATTTGGCTGTTTTGCCTTTTCCTGGATTTCAGTAAAGGCTCCTTTAAGAGTTTCATTATCGAATCTGTCGATTTCAAACTCAGCTGCGACCTCTCCAATCTTGATGAAACGACTGATTCTTAATTGACGCTCTTTGTTTCTTAAAATACGCTCTTTCTTTTCAATTTCAGCCCTCTGCCTATCCAATTTTTCGAAAATTTCAGCATATTTTCCATCTTTTATTGTCATACAATACTCCGCGTCTGAAACATCACTATATTGAATATCTAATTTATGTGCACCTCCAACTGGGTTTCTTCTAGAAACCTTATCAAATTTATCATGTACAGAAAAACAACCGAGGAAAAGCAGAATAAGATCCTGAAAGCAAAATTTTACACCTACGCAATATGCAAACTACGTTTGCGCTTGCTTAAAATTCACTCAAAATGTAAAATGCTCCCCGTGGCAGGAAATTAATGGCTATAGGTTTTGCAAGAGCAGAATTTGTAAAGAGATCTTCAGGAAAAAATGCTTGCGCAAAGGCGGCTTACAATTCACGTTCGAAAATCGAACTTCAAGCAAATGAATTCACAAACACTAAAACTTACGATTGGTCTTCAAAAACAGCTCCCGCCTATCACGAAATCTTATTGCCTACACATGTAGATTTAAAGTTCAAAACCCCCACCACACTTTGGAATGCAGTTGAAACTAAAGAAGTTAAATCGAACGCTCAGGTCGCTATGGAAGTCGTTCTTGCTCTTCCAGATGACAAAGTCATTTCCATCGAAGATAAGGTCTATCTCGCGAAGTCATTTACTCAAACACATTTTATTGACAAAGGATTAGGCGCTCAATTGGACATTCACGCTCCAGAGCCCATTCTTATAGTGACACGAGACAATAAAGAGCTTGGTTTAAAGAAGGGGATGAGAGGAGATATCATTTCCCAAGAAGATGATAAAATTGTTATCGAATTGGACTCCACTACTCCCATTTCTTTTAATCCTCAGGAATTTACAGGTTTTATCATTAAAGAGCACAACTGGCACGCTCATATTCTCACCACCACCCGACGTTTTAAAGAAAACGGTCTTGAATTTAACGACTTGAAAGCTCGGGATCTTATGCCACGGATTAACAAAGGGAAAGTCATCTCTGGTCCTGATTGGGGAAAACTGTGGACTGAACATCAAAATGCCTATTTTCAACAAAAGGGATTGGAATTAAGAGTCGATGCAAATGGACTAGTCCCTCAAGAACATTTGGGACCATATCGTATGAGAGCTCGAGCGTTTTCTTTGTTCGAAGAACACCACCGCATCTTAGAAGCAAATCGAATAGCTTCTCAAGACCCCGAGCAAATCTTGGAAGCAATTACCTCTCAGAAAAGCATTTTTACAATCGAAGACGTCGAACATTTTTTATCGAAGCATAGCCCAGGAATTAAGGCAGAACCCCTCATTAAGGAATTTTGGCAACAATCCTCAATTGTGCAGCTAGTTGATAAGAAAACAGGAGAATTACTCTCGAAGTTCACTTCCCAAACAGTCCTAGCAGAAGAGCAACAGCTCCTGCGCTTATCAGACAGAATTTACGATAAACCAGCCCTTAAGATCCGATCCATCGCCACCGAACTTCCTTTAAAAGAACTCAATGAAGAACAAAAAAAAGCCTTTAATCGAATTGTGCAAGGAAAGCGACTTTCGTTGATTCAGGGTTATGCAGGAACAGGAAAAAGCTATCTTCTCAAAGCCCTCCAATCAGCTTATGAAGACTCTGGCTATCGTATCAGAGCTCTAGGGCCGGATAATGCAACGACGAATGTTCTTAAAGAAAAAGGGCTTTCTTATACAGAAAATGTTTATCGCTTCCTTTTCGCCCTCCATAATGATCGTCGCAATGTTCTAAAAGGAAAAGAAGTCTGGATTCTTGATGAGGCTGGAAAACTGGGAAATAAGCCTCTTTTGGAGTTTCTTAGAGAAGCTGAAAAAAGAGATGTCCAAGTTGTTTTATCAGGGGACGCCGCTCAACTTCCTCCAGTAGAACGCGGGGGGATATTTAAAGTATTTTGCGAAAAGTATGAATCTCAAGTTTTGGAAAATATTCAACGGCAAGAAATGGACAGACATCGTGAGATTGCCTTAAATTTGGCAACAGGAGAGTTTGGATCCGCTATCGACAAGTTATGTGAAGCCCAAGGCATTCGATGGTCAGGAACAAGAAAAGAGGCTATGGAAGAGCTCATTATTCAATGGGCCCGAGATACAAGGGCTTTCCCCTCCGCATCTACACTCATTATTGCCCATTCTAATTCTGAAGTCCGTGTGTTGAATGAAATGGTCCGTCTAATTCGGAAGCAGCGAGGCGAATTAGAAGAAAAAGAGTTCGAGTGCACAACACAGCGGGGAAAGGTATTTGTCAGTGTTGGAGATCGAATCGAATTTCGGAAGAAAGATAAAGAGTTAGGCCTGAGTAATGGTCTATCAGGTACTTTGATTGAAGCAAAAGAGGATCTATTCGTTGTTGCAATTCGAGAAAATGGCCAGAAACCTCAAACGGTCACTTTCAATCCTCAAAAATATCATGCATTTCAGCTGGGCTATGCAAGCACATTTTACCGCTCTCAAGGACGCACCATTGATCAGGGCTATGTGCTTCATAGTCCTATGATGAACAAAGAAATGTTTTATGTAGGACTTACCCGGCATGTGAAAAATGTCTCTTATTTCGTTTCCAAGGATGAGATCTATTGTCTAGCAGATCTTAAACGAATGGTTCTTAAATCAAGTCGTAAACCCCTGACCGTTGAATATACCACTCTTCAAGAGATCTCAGTACAAAAAGCAGACCAAGCCAGAAACCAAGAGATTGAGAATCTGAAAAACTCTGATTCATTTGTGAATAAATTTAAAGGGTATGGATTGGAGGCATGGAATCGTATTGTTAAGCAGGCAGTTACTGTAAAAGAGCGGATGCAAGATAGGCTTCCTGATCAAGCTTTTTATCAACCGGCTATCCAGGACGTCCAGCAGGGGATTTTACCTATTATTGAATTGCCTAAAGAAATGCTCGATCAAGAAACAAAGATGGGGGAGGGGAGCAAGATACTTCAAACAGAAAACGATTTTCTACCCCAAGAAAAACCCACAAATACCCCCCCTTCGTCACACCTTTTGAAGGGCTTGAATCCCGAGCAGGGATTCTTGATGAAGGAGTATCTTGAAACTGTGGATAAGGTGGCCTCCTTGAAATTTATGGTGGATGCCGAGGTAGAACAAATCTCTAAAGACATGAAATTCTCACCTCACTTTAAAGAATGGCAACAAGCCTGTGGCATGCGTAATAAAGCTGCCTATGAGCTGCTTGGAAAGATTGACTTGCGTCTCATGGAAGAGGGGTTAGAAGCGAGAGAGATCCAGATTGTAAAAGAGCAAGCTCAACGGCATGAACTTTTTCTGACCAAGCAAGAAAAGTCAAAATTAAACCTTGAAGAACACTTAAAAGAGAACCTTGAGACTCTTCTCTATCGACTCTATCCAGAAGGCCCTGATGGACGCGATCGCACTAGTTTCCGTTTTGGGAATAAAGGATCATTGTCAGTTGTTCATTCCGGGAATAAAGCCGGTCAGTTCTTCGATTTTGAAAGAAAAGAAGGAGGAGGCCTCTTAAAGCTAATCCAGCGAGAATTAGGTCTTGGCAAGGTCGAGGCTAAAGTTTGGGCCCAAGATTTTCTGGGAACGGCCGCGGATATTTCTATCCCAACCACCTTCAGACGCTCGCACCAACCAACCAAATCAGAAGATGTATGGGTTAGTTTAAAACCAGCTCAGAAAAATCCGGTTCCTAAATTGGAAAACATCAAAGGGATAGGGGTTTATTTTGATGAGGTTTGTCGACATCCTTATCACGATGAGAATGGGCAACTTTTATACTACGTGCTTCGTTTAAAAGATAAGAACGATCCCACGAGGAAAATAACACCGCCTCTGAGCTATGGGTATTGGCAGTCTCAACCGGAAAAACGAGGTTGGGAACTCAAGGGATTTCAGACAGATAAGAGGCCACTTTATAATTTACACCAGCTAAAAGAAAATCCCAATGCAACTATTCTTCTTGTAGAAGGAGAAAAAACCGCAGATCACGCTTTGACACACCTTTCTGGGGATCATTACATTTGCATGACATGGTCTGGTGGGGCTGGAGCTGTTCAAAAATCGGATTGGACACCTCTTTATGGAAAAAAGATAATAATTTGGCCCGATAACGACCCCGCAGGGTATGAAGCCGCTGACAAAATATGTGGCGAGCTCAAGAAGGTGGGAGTAGAATCCTTGAGAGTAGTGAATAAGTTAGATCTTGAAAAAAGCTTTCCACCTAAATGGGATTTGGCTGATTCTTTGCCAGAGAATACAATGAACAACCTACTCCAGCAACTCATCGCTTCTGCGCAAGATAAGGGGATAGATGCAAAACAGGCAGTAAGTAGGCTAGGGTTGGACCCTAAAGATGTTTTTGCGAGAGCGCGTGTTAATGAGGTTTTATGGCGAGTTGACGAACGTATGAGGCCTGGTCTTGAGCTAAAATACGAAAAGCAATACTGGAAGACCAACGAAAATATTCTTCAAGAGACCTGTCGTATTTTTGCTGAGCAAGCAAAGAGGAAAGATGATCTGAGGGAGAAGTGTGGGGTGGAGGGCGTGGTTTTAGAGAGATTAAACTATCAGACCGCTCTCTTCGAGGCGTCACAGGGAAGACTGCCAAAAATGCATGAGATGCAGATCATGAAGGAAGTGATACGACAGGACGGGCATATGAATATATCGAGAGAAAATGAAAAGAATGCTGTAGATTTTGGAGTCGAAAAGATGCTTGCAAT
>Ga0169931_10008041_pt1 | contig 15491 bp, 14 predicted proteins | sample Kivu_15m_20L_FD_129675 | JGI IMG/M metagenome (GOLD analysis project Ga0169931, IMG submission 129675) | Freshwater microbial communities from Lake Kivu, Western Province, Rwanda to study Microbial Dark Matter (Phase II) - Kivu_15m_20L... | ecosystem: Environmental > Aquatic > Freshwater > Lake... | reverse complement strand
GATTGCACCCGCAGCCAAACCTAACAGGTTTCAAAAACCTGTTAGGTTTTCACCCCGCCACCCCCAAAACCCTCCCTCAAAATTTCTTCGCCCATTTCCAAACTTTGCTCGCTCTTGCGCCAAATTCCGATATATTTGACCAACCTGAATATGATTTGTCAGACATATCTCCTAATTTCGCGGAGATATGTCTGATTCTATCAGACATATAAACAAGTTATAACACATTAAATAAATAAAAATGAAAACAATTAACGGAATAACTAAAGAAAACTTTCAAAGTATGTTCAATCTTAAAGACATTCTTGAAGAAAGTGTTTTTTATCCAGCCGCTGGCATTGATGGCTCTGACATTGAATGTTTATCTAATCAATATTGCAGTTTTATTCATGTCGACTATTCAACCCCAAGGGATGTTGTTGAACCCGGCATGAGACATCATTTTGCCGGCGTTGGTTATGATTTGATAGGGCTTAAGTATGTTAGTAAGGATGAATTAACTCCAAATGGGTTTAGTCCTAGAAATTTTGTAATGAATGAGCATGAGAAAGCTAGATTAGAGATGGACTTTATTAGAGATAGGTTTTATTGCAAAAATTTCACACCATTTGCATTATGGGCAGTTTATGAACTTAATCCTTCTAAGACTGGAAAAACTGAAGGGAAAGCCAAACGTTTTTCATTAATGCATATTGGAGGAGAGGCTTGTGCCACCTTTGAAGCAATTTACCTAAGCAATAAAGTAAACCCAAAATGTATTGCTATTATAAGTCCAGGTGAGGGATATGGCGACAATTGGACTATTTTTAGAGATCCGGAATTCAGACTTTATCAAACATTACATTTTAACAAAATAAATAACAACGCCAATATGCCGAGTGAATTGTTGACTAATATGGCACTTAGTGATGATGATAATTGTTTTTGGCCAAATTATAATTACCAAAGCAGATGTTTTGCTGATGGGTGGCTTAGAAAATATTCAAGAATTTAACGTGTTATAACAGCGTGTAAGCAATATTGCCTTGCCGCAGGCGCAACACAAGGCACATCGCCTACACGCCAACCGTTAATTACTCAATATTCAAAATTGTTTGCCTCATAAGATTGAGGCCCGTAAGGTGGGATCGTACCAATAACGTGAAAACCCATCATGCGGCATTGGCAGCCGGGCCCGCGGGCTATGGGGCCAAAAAAATCGGTTATTTGCGCCTGCCATGCCGTTTGAACTACACAGCCACTACAGTCCCACGGGTGACCAACCTTCGGCCATAGACCAACTTAGCCGCGGCTTGGACCAAGGAGTGCCCTACCAAACCTTGCTGGGCGTTACGGGCAGCGGCAAAACCTTTACCGTGGCCAATGTGATCGCCCGCACTCAGCGCCCCACCCTGGTCCTGAGCCATAACAAGACACTGGCCGCCCAGCTCTATGCGGAGTTCAAGGCGTTTTTCCCCAACAATTTGGTCGAGTATTTTGTCTCGTACTATGACTATTACCAGCCCGAAGCGTTTATACCTTCAAGCAACCTGTATATCGAGAAAGACCTGGCCATCAATGACGAGATAGAAAAACTGAGGCTGAGCGCTACATCGGCCCTGTTGAGCGGCCGCAGGGACGTAATTGTGGTGGCCAGCATCAGTTGTATTTACGGCATCGGCAATCCGCAGGAGTTTCACAATTCATCGGTACACATCGAAAAAGGCAAAAAAATTAGTCGTCAGAAGTTTTTGCACCGCTTGGTGGAGGGCCTTTATCACCGGACCCACACGGAGTTTGCGCGCGGCACTTTCAGAGTCAAAGGCGATACAGTGGATGTTTTTTTGGCTTATGCCGATCACGCTATTCGCGTTTCGTTTTGGGGCGATGAAGTGGAGGCCATCCAAGGCATTGACCCGGTGTATGGCACCGTGTTGCGGAGCTATGACCAATACATGCTCTATCCGGCCAACCTGTTTGTGACGGGCAAAGAAACCTTGGCCCAAGCCGTGTGGGAAATACAGCAAGACATGGTCTTGCGCACCCAAGAACTGATGGCCCAAGGCAAACCACTGGAAGCAAAACGCCTGGAAGAGCGCGTGCTCTATGACTTGGAAATGATGAAAGAGCTGGGCTATTGCTCGGGCATTGAGAATTATTCGCGCTATTTCGACAGGCGACAAGAGGGCGAAAGACCGTTTTGTCTGGTGGACTATTTTCCCAAAGACTACCTGCTGGTGGTGGACGAAAGCCACGTGACCGTCTCGCAGATAGGGGCCATGTACGGTGGCGACCGCTCGCGCAAGGTGAATCTGGTGGACTATGGATTCAGGTTGCCATCGGCTATGGACAACAGGCCATTGCGCTTCGAAGAATTTGAGTCCATGTGGAACCAAGTCATTTTTGTCAGTGCCACCCCGGCCGACTATGAACTGATGCGCTCCGAAGGGGTGGTGGTGGAGCAAGTGGTGCGCCCCACGGGCCTGTTAGACCCACCCATCGAAGTGCGTCCATCGCTCAATCAAATAGATGACCTGCTGGCCGAAATAGACACTTGTGTGAGGAAAAAAGAACGCGTGCTGGTGACCACCCTCACCAAGCGCATGGCCGAGGAACTGCACAAATACTTGGAACGCCTGCGCATCAACAGCGCCTACATCCATTCGGACGTGAAGACCCTGGAGCGCATCGAAATTCTGCGGCAATTGAGAGATGGCACATTTGACGTGTTGGTGGGGGTCAATTTGCTGCGCGAAGGCCTCGATCTGCCCGAGGTGGCCCTGGTGGCCATATTGGACGCAGACAAAGAGGGTTTCTTGCGCAGCCACCGCTCATTGACCCAGACCGCAGGACGCGCAGCGCGCAATGTGAATGGCAGGGTGATTATGTATGCCGATGTCATCACCGGCAGCATGCAGAGCACTATAGATGAGACCAACCGCAGGCGCATGAAGCAGATGGACTACAACGCGAAAATGGGAATCACCCCAACGCAAATATCCAAAGCCATCAGTGAGACACCCGGACGTGCAGCCATAGCAGCCATAGCAGCCGAATCGAGCCGACCGGGCAGCACCATAGCAGCCGAACCGGTGGTGCAATACATGAGCGAAAAACAGTTGGCCAAGTCCATAGCCCAAACCAAAGCGCTGATGGACGCGGCTGCCAAAGCCACCGACTATATGGAGGCCGCGCGACTGCGCGATGAGTGGATAGGGTTAAAAGATTTGATGAAAGAAAAGTTTGGCGCGGAAAAAGCATAGCCGCTATTCAGTTAATTTCGCAAACGAACGCTTCAATACTTTTTCAAATGAAAAGCATCATCCTCCCCTGTGCCATAACCTTGGCATTTGCCCTCACACTCAATGCCTGCGGATCTAAGTCGGCCGCCAGCGCAGAAGCCACCGAAACTTCAGCCAATGATTCAGGGAAAAAACCCGGCAAAAAAGGTCCGAAAAACAAAATCCTGCCTATCACGGTGGATCCCAATGCCAATACGAGCGAAACAGACAATTTCAGCCTCTACTCGGCCGAAATAGAAGACGGCTATTTGAAAACAATCGTCAACTACAGTGGCGGATGTAAGGAGCACAACTTCAGCATGGTGACAAACGGCATGTGGCTGAAAAGCAATCCACCCCAGCTCAATCTGACGCTTCTGCACAATGCCAATGAAGACTTTTGTAAGGCTTTCATTTTTGACACGCTCCGATTTGATATGACCAATTGTGTCAACCCTTCGGTGAATAAAGTAGTCTTGAGAGTGAATGTGCCCGGAGGCAAAACCGAGCACGTGGAATTTGAATACGAACTGCAAAAGAGCAAATAAACCAACCCAACAAACCCGCAATGAGAATTTTTACCCTTTCTGCCCTGTTTGCCCTGCTATCAGCCGCGGGAGCAAGCGCCCAAGTGAGCTATGGCGGCCAACCCACCAAATGGAACAACAAAAACCAAAATGACTTCGGGGTGCGTTATTACAAAACGCCCGCAATTGACCTCCAAGCTTTGGCAGCCGAAGACGCTGTCACCGATCAATACAAAGAAACACCCTACCGATTTGGTGTGGAGCACACAGTTAGCCTCGACTTTTTTACCCATGCTGACACCGAAACGGACAAGTACGGCAACACCATTTACCGCATGGGTCTCCACTGCCCGGGAGCAGTGAACATGAGCTTGCTTTTTGACCAATTCTATTTGCCAAAAAGCAGCAAACTCTTTGTCTATACTGCAGACCGCACGGATTTTATTGGCAGTTTTGACCACCGAACCAACAATGAATCGGGCATCATGCCCATGAGCTTGCTTTATGCCGACCGCATTGTAGTCGAGTTTCAAAAAGCGGCAACCTGCACTGACGCTGCCGTTTTGAACATCGCCCAAATCGTGCACGGCTATCGTCCGGTTGTTAACAAATGGGAAGGCCCCCAAACCGAAAATGACCGTGGCCCTTATGGCACCAGCGGACCATGTAATATCAATGTCAACTGCCCGCAGGGCGACCTATGGCAGACTGAAAAAAGAGCTGTGGCGCTGATTCTGAGCGGTGGTAGCGCCCAATGTACAGGCGCTTTGGTTAATAACACCGCCAATGATGGCACGCCTTATTTCCTCACGGCCAACCACTGCTTGGGAAATCCAACCAACTGGGTTTTTGTCTTCAACCATGAAACTGCGGGCTGCACGGGCAATACCGGTCCTACCAACCAAACCGTTAGCGGTTCATCGCTCAAAGCTAACAACGCAGGCAGCGACTTTGCCCTGCTTGAACTCAACCAAACGCCACCCGCCAACTACAATGTCCACTACGCAGGCTGGGACAACACAGACGCTCTGAGCGTTACTTCGGCTGTAGGCATCCATCACCCGGCAGGCGATTTGAAAAAAATCTGCTTTGAAAACAACTCCCCAACCAAAACAACACAAGGCGGAGCTGCCGTATGGTATATCAACCAATGGGAATCGGGAGTGACCGAAGGCGGATCTTCGGGCTCACCACTTTTTGACCAAAACCACCGCATCATCGGGCAGCTCTATGGCGGATTTGCCGCCTGTTCAGGCAATGTGAACAATGGTCAAGCCGACTGGTATGGCCGTTTCGGGATTTCGTGGAATGGCAACAGTGCCGCCACCCGACTCAAAGATTGGTTGGACCCCGGAAACACAGGCGCCACCATTATCAATGGCTTTCCATCGGCCATCACAGCAGCCAATGATGCCTCAATCGGCAACATAGCCAACGTTCCGGCAAGCATTTGCGGAGCGAGCATCACACCATCAGTCACCGTCACCAACCAAGGCAGCGCCACCCTTACCTCAGGCACTATCAACTACACCCTGAATGGCATAGCCGGAACGCCCATTCCATGGACAGGAAATTTGGCTCAGTTTGCTTCGCAAGTAGTCGTTTTACCCACCCTCACGGCAGCCAACGGCAGCAACACACTCATTATCACATTTAGCAATCCCAATGGTGTAACCGATGAGAATACAGGGAACAATAGCACCCAAGTCACTTTCAATGCAGTGACCATCCCCACGGTGAATTATGTTTTGAATCTCACACTGGACGATTACGGAACAGAAACCACCTGGACCTTGAAAAACAGCGCCACCCAACAAACGCTTTATTCAGGTGGCCCTTATGAGGATGACATGGACCAGACGCTTGTGTCGCAAACATTTTGCTTGGCCAATGGCTGCTATATTTTTACCATTTTGGACGAATATGGTGACGGGATTTGCTGCCAATACGGCAATGGCAGCTATACCATTTTGGACAACACCAATGCCTCAGTGGGAAGCGGGGGAAATTTCACGAACAGCCAGTCGGTCAATTTCTGTGTGACGGCCATTGCAGTAGAAGAAATGGCCCTCAACTCAGGATTGACACTCTATCCAAACCCTGCCGGAGCCTACTTGAACATCGAAAAAACTTCAGCCGAGGCGGTGATTGTGCGCATGTTGAATCCTTTGGGCCAAGAAATCCAAACCGAAAGAATGGCCGAGGGCTATGGCATATTGCGCATTGACACACGCATCCTTTCCAAAGGCATTTATTTCGTGGAAATCACCTCGGCTACTGCCAAAGTGGTGAAGAAAGTGGTGGTAGAATAATCGCACCATCCAATAAAAATCAATGGAGGTCGGAGCCGAATGGCTCCGACCTTTCTTTTTTTGACCATTTTCGCAGGGTGCAAACATTCACTTCCATCATCGAAGATTTCGATACCGAATTGTGGGGTCATCACTTTTGGGTACCCGAGGAGGCAGCTTTGGCCCTGACAGCACAAGGCAACCGCAGGGTGATCTGCACAATAAACGGTGAGGTGCGAATGAATGCGGCTCTGATGCCCGACAAAGGCCGCCACTTTATTCTGCTCAACAAGCAAGTACGCAGCAAACTGGGCGTGCTCAGGGGCGATGAAATCAGGGTGGAACTTGAGACGGACACATCTGAATTCGGTATGGAAATGCCCGAAGAATTGGACTCTGTGCTGATGCAAGACGACCCCGCACGGGACTATTTCAGAGCGCTGACACCCGGCACACAGCGGGCTTTGAGTTATATAGTGGCCAAGGTGAAAAACTCTGACAGCCGTATTCGCAAGTCGTTGGCCATTTGCTATCATCTCAATGAAACCGAGGGCAACATCGATTTCAAGATGCTGGACCAAACGCTGAAGTATTTCAACAAGCTCAAATGAGCCTGCTATTAGGGAGATACTTAACATACTGACGCTGACCCGCGGTCTATCTTTGTCCGCCCTTAGAGGCCTAAAACGCAAAGCACCATGACCAAGCAGGACATCATCAACCAATTCAACCCCAACTCTGCCGCACCGGAAGATTCAGACATTTTCGGTCTTCCATTCACCACGGATGAAGCGGACATCGTATTGATTCCCGTGCCATGGGAAGCCACGGTGAGCTACGGCTCAGGCGCATCGCTGGGACCTGATGCCATCATGGAAGCCTCGGGCCAGGTAGATTTGAATCATTTTGACTATCCTGAATTGTGGAAGCGCGGCATTGCCATGGATGACTTTCCGGAAGAACTGTTGCTGCTGAGCACCCACGCCAAGCAAAAAGCGGCTAAAATCATCAAAGCGATAGAAAAAGGTAAAGACCCGCTGGGTTCCAAAAAACTGATAGCCAACTATGAGCTGGTGAATGACGCTTGCGAAGCCATGAACGACTGGGTGCGCGAAAGAGCAGCCTACTGGCGTAAAAAAGGCAAAATGGTAGGTCTGTTAGGTGGCGACCACAGCACTCCACTCGGCTATCTGCGCCATATGGCCACCGAGCATTCGGAGTTTGGATTGTTGGTTCTGGATGCCCACCTCGACCTGCGCAATGCTTATGAAGGGTTCACGTATTCGCACGCCTCTATTTTCTACAATGCGCTGCAGCAATTGCCCCAAATCAAAAAGCTGGTGCAAGTGGGAATCCGCGATTTCTGTTCGGAAGAAACACAATATGCAGCTTCTCAAGGCAGGCGTGTCAGCATCCACTATGACCGCCAAATGCAGCGCGATGTGATGGGTGGCAAAACGTGGAAACAACTCTTCGAAGAAATGATAGCCGAATTGCCCCAAAAGGTGTATGTCTCTATCGACATCGATGGTCTGGACCCCAAACTTTGCCCCAACACAGGCACCCCGGTGCCCGGAGGGTTCGAATTTGAACAAGCCGCTTACTTGCTGCACTTGCTCAAACTGAGCGGAAAGGAAATCATCGGGTTTGACCTTTGCGAAGTGTCACCAGGAGCAGATGATTGGGACGGAAATGTGGGCGCGCGCATGTTGTTTCAGCTCTGCGGTATGGCTGCTCCGGAAATAAAAGCGGCAGCTGCTCCGGAAAAACCTGCCCCAAAACCCGCTGCCAAATCGGCACCGAAACCCGCAAAACCTGCTTCCAAGCCGACCTCAAAAAACAAAGCCAAAAGTGAACCTTCGGCCGGCAAAAAGGTTTCAGGTAAATAATCCAAACACCTTGCGCGCACTTATTCTTTTCTTCGCTACCCTCGTCTCTCTCACCTCATCATCACAAACCAAAATGAAATCCAATAGCGTTTTTCACAGCATTCAATTCACCGACATTGACGGAAGTGAGCGTTCAATGGCAGAGTTCAAGGGAAAATACGTTCTGGTGGTTAATGTCGCCTCCAAGTGCGGCTACACCACACAATACAAGCCGCTTCAACAACTGGCCGAGCAATATGCCGACAAGTTGGTGGTGGTAGGTTTCCCATGTAATCAATTCATGGGTCAAGAACCCGGAAGCGAAGCAGAAATCGCTTCATTTTGTGAGAAAAACTACGGAGTCACTTTCCCACTTTCATCCAAAATTGATGTGAAAGGAAAAGAGATGCACCCCGTTTACCGGTGGCTGACGCAAAAAGAGAAAAACGGCAAAGAATCGAATGATATCGGTTGGAATTTCAACAAGTTCCTCATTTCTCCGGAAGGTGAATGGATCGGCTATTTTGGTTCACAGACCGACCCACTGAGTGCCGACATCACCGGAAAAATCCGCTAATCAATAGCGGAAACCGGGTGCATTGCTAACTTGGCCGGACAAAAGCGGAGACTTCCGGGAAAATCTCGGAGCACCCACTCATTGCATGATTAATAAAGAAGAAAAAGCCCGATTGAAGGCATCCTTTCTGCGCAATCTCGAGTTTGAGACATCGCTTCACCGAAACGCACATCGCAAAAACCTCAATTGGCTTCAATACCGCACAGGCCTCAAGGACATCTATTTGCGCCTGGAAATCTTTCAAGACCAAGCCACGCTTTGTTTTGATTTTCAGCACAGAAATGCAGAAATCCGAGGACTGATGTTTGAGCAGTTAAGCGAAATGCAAAACCTGTTGAACAGTATGTCCCCGCAGCCCTGGGACCGGGAAGGCGAGGTGCCCCATCCCGTCACCGGATTGCCCATCGCCCGAATCAGCCACACGCCTCAAGGTCTGAGCATCTACAATGAAGCCGACCATCCGGCCATCATTCGTGAGTTGACGTCATTCTATCGGGCATTTGACAAGTTTTGGTTTGATGCCAAAGACGTCTTCACCTTTTTGAGCAAATAGGATTGCTACATTTGGCCTCCTTTTAGAAAAACTATCCCATGAAAACCCTACGCATCCTGCTTTTCGGAGCCCTATGCCTCAATATTCAATCCTGCGATCATAGCCATGACGGAGAAGAAAAGGCCGAATACCTCACACTGGAAGAGAAGATAATGGCCGAAACACCCGCAGGACAAAGGCCCCAATTCACGCCCGAGCAAATCAAGCAGATTGATGAAGAGAAAATTGCCTTGGCGAAAAAGAATTTCATGAAAGGAAAAGTAGATGGGCAAGACTGGGAATCGGAAGACTATCTGAACGGAGTGCGTTTTGGCCAAACCTTGGCCTTTGAAGGCAACAACAATAAAAACACACGCATCAGTTTTGCTCTCTTGGGCTGTACCGAGCCGGGAGAGTATTTCTTCGGTGGCGATCTCACCAACACGGTCAGAGTCGCATTCGTCCACAAAGAATTTTCATCGGTTGGCCTTGAAAATGCCGGCAGCATCACTTTCGAAACGAACAAATTCAATTATCTGAAAGGCACTTTCAATGTGCGCGTTTCTGACGGTGTTGAGACCCACGAATTGAAGGACTTCGAATTCGCGATTTACTTCTGAAAAGGGGCTCCAATGCCTGAAAACTAGTGTTTACTGAAAGCCCTCAGGGCTCATAATCAGCGCACAATGTCCTACGTCATGACCATGATATCCGAAGGCGAACACCAACGCCAGGACTTCAAAATGCGCATTGATGATGCACGAAAAATTGCGCGAACACTTTCCGCCTTTGCCAATACTGACGGGGGAAGGCTGCTCATTGGGGTTAAAGACAACGGCATTCCTTGCGGCATTGACCCCGAGCAGGAAATGCACATGGTGGAGGCAGCGGCCAAACTCTTTTGCAGACCGGCCATGAATCTCGAATACACTGTTTGGACCGCACAAAATAGACAGATTTTGGAAGCGCGAGTGGCTCCTGCGGCTGACAGGCCGGTGTGGGCTTCTTCCGAACCCGATGTATGGGACGCATTTCGCAGAGACAAAGACACTAATATCAAAGCCAATCACATACAAGTGATGGTGTGGCAAAAAAAGGCTGAACCCATGGGTGAACATTTCACCTATTCAGAAGCGGAACAGCAGATTTTTGATTTGCTCAAAACAGCACCCTCGGCAGGATTTAAGAAAATCAGCCGTGTGGCCCGGCTTTCGGGGAGAAGAACTGAGCAGGTGCTGGCCAAGTTGATTCTTTGGGACCTCATCGAGATGCACAACGAATCTTCCGGGCTGAGGTTTGCCCTGAAAAAAACGCCCCGTCAAATCTGACGTTTTAACGCAATGACTTGGCTTTCAACATCGATAAGTGGACAAGAAAGCACAGAATGAGGTTTTGGCTTGCATATGCCCGATACTTTAGCACCATTGAGAATTGTATCTGAAAACATGGATGTAAACACTTATGCAGAGTTGGTTAAGATGCGTCAACACTTGTTGGCCATTGAAAAAGAGAACCAACGATTGAAGAAAGAAAACGCTGCTCTGAAACAACAAGTGGAAGAGCTAAAAGACGAGTCAATGAGCCTGTTCTCCTTTATATCATCCAAAGGCTAAAATCAAGAGGCACCACAATTTTCTTGAAAGGAACGGGAAGGGTCGACAACGGTTGACCTTTTTTTTTCACACGTGTCAGCATAAATGCAAAAGGACAAAACGCCAATGATTTCGGGACTTTTTTTGACACGGACGAATGTCAGAAAATGTAGAATTGTTGCTTACTGAAAGAAACTGTTCATAACAATCAACAGCCAAATGCAACCCATTGGCAGGATAGTCGTATCATCGTGGGCGTTGTGTCCTTTTCACCGGGCTTACCTAAGCAAACGGGCGAGATTCAGAAAAGAACTTCCGAAAGGACATAAACAATTAATTAAGTTAGGAGGCCCGCAGCGAAAGCTGCGGGCCATTTTTTTTAAGCCACTTCGGCACTCGCAACGGCCAAATCGCGGTTGATTTTCTTGAACAATCCTTGAAGCACTTTGCCGGGACCCACTTCGGTTACGGAGGTGGCGCCATCGGCCAGCATGCGCTCCATGGTTTGGGTCCAGCGAACAGGAGCCGTCAATTGAGCGATCAAATTTTCTCTAATTGTTTCAGGGTCAGTTGAGGGAGAGGCATTCACGTTCTGATAAACAGGACACACGGGCACTTTGAATTCCGTGTTGGCTATGGCAGCCGCCAATTCAGAGCGGGCGGGCTCCATCAGAGGGGAGTGAAAAGCACCTCCCACCTGCAACCGTAAGGCCCGTTTGGCTCCCGCCTCGGTCAAAGCGGCACAAGCGCGGTCCACCGCTTCTATTTCGCCCGAAATAACCAACTGTCCGGGACAATTGTAGTTGGCCGCCACAACCACACCCGGAGTCTTGGCGCAAATTTCTTCTACCACGGAATCGTCCAATCCAAGTATGGCTGCCATGGTGCTCGGGTTGGCTTGACAGGCTTTTTGCATAGCCAATGCCCTTTGGTGAACCAATTTGAGGCCCGCCTCAAAAGACAATGCGCCATTGGCCACAAGTGCCGAAAACTCACCCAAGGAGTGACCCGCGACCATTTCAGGTTTAAAATCAGGCCCCAAACATTTAGCCATCACCACGCTGTGAAGAAAAATGGCGGGCTGGGTGACGTTCGTCTGCTTCAGGTCCTCTTCAGTACCGCTGAACAAAATATCTGACAGGCGAAAACCCAACAATTCGTTGGCTTGCTCAAACAAGGCTTTGGCGGTGGGAATGCTGTTGTACAAGTCTTGGCCCATGCCAGGAAACTGGGCTCCTTGACCCGGAAAAACATATGCTTTCATGGTTGTCTATTTTGGTCCAAACATAAAGAAGTCCCCATTTCAAAAAGCCCCTGTCAAATGTCATTTTGTCTCATCGGTTTAAAAAGCTAGGTTTGCTATCTGAAACCAAAAAGCCGCAAGAATGAAGTCTTTTTATTTGATCGTCTTCCTCTCTTTAAGCCTGTCGGTCCAACAAGCTAGTGCCCAGCGAATCTGCTGTGATTTTTTGGATGTCATCGCGCCTATTTGCAGTTTTGAAGTTGTGCAGGACGCGTCACCTGCGGGGTACTATTTATTCAGAGGCGTGGAAGGATGCGAGTACATATTCTCTCATTGTCAGGGGGGAGGCTCTTTCACCGGTGACCCTTATCTGACCATTGCCGATGAAGACTGCAATGCCATCGTTTGGAATGATGACTCATGTGGTTTGGGTTCTGAGTTGACCTGGACGTGCACCTCCACGGCATTTTTTCAGTTGCACATGGGTACATTCAACTCGGGGTGTACGGCTCTGACCAGGACATTGGCCTACAAAATCAACTCACCTGTTCCGGCCATTTCCATCAACACCGTCTCGCCTATTTGCCCCGGACAAAGCGTTGAGTTGACTGCGATTTCAGACTTTCCTGTCAGTTGGAGCCCCGCCACCGGGTTGAGCTGCAATGTTTGCCCTAATCCCATCGCATCGCCCAACTCCACCACCACCTACACCGCCTCCACCACTAGCGGCTGTTGCAATAATTCGACCACCATCACTGTGGTAGTGAAAACGCAATACAACATCACCCAAGAGGAGTCTATTTGTTCAGGTTCTACTTTTTCTTTTGCAGGAAATGATCTCTCTCAGAGCGGTTCCTATATGCACACTTTCAATGCTGTCAATGGCTGCGACAGTATTGTGACACTCAACTTGGATGTTGTGGACATCACACCGACCATTGAATCATTCGGTGGTGTGCTCACTACGCCTCAGGCAGGATTTTCATATCAATGGATAGACTGCGACAATGGAAATGCTCCCATTGCGGGTGCCAACAGCCAGTTTTTTGTACCCACCTCAGATGGCAATTATGCCGTTCAGATTTCTTCTGAAATCGGTTGCTTTGGTGAAAGTGATTGTGCATTTGTGACCCAAGTGCAAGAGCTCAATGCAGCCGGTGATTTGGTCATTTTCCCCAATCCAACGGCAGGTCAGTTCTTCATTTCGACTAAAAAACCCACCACGATTACCATCGCAAACGAATTGGGGCAAACCGTCAAGCAAATCAGCCTCAAGGCAGAAAATCGTTTCATCGCGGAGGTAAACGACTTGGCTTCCGGAGTCTATTTCGTGGCGGATGCGAGCAGAAGCTTTGTGAAAAAAATAGCCGTCATCAAGTGAGCTGCTGCGAAGCGAGAAGATTATGCAAAATCATGAATTTGATTTGTACTTCGCATCCCCGCCCACTTTAAAAAGGCTAACTTTGACCCCCGTAATTACTCCAACCAAATTGCGGGCTCATGTCGGTTAACACCAAGTACATCTTTGTCACCGGAGGCGTGACATCTTCTCTCGGAAAAGGAATTATTTCAGCTTCGCTGGCCAAATTGCTCCAAAGCAGAGGCTTCCGAGTGACCATCCAAAAACTCGATCCTTATATCAACATCGACCCCGGAACGCTCAATCCCTATGAGCATGGCGAGTGCTTTGTGACCGATGATGGCGCAGAAACCGATTTGGACTTGGGCCATTATGAGCGTTTTTTAAATGTACCCACCACACAGGCCAACAACGTGACCACAGGGCGCATTTACCAAAGCGTCATCAACAAAGAACGCAAAGGCGAATACCTGGGTAAAACCGTTCAAATCATACCGCATATCACAGACGAAATCAAACGTTGCATCAAGATTTTGGGCTCCAAACACGAGTTTGACTTCGTGATTACGGAAATAGGCGGCACTGTGGGCGACATCGAATCACTCCCTTATATAGAGGCTGTGCGCCAAATGAAATGGGAGATGGAAGACGATTGTCTGGTTGTACACCTCACTTTGGTACCCTACCTCTCGGCTGCGGGTGAGCTCAAGACAAAGCCCACTCAACACTCTGTGAAGCAACTATTGGAATCAGGTGTGCAACCTGACATCTTGGTCTGCCGCACAGAGCATGAATTGCCCCCCTCGCTTCGAACCAAGATTGCCAAGTTCTGCAATGTGGCCTCCAATGCGGTGATTCAGAGTATAGATGCAGCCACGATCTATGACGTGCCCATGCTGATGCTGGACGAAAAGTTTGACGATGTAGTGTTGGGTAAATTGGCCATGAAAACCAAGAAAAAGCATGACCTGAAGCAATGGAAAGACTTTTTGCAGCGTTTTAAAAACCCCAAACACCAAATCGAAATTGCCTTGGTGGGCAAGTATGTTGAGTTGAAAGACTCATATAAATCAATCGCTGAGGCGATTATCCATGCCGGTGCAGCCATTGAAACCAAAGTAAATGTTCGTTGGGTGCATTCGGAAGAAGTCACAACGCGCAATGCGGCTGAAAAACTGGGTGGCGTGCATGGTATTTTGGTCGCTCCCGGTTTCGGAAGTCGAGGGATTGATGGAAAGATTGAGGCCATTTGTCATGCCCGTGAGAACAACATTCCTTTTTTCGGTATCTGTTTGGGTATGCAGTGCGCTGTGATTGAATTTGCTCGAAATGTGCTCCATCTCAAAGATGCCCATTCCACCGAAATCAAGGAATACACTCCACATCCTGTAATTAGCCTGATGGCCGAACAAAAGTCCATTACCAATATGGGCGGTACCATGCGATTGGGAGCTTATGAGTGCAGATTGAAAAAAGGCACTTTGGCCCATAAAGCCTATGGAAAAGACTCAGCCGAAGAAAGGCACCGCCATCGTTTTGAGTTCAATAATGATTACCTGAAGCAGTTTGAAGCAGCGGGCATGCGTGCCACCGGAATCAATCCTGAATCGGGCCTGGTGGAAATAGTTGAAATCCCTTCTCACCCCTTCTTTTTGGCAGGTCAGTTCCACCCCGAGTACAAGAGCACGGTGGCCAATCCTCATCCGCTGTTCAAAGCGTTTTTGTCGGCCGCGTTGGCATTTTCAACGCAGCATATGGTGAAAAAAACAACAGCTAAAAAAAAGACGTTGGCATAATGCCATCCGACTAAAACAGCCTGAAACCGGGGTACTCATCTGCCATTTTTTGCAGCATGAATGAAACGGGAACATGGTCGAACAGGCCATAGTCCTCCAAATACTCCATGTAGGTCCGGTTTTGTTTGTCGCTCTCTTGCAGCAATGAGTCCGAACGTCCATCCCAGTCAAGTGGCTCCACATTGAGTTTGATGCAGAGCTCACGGTTGAAGGCGGGCGTGCATTTTATCCATTTTTGGTCCAAAAAAACAGCCGCATATCCATGAGGAACCAACACATCGGTGCCCAACATTTGCTCCAAGCGCGCAGTGCCCGCGTGGTTGCGCACCCGCGCCAAGCCCAGTCTCGATTCCATGCCCAGCCTGCGCGCTGCCAACACATACAGCATGGCTTTGTCCACACAGTGGCCCTGCTTGCGCTCCCACACACGATGCGGACGCATGGG
>Ga0169931_10008039_pt1 | contig 15492 bp, 10 predicted proteins | sample Kivu_15m_20L_FD_129675 | JGI IMG/M metagenome (GOLD analysis project Ga0169931, IMG submission 129675) | Freshwater microbial communities from Lake Kivu, Western Province, Rwanda to study Microbial Dark Matter (Phase II) - Kivu_15m_20L... | ecosystem: Environmental > Aquatic > Freshwater > Lake... | reverse complement strand
CTCCGACGGCGACGGTGATGCGCCCGCGCACCTTGCCGTTCACCTGCACCGGCACCTCCACGGAGTCCTCGACGAGCAATCCGGGATCGGCCGCCGGGAACGGGACGTGGGTGATCGAGCCGGTGTGGCCGAGCAGCGACCACAACTCCTCGGCCAGGTGCGGGCACAGTGGCGAGAGCATCTGCACGAGCGGCTCGGCAATCGTGCGCGGTGTCGCGCCGGCTGAGTTGACGTGCTGGGTGAGGGCGTTGTTCAACTCGATGAGCTTGGCGATCGCGGTGTTGAAGCGCAGCCCCTCCATGTCGGCACCCACACCGGCGATCGTGCGATGGAGAAGACGCAGCAGCGACTCGGGAGGGGTCGTGTCGTCGATCGTGGCGGCGCCGGTGTCCTCGTCGACCATGTTGCGCCACAGGCGCTGCAGGAACCGCTGCATTCCGACGACGTCGCGGGTGTTCCACGGCCTGCTCGCATCGAGCGGGCCCATCGACATCTCGTACAGGCGGAAGGTGTCGGCGCCGTACTCCTCGTACATCTCGTCGGGGGTGACGATGTTCTTCAGGCTCTTGCCCATCTTGCCGTACTCGCGCGCGACAGGTTCGCCGTTCCATGTCCAGGTGCCGTCGTGCTCGGTCACCTCGGCGGCCGGCACCGTCTGACCGCGCGCGTCGCGGAACGCATAGGCCTGGATGTAGCCCTGGTTGAAGAGCCGATGGAAGGGTTCCTCTGAACTCACATGACCGAGATCGAAGAGCACCTTGTGCCAGAACCGCGCGTACAGCAGGTGCAGGACCGCGTGCTCGACGCCGCCCACGTAGAGATCGACACCGCCGGTGTGGCCGTCGCCCCTCGGTCCCATCCAGTAGCGCTCCACCTCGGGGTCGACGAAGGCCCCGGTGTTGGTGGGGTCGAGGTAGCGCATCTCGTACCAGCACGACCCGGCCCACTGCGGCATCACGTTGACCTCGCGACGCCACGCCCGTTCGCCGTCGCCGATGTCGAGGGTCGCTGCGACCCAGTGTCCGGCGCGCGCGAGCGGGGGCACGGGATCGGATGCGGAGTCGTCGGGATCGAGCGCCGTGGGCTTGAAGTCGTCGAGGTCGGGCAGCAGCACCGGCAGGTGGGATTCGGGGAGTGCGTGTGCGCGGCCGTCGGCGTCGTAGACGATCGGGAAGGGCTCGCCCCAGTAGCGCTGGCGCGAGAAGAGCCAATCGCGAAGACGGTAGGTGACGGTGGCGGCGCCCAGGCCGTGCGACTCGAGCCAGGACGAGATGCGGGACTTGGCGTCGGCGATCGAGGCGATTCCGTCGAGGGAGATCTCGTCGTTCGACGAGTTCACGCACGGTCCCTCGCCCACGAATGCCTCGGGCCAGGTCGCACAGTCGATCGAGGGGTCGATCCCGCGCTCGGCGAACCATGAGTCGGGGGGCATCTGGGTCGCGGTGATCGGCAACCCGTGCGCACGCGCGAACTCGAAGTCGCGCTGGTCACCCGATGGCACCGCCATGATCGCGCCCGTGCCGTACCCCATGAGCACGTAGTCGGCGATCCACACGGGGATCTCCGCTCCGTTCACCGGGTTCACCGCGGTGCCACCGGTGGCGACGCCGGTCTTTGCCTTGGTGTCGTCCTGTCGCTCGGCGTCGGCCTTGGCGGCCGCGGCTGCGCGGTAGGCGTCGACCTCGGCGCGACGGTCGGGGCTCGTGAGTGTCCCGACGAGGGGGTGCTCCGGCGAGAGCACCATGAACGTGGCTCCGAACAAGGTGTCGGGGCGCGTGGTGAAGACCTCGATCGGCCCGGCCGACGACGAGAACACCACGCGCGCTCCCTCGCTGCGCCCGATCCAGTTGCGTTGCATCAACTTGATCGGCTCGGGCCAGTCGAGGCGGTCGAGATCGTCGACGAGACGGTCCGCGTACGCGGTGATCCGCATCATCCACTGGCGCATGTTGCGCTTGAAGACCGGGTAGTTGCCGATGTCGCTGCGACCCTCGGCAGTCACCTCCTCGTTCGCCAGGATCGTGCCGAGTCCGGGGCACCAGTTCACCGGCGCATCCGAGAGGTACGCGAGACGGTGCCGGTCGATCTCGTCGTGGCGCTCGCCATCGGACATCTCCGACCACGGGCGGCCGTCGGTCGTGGTGCGCGCTCCGGAGGAGAATTCGGCGGCCAAGTCGTCGACGTGGCGCGCGCGACCCGACCGCTCGTCGTACCACGCGTTATAGATCTGCAGGAAGATCCACTGCGTCCACTTGTAGAAGGCCTCGTCGGTGGTGCTGACACTGCGCCGCGAGTCGTGGCCGAGGCCGAGGCGACGCAACTGGCGGCGCATGTTGGCGATGTTCGACTCGGTGTTGACACGCGGATGCACCCCGGTGGTGATCGCGTGCTGCTCGGCGGGCAGGCCGAAACTGTCGTAGCCGAGCGCGTGGAGGACGTTGTGGCCCCTCATGCGCTTGTAGCGGGCGAAGACGTCGGTGCCGATGTAGCCGAGCGGGTGCCCGACATGCAGACCCGCACCCGAGGGATACGGGAACATGTCGAGGACGAACAACTTCTCGCGCCCGGCGACTTTGGCGGGATCAGCGAGGGGGCCGGCCGGATTGGGAGCATCGAAGGTGCCGTCGCGCTCCCAGAAGTCCTGCCACTTCTCCTCGATGCGCGCGGCGAGACGGGCCGAGTATCGATGCGTCGGAGTCCTGCCCGACGGCGCGTCTGGATGCACCGTCTCGTCACTCATGGTTGTGCCATCCTAATTGCCGTGTCCAAGCAACGACCCCGATCGGGACGACGCCAGCCCGGTCGCGGAGGCCGGGGCGCGTCGGGTCACGGGTATCCCCGCAGTGCCCGCCTCGGCGAGACGATCCGCGCGGTGGTGGCCGAGGAACTCGCACGCATCGACGACGAGAGACTCGAGTTGGTCACGATCACCGCGGTCGATGTCGACCCCGAGATGAACAGAGCGGTCGTGTACTTCGACTCGATGTTCGGCGAGGACGGCGACGCCGGTGTCGAGGAGGCGCTCATGGAGCACAGGTCGCGACTCCAGTCGTGCATCAACCGTGAGATGCACGCGCGCAAGACACCGATCCTGTCGTTCAAGCCCGACGAGGTCATCCGCTCGGCCGAGCGCATCGAGGAGTTGCTGCGCAAGCGGCCGGTGACCGAACCACCGGTCGTCGACGACGGCACGCACGACGGCGCCGACGGCGAACCTGATCCCGACCGCGCGGAGTAGGCGTGGGCCGGCGCAAGCCCGCCACCGTCCACGGGATGGTGCTGCTCGACAAACCGACGGGGTGGACGAGCCACGACGCGGTGGCTCGGCTGCGCAAGCACTTCGGTGAACGGCGCATCGGCCACACGGGAACTCTCGACCCCGGGGCGACGGGTCTTCTCGTGGCGGGCGTGGGGAACGGGACCCGCTTGATCCGATTCCTCGAGGATCTCGACAAGTCCTACGAGTGCGAGATCGTCTTCGGTTCGGCGACCGACACGCTCGATGATTCGGGTGCGACCGTGGCAACGTTCGACATGGCACCGATCGACGTGGAGCGCGCGCGGTCGTTGGTGGAGGCGCACCTGTCCGGTGAGGTCATGCAGGTGCCCCCGATGGTCTCGGCGCGCCACCATGAGGGCAAGCGACTCCACCAACTGGCGCGCGAGGGGATCGAGGTCGATCGCGAGGCGCGCCCGGTGACGGTCCCGGAGTTCGATCTGGCCGCGACCGACGACCCGATGGTGCTCGCCGCGCGGATCACGTGTTCGACAGGGACCTATGTGCGTGTTCTCGGTGCCGACCTCGGTGCTCTCATGGGCGGGGGTGCACACATCCGATCCCTGCGCCGCACGCGCGTCGGCCGGTGGTCCGTCGGGCGCGCGAGCACGTTGGATGATCCCGTGTTGTTGCCGATGACCGAGATGGTCGCGCACCTCGGCAGTCACGTGCTCGATGATGCGGCAGTCGATGACACCCGGTTCGGACGCGTGCGCGAGAGATGGACCGACGAGGGTCCGTGGGTCGCCCTCGACGGGACCGGGGAGATCGTGGCGGTCTTCGAGGAATGGAACGACGGACTCGCCAAACCAACGGTGGTGTTCGGCGGGAGGTAGTCCGGCCCGCACGGATAGCGTTTCGCCCCGTGCAGACGGTGACCGACCTCTCTGTCCCGGCGTTCCCGAGCCGTCGGGCCGTCGTGACGATCGGGATGTACGACGGAGTGCACCTCGGGCACCGCGCAGTCATCGCCGAGGTGCGTCGGCGCGCGGTCGAGACCGGCGCCGTGAGCGTCGTCGTCACGTTTGACAAGCATCCGATGAGCATCGTGCGGCCCGATGCCGCACCGAAGCTGTTGACCGGGCTGGACCACAAGCTCGAGCTGCTGGCCGAGACCGGGGTCGATGCCACGGTGGTCGTTGGATTCGACGAGCACCAATCGCGCGAGACGGCGGTCGAGTTCGTGGAGCGGGTCCTCGTGAACGCGCTCGCTGCCGAGAGGGTGATCGTGGGAAGCGACTTCCACTTCGGCCACATGCGCCAGGGGAACGTCACGCTCCTGCGGGAGATGGGTGAGCGGCACGGATTCGACGCCGACCCGATGCGCCTCGTCCCGCGCGCCGACGGGGTCGACGAGCCGGTGAGTTCGACGGCAATCAGGCGCGCGCTCGCCGGTGGCGAGATCGACATCGCGAACCGGATGCTCGGTCGGCCCCACGAGGTGCGCGGGATCGTCTCGACGGGCGACCAGCGCGGCCGCACGATCGGATTCCCCACCGCCAACGTCATGGTGGAGCCGGGCACGTGCCTGCCCGCCGACGGGGTGTACGCCGGAGTGCACCGGCGCCCCGATGGCGCCGAGCACACGTGTGCGTTGAATCTCGGTCGCCGGCCGACGTTCAAGACCGACCAGGCATCGCCGTTGCTCGAGTCGCACCTGCTCGACTTCTCGGGCGATCTCTACGGCGAGACGGCCGCGGTCCAGTTCCTGGCGTTCCTGCGCAGCGAGAAACAATTCGGCGGGGTCGAGGAGTTGCGCGAGCAGTTGGTGCTCGATGTCGAGCACGCCCGCAGCGCGGTGCTGGCGCGCCGCGGTCGCTGACCTGGCCACCGCCCCGAATGCGGCATCCCGCTAGGATTCGGGGCGGAAACCTGCAACGGGAGGCAGCCAACCATGGACATTGCGGGGTACTCCGGCCTGGACCTCGTGGGGCGGGGCGGCTTCAGCACGGTCTACCGCGCACACCAGTCGGCACATTCCCGTGATGTCGCGCTGAAGGTCCTCTCCGTTGACATCTCCGACCCCGCGGCGCGGGCAAGGTTCGAGCGCGAGTGCGCCGCGAACGGCCGGCTGGGTTCGCACCCGAACGTGCTGACGATCTACGAGTCCGGCTACACCGAGGACGGCAAGCCCTACATCGCGATGGAGATGTGCACCGGCGGCTCTCTTGCCGACCAGGTCGCGGGTTCCGGACCGCTTCCCGTGGAGGCAGTGCTGCGGATCGGCATCAAGGTTGCCGGCGCGGTGGAGACGGCGCACCGCAACGGCATCACGCACCGTGACATCAAGCCCGAGAACATCCTCACGACCGCGTACGGAGACCACGTCCTCGCAGACTTCGGGATCTCGGTCCTCGACAGCACGAGGTCGGGCACCGCTACGGCCGGTTCGTTCACTCTCTCCCACGTGCCGCCTGAGGTCCTGCAGGGAGAAGTGTCGGGCGTGCCCGGCGACGTGTACGCCCTCGGTTCGGCCCTCTTCCGCCTGCTCACCGGGCGGCCACCGTTCGCCGACGAGACGACCCCGCTGGCCGTGGCGATCACCCGCACCCTCAATGACCCTGTGCCCGACCCCGGCGCCGACGTTCCTGCGTCGCTGCGCAGGGCGCTGGAGGAGTCGATGGCGAAGGACCCTGCGCGCCGGCCTGCGTCTGCACTCGCGTTCGCCGAGATGCTGCGCGAGGTGCAGCGGGAGCTGGGCCATCCGTTGACGGACCCAGTGGTGGCGTCCATCCCTGCCGGCCCGGCCGAGACCACCGATGCCGCGGCGCCAGCCGCAACTGTCCGGCCCGCGCCGACCGTGCGACCCGACGCACCGAGCGCTGACCCGGCGCCGGTCGAGGCGCCGAGCGAAGAACCCATCGCCCCCGCGAGAGCCGCACCCGGGGTGCGCGCCGCGGCAGATGTCGCGCCCGCCGCTCGGTCGTCGAGTCCAACGGGCACTGACACTGCCGACAGTGCCGGCTCGCCGAAGTCCCGCAGGGGGCTCCTTCTCGGGGCACTTGCCGCGGTGGTCCTGCTCGCAGTCGGTGGCGCAGTCGTGGCTGGTGGCGGCGGAGGCAACGACGGCGCTTCGCCGATCGTCGACTCCACACTGGCCGGCGGAACAACCCCGGGGGAGACAGTGGACTCAACCCCCGATGACCCGTCCGTCGCGACGACCGGACCCGTCACCTCAGCGACCGCAGCCGGCGGCAAGGCCACGGGCACCGGAACGAAGACTCCGACCGCGCCGAAGGTCACCACGGCGCCGAAGTCGACCAGTCAGACCCAGGTCACCGTTGCGCCCGCGGTGGCAGGGTCCACGGAAACCACATCCGCCCCCACCCCGGCCGCACCACAAGCGGCCCCCACCCCGGCCGCACCACAAGCGGCCCCCACCCCGGACGCACCACAAGCGGCCACGACCACGGTCGCCACCTCGGCGGTCGTGACAGTCCCCGGCATCACAATCCCGAGCGCACTTCTCACCGTGTGTCTCAGCCGGGCCGCGTGCGCCCAGGCCCTGTACGACGCATGGAAGGCCAACGATGTCACGAAGGCCCGCAATGCAACCACCGGGTGGAACAACTACCAAGCTGCGTCGCTCATGTTCACTTATCCCTACGCGAACTACTCCGCGGGCTGGCCGACCAAGGTCGTCAAGGTGAATGACCAGCTGTACACGGCGACTTCCACCAGGTCGGCGGTGCCGAAGAAGTGGAGCTTCCTCTTCGAGGCGGATGCGTCGTCGGTGAAGGTTCTGGCGACCCTCTCTGGTTGACCGCGGACCGGGAAAGTGGTGAACATGGAGATCTTGCTCGTAGTCGACCGCGGGGACGACTCACGCGGTGCCGAGGTGGTGGTCACTCTTGACGGCCGTGCCACCGTTGCTGACCTCGCCTCTGCGCTCGGCGGCGGGCCCGGCAGCACGCTGTCGGTGCGGCGGACATCGTCAGAACTGGATCCGGGGTCCGCGGTGGAGGAGACGGACCTGCTCTCGGGCGACGAGGTCGGGGTGGTCGCAGCGACGCAGTCCGAGGAGAGGGGCGGCGCCGCGAACAAGCCCGTTCTCACCGTGCTCACGGGGCCAAGGCGCGGTGAGCGCATCGTCATCTCGGAGGTGTCCACGGTCGGCCGAGACGACTCCGCGGGGATCACGGTCGCCGACCCGTTGATGTCGCGCGTGCACGCCAGGTTCGTGCCTGCCGCGGACGGGGGTCTCTCGGTCGAGGATGCCGGCTCCAGCAACGGAACTGCGGTGGACGGGAGCAACATCAACGGAACGACCGGCCTCGTCACGGGTGCCGTCGTCACGTGCGGCACCACACAGTTCGAGGTGCGCCTCGGCGGGCGTGCACGTGCCGCGGCAGTGCGCCGCAGCGAGGCGACTGTGGGCTTCTCCCGGCCCCCGCGGGTCGTCCCGGAGCCGATCGAGTTCCGTCAGCCTTTCCCCGGCCCCCCGGTGGAGGTGCAGGCCCGCAAGATCCCGGTGATCGCGACGATCGCGCCCGTGGTCATGGCCGCGATCATGACGGTGTTCGCGGGGCCGGTCATGCTCGTCTTCGCCTTGATCAGCCCCATCATGATGCTCGCGAACCGCTGGGAGGACTCACGCAGCGGCAGGAAGGCGTACGACAAGGAACTCGAGCTCTTTCTTGCCGAGTCGGGACGGGCCGCTGCATCGGCGAACGACGCCCACGCGCGTGTCGAGGCCCGCCGGCGCGAGTCCCAGCCTGATGCGCGCGAGGTGCTGGCCCGGGTCGACGCGTTGAGCCCGCTGCTGTGGGAGCGCCGCAGCGAGGACGCGGACTCGCTCACTCTGCGGGTCGGCACGGCCGACCAGCCGACACTGCTCGAGATTGCAGGCGGACCCTCTGAAGACGACGAACGGGATTTCGCCGTGTCGATGCGCGCGCAGATGGACAGGCTCCGCATGGACCGAGGCGCACCGTTCTCCGTGGATCTCCTCCGCACGCCGGTGGCCGGTGTCGTCGGGAACCCGTCTGCAGTCACGGACACGCTCCGTTGGCTCGTGGCGCAGGCGGCAACCCAGTGCAGCCCCAACGACCTGGCTGTGGTCGTCGTCTCGCCCGGCTCGAACGAGTGGAACTGGGCGCGGTGGCTGCCCCATGCCCGCACTCTGCGCACCGACTCGCCGCACGGCCGCACCGTGGGGTCGAGCGAGCAGGACGCAAGGGGCCTGCTCGCGGCTGTGGAGTCGCTCGTGGGTGACCGCGAGGTCCATCGTTCTCGTCGTGCCGGGCAGGAGACCCTCTCCGACATCCTCCCGCGGGTCCTTCTCGTCGTGCCGGACGGCCGCACCGTCTCGGAGGCGACCCTCACGGGGATCCTCACCCGGGGTGCCGGTCTGGGCGTCAGCGCATTGATCGGCTCGGGCAGGGTCGACGAGGCTCTCGGTGTCGTGGGCACCGTCGTCGATGTCGTCGAGAGTTCGGTCACGGATGTCCGGACCGGGCAGAAGACGACCGGGGTCACCATGGAGGGCCTGGACGAGAACCGGGCACTGCGCCTGGCCCGTGCGCTGTCGCCCGTGCGGGACACGACCCAGCGTTCTGCCGCAGGGGAGATCCCTCAGTCAGTGCTGTTGCTCGACCTGCTCGGCATGCCCGACCCGCGTCCGGAGGACCTCGTCTCGGCGTGGGAGTCGACGACAGGCTCGGCGCGGCTTGACGCCCCAGTCGGTGTGGGCCCTGCCGGCCCGGTCTCGCTCGACCTGCGCGTGCACGGGCCCCACGGGCTGGTCGCCGGGACCACGGGGTCGGGCAAGAGCGAGCTTCTCCAGAGCCTCGTGGTGTCGCTCGCCAGCCGTCACTCGCCGCGCAGGCTGAATTTCGTCCTCATCGACTACAAGGGCGGCGCCGCCTTCAAGGACTGCGTGGACCTGCCCCACACGGTCGGGTTCTTCACCGACCTGGATGCTCACCTCGCCGTGCGGGCCCTCGTGTCACTCAATGCAGAACTGAAGCGGCGCGAGCACATCCTCGGGGAGCACGGCGCGAAGGACATCATCGAACTGGAGGAGTCGAACCCGTCGGCGGCCCCGGCGAACCTGCTCATCGTCTTCGACGAGTTCGCGTTCCTGAAGCGCCAGGTGCCCGAGTTCGTCGCCGGCGTGATCGACATTGCCCAGCGCGGCAGGTCGCTCGGCGTGCACCTGGTCCTGGCGACCCAGAGGCCTTCCGGCGTGATTGACGAGAACATCCGCGCCAACACGAACCTGCGGATCGCGCTTCGCGTGGCCGACCAGGGTGACTCCGAGGATGTCATCGACCGTGCCGATGCCGTCTCCATCCCGAAATCGATCCCGGGCCGTGCGTTCGTGAAGACGGGCCCCTCGGACATCCGTGCGGTCCAGACGGCCTACGCAAATGCCCGCCGGGACTCCGGGGACCTTGGAGGCGGCGATGTGACCGTGATGGGGTTCGACGAGGCAATGTCGCCGGTGCGCGGCACCCGCTCCGCTGCCGCACGGGCGGTGTCCGAGGGGCCGACGGACCTCCAGCGTCTCGCTGAGGCGATACGCGGCGCGGCCGAGCGCCTGGCGCTGCCGGCCCAGCCCGTGCCGTGGCTCGATCCACTCCCGGCCACGGTGGAGCTTCCCGCTGTGCCGGTGGACGGACCGGAGACCTCCGTGCAGCTGGGCACGGTCGACCTGCCGGAGCAGCAGGTGCAGGCACCGTTCGCGTATGACCCGGTGCGGGACGGGCACATGGTGGTCTTCGGGGCAAGCGGCGCCGGGAAGACCACCGTCGTGCGGACCCTTCTTGCGCAGATGTGCCGGAGTCTCCCGCCAGCGGACCTGACGGTCTACGCGCTCGATTTCGCCTCGCGTGCACTCGGGCCGCTTGCGGACCTCCCGCACTGCGGCGGAGTCATCGCATCCGACGAACAGGAACGGATCGACCGTCTCTTTGCCCATCTCGACCGCACGGTCGCGGCGCGCAAGCGTCTGCTCGGGGAATGGGGCGTGTCGTCGATGGCCGAGGCGCGTGCTGCTGGCCACCGTGTCCCGTACGTGGCCGTCGCCATCGACGGGTTCGCCTCCTTCTACTCGACGTACCAGGTGGTCGACCACGGGGACCTCGTCGACAGGTTCCTGAAGTTGCTCTCCGACGGGCGCACGACGGGCGTCTTCTTCGTGGTTACGGGGGACCGGCGCAACGCCGTCCCCAGTTCGGTCTCGAGCCTCATCTCCTCCCGGCTGGTGATGCGGATGGGGGAGCCCGACGAGTACGTCTCGCTCGGCCTGCCGGGAGACCTGGGCCGCACAGAGGTGGTCCCCGGACGTGCATTCACTTCCACCCGCCACGAGGTGCAGGTGGGAGTCTTCGGCGGTGACCCCTCTGGTGGGGCACAGGCTGCCCGGATTCGGGAGATGGCCGGAGCGATGGGTGTCGCCGACCCTTCGCTCGTGCGCATCGACCCACTGCCCGACACCGTGCCGTTGGCCTCGCTGGAGGCCGGGGGCCAGGACGTGCCGTTCGCCGTGCACGGCGAGTCAGGCGACACTGTCGCGCTCGACCTGCTTGATTCGCCGGTGTTCGCCGTTGTCGGCCCGGAGAGATCCGGCCGCACCACGGCACTGTCGACCATCGTCACCGGAGTCGTGTCCCGCAGCCCGGGGGCGCGGCTGTTCCTTGCAGCCCCCCGCAGGACTGCGCTCGTCGACGGCTTCCCGTGGGAGCAGGTCGGTCGCGGCACGGACGGAGTGGACACCATGCTCGTCGAACTCGCAGCCGAGATCCGGGAGCGGGGCGTGGACAGCAGCGACACGATCGTCGTCGTCATCGACGACGGCGAGGAGATGACCGAGGGGCCGGCAGCATCGGCGATGGGCGACATCATCCGCCGGGCGCGGGATGCCGGCGTCGTGGTCATTGCCGCGGTCGCCACGTCGGCGGCACACCGCTCGTTCGGCGGTTGGGTGTCGGACCTCAAGCGCCAGCGCCACGCAATCGTGCTCTGTCCCGAGGTGGACGTCGACGGCGACCTCTTCGGGGTGCGGTTCCCGCGGAAGTCGAGCAGACGGTTCCCGGCCGGTCGCGGGTACCTCGTGCGGCGCGGCTCCGTCGACTACTGCCACGTCGCGTCCTGAGAGGGGCGGGCGTCCCGCCCGGCTCAGCCGATCGACAGTGACTTGAGTATCCCCGAGAAGACCGGGGACAGCTCCTTGGCCCCCGTCGTGGCGCACTTGCAGAGCAGCTGCACCACATGACTGACGCCGGAGACGTCAGTGGGGACGAGAATGCTCGTCTCGGTCTGGAAGAGGGGGGACGGGAACTCCGGTCCGCGGACGGTGATCACGGAGAACCTCGCCTCGTGCCCCCCGGCAGTGCCGTGCTTGGTGAACTCCAGTTCGGAGTCCGGGTACTTGGCGCGCAGCGTGGCGTGACCCTTGGCCACGACCTCGTCGAGTGACGTCCCGCCCACCAGCCGTCCCGCCGTGACGTACACGGTGGTGCGCCCGAGGACGGGCGACTGCGGGTCGAAAGCGGCGATCACAGCGTTCGCGTGTGGCTTCAGCGTCCACCCGTCCGGGATGTCGATGGAGATGGATGGCAGAGGGGGGGATTGTGGTCCGGGGTACTCGGCGCGCATGGTGTTGTCCTTCCGTCCTTTTGTTCGGTGTCAGTTCGGCGGTGTGTCAGTGAGGCTGTCGATGTAGTCCTGCGCGGCCTCGCGCGACTCCCGCGACGCGCGCTCGGCATCGGCCCCGGCCTGTTCCGCGCGTGCGGCGGCCTGCTCCGCGCGCTCACGGGCCGCGGTGAGTTCTTGCTGTGCTCTCTCGACCTGTTCCTGGCTGCCGTCTGCGACGGCCTCCTGCAGTTCGCGACGTGCCTCGTCGGCCTCGCGCACACGCGCCTCCACCTCCCGGCGCGCGTCCGCGACGGCCTGTTCCGCCGCCTCGAGCTGCGACCTCGCCTCGTCGACGGTCTGCTGCAGTTCCTGCAGGGCGGCCTCGGCCTCCCGCCTGGCCGCCTCCAGCTGCTCCTTGGCCTCGCCGACAGCGTTGTCAATCTGCTGCTGGAGCTCGTCGATCTGCCGCTGGGTCTCGTCGTACGCGCGGCGGGCCTCCTCGGCCATCTCCTCGGCCTGGCGCTTCAGTTCCTCCAGCTGCTCCTTCGACTCTTCCCATGCCTGGCGCACCTCGTCGGACACCTGCTCGGCATATTCGGTGATGTCCTGGACGACCTCCTCGGCCGCCTGCTTCGCCTCCTCGACCGCCTCCTCGATCTCCTTCTTCTTCTCCTCGGCATCGTCGAAAAGGTCCATGATGTCGTCGAGGAGCTCGTCGACGGACTCGGCGATCTCCTTCGGGCTGAAGCTGAATCCGATCTCCAGCTCGATGCCGATGAGGAGGGCGAGCTCCCCTCCGATGGTGAACCCGACCTCGTCCCACCCGAGACTGCCCTCGCTGTGGAAGCCTGCCGCGACGCCGACCTTCAGTCCTCCGCCCGCGGTGACGCTGCCGTGCTCGTCCCCGACAGTGGCACGTCCCTCGACGCCTGCGGTGGCGCCGGCGCTCAGGTCGGCCTCGTACTGGACGCCGTCGGAGTCGATCGTGACGGACCCCTCTGCCTCGGCGTGGGCCTCGGCCTCTGCCCTTGCCTCCACCGACGCATCGATGATGTCGGAGTCGAACTCGGCACTGGCCTCGGCCTCTGCCGAGACGGACGCAGTGGCCCCGAAGGCGATGACAGCACCCTCCTCGCTGATCACGATCGATGCGTGTGCCTCCGCCTCGCCCGAGACGCTCGCGCGGGCCTCGCCACGGAAGTCGCCGAGCGCGGTGTCGATGCTGCCGCTGGCGGACACACCGAGGTCGAACTCGGCCTCGACCCGTGCCTCGGCGCGCGCGCCGTCGGGGCCCACGTGGTACGACGCACTCGCCTCGTACCGGGCGGATGCATGGAACTCTGCCTCTCCCTCGACGGTCACCTCGGTGCCGAGCACGTCAAAGGTCGCCTCGCCCTCCACCGCACCTTCTGCCGAAACGGCACCCTCTGCCCTGGCGGACCCGCCCGCGGCAGTGCGCCTGCGGCGTGATGCACGCTGACGGTCCTCCTCCGTGACGTTGGGGGTGCCGGTGACGATCAGCCACAGCCCCGCGATGCCCTCTACGCCTGCCTCCACGTACGGACGGGAGGACGGGATGGTGCCGTCAGCACTCACCCAGTCGTTCCAGTGGTCGTCGGGGATGTCCGGGGGTGCCGCCTGTTCGCCTGCCGCCACGGCCGGCTGCTCGCCGGATGCTGCGGCGTTCCGCTCCGCCTCCCGCCACGAGAACGCCGCGGGGAAGTTGCCCTCGATGTCCTCGAGGAATGCGGCCTCCCGCGCGAGTGCGACGACGTCGGACGCAATGAGTTGCCCGAGACCGTCTGCCATCCTGATGATGGTGCCCGCCTTCTCTGACGTGTCAGGGAGTGCGACCCGCACCCGCTGGAGGTCGAGGATCGCATCGGCGATCGCACGCGCGGCTCCTCTCGACAGCCCGGCCTGGTGGCGCAGGTCGTCGGTGTTGACGACAATCCGTTCGCTCACGGCCGTGCCCCGGGGCGGTGGTTGCGCATCCAGTTGTCCATCTGCTGCTGGGCCCTCTCGACGCCGGGGAGACGCAGGTTGATCTCCACGTCAGGATTGACCCTGCGGGCGCCGTCCTCGATCTCCTTGGCCAGCGACTGGAGCTCGGCCGCGATGCGGCGTGCATCCACCCGGTGCATCGCGACGCTGTCGCGGTAACGCGTTGCCTTGCTGCAGTGCCAGCCCATGGACTGCGCGGCCTGGTCGAGCATCTGCCCGAGGTTCAGCAAGTTCTCGGCATGGCGTGTGAGTGCGTTGACGGCGAGACGCGCCTCGTCCGTGAGGCCCGCCGCCGCGTCGCTGGCCGGCGTGTCTGGCATGGTGTCGTCAGGAGCCGGCGTTGCGCAGCGCCTCGCGGCGGCGGTTGATCTCCGCGCCGGACTCGTTCATCGAGGTCTGCAGACGCTGGAGCATCGGCTCGAAATCGGACTGCCAGGCCTCGCGGAACCGGGACGCCGCGGGGCCCTCCCAGTATGTGTTCCCGAGCTGGTTGCGGATCGAGGTCAGCATCTCTGTGACGAGCGCGGACTGCCTGTCGAATGTCGACTTGAGAGCCGCGAGTTGGTCGAGTTCGCCGCCTATGCGTGCCATGTGTGCCTCCTTGTGGGTTGGTCCGTACTGTACCTGATGGTCCTGAACGGTGATTCGTCGACTATGACGACACGAACGCCTCGAGAAGTTCCCGGGGATCCGCACGGGTGAACACGGCGCGCGACGAGGTGCGGGACCCGGTGTCGTCGAATCCCCGGCCGTCGGAGACTGTCCACACCCCGTCGTCCGCGGTGAGGAAGGACATTTCGTTGCCTGACCAGCTCCGTGAGCCGCTCCTCCTCGCGGCGCGCAGGTCGACGCGCGTCCGGTTGGCCCCGGCGAGCGAGGCGAGAAGCTCCGTCCGGTCGTGGGCGACTCCCTCGGCGGCGGCCAGCGAGACAAGTGCGCGCCGGGACGCGGCCGGGGCCTGGGTGACGAGCTCGTGCCAGAGGCCGCCCGCCACGCTGAAGGAATCCTTAGTTCCACGGGAGACCGCGGCGTCGACCCCCGCGAGAACCGCGAGATCAGCGCCGATATGGCTCATGGTGGTCGGCGCGACACGGAGGAGGTCGCCCTCGCACCACGCGACGGCGCCCACACGCCTGTTCGTGGCGGCAAATGCGCGGGGGGCGGTGCTGCCGTGGTCGTGGACCCAGCACGCGGTCCGGGGATGGGCGAGCGAGAACATGACGGCGGCCAGATCGGCACTCACCGTGCTCCCTGCGACAGCGCGCCGGGAGGCCATGGATTCCTGTGCCTCCTCGAGAGTTCGCCGGGAGGGGGCGTTCCACGTGCCTGGCGCCGGAACTGCCATGCGGAGCATCCTCGTGAGGAGTGTCCACTCGCCGTGCGTCAGGCCGAACGAGGGGAATGTCGTGCGCACGGGACCAGCCGGCTCCGGTCTCATCCTGTCGTCACCGGTGCCGCGGCAGCCGAATCGTCGAGGATCCCGTACCCGGTGTTGCGCTGGGCGAGGTGGCGCCCGACGGGCGCGACGATCTCGGCGAAGCGTCCCTCTGTCATGCCCTGGCCGTGGTTCGCACCCGCTGCGCGCGAGATGTTCTCGTCCATCAACGTGCCGCCCAGGTCGTTGCACCCCG
>Ga0169931_10008038_pt1 | contig 15496 bp, 13 predicted proteins | sample Kivu_15m_20L_FD_129675 | JGI IMG/M metagenome (GOLD analysis project Ga0169931, IMG submission 129675) | Freshwater microbial communities from Lake Kivu, Western Province, Rwanda to study Microbial Dark Matter (Phase II) - Kivu_15m_20L... | ecosystem: Environmental > Aquatic > Freshwater > Lake... | reverse complement strand
ATTGCAGCTGGTGAAAGAAAGCAATTTGGTGAATCAATGACACAAGAGGTTGAAAAAACAATAGGATTAGGTTTTGAGAAGTTAAAGATTGCATCAATAGTGCAACAAGGAGAATTAAATGCAATAATCAAAGCAAAACCAAAAGAGTTCAAAGAACTACTAAATGCAATAATTGGAATCGATAAATTGGATGTAGCATCAGAGGCAATGAAAACAATTACAAAAAATTTCCGAGAAAAGATAAGAGATGAGAAAGGATATGATGACACACATATTGATATTTTATTACGAGAATTACAAAAATTCATAGCAGAACTAAAAGAATCTAAACCACAAAAAGAACAACTTGTTTTAAAACAAATTGAATTGCAAAAAGAAGTATCATCACTTAGAGCAAAACTAGAGATAGAATCTCCAAAAATAGATAAGAGGAATCAACTAGAATTAAGGAAAAAAGAACTGCAATCATATGCAAAAGAGGCAATTCAAGAAATTCAGCGAGAAATTGCCGAAAAAGAGCACAAAATACGTGATTGTGAGGGATGTTTTGAGCATATTAGTCTGAAAAATGATTTGGAATCAAAAATGGAAAAAATAGAATTTACAATAGAAGAAAACCAGAAAAGAATTCAGGAATTGACAGGAAAAGTTGCATCGCTTAAGGAAAAACAAGTATTAGCTGAAAAAATCCAATTAAAGGACAACAAATGTCCAGTATGTGACTCTAAAGTTGAAAAACTAAATCCATTATTTCAAGAAGAGCATCTAAAGCAAGAGATCGTATCTATTAAAGAACAAATTATTTCAGCAGAAAAAGAACGTTTATCATATAATCAAAAAAGGGCAGAGTTTTCTAAAAGACTTCAAGACGTAAGAAATGCTGAAGCAACATTAAGAGCACATGCCATTAAGGATCAAGAAGATATAAGAAAAATTCAAGGAGAAATAAAATTAAAAAAAGAAAACGTACAAAAAATTCCATTATCTATTAACGGTAATTTATTAGAAATATCTCAGATAGACTCTAATGCAAAAAGAATTTTTGAGATCATTACAAAATTAGAGCAAGAGATTAAAGGGTTTAATGAAGATGAATTTTTAAATCTAAAAAAATCAATTAATGAAAAACAAACTGTTCTTTCACAAACAGATCAACACCTAGGTGCAATAATAGAAAAAATATCAAAGTATGAAGAGCAAATAAAAACAACGCAAAAAACAGTATCAGATCTTAAAGTCGTTAAGAAGTATATTGAAAAATTAGATATCATTCAAATGAATATTTTTAGCAGAGATGGTCCTGTTGCAATGAGTTTAAGATCATGGGCACTAAATACAATCTCGGCAAAATCTTCAGAGTATCTCACACTGCTTAATACAAAAATTCAAAGAATTGCGCTATCAGAAAAAGCAAGAGACATATCAATTACATGTTATTCCAAAAGTGAAATGTTAGATTTAGAATCCTTAAGTGGTGGAGAACAAGTCAGCGTTGCACTTGCCCTCAGGTTAGGCATGGCGAGTTTGCTTGGAGCATCAAATCTCAATTTAATGATATTAGATGAGCCTACAACTCACCTTGATGCAGAACGTAAAAAAGCACTTGTCGGAGTATTGTCTCAATTATCAGATATCGCAAACATTGGAAAACAGATGCAATTTATCATAATTACGCATGATTCAGAGATATTTGAGGATTCAAATGTGGAAAAAATATACAAATTTGAATCCACAGAACATGGAAGTAAGGTAATTGCACTATAAGATGATTTTACAATACAGATTAGTAAATGATGGATAGTCTAAAGATTGAATGAAACAAAACATGTGATTATAGAGTATCAAACTGACGGATCAATACCGCAATTGGGTTTTAGTCTACAATCTACTGAACAATAACTTTTCCGGTCATCCAAGGATGTAACATGCAGTAATAGTCATACTCACCAGCATCAGTAAAGAAATATTCCCATGTTTCTTTTGGTATTATCATTCCTGAATCAAATAATCCATCATGTACTGCATTTACTCCACTAGTTACTGTATGAGCTGCTGAATCAACATTAACCCAAACTACTGGTTCTCCAGAGTAAATTTCAGCTGTATAAGGAAGGTAACATTCGTTTGTAGTTTCACATCCAGGTGCACTAGATCCTAATGCCATTATAACTTCAACTGGTGCTGAACGTTTCTCTGTTGGTTCAGGAGTTGGTTCTGCAATTGGTTCTTCAACTGGTGCTGGTTCTTCAACAGGTTCTGCTATTGGTTCTTCAATTGGTTCTTCAACTGGTGCTGGTTCTTCAACTGGATTTACATACACCTCTTCAAATTCATTTACACCAATTTGTCCAATCATCCAAGGATGAACCAAACAAAAGTAAGGATATGTTCCTGCTTTATCAAAAGTAAAATCAAAAGTAGTTCCAGACATAAACAATCCAGAATCAAATAGACCATCCATTCCATCTGGAGTTCCCGAAGTCACAGTATGCGCTGCAGTATCATCATTACTCCACGAGACAGTATCGCCAACATTAATCTCTAAAGAATATGGCAGGTAGCAAGAGTTAGTAGTCTCACATCCAGGAGATGACACACCTTGTGGAATTGAAACTGTATGAGTTGTTGGAAGAGCAGGCATTGTCATAACTGGAGATACCATTCCAGGTGATTTCGTAGCACTGACAGAGTAACTTACTGTAAATTGAGTAGTGTTTTTAGTGTGAACTGCAAGTGCATTTCCTGAAAACTCCCAAGAGCCCATTGCATTTTGAGGATCAACAAATGTCATCTCAAAAATATTTGTACCATCTACAGTCCAAATTTTTTCTGGATTTTCATCAGGACCAATTGGACCTCTTAATGATATCAGTTGAATTGGCTCAGATGCAGAGTATGAAAGAATTCCAGTATAGACATCACTTGACGGAGCAATAATCACTGCAATTTGGTGTGATTCGTGTCCCATTCCAGGGTCTTGCACTGAATCCATAGTTCCAGACATTACAGTATCAGACATCAAACTATCTACTTTGTAATCAACAGTAAATGGTGTTGTATTTTTTGTGTGAATTGCAACTGCATTACCTGCAAACTTCCATTCTCCAATGGCATCATCTGGAGTTACAAATGTAAGTGCATATTTTGTCGTACCATCCAAAGTCCAAGTTGGTTGTCCTTTAGCTTCGCCATCTTTTAGTGGACCATGTAAAGCAATTAGTTGAATTGGTTCAGATGCATCATAGTGTAATGTACCAGAGTATATTTCATCAGATAATGAAATTACAGATACTGATTGATGTGATTCGTGGCCAACTCCTGGATGTTGTGTAGATGTCATTCTGGTAAATCCATCTTGTAATGGTTTTTGAACCACACATTCACCAGGATACGCAAGTTGTACATTTGCTGCACCTAACATACATGAATTACCATAAGTGATATCGTCAACACCGCAAACCGGATCATACTGCATAGTACATGCAACAGGTTTTGCTTCAGGTTCTACAATATATCCAGGATCCATTGAAATGAAAACCAAACTGATTGCCACTAAAACACCAACTGCTGCAATTATTCCAACTGTAAAATTCATCTTATCCACCTGTTAGTTTTGCAAACTTTTCATTCTTACTTAACTTTTCCATAAATTCAATATTAGATAATGCGACCACAGCAGACTCTACTACCGGAGTCTCCGAATCATTTAACGCTTTTTCTAAAACTGCTTTTGCGTCTTTTGAGCCAATCACGCCAAGTGCTATTGCAGCTTCGTGCCTTACAAACAAACTAGGGTCATTAAGTGTGGCATCAGCCAAAGGAGGAATGCAGCTAGACAAACACATCTGTCCAAGTGAAAATGCAGCTTCGTGTCTTACAAGCTCATTTGTATCATTTTTCAAAACTTGCGCCACATGTGGAACTTTATCTTCACCACCAAAATCAACTAGAATGCAAGTAGCCCTAGTTCTTATTACAAAATCTGGATGAGTCAAAAGATTCACAAAGTAGGCAGTATCTTTTTTTTCATATTTTGCCTCCATCTCTGCAAATAGATCCAATCTGTTTTGAGTTACTGCCTGCATTTTGCTTTCAGGTTTTTTATATCCTATATTAGGTTACCCGAAATATCTACATCATCTTGAATATGCGTTATCTTTTTAAAAGAAAAAAAATCAACGTCGAACAATGAGTGTAGTAATAGGACAAAAAGCGCCAAATTTTGCAGTCTCTGATTGGGTTCAAGGTGCTCCTACAAACTTTGATCAGGAAAAAGATCACATCGTACTAGTCGAGGTATTTCAGGTAAATTGCCCTGGCTGCTTTATGCATGCACTACCTGAGGCAATTAACATCTACAACAAATACAAAGATGACGGGGTACGTGTAATAGGAATCGCTACTGCCTTTGAAGATTATGATAAAAATACTTTGGATAATTTAAAAAAATTAGTTGAGACAGGCGAAGTAATTGGAGAGACAAAAGATGCACTGTCAATGTACGGACAACTACAATCAGGTAAACTACCATACAAGATTCCATTTCCATTAGCAATGGACAAACTAACCAAGATAGACGGTAAAGTAAGTGATGATAAAGTAATGCAGTTTATCTACGGACAAATTCCAGAATTTGATTCACAGCCAGAAGAATACAGAAAACAGATAATCCAAAGAGTCAGAGATTACATGAAATCAAAAGAGTATTCAGCAGAAACTTTTGAGAAATTTGCTTTACAAGGAACACCTTCGATGATCATAGTGGATAGAAAAGGAATCTTGAGAGATGTCTCCTTTGGACAATCAGGAAATGTAGATGCAGTTATTCGAAAACTGTTAAGCGAATAAAATTATTTAGATTTTTTATCTTTCTTTGATTTACTTTTATTTTCCAAAAGGTCTATTGCTCGTTGATTTGATAGAGTCCAGGCTTTGAACATCTGCCTAAAAACTTCATTTAGCTGTTTGTTCTCCGAAGTTCCTATCTGTACCTTGTAAGACTCCCAGGCAGCAATGATTGATTGATTGCTTTTTTTTAAAAATGCTAGCGCCTCTTTTTCTCCCAATAATGAATGTGGTAAAATCACCGCTATTTTAGGCAATATCTAAAGTAAAACAAGCAACACAGATAGCATCACAACAATACAAAATCCGCCAATTAATGCAACCTTTCCATTATCCACAAATATTCACTATACAGACAAAATAAAAATAAATCTCAAATCAATACCCCCAAAATGGAGTACTAAGTAGCATCATCATTATTCCATAAAATGCAGCAACGCTGATTGCAACAGCAATAGCGCCTTTAGTGGTTTTTTTCATATCATGATACAAACTAATTCAGACTTATAATTTTTAAAATTCATTTTCAAATTTGTAATCAAATTAACGTAAAGCTTGTTTCAGAGCATCATTGATTACTTTGGAATAACTGTAAGAGGAGTTTGTTTTCTGTATGATTTTTGCTTGCTTAGCACGAAGTTTCTTGTCAACATCATCTGCAATCATCACTGTGATTCTTTTTACCATCGATTATTTTATGAATTAACATATTTAAGAGAAAAAGAGCTTTCTCACTAGTGCTAATTATGATAATCTTTATTGATGAGTTTGGAATTTAATTTCACAATTACTACTGCGGGTGCTACAAAATACATTCCAATGTTTAACATAATCACAGAAAGTCCCAATCCAACCATCGTAATTTCAGAATCATTAGATAAAGACAATAAAGATAAAGATGAGATCATGGGGGTAATTGTAATCTTTACTAGTTCTTTGAAAATTGGATTTTCACGCTCGTAATCAGCTATTACAGGACTAAATGAATAATACACATCATTAAAGGAATTCATAAATAATTTTCCAGATTCTGTTTTGAGTAATTGATTGTCTCTAATTTCACGTAGTTGTTGTATCTGGGGAGCTAGTTCACTACCATATGCTGCAGTTGCAATAAGACAACCACCACCATTATCAATTTCTTTAGTCGGCTCATCAGTTGTAGTTTGATTTAATCCACGAAGATAATCAGTGCCTATAATCTCAATTTTACTATCGCCAGAGCCTGTAAAATTTAATGTAATAAATGAAATTTGATCATTGATCTTTACATTCGGATGATATTCCTCACCATTTATGTAAAAAGTAAAATTTCCACTCAAAAGAGTTTGTGGAATGTACAGTTCACCCAAATTATTTTCAAGACCACTTGTGACATACAGAGTAAGACGTTTTTGATCATCATCAAATTCATAATTTGAAATATCAAAGTTGGAAACTGTTTGAACTTCAAAAGAATGTCCACCAGTTTTAACTTCCAATCTATTTACCAATCCAGTCCTATCAGATAGTTGAGCGAATACAGGTGTAATTACTAGTAGTAAAAGTAAAACGAATAAAATTGATTTCAATTTATGCGGTAATTTGAGGAATTCTTTGTCGTAATTCTTTGTCTTGTGCAATTCTTGGATGCATTGGGTCTGCCAAGATAACTTCAAACCAGTAATGCATACCATCTTTGTAAACAAAGTATGAACCTAAAAGTTTCATGTTTGGATATCTTTCAAGTACTCTTCGTACTGCAACTGTCCTCATGTCATCATCTGCTTTGATTCGAGTAACACCAAGATGTTTTGGTCTTCTTCCGGCAACTGGTCTTTGTTTTCGCATACCACCAGTACCGACTCTCATCCTAACAACAACAATGCCTTGTTTTGCTTTGTAGCCTAACCTGCGAGCTCTTTGCAAACGACTTGGTCTATCTATACGAGTAATGGCATTATCTTTACGCCATTCTACTACTCTGTCTCTAATTTCTGGAGTATTCTCTTTCCATAGTTTGATCCAAGTCTTGTCTTGTATACTAGGCATATCGATTTTAGTAAAATCACCCTTTAATAACTTAAATCGTCTAGCATCCGCTAAGATATCAAAATGCTCCTTGAGTGGGTATCTCAACCGCACCCAAAGAGTTTGCATCCGCAGAAAACTCGATAATTCAGGTCATCATATTTTCATTAAAAAGGATTTCTGAGCATAGATTTGAGATTTTTATTGAGTAATCATAAAGAAAAGCAGATGAAGACAACACAGGTGATGCTCATCATGGTATTGGTGGTTCTTGGCACTTTACCAAGTGTTTACGCCATACCCTCTGTTGAAATTATAATGGAAAAGACCACATACAATTATTGTGAAAAATTATTCTATACCCTCAAAGTCTCTGAAATTACAGGAGACCCTGCAATATTACATATTACTGACCAAGCAGGAAAAGGAAGTAGTGCAATTCCAATTCCAATATCTAATTTAGAAACTCCAATTCCATCTGTGATGCCATTTGAGGCAGAAATTTTTCCACCAGGAAAATATACGTTAGATGTGGAATATTCAGGTGGAAAAGATACGATATCATTTGATTTGTTGGATTCAGAAAATGTGTGTATATCAACTGTAATGAAACAGTTTGCATTTAGTTGGCTTAACAACCAGATATCGGATGGATTTTTCATAGATGCAATAAATAAATTTGTAGATAAAAAAGTAATCAGTATTCCCGATAACATAAGTGAAAAGAATCTTCAAGACATACACATACCAATTTGGGTAAAAAATGTAGTTGCATGGTGGCTTGAAGAGAAAATTTCAGATGGTGAAGCAGCAAAAGCAATTCAATATTTGATTAACAAAGAAATCATAGTAATTTAAAAAATGAATAGATACTCAAAGATAACACTAGTGGCAATAATTGTCATAATAATTCCATTTGCGTATTCAATATTGAATATCTTTGCAGCAGACCAGTTACAATTCAGATGGAGTGAAGGCAAGTTTAGTTTTTTTGAATTATCAAATGGCGGAGATGTGGAATTTTGTAATACGATGCCATATTGGATGAATTTTAAGAAATTTGAAATAATTACTTTTTATGATATGAAACAAAACGGAATATTTACGGTATACCCACTTACAATAAGTCCAGCATCAACTGCTGTTCAAAAAGGAGTATTTACCTCTGAAGAATTTACTGCAGCCCAATATTTGTTTATGAACTTGGATTTTGAATTCGATGGAGGCGATATAAGAATAGACCCAAACAAGTTGTATGTAATGGTAAACATCAGCACTCCAATTATTGGAATAATCCCATATACTACCACTTTACAATATTCAGGATTTGAATTTAGTAATTTAATGAATAATGAAAAATTAAGTTGCTAGATTATTTACTACTCTTACTTGCTTTTGACATTATAGCCAAAACAAGTCCAACAATACCTGCGATGATAAATCCTGCAACAACTCCAATGACTAGTTGTTTTCCTAATCCTTGAGGTGCAACTTCAGATTCTGTAACTGGTTCTGCTATACATGCACCATCTTCAAGAACAGTTCCAGGTCCACATCTTTCATCTAAAATACAAACGCCATCTTGGAGAATTGTTCCAGGTCCACATTCTGTCTTTGGTTTCTCATCTACTGGTTTCTCAATAGGTGTAGGAATTGTTACTTCCTCTTCAGGTTGAGTAACTTCTTCCTCTTCTACTGGCGGAGTTACTTCCTCTTCAGGTTGAGTAACTTCCTCTTCTACTGGTGTATCTTCAGATGAACCAAATTGAGAACCATTAATTTCAATCTCTTCAGTTCCAAAAGGCAATGAAATGCTTAGAGTTCTACTTTGATCACTAGTGTTAGTTTCAGAATATTCTGGCTCATCACCATCAACTAGAACGATAAAGTCATCATCTTCACCTTGATAAACAGAATCAAAAAAGTTTCTATCCAGTGTAATGTCCAAAGTTCCTGGAGAACCTGTAACATCCACTTCAATAATCAAAGAAACAAAATCAGCATCAGCAGTAATTGAAGAAACAGTTACTTCTGTGCCAGTATAATCAACATCATAAGAGACTCCATTTACCTCAACAGTTGAGGTCTCTGCATAAACAAAAGCTGAAGAAACAATTGCAACTAAAATTAATCCAACTGAGATTTTTGCAAGTGAACCCAAACTTGGCATTCTTCCTAGTCGGTCAGATTGTGCACTCATACCTTGACTTTGCATAAGGAGTTTCTACAAAATCCGTCTTAAAAAGAATGGGGCGATATTTAATCACGTATCAGTCAAGCTTTTTTGGGTTATTCTTCTAGTTTACGCAGAAATCAGATTACGCCACGCAGAATCTGAATAATTTTCTCCCCAATTATGTTGGCTGCCAAAGATTGAGCCTCCTTTGTCTGAGCCCCAATGTGAGGAGTTAAAATGACATTATCCAACTCGGCTAATTTGTTTCCTATTGCAGGCTCTTTTTCAAATACATCCAAAGCAGCACCGCCCAAATTACCATTTTTTATTGCTTCATACAAAGCATCTTCATCAACTACTCCACCTCGTGAAGTATTGATAATTTTTGCAGTCTTTTTCATGGTAGTCATTTTTTGAGCATTAATCAAATGATACGTAGAATCTAACAAAGGCACATGAATTGAAATGTAATCAGAACTTTGTAATAATGTGTCCAAATCAGCTTTCATCAATCCAACTTCTTTGGCAAACTCTTCATCAATTGGAACTACATCATAACCAATGATATTCATGTTTAGTCCTCTTGCAAGTCGCCCTAATCTTTTTCCAATATTTCCCAATCCAATAATTCCAAGATACTTGCCTCTAAGCTCTGTTCCTTTTAATTCATTTTTCAACCATTGACCATTTCTTATTGCTCTATCACCTCTTGCTGTTTGTCTAGACAAAGTCAGCATAAATCCCAAAACTAATTCAGCAACAGCATTCATTGCACCTTCTGCAGCATTAATTACTCGAATGTTTTTTTCTTTAGCTGCCACTTGATCAACGTTATCTAACCCAACTCCAACCCGGGCAATGATTTTACATTTATCAGCTTTTTCGATCATCTCTCGTGTGATAGTAGTTCGACTTCGAACAATCACAATATTAAAAGTAGAAATTTTTTCTTTAATTTGTTCAGGAGTAATTTTTGGCTCATAAGAAACTTTCAATCCATTATCCTGTAATATTTTATTCAAAACTGGATCTACTTCATCACAAATTAAAACAGAATCATCAAATCCCATGTAATTAAGAAAAAAACTACAGAATATAACTCATTAAGAATAGAAAAATAGAAAAAGTTGAGTTTAGTACCTATCTAAGGTACTGGTGGTAATGTTGGTATTACTTCCCATAAAGGAATCATACCTGCATCTTTCATTTCAGAAGCTACTTCATCAGTGTATAGACCATGAATGTTTACTGCTGGATGTGCAATACTGTTCATTCCCATTGGAGGGACAGCATCACTTGGGTTACCCAATGCGTAAGCATATGATGGAACTGGTGCTGGAATTACTCCTGCATCAACCAATCTTGGATTCAATCCAAATGGATCACCTGCTACAAATACTGTAGCTGCGCCAGTGTAAATTGCGGCATAGTCGTGATTAACTGCTGCATATGCACCTGGTTCGTCAAATACCAAATCAACAATCATTCCTTGTGAGCCACCGAGTAACCATGTTTCAGTTGCTGCGGATTGTACTCTGTTACCTTGTGTAACTCTGTCCAAGATTTCACCAACAATGTGGAAAAATACCGGTTCGTTACCTTGGTTTTCAACAAAGAGTCTTACATGTTGATCATTTTCAACAAATAAGAGTTGTGATTGGTACTGCTTGTGTTCAAGTCCATTCCATGGTTGTGCAACAAAGATGTTCTTGTTTGCATCACCTTTTACAAGTATGTTATGTAACATGTTTGGTACATAACCGAATTGCATTCCGTTAACAACTGTTGCAGTGTTTTGATGTCCGAACATTTTTCCGGCATCATAATTACCTTCAGGTGTAAGGTACAATTGGTTGTATTGGAGTGTGAACTCTAATGCATCTGCATCGTAGAACTGTCTGTCCAATGTTACTTTGCCATTACTAACTGCTGTTTTCTCGACCATTAATTTGTTGTAACCATCGATTGGGTCAACAATTGTTAGTCCGTACATGCCGGAAAGAACGTGTTGATCCATTCCAATGAGTTTTACACCAGAACAATGGTATTTGAAAACACCAGCTGCTTCTGCAATGTAGCAGTATTGACTTGTTTCACCCGGATTAACGGATTCAAAGTTACTTGCTGACATTTGTGATGCATGCATGTCGTTACCGTGTCCAGTAACTTCACCTGCTGGGATTGTTAGTGTCATTTTTACGACATCACCTTGAGTAACTCTTAGTGTTGGTCCTGGGACTTGTCCACTAAAGGTCATTGCATTGAATGTCTTTCCTCCCATGATTGGAAGGGTAACACTTTCACCAGTCAAGTTGAACTCTACGACATTTCGTCCAGAGTCTGCTAATGCGCCACAATCAGTTTCTGCGAATGCCTCTGGCATTACAAGCTGTAAACCGCCCATTTGGTGGATTTGTTCAATTACATCGGCGTTCATTTTTGAAACGTCGAGTGATTGTCCACTAATTTGGGTTTGTGTGTATGTGCTTCCGAATAAGGTTGCCCCCATTACAGCGACTGCTGCAATAGTAAAGAGCATACTGATACGCTTATTCATTATGCAACGTGTTCATGTTTCATATATAATAATTCCCATTTTACTACCTAAAAATAAAAAAAAATCACTAGAAAAAGAATGAATAATGGTAAAATAAAGAAAGATCAATATGAAATTTAGATTAGATGAAGATTCACTAGGCAAAGTCAAAATCCCATCAGACGCATACTATGGGGCATTTACAGGAAGAGCAGTCAAACAGTATCACGTAACAGGAAACAAAGCACATCCAAATTTAATAAAATCATTTGTCATGATAAAAAGATCTGCAGCAATTGCAAACATGAAGACAAAAGCAATTGATGCAAAACGTGGAAATGCAATAGTTTCTGCATGTGATAAAATATTGGCTGGAAAATTCACAGACCAATTTGTAATCGATATGATCAATTCAGGTGCTGGAACAGCTTTCAACATGAATTCAAATGAAGTAATTGCAAATGTTGCCTTAGAAATGCTACACAAAAAGAAAGGTCAGTATCAACACCTACATCCAAATGATCATGTAAACATGTCACAATCAAGTAACGATACTTATCCAACTGCAATGCATGTTGCAATTCTAATTAATCTAAAAGATACAATTCCAGCAATTGACACACTAATAAAATCATTAACAAAAAAAGCAAAAGAATTTTCATCATTTAAAAAAATTGGAAGAACACATTTGATGGATGCATTACCAGTAACACTTGGAAGTGAATTTACAGCTTATGCTACATCAATTACAAAAGCACGAAATGTAATTGTTTCATCTCAAAAAGAATTACAAAACATAGCATTGGGAGGAACTGCAGTCGGTACTGGAGCCAATACTCCAAAAGGTTATAGAAAAATTGCAATAGCAGAACTTGCAAAGATTTCAAAATTATCTCTAGCTCCAGAAAAAGATATGCAGTTTGGATTGCAAAGTAAATTTGCAGTAGCAAATCTTTCAGGGGCATTACGTAACTTAGCACTTGAAATTGGCAAACTTGCAAATGACATCAGATTAATGGCTTCAGGTCCAGTTGCAGGTCTTTCAGAATTAGGAATTCCTGCAGTGCATGCAGGCTCTTCCATCATGCCAGGCAAAGTAAACCCATCACTAGCAGAATGCATGAACATGATTTGTTTTAACATAATTGGAAATGATACAGCCGTGTCATATGCAGCACAAAGTGGACAGTTTGAACTAAATGTGATGATGCCAGGTATGCTAAAGTGCATGCTTGAATCTACAGACATGTTGAAAAACTTCTTACCAATATTTTCTGCAAATCTAATTGACGGATTATCTGCAAACAAAGAAAAACTTCAAAGTAACATAGAAAACAGTCCAGTGATCGTAACACTTCTCACACCAAAGATTGGTTATCTAAAATCTGCAGAACTATTCAAAGAATCCCTAAAAACTGGAAAATCAATTAGAGAATTAGTTACATCAAAGAAACTGATGGACAATAAAGAAATTGATGCATTGTTTAGATAAATCATGGCAAAGATTTTCGTAGAAGCATACGGATGTTCTGCTAGTTTTGCAGACTCGGAAATGATTTCAGGATTAATTGTAAACGGAGGTCATACACTAGTCAAAGATTCTTCAGAATCAGATTTGAACATAGTAGTAACGTGTTCAGTAAAAGATTCAACTGCAAATAAAATGATGCATAGAATTAATTCTCTGAAATCAAAACCGTTAGTTGTAGCAGGTTGTCTTCCAAAAGTTGAACAAAACACAGTAGAAAAGATCACTCAAAAAGCAAGCTTGTTAGGACCAAACTCATTAGGAAAGACATTACAAGTTATAGATTCGACATTAAGAGGAATAAAACAGGTAGCACTAGAAGATTCTGATCTATCAAAAGTAGGATTACCAAAAGTAAGATTGAATCCAGTAATCGGAATTATTGAAATTGCAAGTGGTTGTATGAGTGAATGTACATTTTGTCAGACTAAATTATCTAAAGGTGATCTCAAAAGTTACAGATTAGGAGATATTGTCAGACAGGTTGAAACTGAAATAAGTGAAGGATGTAAAGAAATTTGGTTAACTTCAACAGATAATGGATGTTATGGTTTGGATATCAATACAGATTTGCCTACTTTGATAAATGCTGTAACAGAGATTCCAGAGGATTTTATGATAAGAGTAGGTATGATGAACCCAATGTACATGCCAAGAATAAAAAATGAATTGATAAAGTCATTTGATAGCGATAAAGTTTACAAATTTCTGCATATCCCTGTACAGAGCGGCAGTGATAAAGTCCTAAACGATATGAAACGAGGTCATACTGTAAACACGGTCAAAGAAGTAGTAAAAAAAGCCAAAGAGCGATTTGAAAACTTTACAATTTCAACTGATATCATAGTAGGATTTCCATCAGAAACAAATGAAGATTTTGAGAAAACATTCGAACTCATTAATGAAATACGCCCAGACATCGTGAATCTTTCAAAGTATAGTGCAAGGCCAGGTACAGAAGCTGCAGAATGGGATCAGATAGAAGCATCAGAAGTAAAAAGAAGAAGCAGAATCATCTTCAATCAAATAAATAAAATTTCATTAGAGAATAACCAAAAATGGATCGGTTGGAAAGGCAAAGTTTTGTTTGATGAAGAGACTAGTGAAGGGATCAAAGGAAGAAACGAGGCATACAAATCAGTATTTGTCAAAGATAAAATCAAGATCGGCCAGACTCATATAGTCGAAATAATAGATGCAACTACGCATAGTATTCTTGGAAAGATCGTAAGCTAATTTTTTTAGATTGAAGATTTGATTAAAATAACGTAAGAAGGTTTTTTATCCAAATCAGTGAATAACACTTGAAATGACTTTTCAAGTAAAAGAACCGATCTTAATTATTGGTTTAGGTGGCGCAGGCTCAAAATTAGCAATACAAGCCAAAGATACTCTAAATTTAGATTGTCTAATTATCAGCAATGATCAAAAAGACCTACAATCAGGAAATGATTCAATCAAGGTTTCTACTGATTCAGTCATCAATCCATCTGTTCAGTTAATCAGAGGCTCAACATACAAAGTGGCAGACCAGATAAAGTCCAAAATTTCAAACTACTCCACAATCATACTAATGACCAATTTAGCAGGAAAAACAGGGTCTGCAATATCTCCTGTAGTCTCAGAAATTTGTAAAGAATCAGACAGAGGGCTAATTTCATTTGCAATAATGCCATTCAAATACGAAAAAGATAGAATTTTCAATTCAGGTATTTCATTAAAAAGAGTGAAAGCAGATGCACAGTGTACCGTTGTTCTAGATAACGATTCATTATTAGAAAGTAATCCAGATTTAAGCCCAAAGACATGTTACAAAATTGCAAATGATGCAATAATGCATGTAGTTAGTTCATTGAGTTCCTCAGAAATTCCAAATGAAATAAACATACTAACAACTAGCAAAGATGGTCAAAAAATCGAAGAATCTTTAAGAGATTCACTCAAAATGCTATATGAAAATGCACCACCACACTCTGTAAAGCATTCAATGCTCTATGTGGTAGGCGGAAACAATATTCCAGCAGGAGTATTAAATTCAATTTCAAATCTAACCAATGGAATACTTGGTGAATCTAGTTCACATATTGATATGTCATCATCCTCAAGTGAATCAAAAGTAGTAATGCTATCGTCTATTCAAGGAATGACAAAATTTGAAAAATATGATCCACTAGGAATGATTCCTCAAGAAGATACGCTTGATTGGACACATCCTGACTGTAGTATTGATTATAAATTAGATCTATACCAATTAGAATAAAATTATCTTTTAATAATTTTTAGAAATTAAATTTTTATTTAGATTTTTTAACTGTTTTTTTAGCTGGAGTTTCTTTCTTTACTTCTTTAGCTGGAGTTTCTTTTGGTGTTTCTTTCTTTACTTCTTTAGCTGGAGTTTCTT
>Ga0169931_10008037_pt1 | contig 15499 bp, 8 predicted proteins | sample Kivu_15m_20L_FD_129675 | JGI IMG/M metagenome (GOLD analysis project Ga0169931, IMG submission 129675) | Freshwater microbial communities from Lake Kivu, Western Province, Rwanda to study Microbial Dark Matter (Phase II) - Kivu_15m_20L... | ecosystem: Environmental > Aquatic > Freshwater > Lake ... | reverse complement strand
TGGGCGATGCCCAAGGCAGCCAACTGCTCCGACGCATGGCGCATGGTGTCCCAGTCCGACTGGCTGCCCATGATCACGCCCACGCGGGGAGGACCGGAAGGGGACGAGGCATCCGACATGGCCGCATCGTACGGCCCGAGGGGGCGCTTCTCGGACGCGAAAGGCCATCGCCTCCCCGTGCGAGACGAAAGGAATCGGTTCAGAAACCGGCCTGCTTCCGGCATTCACGCGCGAAAGCCCGCCTTGCGCCTTGCTTCCACGGCGATCGGGGGCATGATCCCGCTACTACGAGCGCGGGCGCATCGTTCCCGCCCCGCCGCGCGTACGGAGCAAAAGGGTGACAATCCGGATCCTCGCGGCCTTGTCCCGGGCCGCAGCTCGACCACGCCTCCACGGTCCCGTCAGCAGCAGTCCGCTGCGCGACCGCACACTTGGGGCGGAGCGCGGGTGTGTACGGTTTCCCGTTCACCCGCATTGAGTTCAGAAAAGGGACGGATGCCGGCCGGAAACCGGCGTCCACCCGGCGCGTTCCCGCGCGCCGGTTCGACTCCAGGGGCGCGGTCCAGGCGTGGAACCGCGTCCCTGGGTCTTTTTTGGACCCGACGCGCGACGCACCAACCGGGCCCCAAAACGCCGAACGCGATGCCGACACTTCGGAGGGCACCGCGTCGTGCGAGTGAGTTCGTGAGGCCGGCGCCGTCCGGTCAGCTTGCCTCGGCGCGCGGGTGCGCCTTGTCGTAGCCGTCGCGCAGGCGCCCGCTGGTGAGGTGGGTGTAGACCTGCGTGGAGCTGAGCGACTGGTGCCCGAGCAGTTCCTGCACCGCGCGCAGGTCCGCCCCGTTGTCGAGGAGGTGCGTCGCGAAGCTGTGGCGGATGGTGTGCGGCGAGATGTCCGGGTCCAGGTTCGCCTCGACGAGGTACTTGGCGACCTTGCGGCGCACCGAGCGGCTCGACAGGCGGCCCCCGTTCTTGTTGACGAACAGCGGATCGTCCGAGCCCGTGCGCTTGCCGCGCGACTGGAAGTCCGCGTCAACCATCGAGAGGTAGTGGCGCAGCGCCTTCAACGCGTGGCTTCCGAGCGGGACGCGGCGCTCGCGCCGGCCCTTGCCGCGGATGATGATCTCCTCGCCGGTGTCGTTGAGGTCGCCGCGGTTGATCGCGACCACCTCCGACACGCGGATGCCCGTCGAGTACAGCGTCTCGAGGATGGCGCGGTCGCGCGCGCCGAGGACGTCCGAGTCGTCGGGGGCCGACAGCAGCCGCTCGATCTGCTCGACCGAGATCGCCTTCGGCAGCCGCTTGGCCTGCTTGGGCGTGCGGATCAGCACCATCGGGTTCGAGGACGCGAGGCCCTTGCGCTCCATCCACTTGTGGAAGCTGCGCAGCGTGGCGATCTTGCGCGCCATGGTGGCGGCCGAGTACTTCTGCTCGCCGAGCTTGCCCAGGAACTCGCGGATGAGGTCCACGTCGCACTTGAGGATGCGGCCGGTGACCGTCTCCGCGCCCGTCGAGCGGGCATCGAAGGCCTTGCGCTCGCGGTCGAGGTCGACCTTGATGCCGGCCTTGGCCTCGATGAACTCGACGAACTGGCGCAGGTCCAGCCCGTAGCAGCGTCCCGTGTAGGGGCTGAAGTGGCGCTCATCGGTCAGGTAGGTGAGGAACTGCTGGATGAGTGCGAGCGTCGCGGTGTCGTTCATGGCCGTTGGCCTCCCTTGCGCAGTCGTGTCCGTAACCAGTACCCGCCACCCTTATCGGAGACGGACCGGGTTGTCCTAAAGACGAACGCTCCGGAAGCATCCGATTCCGGGAACCTTCTGTCCAAGAAGTACTACGCACGGGATCGGTGAGTCGGTTGACCGAGCGGTCCCGGATCTCCAGAGGCCTCATCGGGTCCATCAAGCCGTAAAGTTATTGGTCATTCTAGAAGCCTGATGCGCCATAAACCGCTTCTCCCTACAATCGCTCCCCTTCCGTTCCGACCCGCCGCGCACCCCTCGACCGCCGACGATTGCGTAGCTCAGTTGGTAGAGCAAGCGGCTTTTAACCGCTAGGTCCTGGGTTCGAATCCCAGCGCAATCACTTCGACCCGACCGGTCCACCCCACGCAGTTCACGGATGATCGTCCTCCACGCCAACTGGTCCCACGGCTCGCTCCATGTCTGGGGGGAGGACGCGGGACGCTTCGCGCAGGCGCAGGCCTCGGGCGCGGCGGCCGGCACGCATCCGTATGCCGCCGACGCGGCGTCGCTTCGCGCGGCACTGCGGCCCGCCCTCGAGGCGGCGCGCGACGCGTCCGGCGGCGACGAGCGGATCGCGGGGGACGACGCGGTGCGCGACGGCAGGCTCTCGATCCTCATGCCGGTGGTCGAGCGCGCGTCCGGGCAGCTCCCGATGCCGAGCGACCGCCTTGCCGCGCAGGACGAGGCCGCGGGCTTCGACGCCGAGCCGGAGGAGGCGTTGGTCCCCGTCGACGTGCCCGCGATCGTGCTCGACGCGCGCACCGCGTTCGCGCTCACGCGCACCCTCGATCCCGAGGCGTGCGGGCAGGGCTCGGCGTGGGGCCATGACGCACGATGGTGGCAGGCCGTCGGGCGCTTCGCCGAACACCTCATTTCCGACCAGCGCGTGATCCCCACCGTGGTGCAGGAGCGCTCCGGCGCCATGTTCGCCGCGTGGCGGCCGTGGCTCCACGACGCGCCGAACCACGCGCGCCTCACGTCGATCGTGCGCGGCACCCCGGCGATCGTCCGCGCGGCCGAAGGCGCGGGCGCGGCGGGTGCCGTGGTCGAGCAGTCGATGGGCGCGTTCGTCGACGCCACGGTGCGCGACATCCTCGAGGCCGAGAGCTACGCAGAGGCCATCGACGGGCGCGATCCCGAGCGGGACCCGCACGTCGCATGGCTCGCGGGGCTCCTGGGGCGCGAGCACGCGGTCCACCAGCCCGCGGCGGTCGAGTCCAGCATCGTGCGCACGGCGCGCCAGTGGATCGCGAACCTCGAGGACGTCGGCGAGGGTCGCCAGATGCGGCTCCTGCTCCAGCTCCTCGAGCCGCCGCCGGAGCTCCTGCCCTCGCAGGACGGGCACGAGGACGACCACCCGTGGCGGCTGTCGTTCTCGCTGGTCTCGTCGGACAGCCCGCCGATCGTGGTCGATGCCGAGACGCTGTGGGCCCGCGCCGCGGGAGGCCGCGCGGGCAAGGGAAGGTCGACCCAGGAGACGCAGCAGCTGTGCGACCTGCTGCTGCAGGAGCTCGGCCGAGCGAGCCGGCTGTGCCCGAAGATCGAGGACGCGCTCGACGACGGCGCACCCACCGGGCTGGACCTCTCGACCAAGGAGGCGTACGAGTTCCTCCGCGACATGCGCCCCGTGCTGCAGGAAGCGGGCTTCGAGGTGCTGGTGCCCGACTGGTGGGGACAGACCGCGAGCCGCGTGGGCGCGCGCCTGATGATCGACAGCGAGGAGGCGCCGGCGGGCGACGGCCGCGGCGGAGGCATCGGGCTGCACAGCCTCGTCAACTACAGCTGGCAGATCGCGCTCGGCGACACGCCGCTCACGCTCGAGGCGTTCCAGGCGCTCGCGAGGAAGGGCATGCCGCTCGTCCGCATCAACGGGCGATGGGTGGAGATCCGGCCCGAGGACCTCGAGCGCGGCGTGAAGTTCCTGAAGGCGAACGCCGGCGGGCAGGCCACGCTGGTCGAGGCGCTGCGGCTGGCGCACTCCGACGCCGCCGACGGTGCGCTTCCCGTGGTCGGACTCGACACGAAGGGCTGGGTCGCGGAGGTGTTCGGGCCCGCGGACAGCACCGAGACCATGCAGCTGGTCGAGCAGCCCGAGCGCTTCCAGGGCTCGCTGCGGCCGTACCAGCGCGCCGGCGTCAGCTGGCTCGCGTTCCTCGAGCGCTACGGCATGGGCGCGTGCCTGGCCGACGACATGGGCCTCGGCAAGACCATCCAGCTCATCGGCCTGCTGCAGCACGAGCGCCAGTCCGCGCCCGAGGGCGAGCGCGTCGGGCCCACGCTGCTGGTGGCGCCGATGAGCGTGCTCGGCAACTGGCACCGCGAGCTCACCCGGTTCGCGCCCGAGCTGGTCGTGCACGTGCACCACGGCCTCGAGCGGCCGCAGGGCGACCGGTTCCTGCACCTGGCGCAGCGCGCGGACGTGGTGGTGACCACCTACGCGCTGGTCACGCGCGACAAGGACGCGCTGAACCAGGTCGAGTGGCGCCGCGTGGTGCTCGACGAGGCGCAGCACATCAAGAACCCGCCGACGAAGCAGACCGCCGCGATCCGCGCGCTGCGCACGAAGTTCCGCGTGGCGCTCACGGGCACGCCGGTGGAGAACCGCCTCACGGAGCTCTGGTCGATCATGGAATTCTGCTGCCCGGGCTACCTCGGCACGCAGAACGACTTCCGCAAGCGCTTCGCCCTGCCCGTCGAGCGGCACCGCGACAAGCGCCAGGCCGAGCGCCTGCGCCAGCTGGTGCGGCCATTCATCCTGCGCCGCCTGAAGACCGACCCGAAGGTCATCACCGACCTGCCGCCGCTGGTCGAGACGCGCCAGCAGATCCCGCTCACGCCCGAGCAGGCCTCGCTCTACGAGCAGGTGGTCAACGACATGCTCAAGCGCGTCGACCAGGCCGAGGGCATCCGCCGCCGCGGGCTGGTGCTGAGCGCGCTGGTGAAGCTGAAGCAGATCTGCAACCACCCCGCGCACTTCCTGCGCGAGGGCATGCCGCAGCAGGCCGTGCCCGAGGAGGACGAGGGAGCCGAGGGCACCGAGGGAGCGCCGCCCGCCGAGCGCCGCATCGTCGTGCCCGCGGGCGTGGTGCGCGCCGAGCGGCTGAGCGCGCGCAGCGGCAAGAGCATCCGGGCGATGGAGATGCTCGAGGAGGTCGTCGCGTCCGGCGACCGCGCGCTGATCTTCACGCAGTACCGGCAGATGGGCCACCTGCTGGTGCAGATGATCCGCCAGGACCTCGACCGCGAGGCGCTGTTCCTGCACGGCGGCACGCCGCAGGCCAAGCGCGAGCAGCTGGTGCAGCGCTTCCAGAGCGAGGACCCCGCGGCGCCGATCTTCGTCCTCAGCCTCAAGGCCGGCGGCGTGGGCCTGAACCTGACCGCGGCCAATCACGTGTTCCACTACGACCGCTGGTGGAACCCGGCGGTCGAGAACCAGGCCACCGACCGCGCGTTCCGCATCGGGCAGCTCCGCACCGTGAACGTGCACAAGATGATCACCGTCGGCACGCTCGAGGAGCGCATCGACCAGATGATCGAGCAGAAGACCGAGCTCGCGAGCCAGATCATCGGCAGCGGCGAGCAGTGGCTGACCGAGCTCAACACCGCGCAGCTGCGCGACCTGCTGTCGCTCCGCGGCGCGTCGGTGGAGGACACGGCATGAGCGCCGAGGGATTCGAGATCCGCCCGCCGCAGCGCAAGCTCGAGCAGCCCAGGCGCGTGCGCCACGGCATCAAGTTCCGGCGCAAGCTCGGGCTCGACGACCTGCCGTGGCACGCGGCCGCGTTCGTCGCCGCGTGCGAGGAGGGCATCCGCCCCGACGCGAAGGTGCTGGGCATGGAGTACGCGCTCGCCGGCCAGGTCGCGAACTACGTCGTGACCCCGGGCGCGGTCGAGGCGTCCGTGCAGGGCCGTGGGGTCAAGCCGTACCAGGTGCGGATCGCGGCGCGGCCGCTCTCCCGCGAGGAGTGGGACAAGGTCATCGAGCGCATGGCATCGGAGGCGGTGTTCGCGGCGCGCCTCCTCACCGGCGAGGTGCCCGAGTCGATCGAGGACTGCTTCCGCGCGATCGGCCGCCGCCTGGTGCCCGGCGAGGGCGACGGGGTGCACACGCAGTGCGACTGCGGCCTGCCGCAGCCCTGCAAGCACGTGGCGGCCGCCGCGGCCCTCGTGGCCGAGCGCATCGAGGTCGACCCCGTGGTGCTCTTCCAGCTGCGCGGGCTCGAGGGCGAGCGGCTCCTGGAGAAGCTGCAGGAGCAGCGGACGCTCCAGACCTCGGGCGTCTCGCAGGCGCACGCGGCCGCGACGGAGGACGAGTCCGACTCGGGGCTCCAGCCGCTGGAGCTCTGCGCCTCGGACTTCTGGCGCCCGGGGGCGCCGCTCGACGAGGCGCTGGCCATGCCCGCGCCGGACCACGTGCCGCACGCCCTGCTGCGGCGCATGGGACCGAGCCCCATGGGAGGGAAGTTCCCCATGGTGGGCCTGATGGCGAGCATCTACGACAGCATCCGCGCGCGCGCGCCGCGCGAGGGCGGGCAGGCCTAGGCGCGCGGGCCCTCTTCGCGGCGGTAGGTGATCCGAAGGCAGTTGCCCGGCGGCACGTATTCCACCGACGTCATGTACGCACGCATCAGCATGATGCCGCGCCCCGACGGGATCTCGATGTTCTCCTCGGCCGTGGGGTCGGGGACGGTCTCGGGATTGAACCCCTCGCCCTCGTCCTGCACCTCGAGCTGCATGAGCCCGGCGTCCACGCGGCAACGCACGGTCACGCTCTTGGACGCGTCACCCTTGTTGCCGTGCCGGAACCCGTTCACGAGCGCCTCCTCGAGGGCCAGCCGCACCGCGAAGGCGCACGCCTCCCCGTAGCCGAAGTCATGGAGCGCGCGCCCGACGTCGGCCTGGAGCGCCTCGATCGAGTCGCGCTGCTCGCGCAGCACCCAGGTGCGCTCGAACGGCGCCCGGTGACTCGGCGTTGGGCCAGGGTGCGCCATCGCGGCCTTCACGCGGCCCCGCCGAGGCTTGCCTTGGCCGCGGCCAGGTCCTTCTCGATCCGGAGGACCTTGTTGAGCTTGGTGATCTCGAAGATCTGAAGGATCTGCGGCGCGATGTCGCAGAGGCGGAGCTGGCCGTCCTTCGCCCGGACCCGGTTCATCACCGTCAGGAGCGTGCCGAGCGCGGCGGAGGAGAGGTGCTCGACGCCGGTGAAGCTCACCACCAGCCGGGGCCGCGGCGACGCGTCGACGAGCTTGGTCAGCTCGTTGCCGATCTGCCGGATGACCACCTCGTCGATGACGTGCTTCTCGGTGAACTCGACGCGCGTGCACTCGGGTTCGGTCGAGATCCGGATGGGGCCCTGGGCGCTCATTGCCCGCAGTGTAGTGGCCCCTGCGCCCGAGGGCCCCAAGCGACGCGCCGGGAGCCCGAAGGCTCCCGGCGCGGGAACTGCGAGGGGATGCGTCGACTGCGTCAGAAGCCCGACGCGCCGGGGGCCAGCTGCTGGCGGAGGCCCGGGAAGAGCGTGTCTTCCTCCTCCTGCTGGATGATGATCTCGGGACGGATCAGCAGGAGCAGTGAGGTCTCGCTCTTGGTCGTGATGCGGTTGGTGAAGAAGCGGTTGACGACCGGGATCTTCGAGAGGAGCGGCACGCCGACCTCAACCTCGAACTCCTGGACGTTGCGCGCGCCGCCGAGCAGGATCGTGCCCTTGTCCGGCACGGTCACGGTGGTGTTGATCTGCGTGCCGGTGACCTCGGGCAGCTGGATGACCGCGCGGAACTGCTCGGCCCGGCCGCCGCCGCCACCGCCGCCGCCGCCGCCGCCGGCGGCACCGGTCACGGGCTGCTCCTTGAACTTCGCGTTCTGGTTGAGGCCGAAGTTGACCGTCATGGTCACGTAGCGGCGATCACCGGAGATGCACGCCTCGATGTCGAGCACGAAGCCGACGATCAGCTGGCCGATGATCGGCGAGAAGGCACCCGAGTTGTCGCCCGTCACCGGCACGACGTTCGAGATGTAGCTGATCACGTTTCCGACCGCGATCCACGAGCGCTGGCAGTTGTAGAGCGTCAGGCGCGGCGCGGTGAGCACGATGTTGCGCTGGTCCGCCATCGTGGCGGTGATCAGCAGGTCGACCTGGATGTCGTCGAGGTACGTGAAGCCCGTGGTCAGCACCGGGTTGTTCAGCACCGAGGCGCCGAAGCCCGACAGGCCGGCCGCGGCCAGCGAGTTGATGAGCGGCAGGCCTTCCTGCTGCACGTTGACCGGGGTGATCTCGCCCTGCTGCACGCCGACCGGCTGCACCGGGACCGACGATCCGTAGGTGATCGTGTTGCCCGTGCCCGCGGGGAGCGGCGGGGATCCGCCGGTCGGGTAGCCCGTCACGCCGACCGTGGCGTTGGTGCCGGGGTTGTTCTGGCCGAAGCCGTCCCAGATGACCGGGTTCTTGAGGCGGCCGATGTTGCCGCCGCCCGGCGAGCCGCTGACGGCGCCCTTGCCGCCGGGCTGGTAGAAGAACTGGCTGAGCTGGAAGTTCGGGTCGACTGCCTTCGCCGCGGACCACATGCGGTCGTTGGTGTTGAAGTACATGTCGAAGTCGATGCCGATCTGCTCGAACCAGTCCATCGTGACCTGCACCAGCCGGCCCTCGATGTTGATCTGGAGCGCGCGGATCGCGCGCAGCTGCTGGAGCAGGCCCTCGATCGAGCGCTGCGCCGCGGGCGACGCGTTCACGATCAGGTTCCGGTTGAACTCGGTGATCTTGTCCTTGCCGGTGCCTGCGCCGGTCTCCTCCCAGTTCGCCTCGACCTGGTCGTAGATGAGCTGCTTCAGCTGCTCGAGGCGCTCGCCGGGGTCGCCGCGATCGGGGGCCTCGCCGGACTCGCCGAAGGGCGCGCCGCCGCCGCCGCCGCCCATGCCGCCGCCGCCACCACCGCCGCCGCCCATGCCGCCGCCACCGAAGCCGCCGCCGCCGCCGCCCATGCCGCCGCCGCCGCCCATGCCGCCGCCGCCGGTCTGGATGGACTGGTTCAGGTTGAACTCGGGGGCGTTGTCGAAGTCGGGCGCCTGGAACAGCAGGTCACGCACGTCGTAGACCACCATGACCTGGCGGTTCTGGACGCCGCTCTTCGTCGTGATGACCACGACGCCGTCCTGCACGTCGAAGGCGAGCGGCTCGCTCGGCGGGGAGTCGTCGTTCTTGTTGCGGACCTCGCCGAGGACGCGCTTCAGCGCCGCCTCGACGCGCATGCTCGCGAGGTCGACCTTGACCGAGGTGCCCTCGGGCTCGATGCCGACTTCCTTGAGCGTGCTCCACTCGACCTGGAAGTCGATCTTCGTCTGATTCTTGAAGTAGTCGATCGCCTGCTCGAGCGTGGGGCCCGACTCGAAGGGCACGGGCAGCGACGCGGTGCGCAGCTTGTCCCAGGTCGGCACGTTCGCCTCGGCCTCGCGGTAGCCGCTCGCGCCGTAGTCAGGCTCGCGCACGCGGCGGTCGCTCATCTCCTGCCAGTCCTCGGGGTACGTCACCAGCGCGTTCGTGGAGCGCGGGCCGGGGCCGGAGATGTTGACGCGCGGCGGGATGGTGGCGTCGAGCGCCTCCTCCTCGAGCCGCGAGATGCTGTACGCGCGCCGCTTCTGCGCCGCGGCGAACCGCACGTACATGTCGGTGGTCTGCAGCGCGTCGCGCAGCGTGAGCGCGGCGGAGTTCAGCGGGTCGAGCGCGATGGCGCTCTCGAGCACCTGGAGCGCCTCGGCGTACTTCTGCTGCATCTGCAGCTTGCGCACGTTGAGGAGGATCTCGTTCACGCGCCGAGCGCGGTTCTCCGCCTCGGTGCGCTGGCTCGACGCGCTCTGCTCGCCCTGCTCCTGGCGCGCCTGCTGGTCGGTCACGAGCTTCTGCTGGCGGGCCTCCTCGGAGACCTGCTCGACCATGCGCTCGGCCTCGGCCGACATGGTCTCGAACTCGGCGGCGCCGAGGACGTTGCGCGAGAGGTCAAGGCGCGTGCGCGCGGTGACCGCGGCGAGTTTCGCCTGGTCGAAGTCCTGCTTCTCGAGCAGCGCCTTCGCACGCTTGATGTCAGCGTCGAACTGCGCGGTCGCCTGCTGGCGGCGGACCTCGCGGTCGGTCGAGACGTTCTCGATCACCGAGCCGCCCTCGAGCATCGCCTGGGCGCGGGCGCGCCCGCGCACGGCCTCTTCGTCGCCCGGGAGGAACTGCAGCAGCGTGGACCAGCCGTTCGCGGCCTGCGCCCACTCGCCCTTCTTCATCGCGGACTGCGCGGCCGTGCGAATCTGCTCGGCGTCGACGGACGGGGCCTCGGGCTCCGGCTCGCGGGCGGGCGCGGCGCGGCGCGAGGGACGCGACGGCTTGCGAGGCGCGGGCGCGGGTTCGGCGGCGGGTTCCTCGGCCGGCTCCATCGCGGGCTCGTCCGCGGGTTCATCGGATGGCTCGTCCGCAGGTTCGGGTGCCGGCTCGGGCTTTGGCTCCGGCTTCGGCGCAGGCTTTTCCGGAGTCTTCGCCGCAGGCGCGGGCTTCTCGGCGGGCTTGCGGGCCGGCGGGCGCTTCGGCGCGGGCTCGGGCGCGGGCTCCGGATCGGTCGGCTCTTCCTGCGGGTCGCCCATCGGCGGCTCGTCGAGCTCGGTCGGGTCCTCGCCCATCGGGTCGTCGGTGCCAGGCTCGTCCGGGTCCTGCGCGGCGCGGGCGGCCGAGGCAGGGGCAGGCGCGGCGATGGCCACCGTCGGAAGCACGATGCCGAAGGCGCCGAGCAGCGCGAGGGCGCGGATCAGGGACGCACGCGCGTCGAGCGCAATGCCCGTGCTGACGGGAAGTGCGGTGTTCGAACGGCCGTGCTGGGCGCGGATTTCGCGGGACATGTCTGGATCTGCTCCTGTCAACGACGAGGCTGCCGCCGGGTGAAGGCGGTGCCAGCCAAGGGACACTTTCGGACCCGGTGGCCCGAAGGATCGCCCCCGCTTCGGATTTTCGGCGCATGCCGAGGTCCGGGCGGAGGCCGCGGAAGGCTACCCGGACCGCGGGAAGCGCGCAAAGCGCGCCGGAACGGCGTGGATATCGGTAGACTTGGCCGCAATGGCCACCACCGATGAACGCCGGACCTGCCGACTCGCGCTCGAGGACGGGACGGTGTTCTCCGGGCATGCGTTCGGGCTCTGTACGGAGGGCGCGACCAGCGGGGGCGAGGTCGTCTTCAACACCGCGATGTGCGGCTACCAAGAGGCGCTCACCGATCCGTCCTACTCCGGCCAGATCCTCACGATGACGCCGACCGAGGTCGGCAACTACGGGATCGCCGACGAGGACGTCGAGAGCGCGGCCGTCGCGGTCAAGGGGTTCGTGGTGCGCGAGGCGACCGACGAGCCGAGCAATCACCGCGCCCGCGCGGGGCTCGGCGCGTGGCTCGCGAAAGCGGGCATCATCGGCCTGTGCGGCATCGACACGCGGGCGCTGGTGCGCATCCTCCGCACGAAGGGCGCGCTGCGCGGCGTGCTGTTCGTGGGCGGGGCGAAGCAGGACGCCGAGCTCGTGGCGATGGCGCGCACGCTCCCGAGCATGGCGGGGCAGAACCTGGCCGGCTGCGCGAGTCCGACCGCGGGGAGCGCGTGGAGCGAGGGACTCGGCGAGTGGTCGCTGCGGGGACAGCCGCGCGCGGGACGGACGTTCCGCGTGGTGGCGCTCGACTGCGGCGCCAAGCGCAACATCTACCGAAACCTCGCCGAGCGCGGGTGCGACGTCGAGGTGGTGCCCCACGACCTGAGCGCCGCGGAGATCCGCGCGCGCAGGCCCGACGGGCTCTTCGTCTCGAACGGCCCCGGCGACCCGGCCGCGGTCGAGCGCACGATCGCCACGCTGCGCGAGGTCGCAGGCGAGGTGCCCACCTTCGGGATCTGCCTGGGGCACCAGCTGCTCGCGCTCGCGATGGGCGCGAAGACTTGGAAGCTGAAGTTCGGGCACCGCGGCGCGAACCAGCCCGTGCGCAACCTCCTCACCGGCCGCGTCGAGATCACGAGCCAGAACCACGGTTTCTGCGTCGACGAGGATTCGTTGCGCGCGGCGGGCGGCGAGCCGACGCACGTGCACCTCAACGACGGCACGCTCGCGGGCTTCCGCCACACCGCGAAGCCGGTCTTCGGCGTGCAATACCACCCCGAGGCCTCGCCCGGCCCGCACGACTCGGCGTACCTCTTCGACTGCTTCGTCGCGATGATGGAGTCGCGGCGCCCCGTGACCGCGGCGGACATGGAGGCGGCGCAGCGCGCGCTCGCCGCGGTCTGACGCGCGAGCCCGGCGCGCCGCGCACCGCATGTCGCTCTTCTCGCCCGGAGACCGCACCGTCGCCCTGCTCGCGCAGGTCGCGGTGGAGCGGTCGGTCGACCGATACCCCGACGGCCTCACGTACGCGGTGCCCGGGTCGCTCGCGGACCTCCGCGCGGGCGAGCGCGTGCGCGTGCCGCTCGGCCGCGGCGACGCGCCCGTCGAGGGCATCGTGGTGCGGACGATGGCCGCCGGCAGCGAGCCCGGCCTGCCGCCCGCCGCGCGGCTCAAGTTCGTGGAGTCGCGCTCGGGCGACGCGCCGCCCATGCCCGGGCAGCTCGTCGAGCTCGCGCGCTGGATCTCCGCGTACTACGTGTGCCCGGTGGGCATGACGCTCGCCGCGATGACGCCGGCCGCGGTGAAGCGCGGAACGGGGACCGTGACGCGCGCGTTCGTCGACCTCGCGCCGGGCTGGGAGGCGGCGCTCGCCGCGGCGAAGCGCACGTCGGCGCAGCAGCGCGCGGCGGTCGAGGCGCTTCGGTCGCTGCCCGAGGGCGGGCGCCCGGTCGACCTGCGCGAACTCCGCGAGCGCGCGGGGCTCGGCACCGACGAGCCGGTGAAGCGGCTCGCGGCGGCGGGCATCGTGACGGTCGATCGACGCTCGAGCGTCGAGGCGTCGTGGCGCGCCGAACGCGTGCTCGCGGATGCGGAACCCGCGCTCACCGCGGCGCAGCGCACGGTGGTCGACGCCGTGGGCGCCGCCGTCGGCGCGGGGTTCTCGCAGCACCTCCTCTTCGGCGTGACCGGCGCGGGCAAGACCGAGGTCTACATGCGGCTCATCAGGCGCGCGCTCGACGCCGGGCGCACGGCGCTCGTGCTGGTGCCCGAGATTGCCCTCACGCCGCAGACGGGCGGGCGCCTGCTCGCGCGCTTCCCGGGCGAGCGCGTCGCCATCCTCCACAGCGGCCTCACCGCGGCGCAGCGGAACCAGCAGTGGAACCTCGTCTCGTCCGGCCAGGTGCGGCTCGTGATGGGCGCACGCAGCGCGGTGTTCGCGCCGGTCCCCGACGGGCAGCTGGGGATCGTGATCGTCGACGAGGAGCACGACTCGAGCTACAAGCAGGACCAGATGCCGCGCTACCACGGCCGCGACGTGGCGATCCGCCGCGCGCAGCTCGCGGGATGCCCGGTGCTCCTCGGGAGCGCCACGCCGAGCCTCGAGAGCTGGTTCAACGCCGTCGAGCGCAAGGCGAGCATGCTGCACGTCCTGCGCGAGCGCGCGCCCGGGCTCCGGCTGCCCGCGGTGCAGGTGGTCGACTTCGCCGAGGAACGCAGGAGGTTCCCCGACCAGCGCGTGCACCTCCTGGGGCCCACGCTCGCGGGCGCGGTGCAGGCGACGCTCGACGCGGACGGGCAGGTGCTCATCCTCCTCAACCGCCGCGGCTACGCGAACTACATCGCGTGCGCCGACGCGCGCTGCGGCTGGATGATGCGGTGCGACCGCTGCGACGCCGGCATGATCTGCCACACGCTGCCGTCGCCGGCGGGCGGCGCGGCGGCGCGCTACGTGCGGTGCCACCACTGCCAGTCCGAGCAGCGACTGCCGCGCGAGTGCCCGCAGTGCGGGCGGGGAATCACGGTGTTCGGCCTCGGCGTGCAGCGCGTCGAGGAGGAGCTCTCGCGGCTGCACCCGTCGCTGGTGCCCGGCGCCACCATGCTCCGCATCGATGCCGACAGCATGCAGGACGCCGACGACTTCCACGACGCGCTCGGCCGGTTCGGGCGCGGCGAGGTGCGGCTCCTCGTGGGCACGCAGATGATCGCGAAGGGACTCGACTTCCCGGGCGTCAGGCTGGTCGGCGTCGTGAACGCGGACACCGCGCTCAACCTGCCCGATTTCCGCGCGGCCGAGCGGACGTTCCAGCTCGTGAGCCAGGTGAGCGGTCGGTGCGGCCGCGGCGCCGACGCGGGGCGCGCGGTCGTGCAGACGTTCCAGCCCGACGCACCCGCCATCCGGCTCGCCGCCGCGCACGACTTCGAGTCGTTCGCGGCGGGCGAGCTCGACATGCGGCGGAAGTTCGGGCTCCCGCCGTGGAAGCGCATGGCGCGCGCCGTGGTGCGCGACGAGTCCGAGGACCGCGCGCGCGAGGACGCCGAGTCGCTCGCGCGGGCGCTCGCCGCGGCGGCCGAGGCCGCGAACGCCGGCCGGGCTCCCGACGAGCAGGTCCAGGTCACCGGCCCGTTCCCCTGTCCCATCGCCCGGATCGCCGACCGGTGGCGGATGCAGGTGGAAGTGATGGCCCCCACGGCGGCGTCGCTCGGAAAGTTCTTGACCAGTGCGCGCAACGAGGGCACCCTTCGGCCCGGCGAGGCCGTCGCCGTGGACGTGGATCCGGTCGCGCTGATGTGACCGGAACCCGTACAATCGACGGACTTCGGGCCGACCCGCCCCCGGCCCGGGAGGAGCGCGCACCCGCCATGCCCGAACCCACGGGAACCGGCCACCCCCTGCCAGCACCGCTTGCCTCGACCGGCCGCGCCGTGAACGCGTGGAGCCCCGAGTACGTCGAGGCCATGCACTCGGCGTGGAAGGCGGACCCAGCATCGGTGGACGCGTCGTGGAACCAGTTCTTCCTGGGCTACGAGCTCGGCCTCGGGCGGCCCGCGGGGGCGGCCCCGGACGTCGGCGCGGACCCCGCGCAATCGAGGGTCGACGCGCTCATCGAGGGCTACCGGCGGCTGGGGCACCTCGGCGCGAACCTCGACCCGCTCGGCACCGAGCGCCCCGTGCCCCAGGACCTGGCGCTCTCCGCGTTCGGGCTCGGCGGCGCCGAACTGACGCGCACGTTCGCGACCAACGGACTGCCGATCGGCGTGACCGCGACGCTCGCCGACATCGTGGCGTTCCTGCAGCGCGCCTACTGCGGCACCGTGGGAGCGGAGTTCGGCTACGTCTCGTGCCCGCGCCGGCGCGCGTGGATCTCGGAACGGATGGAGACGCTCGCCGCGCGCTCCGTCCCCGACGCGGCCGCGAAGTCGCGCATCCTGGACAAGCTCGTCGCGGCCGACGGCTTCGAAAACTTCCTCGCGACGCGCTTCATCGGCAAGAAGCGGTTCGGCCTCGAGGGCGGCGAGTCGCTTCTCGTCGTCATGGACCGGCTGCTCGGCGACTCGGCGAAGGCCGGCGTCGAGGAGTGCGTGCTCGGCATGGCGCACCGCGGTCGCCTGAACGTGCTGCACAACGTCGCGGGCAAGCCCGCGGAGATGATCTTCACCGAGTTCGAGGAGGCGTGGGAACCGCACTTCGCCGCGGGCGGCGGCGACGTGAAGTACCACCAGGGCTACACGGGCGACTACGCCACCGCCGGCGGCGGGCGCGTGAAGGTCTCGCTCTGCGCGAACCCGAGCCACCTCGAGTTCGTCGCGTCGGTGGCCACCGGCCGCGCCCGCGCGCGCCAGGAGCGCGCCGCGCGCACGCTCGCCGAGGGCCGCG
>Ga0169931_10008035_pt1 | contig 15500 bp, 13 predicted proteins | sample Kivu_15m_20L_FD_129675 | JGI IMG/M metagenome (GOLD analysis project Ga0169931, IMG submission 129675) | Freshwater microbial communities from Lake Kivu, Western Province, Rwanda to study Microbial Dark Matter (Phase II) - Kivu_15m_20L... | ecosystem: Environmental > Aquatic > Freshwater > Lake... | reverse complement strand
GCACCTACCCAAAAGTGGCGGTTCAGTGGTTAAATCAAGCTATGTGCTTCTATCAAAGTTTCTGCTTGGCTGACAGTGAAGCGCTTCGAAATCGCCACCTTCGGGTAGCTGCGAAACGTTAGCAGTAATGATAAAAAGATAGACAAGATGAAAATAATAATAAGTTGTTGCGACAGAAAAAATGGAAGGCCGTTAATACATAATGGTGAGGTGATAAATTTTGTATCACATGTTGACCAAGTTGTTCCTAATGATGAAATGTATTTTCATCCTGACGATTTAGTACCGAATGAAGATATTACTTGGCGAGAATTGGTGAGTCAACAAGGACTGAATAATAACCTACAGCCTGCTCATGAATTATATAGACCACCAATCTATAATTCTTTATACCAGAATTATGGAAACGACTTATTTATATTCTCTGCTGGTTGGGGAATTATTAGAGCAGATTTTAGACTTCCAAAATACAACATAACATTTTCCAATAACAATAACATTTCTAATTATGCAATGAGGAATAATGTTGATATTTTTCATGACTTTAACCATTTAGAAGGAATAGCGGCTAATGAACAAATTTTATTGATTGCCGGAAGTGATTATGTTTTACCCTTCTGTCAACTCACGGAACATTTGCCTAATGAGAAGATTATTATTTATAAAAATCAAAATTTATTGAATAACAATCAATATCTGAACAACAACAACTTTCAATTCCAACACTATCAGACCAATAGACGCACAAACTGGCATTATGAATTTGCTCAACGACTAATAAACAATGAAATTTGAAATATGATGACAGTTGCAAATATTAGACTTCAAGACACTAAAATCACTAAAGAACCTATTGTTTACTATTGGTGGTTTAAAACCGCTTGTTTTAGTCAACTTTTAAGTTTACTTGATGAGGAATTAGATAATGAAAAAATTGTTATCAAAGAAATCAATAATGAGCCTTATGCACTTTTATATATCGGAAAAGGTAAAAATGGTCACGATAGACTTATTAAATATCACATTCATGACAGTCAGAATTTCCACAATACAGGGGTAGAAAATGGAAGACTATCTTCACTTAGACAAACTCTTTGTGGCTTATTACAACTTCCAATGTCTTCCAGTAAATTAAAAATTAATGATTTCATGGATCAAAATTGTTTTGTAGAATATGAAACTTGTAAAATAGATGAATTAGATAAGCTAGAGCATGATAAGATAAAGAAGAACTATTTACCGCTTAATTATCAAAACACAAAAGGAATTTTGACATCCAAACACAGAAAAATATTATCGCAAAGTAAAAAACGAATGAGAAGATAATCACAACTACTAACAGCGTGCAAGCAATATTGCCTTGCCGCAGGCGCAACGCAAGGCAACATCGCCTGCACGCAAAACGTTGGCAGCAAGTGTATTAAGACAGCGACACGACAAACAAACGAGTGACAGAAACAGAAAAAAGTAAACCATTTGACAAGTGACCAAAAACATAAAAACGATATAACAAACGGACAACGAGTAAGCCGACACTCATTGCCGACCCTATGTTTTTTATTTTTTTCCCACCCGCATTTTTTAAAAACAATTTTATGCCAGCCCGCAAGTGGCACATTTGGCTTTGCCCCTACCTACAAAGCCGACCCTTCGCAAAGCCAAAAGAGCCACTTCTTTGCCAACGCACCGATAAAGACAACAAAACCGTTCAAGCAAAATTTGACCTTAATTTGCAACATACATTTTTTAATAATAACTATATTCAGCAGCAAAATATTTAGTTGACAATGGAAACAACCTTACTCATCATCATTCTCATACTTGTGGCAGTAGCTATCGTGTTGCTTTTTTTATTCCGAAACAAAGGGAATAATGACATTCCGCAACTGCTAACCAAAGTAAACGAACTGCAAAACGGACTGACTAAAATTGAAAGCAACCTCAAAGAGGATTTTAGAATAAACAGGGAAGAAAATACTGCAAATGCAAAAACAAACCGTGAAGAATTAAACAAGGCTATTTCTGATTTTAGAACGGAAATTATGACTGCCGTCAAAACAATGACGGAGCAAAATAATACAGCTCTTGAAAAACTGAACCAAACGCTTGAGCAAAAAGTAACGGCTCTTATTGACAAAAACGATAAAAGCTTCAAAGCCTTTACAGACGGCAATACCGTACAACTTGAAAAAATTGAAAAGAAGGTAGAGGAAAACTTAAAAGCATTGAACGAACAAGCAAAAGCCGACAACACCCTAATGAGAGAAGCTTTGGTAAACGCCTTTAAAGGATTCCAAGAGACATTTGACAAAAACGTAAAATCATTCAACGACTTACAAAAGGAGAAGTTTGAGTTGATGGAAACCAAGCAGAATGAATTGGTAAAAGGAACTGAAACCAAATTGGATATTATCAGAGCAACTGTTGAAGAGAAATTAGAGAAAACCCTAAGTGAACGACTCGGACAAAGTTTTGATACTGTTGGTAAGCAACTGATAGAAGTGCAAAAGGGTTTAGGTGAAATGCAAACCATTGCTACCGATGTAGGAGGATTGAAAAAAGTATTGAGCAATGTAAAACTAAGAGGTGGTGTGGGTGAAGTACAGTTGGCGTTATTATTAGAACAGATATTGGCACCGAACCAATACGATGCAAATGTGCGGACTAAAAAAGGAAGCACCGAACCGGTGGAATTTGCCATAAAACTACCCGGCCGCAGCGAAGATGAAAGTGCTTTTGTGTACCTACCTATTGATGCCAAATTCCCGAAAGATACCTATGAACATTTATTGGCAGCTTATGAAAGTGCGATACCTGAAGATATTGAAGCCGCTACCAAAAACTTGGAAACGGTGATTAAGAAAATGGCAAAGGATATTAGAGACAAATACCTTGACCCACCCAACACTACCGACTTTGCTATTATGTTTCTTCCTTTTGAAAGCATTTATGCCGAAGTAATCAGAAGGAGTTCATTGATAGACCAATTGCGAACCGAATTTCAAATAACCGTAGCAGGCCCTACTACTTTAATGGCAATTTTAAACAGCTTGCAAATGGGCTTTAGAACCTTGGCATTACAGAAACGAAGCAGTGAGGTTTGGAAAGTTTTAGGTACTGTAAAATCTGAATTTGAAAAATTTGGCGGCTTGTTGGAGAAAGCCCAAAAGAACATACAAACGGGCTTAGGACAATTAGACGATGTAGTGGGTACCCGTACCCGAGCCATACAACGCCAGTTACGAAATGTAGAATCTTTACCAGCAGCAGAAGCCCAAAACTTATTGACCGATGTAGCATTGGATGCTTTAGATATAGAGACTGAAAACGAAACAGAATGAATAAACCTGACCTGATACAAAAAGTAAAGTCAATTGAAGGTCTTTCTAACGAGGAAAGATCGGCTTTGCTTGATATAATTAATACCAAAAAGAGATATGGATTAGTATGGGAAGAAAAGCCCGAAGAAATGGAAGAACTGCTTCGACATAAGTTACCTGTATTGAAAGAAATTGCTGAAAGACGAATTTTGGGGCATAACCTTCAAACCAATGTGGTTGCTGAAACTCCTGTATTATTTGAAAATGAAAATAATATTAGTCAAGTACCAATTTGCACACCCAATCATATTTTAATTGAAGGAGATAATTTACATGCTCTAACTACATTAAGTTTTACTCATGAAGACAAAATAGATGTGATCTATATTGATCCGCCATATAATACAGGGAACAAAGACTTTAAATATCAGGATGCTTTTAAAGATGAACCTGAATTTATTGATAAAGAGCATCCCTTTCGCCATTCAACTTGGTTAAGTTTTATTTATAAGCGTTTACAAATTGCAAAACGACTTCTAAAGGACAATGGTGTAATTTACATTTCAATTGATGATAATGAGCAGGCTCAGCTAAAACTTATTGCTGACGAAATATTTACGCAAAAATGTCATGTTGCAACATTGCCTGTCATTATGAATTTAAAAGGTAATCAAGATAATTATGGGTTTTCTGATACACATGAATACTGCTTGGTTTACACAAAGCGATTCCAGGCAAAAGAATTTGGTTATTTTATACTTAATGAAGAAGATGTATTTAATGATTGGTTAGAAGATGATTATGGTCTTTATAAAAAAGCAGATGGTCTAAGAGCAACGGGTGTAAATGCACCAAGAAATAAAAGGCCAAACCTGTTTTACCCAATTTTTATCAACCCAAACACTGAGAAGTTTTATACAACAGAAGATGATTTGCCTAAATCCAATGATGATATTGCTTTATGGCCAATAAATGAGGATGGGGAAGAACTTTCTTGGTATTGGAAAAAATCCAATGTAAATGATTTTAACTATAATTTGATTTTAACAAGGGCAAGAGGAGGAGGTTTTAGTATTTATAAAAAACAAAGGCCAGCACTTGGTGATTTGCCAACAAAGAAACCCAAAAGTATTTTCTATAAGCCAGAATATAGCACCAGCTCTTCAACCACTGAATTGAAGAAAATGTTTGGTGCCAAAGTCTTTAATGCACCGAAGCCAGTTCCATTTCTAAAAGATTTGCTTACGATTAGTTTGCCTAAAAATGGTATTGTATTAGATTTTTTCGCTGGGTCTGGAACCACCATGCATGCTACAATGGAGCTTAACAAAGAAGATGGTGGGTGTCGTAAATGTATTCTAGTTACGAATAATGAAAACAAAATTTGTGAGGAGATAACTTATGAGCGAAATAAAAAAGTTATTACCGGTTATAATACGACTAATAACGAATGGGTAAATGGTTTATTATTAAATAACCTGCGTTATTACAAAACAGATTTTATTCCAAGCAACAAATCTGAAACAAACAGACGACTTCTTACTCAATCAAGCACAGATTTGTTATGTATTAAAGAAGACTGTTACACCGATTTAACAGAAGCTAATGGATTTAATATTAAACAATGCAGAATTTTTACAAATGATATTGGGAAGTATTTAATAATTGTGTACCACAGCCGTCAGCAAATTCAGGTATGTGAACAATTGGTTGAGTACATCAAAACTTTAAATGGCTTGACCGAAAAAGTTAGACTCTATGGATTTAGTCCGGAAAAAGAAACGCTAACAGAAGATTTTATTGAAGTGGCGTATAAAATCGAGGCGGTTCCATTACCAGAGGCTATATACAATGCTTACAGGGCAACTTTCAAAGCAATTAAATTGGATAAAAAGCAACCCGTGTCTTTTGTGGAACCAAATACAGAAATAAATTTTAATGAAGTGGAAGAAGAAAATTGAAGCAATGAACAAACAGGAAATTATACATAAGATAAAATCTATTGAAGGCTTTTCGCAAACTGAACGAGCATACCTGATTGAATTGGTAAACACCAAGAAAAGGTATGGTTTAGTTTGGGAAGATAAAGCGGAGAATGTTGAGGAATTACTTCGTCAATGTCTACCTATTTTAAAAGAAGTAATTGAGAAAAGAATTATTGGATCAGGGGTAACAAGCTCAAGTAACATAATAGCGGCGCCTCAATTATTTGAAAAGGCTGATGAAAACGTTAATACGAAAATATTAGCAAAGCCAAATCATACACTTATTGAAGGGGATAATCTTCATGCCCTAACAGCTTTGAGTTTCACACATGAAGGCAAGTTTGATGTTATTTATATTGATCCTCCTTACAATACAGGCAATAAGGATTTTAAATACAACGATAGTTTTGTGGATAAAGAAGATAGCTACCGACATAGTAAATGGTTGAGCTTTATGCATAAGAGGCTACAAATAGCAAAGAGGTTACTAAGCGATACTGGAGTTATTTTTATTAGCATTGATGATAATGAGCAAGCGCAACTAAAAATGTTGTGTGATGAAGTTTTTTTGGAAGAAAATTTTACCGGAGAATTAGTTTGGGAGAAAGGAAAAAAAAGTGACTCTAAGTTCTTTTCAATTACTCACGAATATATAATTACTTATGTGAAATCAAAGTCTTTTTTATTGCAACAAAATGTTAAATGGCGTAAGAAAAAAGAAGGGCTTGATGATGTAATCGAAAAATATGAAACCTTGAAATCTTCATTGTCAAATAAACATGATTTGATAAAAAAGGAGATGATGAAGTGGTATAATGCTTTACCAAAAGATGATGTTAGAAAAAGGCATAAACATTACAATAATTCTGATGATAGAGGACTATACTTTGCAGCAGATTTTGCCGGCCCCGATGATGGCAGGTTGAATAGGCCACGTTATGACATTATTCACCCTCTAACTGGAAAGCCTTGTGCAAAACCATCTACAGGCTGGCGGTGGGATGAAGAAACAACACAAAAGGCATTATCTCAAACACCTCCAAGGGTTCATTTTGGTAAAGATGAAACTACTATTCCTTGCCGTAAGAGTTATTTATTTGAAATCGACTCCGAACCTTTTCAATCTGTTTTTTACAAAGATGGCAGAACAGCCACCCTTACAGTTGAAGAAATTGTTGGTAAAGGAAAATTTAACTTTCCAAAGGATATTGAAATAATGTGTGATTTAATCGCTTTAAACGGTAATCCTAATTCTTTGATTCTCGATTTTTTTGCTGGTTCAGGTACAACGCTACATGCCACTATGCAGTTAAATTCATCCGATGGAGGCTCACGACAATGTATTTTGGTGACCAATAATGAAAATAATATTTGCGAAGAAGTTACTTATGCAAGAAACAGAAAAGTAATTGAAGGGTATAGCAAATTAAATGGTATAGAAGTTTCAGGTCTTGCAAATAATAACCTTCGCTATTACAAAACAGAGTTTGTTCCAAGCGTAAAATCTGAGGAAAATAAAAGATTATTAACCCAGTCAAGCACTGATTTGCTATGCATAAAAGAAGACTGCTACAATGATATTACAGAGGCTAATGGTTTTAATAAGAAACAATGCAGCATACTTACAAATAACACGGGTAAGTATTTAATACTTGTGTACCACAGCCGCCAGCAATTGCAAGTATGTGACCAATTAGTTGACTACATCAAAACGCTTAAAGACATTTCTGAGAAAATCAGGCTTTATGCTTTTAGCCCCGAAAAGGAAACACTGTCTGAAGACTTTATTGAAGTGGCAGATAAAATTGATGCAGTTCCATTGCCTGAGGCTATTTACAATGCTTACAGAGCAACTTTTCTGGCAATCAAGCTCGACAAAAAACAGCCGGTTTCAAAAACTATATCAGCTTCTGAACAAGAATCAGAATCTTCATTTTTTAATCCAAATCAAATCGAAGCATAAATATGTATATATTAAAAGACTTTCAGGAAAGAGCAGTTACAGGTTTACTCAACCATACTTACGAGGCTCTCAATAATGCTCAAAATCAAATACAGATTTTGCTGGAAGCCCCAACAGGTTCCGGCAAAACGGTAATGATGGCCTCTTATTTAGAAAGATTGGTAGATGAACTACCTTTACATCCTGGTTTAAGTGATAATGTTGCCTTCATTTGGTTTGCTCCAAACACGCTGCACATCCAAAGCTTTTTATCATTACAAAGGTTGTATGCAGATACCAGTAAACTAAACTGTATTGATTTAAGTTTCTTAAATGCTAACCCGGTTCTAAATCCTAAGGATTTATTGTTTGTAAACTGGAGTAGCGTAGATGGCATGTCAAAAATTTGGCGTAAGGAAAATGAAAGCAATACCAACTTAGAGACACTGATTGAAAATACAAAAGCTAATGGCACTCAAATTATTTTAGTAATAGACGAAGCTCATTTAAGTGCTTTTACAGGACCTCAGGCAATTGCAGTAAGGAATCTGATAAAATCTAAAATTGAAGTATTGGTTACCGCAACACCAAGAGGTAATAACAGACCACAAAGAGCAGTGTTTATTTCTCGTCAGGATGTTGTGCAGGAACAAATGATTAAAAAGAGTGTAAGACTTAATATTGGCTTAGACCCTGAACAACAGAATGGTGAGAATGTACATATTCATTTACTCCGAACTGCATTTCAAAAGAAACAAGAATTACAAAGATTATACGATGCTGAATTAGGTCCCAATGTAATTAATCCCCTACTGCTTATTCAGCTTCCGTCTGATAATGCTGCATTGAGTGAAGAGGACAAATCAATAAGGGATGTCTTGGTTGGGCTACTAAGCAATGAATATGATGTTTCAACTAATAATGGTCGCCTGGCAATTTGGTTATCAGGCGAAAGAGATACGGATGGATTAGAAGCCCCTAATGCACTTCAAGATGTATTAATCTTTAAACAGGCGATTGCTCAAGGCTGGGATTGCCCACGAGCCGCAGTTTTGGTTAGTTATCGTCCTGTACAAAATGTTGATTTTGGAATACAAACTGTAGGTCGAATTTTAAGAATGCCTCACCAACGTCATTACGAAAGCGATGATTTGAATTACGGATATGTGTACACCAATATTGAAAGCACAAGAATAAATCTGGTGCCTTCAGATTCAGATTATTTCAATCTGCAATATGCAGCAAGGCAAGACGACAAAGGATGGGTGTTTAATAATTTAACTACTGCGGCTATCGTAAATGACCGTCCTTCAAAAGGTGTTTTAACTTCTGTTTTTGAATTAAAGTTTTTTGATGTTATGCAGGCAAGGTATGGTATTAGCCAGTTGCCGGATATTGACTTGTTTACACCAGCTCAGGAAGAAGACCTTCGTAGACAAAAAGAGTTCAATAAAACTGCTTTGATTCAAAATGGTTGGGAGTTTAATATAGATGACCATCAAATTCCAATTCCTACCGATATTGAAATAGACCCATACGAAGTAAATACAATAGTTATTGATAATGATCAAATACATCGTTTTTCAATTACCAATGCAGAGTTTGGGACAATGCTCGACCGGTTTTGTTATGATAATATTACCCGCCTAAATCGTTCTAAGAGTTGGAGAAAATTAAGGGAAACTCTGATTCACTTTGCGGAATACTATTTAGGCATATTTGAATTTGAAGCCCGAAAATTATATTTATATCCACAAAACAAGGCGTTGTTAATTCCGCATATTGTAGCTGCACTCGAAAACTTTGAAGCATGGCAAAGAGAAAGAGGAAATGAAAATAGAAGAGTAATTAATTCCGATTGGGAGGTTCCTGAAGTAAGGTACTACAATGATTTATACAACCGTGAAGATATAGTAAGTCATGCTTTGGAGCCATTTTTTGAGTATCAAAGGGTATCAACACCGGAAATTGCTTTTAAAAACTATTTAGTTCAACATGAATCTGAAATAGATTGGTGGTATAAAAATGGTGACCAGGGCAAAGAGCATTTTGCAGTTCCTTACACAAATCTTCAAAATGAATTACGTTTATTTTATGTGGATTTTATAATAAAGTTCAAATCTGGTAAAATTGGTTTGTTTGAGACTAAAACACGAAGGTCTGACCATGAAGCTCCAAATAAACACAACGCATTAATTGAATATTTGGAAAAGGAAAATGAAATAAATACTGATAGAACGTTGGTAGGAGGTATTCTTATTCCAGAAGAAGCAAGCGGTACAGTTTCTTTCAGGTATTGCATTAACAGAATTAACGATACAAATGATTTAACCGGCTGGGATTTCTTTAACCCTGCAAACATAAATACAAACTAAGCATCATGGCAAAAAAAGGATTAGACACCACATTTGTTCATTTCGGCATCCGAAAGGAAGATATGGACTTGATTTCAGTGCTATGTACCGAACATCAATTGGAATTTGAATGGGTAAAAGAAGAACTACTCAAAGAATTTCACGAACGCAAAATCCGCAATCAGGATGTGGACGAAAAAGCATTGGAGAAAATCATTGAAAAAGCCTTGTCTAAAATAAAATAACCGACTATGCTGATAAAGAAAATAAAAGGCAAAAACTTCAAGACCTATCTCAATCTTGATTTAGATATAGCGGTTGAGCAAGACAAACCCATAATTCTTATTGGTGGTGCCAATGGTGGTGGTAAAACTACTCTGTTTGAATCTATTTATGGCGCATTGTATGGATTGCAAATACACAATGCAAGGCAGTTTAAAGAATTGCTGAACGCAGGAGCCATAGGTAAAGAGGACGATAAAATAATGTTAGAACTTCACTTTACAGGAAAGGTATTGAATGAAGAACAGCAATATGTGCTAACCCGAACATACATGCTCAATCCATCGGGCAATCCCGTTGAAAGTGTAAAACTCAATATGAACGGAACCATATTTATGTATGGTACAGCTACACCACCAGCCCAGCGAGCCGAGCAAGAGGCACAGGTCAATAAAATTATCAAAGCCAATTTGCCCCAGGAATTGAGCCGTTACTTTTTGTTCGATGCAATGGAAGCAGGTAATCTATTAAAAGAAGACCAACTGAACAGAGTTATTCGTGAGAACATAGAAAATGTAATGGGTTTCAACAAGTATATGCAAATGAGTAAAAGTGCTGAAACGCTTTTCCAAACCTATACAGCCCAACGCCTAAATATTGAAAACGAAAAGAAAGAATACCTTGAATTGCTAGAGCAGAAAAGGAAGTTACAGGAACACCAAACATCGCTTGAAACCCAATTACAAGATGCCCTGCAATATTCAGTAGCCAACAAAGAATTGTATGATAACCTGAAAATTGGTTTGAATCAGGAAACCACCATAAAAAACAAGATAGAGCAAACCAAGTCACAGATAGAGAACATTTACAAGAAAGAAACCATTTTCCGTGATGAGTTAGATGAGTTTGTAAAAGATATTGAGTTAAATGTATGCGTTCCGAAACTAATTGAAGCCGTAAAAACGGAAGTGAACTTAATTCTAAAAACCAAGAACGAACAGGAGCAACAACAAAACAGCAACATAGCCCCCGAACAAATTGAAGCCATCAGCAAATCAATTGTTCAATATCTATCTGAAAATAATTTGGTTTTAAAAGCAGTAACGGTTGAAGAATTGGTTGATTATGTAATTGCTAAATCAGGGCAATCCAATGAAAAAGATCAGTATGACTTTTTGGAGTTTTCGGAAGTAAAGGCCCTAGAAGGTTTATTAAATATGAGGGCTGCTAATACTTTCCCATCTCTCAACCAACAACAGGTAGAATTAAATGTTTCGCTTACTCAAATTTCACTGCTTGAAAGTCAGATAGAGCAGATGAAACAGCAAATCACAGGCAGAGATTATGTGTTGCTGAAAGCTTATGAAGACAATGAATCCAATATCAAAAAATTGGAAATTCAAATTGCCGAAGTAAAGGGAGAAATAACCAAAATTGAGAAAAGACTCCACCAATTTGATATACAAACCAGTCAGGAGCCCGACCCGAAATATGAAGCATTGGGCAAACTGAAAGGCTTTTTTGAAGACGTTGCCAACCGATTATTGAAAATAAAAAAGCAGCAGATTGAGTTGAAAATGAAACAAGATTTGAATATCAATCTTTCTGCCTACCGTGATGTAATTGACAGAGTGGAACTTTCTGAAAACTTAAAAGACTTGACTTTTAAAATCTACCACAAAACAGGCAATGAAATTTATTTGAGCCAGTTAAATACAGCATCAAAGCAAGTAGTGATTCAGGTTTTACTCAAATCGCTTCACGAGTTTGGGGACTACGACCCGCCTGTAATGATAGATACCGTAATGGGTGTTTTGGACGAAACAAGCCGAGCCATTGTACTTGAAAACTATTTCCCCGACTTGTCGCAACAAACAATACTGTTAAGCAGTGATAGTGAAATTAGAATCGGTAAAGACCTTGAAAAGATTGAGCCGTTTATTTCAAAAACCTACACACTACAAAGAGACAAAGAAAAACAGCTTACAGATGTTGTTTCGGGCTATTTTGGTGTAACCATAAATGATTAAGTAATGAGTGTAATAAACCTACAAAATATAAGACAAGCGGAAGGTTTGATGGACGACCTTCACGACATCCGCTATAAGATTGAACAGCGTGTAAATCTTGAGAAATACACCACAAGCAATAAGCCTGTTACGCTTAACGGAAATAAAATTATGCGGATTTGTTTGTTGGCAGGTCTTTCGAGTAAAGAACAAAGAGACGTGCAAGCCATTGAACAAATACAACTATCGAGAACCAGCAACAGGATTTTTGAAACCCTGTTTACCTTACACAATTTGGGTGGTGCATATTCAGCACTTTTAAAACTTCGTTATCACAGTTTGCCAATAGATTGGGAAAATACCACATTAAAAAGTAAAATCATCAATTCCGAAATTCTAAGAGGTAAGGATGTTTTATTAAAAGATGGGATTTTGGATGATTGGTTGTTAAATACCGTTACAACTTCAAAAGGTGGAAAAGCAGGTTCTATACCATTTTTGAATTTGAACATCGGCTCCTATGAAGATGATATTCCGGCAGCACTCAATCTTAATGGTAGAGACATCCCAAATACTCAAATTTTAGTTGCAGGTACCACAGGTTCAGGAAAATCAAATTTGCTTGCGGTATTGTTGAATGAAATCCGAACACTTTCTATTGAGAGTTCATATCCAGTCAACTTTTTACTCTTTGACTACAAAGGCGAATTTTCAGACCCTGCAAACAATAGTTGGCTTCAACTTTTTGAAACAGACCGTAGTGCAATACTTGACCCGATTTTGGCTCCATTACCATTTTCTCCTTTCAAAGACTTTACAGGCAAACCGCAAAATGAAATCAATTTGTATTCAACAGAATTGGCAACTGCATTATGTTCGATAGACAGAGCAACAATCAGTGCCAATATGAGCAACCGCTTATCGGAAGCCATTATCAACGCATACAGACAAACATCGAACTCACCTGTAACCTTTCAAATTATTTTAGACCAGTACACACAACTTCAAAATGAAAGAGAAAGAGAAAGAGATGACAGTGTAAAATCGGTATTCAAACAACTGATAAGAAACAACCTGTTTGCTTCAGAAGACAAAATTGATTTGATTAAGGACAGCTACATTGTGAAAATGGATGCTTTCCCTAAAGATGGCCCAATTGCAAAAGCTATTGTTTATTTCATCGTTTCTAAACTGAATACCATTTACGAGAAGCTACCTAAACAAGCAGTTGATGAAGATTGTGTTGAACTCAGACACTTCACCATCATTGATGAAGCACACTATATGTTGGGCTTTGACAACAAACCGCTTCGAGACTTGATTGCAGTTGGACGAAATAAAGGACTTAGTATCATTCTTGCAACGCAAAATATGGACAGCTATAAGAGTGAGTATTTTGATTTTTATGCAAATGCTCAATATCCTTTGATTATGAAACAACAATCAATTAACGATGGCGTAATTAAAGACTTGTTCGGTGTATCAGGAGCAGAATTTCAAGAAATAAAACAAGCAATTGCAGGTTTGCAAAAAGGTGAGCTAATTATTAAAAATCCGACAGCGATAGCCTTAGGAATGGGTAAGAAATACAAGAAAATTAAAGTAAGACATCTAATATGATAAGCCCACGCTATTTGCAAGCACATTGCCAAAGCCGCACAAGCCCAAGCTCAGACCAAAGCTTTGTCAAAGAGCTTGCAAAGCCACCGCAAAAAATTGTTTTTAAAAAATCCCCAACCCTTCAAAAAAATAAAAAACACCACGCACAACCCGACACAAACAGACAAAAAAGCAAACAGACAATGACACTCAAACCCAACACTGACAATGGTTTACAAGGACGGACGACAGAACACCAGCTGCCAACAGCGGTTTTGCAAAAGTGGCGGTGCGGTGCTTCGTATGACAGTGAAGTGGTTAATCAAAATTTAGTGCTTCGATTGAAGTTTAGTGGTAAAAATCGCCACCTTCGCAAAGCCGCAAACCGTTGTACGCAACCTTAAAAAAAACTACATTTGTGAAAATGAAAACCAAATTAAAATACGAATCATATCAAGTTGCAATGCGACTTCTTGAAAATGCAAAAAGATACAAGGACATGCCGATGTGCATTGCTGCGGTAGCTGTTGCGGAAAGTATTATTGCAGACAGATGCCAGTCTTATCTTTACTACAAGGAAAAGGGATTCATGGAAACTCGGGAAAAGGAAAAGCGGTACGTTACGACAAAAGAGCTGATTGACAAATGTGGTAAGCATTTCAAAACATTACAATTGGAAATAAAACCAAAGACAGGAAAAAAAATAGGTTGTAAGGATTTATTTCAGGAATGCCAACTCTGGCTAAAAGAAAGAAATAACATTTTACATGGTTTTGCTAAATCCAAACCAAGTGAAGGCACAAAAAATATCGTTGAGTTTCATCACAATGCTATTGACGTTGCCGAAAATGGTCTCCGCCTGACCAAACTTGTAAACAAATGGCACAAACAACAACTTCAAATAACCAATAAAACAAAATAATATGCACCCGGAAATTGAAAAACTAATTGATCTCGCTTTAGCTGACGGTCAAATTACAGAAAAAGAAAGAAATGTAATCCTTAAAAAGGCAAATGAGCTTGGCGTTGATGCGGATGAAGTTGAAATGGTTTTAGACGGGAAATTACACCAACTAGAAGCTAATAAGCCTAAGCAAAAAGAAAAGATTGGAAATTTAAATACATGTCCATCTTGTGGTTCAACAGTTAATTCATTTCAAACAAAGTGCTCTGATTGTGGACATGAATTTCGAAATGTTCAAACAAATAGCTCTATAAAAGATTTAATGATTGAACTTAAAAAAATTAAGAAATCAAATTTTAAGGACGATGATGGTGATATTGATGAAAAAGAATATTTTATAGCTCGTGCAGAAGTTATAAGGAATTTTGCTATCCCTACATCAAAAGAGGATTTGATAGAATTTGCCACAAAAAGTATAGCGGAATTTAAAGAAAAGAAGCCCTACAACAATGAGTTGAACAGTGCTTGGGCAAGTAAGGCAGAGGAAGCCATAAGTAAGCTTATTATTTTTTCGAATAGTGATAGTTCATTAGTTTCAACAATATCCCTGCTTGAAAAAAATCTTATTATCAAACAAAAAAAGAATAAAAGTAATTCAAGAAAAAGTGCATTAAGCGATGTCATTCTATGGCCGTTTTTATTATTTTTTACGTATCTTATTTACGCATTTATCTTTTCGTTATTCGGTAAAATGTATTGGCCATTTAAATAATAACTACTAAACATGGGACTATTCAGCAGTAAAAAAGAAGGCGGCATGATGGACATGATCCGTTGTGACGAACAAGATTACCTTATCTGGAAATGGAGACCGGCAGGTAATGATGTAAACTCTACCAACAAAGAAAATGCAATCCGTTGGGGTAGTAGTTTAAGAGTAAAAGATGGCGAGGTAGCCGTTTTTGTCTATAAACAAAAAGATGGAACGCAGCAAGATTTCATCGAGGGGCCGTTTGATGACACCATTAAAACAGCCAACTTTCCCATACTTGCCAGTATTGTGGGCTTGGCATTTGGTGGCGGAACTCCTTTTCAAGCAGAGGTATATTATATCAACTTGGCCAAGGTTATTCCTTTCAGTGCCAGGGTTCCTTATTTTGATATT
>Ga0169931_10008034_pt1 | contig 15500 bp, 10 predicted proteins | sample Kivu_15m_20L_FD_129675 | JGI IMG/M metagenome (GOLD analysis project Ga0169931, IMG submission 129675) | Freshwater microbial communities from Lake Kivu, Western Province, Rwanda to study Microbial Dark Matter (Phase II) - Kivu_15m_20L... | ecosystem: Environmental > Aquatic > Freshwater > Lake... | reverse complement strand
CCCCACCAGAAGAGCCCCGAGGTAATAGAGCAACGGCCAACCGTCATGCCCTTCCAGCGGCGACACAGCACGGTGGTAATGATGCGTCCAGAAAAACTCTTTGAGCCACTCGCCGTCCGTCGCGATTCCCACGGCGACATACCATGGGCCAGCGACCAGTGCGATCACGGCGATTGCCAGCACCGGGCGGATCTTCCATCCATGATCGATTGCTCGAGCGACCCACCCGGAAAACTTTCCTCGCCGACGCTCCGATCGATCGGCGATCAGTAGAGTCGTTCCCAGAATGATGATTCCCGGCAACACGATTCCCACCAGACCTTTGGCAAGGACTGCGAGGCCGCATGCGCCATAGATCGATCCCCACTGCCACCAGCACGGCCAGCGAAATGTGAGTTCACGTAAACTCGGATCAGGAACCCGCAATGGGTTCGATAGAAGCCTCGCGGTGACATCCCTGTCTTCCGGCACCGGAATCAGCGCAGAGCGCACAAACAGCGTCATGGCGAGCGTGATGCTCAGGATAAGCAGTGCATCAGGGGTAGCGGCACGAGCTGCCATCGCGAACAGCACCATCGATGCCAGCGAGACAGCAGACCAGGCCGCAACGTCCGGAGCTGCTAATCGACGCGCAAGCATATAAACCAGGGCAACAGTCAACCATCCGGCCAATGCCGAAGGAAGCCTCGCGGAGAATTCCGAAACCCCCATCGCCCGATAAGCGAGTATTTCCCCCCAGTAAAGCAAAACAGGTTTATGGCTCCGCAGTTGGCCATCGAAGGTGGGAACGATCCAGTCGTTCGCTTCGAGCATTTCCCGTGCACACTGGGCATTCCGCGGCTCATCCCGGTCCCATAATCGAGCGGTCCCGAGATTCGTGAAAAAGATCATCGCAGCGACGGCAAGAGAGACCACCAAACCCAACCGCATCCCAGCGCCCTTTCAATGACTGGACTCGCGCACCTCACGCGGAAACGCTCCATCCGCAACCACCACGCCGTCCTATATCACAACCTGACAGACCCGGAGAATGGTGAAACTCCCTCCCTCGAAAGCATCTATACAGATAAACACGCGTGAGAGTCCTTCGAGAATGTTGCCTGGGCGGATATAATCGAGGTGGAATTCGATTTCGGATCCTATTACCCACCTCCAATGGCCCGCCGCGATGCACCGTATCTGCTCCCTTTTTCGCTTGCGATTCCTGTTCTGTGTCGTTTTCGTGCTCCCTCTCGCGGGGCATCTGTGGGGCCAGGAGGCCGTTGCACCCGGGACGGACGAAGGGGGACTTATTTCCGATATCCGCCAACTGACATTCGACGGCCTGCGTGCGGGTGAAGGGTACTTCAGCAGCGACGGGTCGCAGCTCGTCTTTCAAAGCGAGCGTGAGCCGGGCAATCCGTTCTATCAGATTTACTTAATGGACCTCGAAACAGGGGACTTGCAGCGAGTCTCTCCGGGATGGGGGAAGACCACATGTGCGTGGATTCATCCGGACGGAGCGCACGTTCTTTTTGCGAGTACCCAGGAAGATGCCGCAGCTCGTGAGAAGCAGGCGGAGGAATACCGACTGCGAGAAGCGGAAAGCCGCCGTTACGCCTGGGATTATGACAAGTCCTTTGATCTCTTTTTGTGGAATCGCGGCGATGGATCGTACCAGCAATTAACCAATACCGAAGGGTATGACGCGGAGGCATCCATCAGTCCCGATGGGAAGCAGATTGTTTTTGCATCGAATCGGGGCGCTTACGGTCGAACGCTCAGCGAGCGCGAAAAGGCGCTTCTGGAACGTGACCCTGCGTCGATGGTCGATCTCTATTTGATGGACATCGATGGAGGAAATGTCCGTCGATTGACCGATGTCCTGGGCTACGACGGAGGCCCTTTCTTTTCGGCTGACGGTGGTCGCATCTGTTGGCGGCGGTTCAGCGAAGATGGAGCGACCGCGGAAATCTACACGATGAAGACCGATGGGTCGGATGTTCGAAAGCTCACGAGTCTTGGAGCAATGAGCTGGGCACCCTACTTTCATCCCTCGGGGGAATACCTGATTTTCACCACGAATGTCCATGGTTTTGATAATTTCGAGCTCTATCTAGTCCGCGCCGATGGAAAAGGTGAACCTGTGCGAGCCAGTTCAATGAGCGGTTTTGATGGCTTACCAGTCTTCTCTCCGTCCGGGACCGAGATTGCCTGGACCAGCAATCGGACGACGGCTAAGAAATCGCAGATTTTCATCGGGGCATGGGATCACGACGAGGCCCGTCGTCGGCTTGGGTTCGGTGACAGCATCGCGGCGGACGGGGAGGTTTCGGTCGATCGCGACGCTGCGCTGGCGGTGTCCGAAGTAACGGAAGACGGTTTTTCGCCTTCGGATGTGGGGCGTCACGTCGACTATTTAACGCGACGGGAATTAGCGGGCCGGATGACGGGCAGCGAAGGTGAGCGGCGGGCGACGGCCTATGTTGCGGCATACCTGGAGAATCTGGGCTTTGTCGGGGCGGGTCAGGATGGCTCGTTCTTTCATGAATTTGAGTTTCCGGCGGGCGCCGTCCTGACCGCGGATAACCGTCTGTCCAGCGAGGAAGAGGTGTTTTTACTCGACCAGGATTGGCGTCCCTTGTCCTTTTCCGGGAGTGGTACCTTCGAGCCTCGACCGGTCGTGTTTGCCGGATATGGCTTGGTTGTTCCGGAAAGCGAGGATTTCGAGGGCTATGACAGCTACGTGCATCTCGATGTCGCCGATAAATGGGTCTTGATCTTCCGCGACCTTCCGCAAGATATCGCGGCAGAGCAGCGTCAGAAGATGGCGCGTTATTCGTCTGCACGGCGAAAAGTGATGATGGCGCGCGATCAAGGAGCGTATGGCGTCATCCTCGTGGCCGGGCCAACGAGCAAGGTCAGCAGTCAGCTGATTCGCTTCGAAAGCGACGCATCGGCTGGTGGGACAAGCCTTCCGGTGGTTTCGATCACAAACGAAATGGCGCAAAAGTGGCTTCGTACTGCAGACAAAGAATTGACATCGTTGCAGCGATCGCTGGATGATGGCAGTCAAGCGATGGGAATCCTCCTCGAATCAGTCTCGCTGGGTGCAACGATTGGCATCGAATGGAGGACGGGAACCGGCAGAAATGTTCTCGCGCGGCTGGCGGCAGGCCCCGAACCCAGCAGCCAAACAGTCATCATCGGCGCGCATATCGATCATTTGGGGATGGGCCAAAGTAGCAGCAGTTTGGCGCGCGGGGATGAAGAGGAAATGATCCACTTCGGCGCCGATGATAATGCCAGTGGTGTCGCAGCGATGTTGGAAATCGCCCAGTATTTGGCCTCGGCAAAACGTGCCGGCAAACTTCCGATGCAGCGTGATTTGATCGTCGCCGCATGGTCGGGAGAGGAGCTCGGACTGTTTGGCTCCCAAGCCTTCGCGGAAGACTTTTTTAAACTCTACCCCGCAGCGAAAGCATCCATCGTCGCTGCCTCAGGACCTGCCGCCTCAGGACCTGCCGCCTCAGGACCTGCCGCCTCAGGACCTGAAACTGGGGAGCAGTCCAGCGAAGCGGACAACGCTCACGCCGATCCTCAGGCCGATCCTCACGCTGGGCTGTTCGCATCAGGGCACGGAGCATCACCCGCCGCAGCACCACTCTATCCCGCTGTGACCGCCTACTTAAATCTCGATATGGTCGGTAGGCTCCGCGAGAAACTGGTCGTCCAAGGAATCGGCTCTTCTCCTGCCTGGGCGGGCGAAATCCAGCGAAGAAACATCCCCGTCGGGCTCGCTCTCCAATTGGACAAGACGAGCCTCCGACTGCCGACCGATGCCGCGGTGTTCGTCGGCCGGAAGGTCCCGAGCCTCGCAGCCTTTACCGGCGCTCACGAGGATTATCACACTCCTCGTGACACCGCAGACAAAGTGAATTACGAGGGGGCCGCCAAAATTGCTCGGCTCTTCGGCCTCACCGCGCGAGGATTGCTGAGCACCTCGGAGCTGATACCGTTTGAGCTGGACGAGGGAGAGCAGGAAGAGACCCCGCGCGTCAATTTGACTGCTTATCTCGGTACGATTCCCGATTATGCGAGTGGCGACGATCCTGGTGTCAAGCTCTCGGGAGTCGGAAAGAATGGTCCTGCTGAAAAGGCGGGGGTCAAAGGAGGCGATGTGATCGTCGAACTGGCAGGAAAGAAAATTGAAAATATCTATGATTACACTTATGCCATTGAAGGACTTAAGATTGGCCAGATGATCAAGATGGTGGTGGTCCGCAGCGGCGAGCGTTTAGAATTTGAGGTTGTCCCAGGCTCGCGGGAATAATGAGTTCGGGGCATGCTCCGATCATTCGCTTTCCCCACCTGAACCTTTGGCGGAATCCATTCGGGGAATTCGATCGTCAGCATCGTGCAGATGTTGCATGCTGCGACGTGAGCGACGAACTTCGATGGCTGCAAGAGACTAGCGGCGCCAGGCATCGGGTCATCGAATTCATCGGGCCCAGTGGCTTCGGAAAGACGACCCACCTGCTGGCCCTGATGCGACATCTGCCCCGATCGCAGTATATCTACGTACCGCCGGAGCGGACCGTTCCTGAGTGGCGAGAGGGCGAGCATTGGCTCTTTGTTGATGAGATGGATCGCGCGCCTTGGCTGCAGCGTTGGAAGCTCTGCCGCAGTGGACGACTGCGGGCGATTGCAACCCATCGGTCTTTGTCCCGCGAGATGTCGCGCCGCGGAATGGACCTGCGGACGGTCGAAGTTGCAAACCGACGTGATCCCTCGCGTTTGTTAGCGCTCCTGAATCGTCGAATCGATGCCTCGGTTTTCGACCGCAATGCTCCAGCGCCGAAACTTGAATATGGGCATGCCGAGTATCTTGTCGAGCGATTTGGAGATAATATTCGATCTACCGAACATTTCCTGTACGACGTCTTTCAACGCCTGGAAAGCCAGCAAGTTCCCGAGGCGTTTGTCGGTTCGATGAGTGAATCCAATTGTCAGCCAAGCGATCGTCCTCAGGCGAAGAGATGACAAGTCGCACCGAGACCAGTGCGATCTTTGTGTACGGTACGCTCAAACGCGGGCAGATTCGTGCTCGATGCTGGCCCCGCACTCCTCGCGCAATTCAACAAGGATTTTGCCGCGGCCAGCTTTTTGATCTTGGACCCTATCCCGCAATCGTCCCAGGTGAAGATGTGATTGCAGGGGAGATATGGCATTTCACCGCCGATGATCTCGAGGCAACGCTCGATACCCTTGATCGGATCGAGGGTTATCGCGGCCCGGGAAGCATAAACCTGTATGAGCGCGTTGTGGTTCAAGTGTTCGATTGGCCCAACTTGGAAGACACTTCGTCTTGCATCGCCTACACTTATCAGCTGCGAGAGTCGATCCTGCCTCCAGGGGCTCTTCGCATCCAAGCAACTCGTTTTTTCGAGGGGTGTTCGCAGCCATTCGCCGCATGGCCTGCCGATGATGCCCCCCCCGAACTCACATCGCAACGGGCAGATCCATTCCCTGATGATCTTCCCAAAACTCCTTGATTTCATTTTTTCGATCGATTCGCCATGTCAAAAGCCGAACTGAGGGTTGAGTTATCGACAACTGGAAAAGCGGTCATCGGTGGGGGCATGATCCCGGGGGTGGTCCATGTCCATGCGGAGGAGACGTTTCAATGCTCTGCATTGACCGTGGCCCACCGATGGCAGACTCACGGCCGCGGCAACACCGCCAAAGGCGGAACGGCGCCGTTGACACTTTTTAGTGGACAATTCACATCGGGCGAAAAGAAGAGTTTTCCATTTGAGATTCCTCTGGTCGCTTGGCCGCCGACCTACCACGGCCAGAACCTCAATATCGACCACACCATTGAAGCTCGACTCGACCTGCCTTGGGCGTTTGACATTACCGCCGCAGAGCCTGTGCGAATTGTCGGCGGTCAAAGTCCCGAAGCGAGTTCGGGTGCGACTGCGGACGCAAAGACCAAAATGGTCGTCGCGGCCGTCGCAGCGCTGATCCTCGGGATTTTTCCCTTTGTCATGCTTGTCGCCTTCTTTGCATTCCCCTTCGCAATTGTCTTTTTGTTGCTGATCGCTGGACTCATAGGAGTCTTGATCGCAGCGAACAAATTGCTCCCGCGGTGGAAACTCGGAAAAGTCGAAGTGCAGCTTCCAAACGCTCCGCTTTCGGCTAGTGGAACGCTGACAGGAACCCTGCAAATTGCTCCGCGCAAACCGCTGCAGATTGGCGGTGTCCAGTGCATTCTCACGTGCGAGGAAGTGTGTATCTCCGGAAGTGGCTCCAATCGCAGCACCCATCGCCATGGAGTCTTTAAATCCGAACAGACTTTGCTGCCTGCCGGGCTGGTTCCTTCGGGTATTCGTCGAATCGATTTTTCGATCCCGATTCCGGAAGACGCAATTCCAACAATCAAATTGCCCAGCAACGAAGTCCTCTGGTACCTCTGGTTGCGGGTCGACATTCCGCGCTGGCCCGACTTTAAGACAACGCGAGAAATCACGGTTCACCCTCTTTCCATCGCCACGGTACTCCCGAGCACCCCGACTGCTGAAGCTTCCTCAGCGAGGAAACCAACGACGGCGACTTCCTCCCCCATATTCCCCGCCAGCGTTCCACTCAACCCAGCTTCGGGGACGACGGAGCTTCCTCGTAAAGCGGCGACGATGATCCCTGAAGAGGAGGCGTCGGGCAGCATCTCTTTTGCGGAAACTGTGAAATTTATTCTCGCCGCAGAGGGGGACCACGAACAGATCGATACTCTCGTGAGCGCAGTCGTTGGATTCGATTTTCCGGTGAGTATCTTCATCGAGCGGACCGTCATGTATGCAGGTCCCAGCGACTCCCAGCATGCGTACCCGCAAGGTCGTGTCGCGCTTGGTCAAGATACCCATTCCGAACTGCTGGTCACCCTCTACTTGTCACCCCAGGCTGTTCAGCAGATGGACGAAGAGGGGGAAAAAGTATGGAACGGGCGGGCAACAATCGTCGGTTATGATTTCCAGCAACAACGTCTGCAAATGCGCGCGATCGCGAATTAACGATGACCGGCGTTTGGCAGTGATGCAGTGGCATCGCCGCTTTGGACCGCATAAGTCGCTGCTAATGCTTGCACCGCCTCGGCAATCGCGGTGCGGAATGATTCAGGCTGAATCACCTCCGCGTCGGCTCCGAGGGCAAGAACTTTGGGTAACAATTCGCGAGGGTGCGTGGCGGGGACGGTAAGCAGGAATCGGTTTTCACCATCATCTTCCAGCTTTTGCTCTGGATGCCATGGGTCTTCACGAAGCCAACTCGCTGCCCGCTCGCCAAGCCGAATCTTCACCAATTCCGCCTGATCCCCTGAAAAAATACCGATGCTTTTTCCAAGGTGGCTCTCAAGATTCACTGAAGGATCGACTTGGAAATACTCGTCTGTCAGTGTCGCGCGATCAAATCGATCGAGTTTCCAGTGGCGAAGGCGCTCCTGCGGATCCGTAATCTCCTCCGCCGCGGCGATGACATAGATACTGGACATGTAAACCGCCAGTCCATAAGGCTCAATTCGCCTGGTCGCTTTCGGCTTTCCGATCGACTGGTACTGGACCTCAATCACACGATGTTCGTGGATACCCCGATTGATCGTTCGAAGAATCCCTTCCTTGGCTTGATACTTCTTGCTCGGAGTCCCAAAGACGCACAACGTCTTGCGATACTTTTGATAATGTTCAAACACCCCTTCGGGCAGCGCTTCGCGAACCTTGTTCCAGAAAGATTCAATCCCTTGCCAGTACGAGGTACCAACCAGCGGATAGAGGAGATCGCGACCAATCGAAAGGGCAATCAGCTCGGTCGCCGTCACACTGATCTTATGAATGCTTCGGTCATTTCGGCCAAGCTTCCAGATTTTCCCACGTGCAATGGTTTCGGTGATGATGTCGTAACCTGCAACTTGAAGGGCCTCGATATCCCGTCGCACCGTCCGCTCATGCAGCGAGCTCAGCCCCAAATCGTCGACCAAATCGTCGCGAATCTCCTCCAGCGTTTTCCCGAAACGACTTCCCTCCAGTAGCTGGAGTATCCGGTGCTGGCGAATCAGTTGCTCATTTCGGGCCATCGTGTTTCTCTCCTGATGACAGCTCAAGCGGAATGTCCTGCGGTAATTGGCTGGTCATCCACTGACAAATGTGCTCGATCGCTCGATGCCGCTCCAGCTCGTGCAGGATATCGTGGTACATCGCCTCCAAATGAATCAATTTCGCCAGTGGACCCGCTTTCATGCAGAGCGCTTGGGCCGCCGACAATTCGATTGCATGATCCTCTTCACCATGCAACACGAGCAGCGGGAGCTTGAGCTCGCGCGCATGATCCAAGACCCATCTCCCCTGTGCGAGCAGTTCCGTCCCCAAACGTAGCGACAATCGATTGTGGAGCCATGGATCCGCTTCCATCCGCGCGATTTCCTCGGGGTCATGAGTCAATCGTTCTGGCGGAACGGTGGACCGAATACGAAAAAATGGCAGCAACTTGCCTGTGATCCAAGCAGCGAGGATCTGATCCCGTTTGATCTTTTTGGCCGGCAGCAGCATCGGCGCGACGAGAATCAGACCCGTGAAACGGTGAGGCCCTCGGAGCACATAACTGGCCGCAAGATTTCCCCCCATGCTGTTCCCAAGGAGAAACATCGGCCCGTCCATCCCGGCGGTACGCACCGCATCACACGTCGCATCGATATCGGCGAGCATCGAATCGTAACCTCGGGACATCCCCCTCCGGCCAGGTGATTGCCCATGACCCTGCTGGTCGAAAGCAATGGTCGCATAGCCGCTGGCTGCCAACGCTTTGGCCAGTTCGAGGTAACGCCCGGAGTGCTCACCAAGGCCATGCACAAGGATCAGGGTCCCTCGCCGCTCCGCAGCAACCGGTCGGCAGCACCATCCATACAAGTCTCCTCGCGCACCACAGGACAATGGCTGCAGTTCGATATCTTGATCGCGCAGGTGGCGAGAATATTTCAAGGGATCACGCTCGGGGAGGAAGCAAGTGGCCTATGATTTGCATTCCGACGGTATTAACGGTAGCGGCTGCCAATTCTCAGCCGCATTGTGGAGAGAAAAAACACTCGTGATCGCGAAGTTATTGCTCGCATTCATTTTGGTCCCGCTCGCGGAATTCCTGCTCTTGGTCTGGGTTACCAAGCAGACCTCCGTTCTCTGGACCATCGGACTTGTTGTCGCAACGGGGATCCTTGGAACGCTACTCGCCCGCTCCCAGGCAATCCATACCCTCCGTCGATTTCGCGAAACCGCAGCCCGCGGGATGCTCCCGAGCGAGGAAATCCAGGAGGGTTTGCTGATCGTCTTTGCCGCCGCTCTGCTTCTCACGCCCGGTTTGATCACCGATTCCATGGGCCTGCTCCTCCTGATCCCTGCCACTCGTCGTTACACGCGGGAGTTCCTGGTGGGTCGCTTGTTCAATAATTTCCGCAGCATCTATGTCCAGGTACCTCATCCGACGGCCGGAGCAACGGGGGATCGATCGGATGAAACTCGATACCCCGAGCATGACTCTCCTGCTACCCCGTATCGTACGGTTGACGCAACATCTTGGTCCACCGGGGAATCCTCGACGACCACCTGAACGGGGGTAATGAATACACTCACCGGTTTCTTAGAGCCGATCCGAAAAGGGGTCTGACCCTTTGGAGGCGAGGCAAGTCGATTTCATTGGTTTTTGGGCCGTGCCGGAGAGGGTCAGACTCCTTTTCGGATCGGCTCTTGGCCGCCGGGCGGAAGCCTCCATGAAACTGGTGATGCGCTTCGACCAGCGTCGCATGGTATAACCTGGGCCTGTTCCGGTTATCGACCAGCCCACTCCGCGCTTTTTCCGCTTCCAAGCAATCGTCTTTCTCCATGGCACGCAAGAAGCCCCCCTCCCCGACGCATCAACCAATCTTTGCTGGCTTTGATGAAGCGTCTGCCACGGAAACGGACCACGATGCTCCTGAGCGGCAAGCGGGTCCGGCGAGCTGCGAAGCGATCCCTGACCTCCACGGAAAACTGGTGGTGGTCGTCGATTCCCATTCACTGATCTACCAAGTCTTTCACGCGCTGCCCCCGATGACCAGTCCGACGGGTCTGCCGGTCTCCGCAGTACACGGGTTTCTTGGTGATCTACTCGAGTTGTTTCAGCACAAAAAGCCTGATTATCTTTTCTGTGCGTTCGACAAGTCGGAAGAGACATTCCGCAATACGCTGTATCCGCAGTACAAGGCGCACCGCGAGCCGATGCCCGATGACTTGCGGCAGCAGATTCCGCTGATCCGAGACTTACTCGCAACACTCGCGGTCGGCCAACTGGAGTGTGCCGGCTTTGAAGCGGACGACATTCTGGCAAAAGTCGCTGCGGAAACTCAGCAAGCCGGAGGCCGATGCCTGATTGTCACGAGCGACAAGGATTGTCGGCAACTGATTACGCCTCAAGTCAAGCTCTACAATATCCGCAAAGATGCCGAGATTGGCGAAGCGGAGCTGATGGCGGATTGGGGGATTCGACCCGATCAGGTGGTCGACTTTCAGGCAATGGTGGGAGACCCGGTCGATAATGTTCCAGGGATTCCGCTCGTCGGCCCAAAGCTCGCCCAGCAATTGCTCGAGCAGTTCGATTCGCTCGAAGGAATTTATCAAAATGTCGAGCATATCGCGGGACCAAAGCGCAAGGAAAACGTGATTCAGGCGCGCGAGCAAGTCCTGCTCTCGCGCGAACTGGTTCGTCTCCGCACCGATGTTCCATGTGGCATTCCATGGTCGGCAGCCCATGCTGGGCATGCGGATGTTTCCAAGCTCGAACAAGCGTGCGACGCACTGGGCTTTCGGCGTCTGAAGACGCGAGTTCGCGAGGTGCTCGGCGGTTCACAAGGGGTGACTGCGAGCGATGAGAAGATTGATCTTTCGGCATATACTGGAATCTCCTGCTTGGAAGAGCTCGATCGAGCTGTCTCCGCCCTCCGCGATGCTCCGCTGATCTCCGTCGATACCGAAACAACCGACACAAACCCTCGCCGCAGCGATCTCGTCGGCATCTCGATTGCCTGGAAGCCGGGGGCCGCAATTTACATCCCCGTCAGGGGTCCCAAGGGGGAATGTGTTCTCGAGCTGGGCGCAGTCCGCGATCGCCTGAGGCCGATTCTTGAAGACCCCAAGCTCCCGAAGATCGGCCAAAACATCAAATATGACATCGTCGTCCTCCGCGGCCATGGCATCGAGCTGCAGGGGGTGATCCACGACACGATGGTTGCGGATTACCTCATCGAACCTGGCCAGCGCAATCATACCCTCGATGACCTTGCGCTCCGCTATTTTCAGCACCATATGATCAGTATCAAGGAGTTGATCGGCAGCGGCAAAAACCAATGTCGTATGGATGAAGTCCCGTTGGCCAAAGTAATTCCCTACGCCGCTGAGGATGCGGATGTCCCCCTCCGACTCATTCCGCTTTTGCTCGAGAAACTCCGGAGCATCGGTGGTGAGGACCTGTATCACAAAGTCGAGGTGCCGCTGATCACGGTCCTGGCGGAAATGGAATACAACGGGATTCGAGTCGATATCGCCCGACTTAAAGAGCTGAGCAAAGGATTCACAACCCAGATCGAGCGACTCCGTGATGAAATCCATCAACTCGCTGGGCAGCATTTTAATATCGACAGCCCCAAGCAGCTCTCCGAGATACTCTACAAACAGCTCCACCTCCCCGTGCTGAAGAAAACAAAGACGGGTCCTAGCACTGACGCAGATGTGCTCCAGCAACTAGCAGCGATGCATCCGATTCCGGAGAGGATCGTGGCTTATCGGCAGGCGACGAAACTGAAAAATACCTATGTCGACGCGCTCCCTGAACTGGTGTGCCAGAAAACGGGGCGAATCCACACCTCCTTCCGCCAAGATGTGGCCGCGACAGGTCGTCTCAGCAGCAGCGAACCGAACCTCCAGAACATCCCCATTCGCACGCCCGAGGGACGCGCCATTCGCAGCGCCTTTACGGCCGGGGAACCGGGTTGGGTTCTGCTGGGGGCCGATTACTCGCAAATCGAGCTTCGCGTCCTCGCCCATTATTGCGGCGATGAGGCGCTCCTTCGCGCGTATCACGAGGACGCAGATATTCACCGGCGGGTCGCGGCGGAAGTGCATCATGTACGTGAAGAAGAAGTCACCGACGACATGCGCCGGATGGCAAAGACCATCAATTTTGGAATCGTCTACGGGCAAAGCGCCTTCGGACTCGCTCGGACTCTGGGGATTGAGAAAGAAGCCGCTGCACGGTACATCGATCTCTACTTCAGTCGGTATCCCGGCGTCCAGGACTTCATGCTCCGCACCCTCCAAACCGCCAGACGTCAGGGCTATGTTCAAACCATGCTCGGGCGGAGGCGACCCGTTCAGGGAGTTCGCGATTTCTCGGCTGGGGATGTGGGCAAGCTGCGCTCGCTCCTCGAACCCGAGCGGATCGCGGTCAACACCGTGATTCAAGGTTCCGCTGCGGACATTATCAAGCTCGCGATGCTCGAAGTTTATCGCCGTTTGAAAACGACGCCTCTGGCGGCTCGATTGCTGCTCCAGATCCACGATGAATTACTCCTCGAGGTCGCTCCAGAAGATGCCCCAAGCCTGGGCCAACTGGTGCAGGAGGCGATGGAAGGAGTCGTCACGCTTGCTGTTCCGCTGAAGGTCCAGGTAAGCACAGGCGCCGACTGGGCTCAGGTCTAGCGCCACGGAAATGCAGGGACACTGCGTGATTTGGGGATTCTGCTCGCACGCTCTGCCACACCAGCAGCCATGGACTGGGGTTTGAGAAACTCGGTCTTCTCTGCTAATGAACCACGGCTGTTTCTGGAATCCAAACCTGTGAAAGGATTTCATACTCGCGCAACCGAAGGTGTAAAGCCGTGCGACAAACAAATCTGCAAGCTCAATTTCAAGCTCACGTTCAAGATCAGCGAGCGTGCACTTTCCGCTCGAAAATCCGGAACCACTGCCGATCGCTTTTCGTCGTCGTCATGCTTGTTCCGTTCAGTGGCGACTTTGCCGCTGCACAGGAAGCCACGTCGCGGCAAGCATCCCCTTTGGCATCAAACCTCTTTTCCCGCCCCGGCAGCATGCCGATTCCTCGGCTTGAGGATGGAGAAATGGTTTGTCTCGTTCACTTTTCGCAGCTTGCCGCGCACCCGATGATGCCAGCGGTTTTGGCAGCGATCGAGGACCAAGCCCGTGGGATGCTCGCGCCCCACGAAGATGGAACTGCGGCGAACCTCGGTGAATTTGGATTGATTCTGAGCGAGATCGAGAAGATCCACGCCATCGGGCAAGTGAGCCTGAGATACGTAGCGGATGCACCGAACGACGCAAATCACACGCTCTCCTTGGGCGCCAACCAATTCATGATCGAGACGAAGAACCAGGTCGATTGGCCGGCACTTCTACGGCAAGTCCGCCCTGATTTGGTTCGCGAAATGAGCCAGCTGTGGGAATCGCTGATCGCGGAACTGCAGCCGGGAACCGTCTTTCGAAACGGCAAATCGTTTGCAGAGGGGAATGCGACGACCAGGCAAGAATCGGCAGCGAGCGATCTGCGCTCGCAGCGAACGGCAAGCCTCTTCCACGACGTTGCTGGAGGAATCTTCACCGCAGTGATCGATGTTCCCGATGTCACTCCCTTGCTACAAAACAGCGCGAGTCTCGATCCCGAGGAGCGGCGATGGTTCACGATCGCCAGCCATTTCCGCGAAATCGCCGTGGGTACAGACTATTCTCCAGATTCCTTCAAATTCAACATTCGTGGCATCGTGACCGGGGCACCAGGGGTCTCGGAGCAGGAGTTACTAGAAACCGTCCAAAGTCTCCGCGACAAATGGCTCTTTCCTGACGGGAACGAGAATTCTGCTCCCTCCTGGGCAAAATCTATCAGCAATCTCCAGTGGGTCGCAGGCTCGGATGAAAGACACGGTACGCGAGTAGAGTTTGCGCTGGAACTCGATCCACGCAAACTCCTTGTGCCTTAACGTGCGACCACGGTGGACCGCACGAAAAAGCAAATCATCAAACCGCTACCCTGGTGCCACAGCGACCAGCGATCGTTTTTAGAGCCGATCCGAAAAGGGGTCTGCCCCTCTCCGGCAAGGCCCTAAAACCAATGAAATCAACTTCCCTCCAAAGGGTCAGACCCCTTTTCGGATAGGCTCTTAGAGCTGGTCGTATGGAACCTTAAACGTGTCGGCTCCTTGAAGGTCTCCGCTCGTAAAGCCATTAAGAAACCAGCGAATCCGCTGGTCGCTCGTACCGTGGGTGAATGAGTCGGGGACGACATTTCCTTTTCCACGCGACATCTCCTGGAGGCGATCATCGCCAATCGCCTGGGCACACATAATTGCTTCATCGATGTCGTCCTTCTCAAGGATACGTTCGTCACCTTGAAGCATGTTGGCGAAGACACCTGCCAGGTAATCGGCCTGCAACTCCAGCCGAACCGACAACCGATTCATTTCCACCTCCGAAATTTTTCCACGCTGGGCGTCGACTTTATCGGTTGTCCCCATGAGGTGCTGGATATGGTGCCCCACTTCATGCGCAATCACATAAGCCCGCGCGAAATCCCCCTTCGCTCCAAATCGTTTCTCCAGTTCCGTAAAGAACGAAGTGTCGAGGTAAACCTTTGAATCGGCCGGGCAGTAGAAGGGGCCAGTTGCACTGCTGGCAAAACCACACCCCGAGCGTGTCTGCCCCGAGAACAGCACCATCTTCGGCGGTTGATAGCGATCCCCGTGCTGCTGGAGAATCGGTGAACGCGTCCAGAGATCTTTCCAGACGTCTTCGGTGAGCGCGAGAATCTGCGCTGCCTCCTTACCCTGAGCTTCCTCCTCTGGCGTCAGTTGCCTCTCTTGACCCGCCGGAGCCTGCTCGACGGCGCGCTGTTGTTGGGCACCGATTTGGTTGACCAGCGGCTTAGGGTCGACCCCGAGAAAAGTGGCAATCAAGTAGATCACCAGCACGATCGCTCCGCCCCCTGCCGCCACTGCCGGAGCTTTACTTCGCCGCCGATCTTCAACATTCTCACTAACACGCCGCCCTTCTAATCGCATGATCGTCCACTCCAAAAACCAATAACCAATAACCAATAACCAAAAACCCGAGATCACAAATGCTCGAAAAGGCATTTTGAGAAAAACATCCACCAACGTAAACCGTCTGGCATGCTGGCGATGAAAAATAATTGCCAGCAGGGCTTAGCCCATTGGGCTGGCAGCGACGCATTGAACAGCCAAATTTGGGCGATTTCAGGCTCGCTAACGACTGGCCAAAATCGCTTCATCGATTGTAGCCAATAATTCGGGACTCAGCGGCCTGGACCCCGCCGTCTCCTCAATCTGCGCGGGCCTTTTGGCTCCGACCAAGACGGAAGTCACGCCAGGCTGGGACAAGGCCCAACCGACGGAAAGCTGTGCCACAGAACAGACGTTCTCT
>Ga0169931_10008033_pt1 | contig 15501 bp, 22 predicted proteins | sample Kivu_15m_20L_FD_129675 | JGI IMG/M metagenome (GOLD analysis project Ga0169931, IMG submission 129675) | Freshwater microbial communities from Lake Kivu, Western Province, Rwanda to study Microbial Dark Matter (Phase II) - Kivu_15m_20L... | ecosystem: Environmental > Aquatic > Freshwater > Lake... | reverse complement strand
CGCGTGAGCTGCTCGATCAGCACCACCTGCTCGGGGTTCTGCTCCAGCCAGGTGATCGTGTTGTCACGCCCCTGACCGATGTTGTCCCCCTCGTAGCTGTACCAGGCACCCTTGCGGGTCACCACACCGGTTTCCTCGGCAAGATCGAGCAGACAGCCCAGGGTGCTGATGCCGCGACCGAAGAGGATGTCGAATTCGGCGATGCGGAAGGGAGGGGCCACCTTGTTCTTGGCGACCTTCACCTTGGCCCGGATGCCGTACTCCTCCGTGCCGCGCTTGAGGGTCTGGATGCGACGGATATCAAGGCGCACCGAGGCGTAGAACTTGAGGGCATTGCCGCCGGTGGTGGTCTCCGGATTGCCGTAGGTCACGCCGATCTTCTGGCGCAGCTGGTTGAGGAAGATCACGGTGCAGCCGGATTTACCGATGTTGCCGGTGATCTTGCGCATCGCCTGGCTCATCAGGCGGGCCTGGCTGCCCACCGCCAAATCTCCCATCTCCCCCTCGATCTCGGCCCGGGGCGTGAGGGCGGCCACGGAGTCGACCACCACGATGTCGACGGCGGCGGAGCGCACCAGCTGATCGACGATCTCCAGCGCCATCTCACCGGTGTCGGGCTGGGAGACGAGCAGATTCTCGATGTCGACCCCGAGCGCCGCGGCATAGACGGGATCAAGGGCGTGCTCGGCATCCACGAAGGCGGCGACGCCGCCGCGCTTCTGCACTTCGGCGATCGCATGCAGGGTGAGCGTGGTCTTGCCGGAGCTCTCCGGCCCGTACACCTCCACCACCCGGCCCTTGGGGTAGCCGCCGCCGAGGGCCAGATCGAGGGTGAGGGCGCCGGTGTTGATGGTCTCGACCCGCATGCGGGAAGCATCGCCGAGGCGCATGATCGAGCCCTTGCCGAAGTTGCGCTCGATCTGGTTGAGCACCAGGCCGAGAGCCTTGTCGCGCTCACCGGACGGCGCCGGAGAGCTGGAGGCGAGGGAGGAGGAGCCGGTGGAGGAAGCGGCCTTGGAATCGGCGGGCATGGGAAAGGGTGTTGCGATGGGACAGGCCGCGACGTCTGACGCCGGTCGGGATGCGGAACGGCCCGCAGCGGGACCGGATTGGCACGGAGGGGAACCGCGGCGGGAACCCGTCGCCGGGCGCCATCCTGCGACCTCTGGGTTGCAAGTGCCACCGGAACGGGCCGGATGTATCAGCCGCTTAGTACGGGCGTACTGTAGCGCGTCAGGTCCAGTCCGCCAGGGGGGAGCCGAAGCGCGCCGGATCGAGGGGCCGGATGCCGAGCGCCTCGAGTCCGTCGCTGTCGTCGGGGCCGAGATAGCCCCACAGCGCCAGGAAACAGCGCACCTCCTCCAGGCCCGGCGTGCGGCGCACCTGCTCGAGGGTCGGCCGCCGATCCTCCACAAACCACAGCGGCAGGCCCTGCTGACGCAGCCGCAGCAGCACCTCGGGCTTGCTGCCCTGCTCGTGGCCGTGCACCGCCTGCGGCTCGAGGCCCGCGGCCTCCAGCAGACGGGCGGCGAAGGCGCCTCCCTTGGTGGTGAGCACGCTCCACACGGCGCCCTCGGCGGCGAGGGCGGTGAGCCGCTCCACCACGCCGGGATAGAAGCGATGCAGCGCCAGCCAGGCTGCGGGATCCCGCGCGAGAGCCTCCCGACGCACCCCCTCCAGGGCCTCCTGCAGCAGCGCGGCGGACAGGCCGCTGCGCTCCTGTGCCCGCTGCAGCGCGGCCGGATAGTCGGCCACGGCGACCGCGGCATCGAAACCGGGCCGGGCCAGCTCGGCGGCCATCAGCACCATCTCCCAGCCCTTGTGGATCTGCGGGCGAAGCTGCGCGAAGCCGGCGGGAGCGCTCTCGGGAAGCAGCAGCGATGCATCGAGACCCAGGGCGGCGCGCCGGGCTGACCACCAGTATTCGGGCATGCCGTCGACCAGCACGCCGTCGAAATCGAAGACGACCAGCGGAGCTTCTCTCACCGGGCCATGCTCCGGACTGGCCGGAGGCCGAAAACTGGGTCGCTAGGATTCGAACCTAGGAATGGCGGGACCAAAACCCGCTGCCTTACCGCTTGGCGACGACCCATTGGGCTGGAAGGCTCCGGGGGCGTGCCCCGAGCCACAACAGTTACCCACAGCGGCCGGTGCTTCGTCAACTCACCGGCCCCACCCACCCGGCTCGAAGGCCGACCCGGGCCACGGCCGGGGCGTTCAGGCCGGGAAGACCCGCAGCCGCTGCTGCACGCCCCGGCCGAAGACGGCACTGCGCAGGCGGTAGCGGCCCACCAGTTCGGCCTGCATCTGCCGCACATCATCGTTGCGGGGCAGCAGCTCCACCGGCCGCCCGAGCGGCAGCACCACCTGCTCCACGGCCAGCCGGCACTCCTCCATCGCCGCCAGGGCGTCGTCGGGATCAGCCGCCCCTGGCGAGGCTCCGTCGGGTCGTTCGCAGAGACGCTGCAGGGCGCGCTGCAGCTGATGGAGGGTGTCGGACTTGATCACGAGGATCGGCAGCCCCCGTTCGCGCGCCAGCCGGCGGGTCTGCGGCTCGCGGCCAAGCTGCCCGCGGAGGCTCAGCAGCACATCCGCCTCGGCCGGGTCCTCCACCACCGTCACATCCAGATCGAGGCTGCGGGCCGCCTCCTGCAGCTGCACACGGCTGAGGCCCACCCCCAGAACCTTCAGGGGTGCGGCGCTGGAATGCTGCGCGGTGGTGGCCTGGGGTGTTGTGGAGGCCAGGGGATCCGGCAGCGGCACCGGCGCCAGCGTCGGAGGAGCCGGGAGCGGACGCCGCGGGGCCTGCAGCGGGGTGGCTCCGGAGGCGGTGGTGATGGAAGACGGCGGCTGGGCCTCCTGGAAGCGGAGGGCGCCGTCGTCGCCGAGCTCGCGGCTCTGGGCGCGGGGGGGCTGGCCGCGCAGCAGGTGATCCACGGTGGCCGCCACATCGCGGTGCACCAGCCAGCGCCGACGGCTGTGCATCTCCACCGCCATCGGGAAGGTGGGCTCGGCGGCGCGCTCGAGCACGGTCTTCTGGCTGCGACGGCGGCGGGCCTCCTCATCACCCAGCGTGACCGCCTGGATCCCCCCCACCAGATCGCTGAGGGTGGGGTTCTTGATCAGGTTCGCCAGTTCGTTGCCATGGGCGGTGGCCACCAGCATCACGCCCCGCTCGGCGATGGTGCGGGCGGCCTGGGCCTCACGCTCGGTGCCGATCTCATCGATCACGATCACCTCGGGCATGTGGTTCTCCACCGCCTCGATCATCACCTCATGCTGCAGTTCGGGGCGCGCCACCTGCATGCGGCGCGCCCGGCCGATGGCGGGGTGGGGAATGTCTCCGTCCCCGGCGATCTCGTTGCTGGTGTCGATCACCACCACCCGCTTGCCCAGCTCATCGGCAAGCACCCGGGCAATCTCCCGCAGGGCGGTGGTCTTGCCCACACCGGGGCGACCCATCAGCAGCAGTGAGCGACCGCTGTCGAGCAGGTCGCGCACCATGGCCACGGTGCCGAACACGGCGCGGCCCACCCGGCAGGTGAGGCCCACCACCTCGCCGCCCCGGTTGCGGATGGCGCTGATGCGGTGCAGGGTGCGCTCGATGCCGGCCCGGTTGTCGCCACCGAAGGGTCCGAGCCGTTCCAGCACCAGGGCGAGATCGGCCCGATCGATCGCTGTGTCGCCCAGGGTCACGGCCCGGCCGGGGTAGCGCGCCTCGGGCACCCGGCCGAGATCGAGCACCACCTCCAGCAGCTGGTCGCGGCTGTCGGGTTCGGCGAGGGCATGCTGCACCATGGCTGGCAGCACCTCCAGCAGGCGATCGAGATCGTCGGTGATGCGCTGGGGGGGGGTGGACGGGGTCGCGACCAAGGGGATCGGGGCGAGGCGCGCGGGGGCGGGGCCGGCGCCGTGAATCGGTTCTAGCGACGCTCAGCCATGGGGCGGGTCAGCCATGGCGCCACCAGCTCGCCGGCGAGGGCCAGGGCAGCGCTGCGCCGTTCGGGCTGATCCAGCAGCCGCAGCCCCCCCTCCTGGGCCTGGCCCAGCAGGTTCTGCAGCCGCACCCGGGCGACACTGCCGAAGGCCACCCCGGCCACCGCCGCGGCGGCGCGCTCCTCCAGGGCCTCCACGAACCCTAGCGTGGCCTGGTTGGTGCCTCCCGCGAGCTGCACCGGCCCGGGGGGCAGCAGGGGCAGCACGCGCTCCAGGAGCCTCACGGCGGCTCGGGCCGTGCCCACGCCCACATCGCCGCTCATCGGCCGTCCGTCGAGCTGCCAGAGGGGGGCGAAACCGGCCGTGCGCAGCTGGGTGAAGCGATCCCAGAGCTCGGCGGCGAAGGCCTCGGCAGCGGCATCGCCGTGATCGCCCGGGCCTGCCATAGCGCGCTGACCCTCCACCTCAAGGCCGCAGCTCACCGCCAGGCGCCGCAGGGGCAGCCCGGCAGCCCGAACCTGCGCCAGCCTGGCGGCGAAGGAGCGGGAGCGGCCGATGCGGGTGTGCAGTTCGATCGCCTCGGGGCGCAGCGCGGCCAGCAGGGGTGCCACCGCCTGATCCTCCACGAGCTGATCGCGCTCGCTGATCAGCCCGTGCGGGCAGGCCGGCAGGCAGCGACCGCAGCCGTAGCAGCGATCCGCCAGCACCCCTCGGGCCGCTGCGGCGGGGGGGATCGCCTGGGCGGGGCAGATCCGCTCACAGGGCCTGGGGCAGGCGGCCGGGCAGCGGCCGGGATCGAACCAGGCCTTGCGGAAATGGGGATCGGCACCATCGCTGAGGCTCACCATCAGCCAGGGGCGCCGCGCCCCTCGCTCCATCGCCCAGGCGATGCCGCGCCGGGCCGCCGCCACCACGGCCGGATCGGCGGCCACATCGAGGCAGTGAACGCCGGCCAGGCTGTACACACCGGCCAGATCCTCGATCGCCGCCAGATCCTGGTTGCTGGCACCGCCGATCCACTTCACCCAGCGGCCGCGGGCCAGGGCGGTGCCGGGATCGAGGCCCGGCGCCTGCCGACCGCTCGGCGGGGTGCCGTTTCGCGCGGCGGGGGGTGGAGGGGCGAACACAGCGGCAGGCCGAGGAGTGAGGCGAGCAGCGCCTCTCGGAGGCAGCGGAACGGCCGGGCGCTTGTGGAGCCCGGGGGCCGTTCCCCGGTGCGGACGGCCCGGATCGATCGGATCAGAGCTGCCAGGCTCTCAGGCCGCCAGGCAGGCCTCAAGCGGTTGCCAGCGCAGCGCACGCGAACCGCCCATCTCCACCACCAGCCTCAGGCGTGGCTCACGCCGGGTGAGAGCGACCAGGGAGGCGAGTTCAGCCGTGGAGAGCACCTGCCCCTCGAGCAGCCAGAGCAGGATCGGCGCCTCTCCCTCAAGGTCCGCTCCGAGCAGGGGCATCACGCGTTGCACCTCCCCCACCGCTGCGCCACGGCCGACGCTCTGATGCCCCAGGTGCGGGGGGCGCACCCCATGCAGTTCAAACAGGAAGGCCTCCGGATCACCGAGGCCGCGGGCCGAGGTGAGGTGAGCGCGGTAGCCGGCCGCCCTCATCCGCCGCAGCAGGCGTGTCTCAGCTCCGCCCTCCAGCGGCGCAAACACGGCCAGAGCTCCCGAGCGCTCCAGCGCATCGCGGAAGGCACGGCCTGAGAGCAGCAGGGGCATCGGGCGTCTCCAAAACGTGACGGCAAGTCTGGCAGCCTCCGCGTGTTGCGGCGGTCGAAGCGTGGTGGATCAGCCATGGGGTATTGTCCTTGTTTGTGCCGCTGTCTGCGCCCGTCCGCTAGCCGGGCCTCCAGCACACGGCACAGGGGTCGTCTCTGACGACGACCTCTCCAGGCCAGCACGGCATCCAGGACAGGGGGTTCAACACCCGCGTCCGGAGCCGTCGGGATACTGCCGACCCCAGGGGTGGCTCTGTTCACCCTCGGCGACACGGTCAAGTCCCAGCCCGCTGAATCGTCTCGCTAGCTCCAGGCCCCACGGCATCGGCTTCACGCCGGCAGCCTCCGGCCCGCCCTGCGACTCTCCGACTTCAGCCCCCGCCCGTCGCTGCCGGATCTCCGGGGTGATCGGCCCGGTTTCTGCGCCCTGGCGCAGCGCCGGAGCCCACTCCGTGCATCCACAGGCAGCGGCCATCCAGCTGGCGCTTCCTCCCCTCCCATGTCCATCGGCATTCTCGGGAAGAAACTGGGCATGTCCCAGTTCTTCGACGATGAAGGCAGATCCATCCCGGTCACCGTGATCGAGGCGGGCCCCTGCCGCATCACCCAGCTCAAGAGCACCGCCACAGACGGCTACAGCGCCGTGCAGATCGGTTTCGGCGAGATTCGCGAGAAGCTCGTCAACAAACCGGCCCGCGGCCACCTGGCTCGCTCCGGCGACGAGCCCCTGCGTCATCTGCGTGAATACCGGGTGGAGGCCCTCGACGGCCTCGAGCTCGGCTCCGCGATCACCGTGTCGGCCTTCGAGGCCGGCCAGAAGGTGGATGTCAGCGGCGACACGATCGGTCGGGGCTTCGCCGGCTATCAGAAGCGCCACGGCTTCAGCCGCGGCCCGATGAGCCACGGCTCCAAGAACCACCGCGAACCCGGTTCCACCGGCGCCGGCACCACGCCGGGCCGTGTGTATCCCGGCAAGCGCATGGCCGGCCGCTACGGCGGCAAGCAGATCACCACGCGCGGGCTCACCATCCTCAAGGTGGATGCCGAGCACAACCTGCTCGTGGTCAAGGGTTCGGTTCCCGGCAAGCCCGGAGCCCTGCTCGACATCCGCCCGGCCAAGCGGGTGGGCAGCACTGCGGCGTCCTGAGGAGAAGACCCATGGCACAAGTTGTAGTCCGCGACTGGCAGGGCAAGGAGAGCGGCAAGGCCTCCCTCGATCTGAAGATCGCCCGTGAGACCACCGCCGGCGATCTGCTCCACCGGGCGGTGGTGCGCCAGCTGGCCCATGCCCGTCAGGGCACCGCCAGCACCCTCACCCGGGCCGAGGTGGCCGGCGGCGGCCGCAAGCCTTACAAGCAGAAGGGCACAGGCCGGGCCCGCCAGGGCTCGATCCGCACCCCGCTGCGTCCCGGCGGCGGCATCGTGTTCGGCCCGAAGCCCCGCAGCTACGAGCTGGCGATGAACCGCAAGGAGCGGCGCCTCGCTCTGCGCACCGCCCTGATGAGCCGCACCGCCGACCTCGTGGTGGTGCAGGGATTCGGTGAGACACTCGAGACCCCGAAAACCCGTGAGATCACCGCAGCACTGGGCCGCCTCGGCATCGAGGCCGGCAGCAAGGTGCTGGTGATCCTCCACAACCCCTCCGAGGCGGTGCGGCTCTCGATCCGCAACCTGGCGAGGGTGAAGCTGATCGGTGCCGATCAGCTCAATGTCTTCGATCTGCTCCACCACAACACGCTGCTGGTGAGCGAGGAAGCGCTCGCGACGATTCAAGAGGTCTACGGCGATGGCTGAACGTTTCACCGACAGGCTCGCGGATGTGATCCGCCGGCCGTTGATCACCGAGAAGGCCACCCGCGCCCTCGAACTCAACCAGTACACCTTCGAGGTGGACCACCGGGCTGCCAAGCCCGACATCAAGGCGGCCGTCGAATCTCTGTTCGACGTCAAGGTCGTCGGCGTCAGCACCATGAATCCCCCCCGCCGCACCCGCCGGGTGGGGCGCTTCGCCGGCAAGCGTGCCCAGGTGAAGAAGGCGGTGGTGCGCCTGGCCGAGGGCAACGCCATCCAGCTGTTCCCCGAGTCCTGAGGGTCTGAATCGTCATGGCAATCCGTAACTACAGACCCATCACCCCAGGCACCCGCACCCTGGTGGTGACCGACTTCAGCGAGATCACCGGCCGGGATCGCGAACGCACCCTGGTGGTCTCGAAGCACCGCCGCAAGGGCCGCAACAACCGGGGTGTGATCACCTGCCGCCACCGCGGTGGCGGCCACAAGCGTCTCTACCGCATCGTGGATTTCCGCCGCGACAAGCATGGCATCGAGGCGCGGGTGGCGGCCATCCACTACGACCCGCACCGCAACGCGCGACTGGCTCTCCTCTATTACAAGGACGGCGAGAAGCGCTACATCCTGGCCCCTGCCGGCATCACGGTCGGCCAGACCGTGGTGTCGGGGCCCGAAGCCCCGATCGAGAACGGCAACGCCCTGCCCCTCTCGGCCATCCCGCTCGGCTCCAATGTTCACAACGTGGAGCTTTATGCCGGCCGCGGCGGCCAGATGGTGCGCACCGCCGGGGCCAGCGCCCAGGTGATGGCCAAGGAGGGTGATTATGTGGCCCTGAAGCTGCCCTCCACCGAGGTGCGGCTGGTGCGCCGCGAGTGCTACGCCACCCTCGGTGAGGTGGGCAACAGCGAACAGCGCAACACCAGCCTCGGCAAGGCCGGCCGCAAGCGCTGGCTGGGCCGCCGCCCCGAGGTGCGCGGCAGCGTGATGAACCCCTGCGACCACCCTCATGGTGGCGGTGAAGGCCGCGCCCCGATCGGCCGCTCCGGTCCGGTCACCCCCTGGGGCAAACCCGCCCTGGGCCTGAAGACCCGCAAGCGGAACAAGCCGAGCAATCGGTTCGTGCTCCGGAAACGTCGCCGCACCTCCAAACGGAGCCGTGGCGGTCGCGACTCCTGATGACCCACCCCGCTCTGCCGTACGCCTGAACCGCCATGGGACGCTCACTCAAGAAAGGCCCCTTCGTCGCCGACAGCCTGCTCCGCAAGGTCGAGAAGCAGAACGCCGCCGAAGACAAATCCGTGATCAAGACCTGGTCGCGCGCCTCCACGATCCTGCCGATGATGATCGGCCACACGATTGCCGTTCACAACGGCAAGGCCCACGTGCCCGTCTATGTGACGGAGCAGATGGTGGGCCACAAGCTGGGCGAATTCGCGCCCACCCGCACCTTCCGCGGCCACATCAAAGACAAGAAGGGAGGCCGCTGAAGCCATGGCAATCACCAACCCCAGCACCCAGGCCATCGCCCATGGCCGCTACATCCGGGGCTCCGTCTCCAAGGTGCGGCGAGTGCTCGATCAGATCCGCGGCCGCACCTATCGCGACGCGCTGATCATGCTCGAGTTCATGCCCTACCGCTCCACCGGCCCGATCACCAAGGTGCTGCGCAGTGCCGTGGCGAATGCCGAGCACAATCTCGGGCTGGATCCCTCCAGCCTGGTGATCAGCCAGGCCAGTGCCGACATGGGCCCCTCCATGAAGCGCTTCCGCCCCCGCGCCCAGGGCCGCGCCTACGCGATCAAGAAACAGACCTGCCACATCAGCATTGGTGTGGCGGCGCCCACCGCCTGACCCCCGAGGACACCGAACGATGGGACAGAAAATCCATCCAACCGGCCTGCGCCTGGGGATCACCCAGGAACACCGCTCGCGCTGGTACGCCCCAAGCAAGACCTATCCCACCCTTCTCCAGGAGGATGACCGGATCCGTCGCTTCATTCATAAGAAATACGCCGCCGCCGGCATCAGCGATGTGCTGATCGCCCGCAAGGCCGATCAGCTCGAGGTGGAGCTCAAGACCGCGCGCCCCGGCGTGCTGGTGGGCCGCCAGGGCAGCGGCATCGAGGAGCTGCGCAGCGGCATCCAGACCACCCTCGGCGATCGCAACCGTCAGGTGCGGATCAATGTGGTGGAGGTGGAGCGGGTCGACGCCGACGCCTACCTGCTGGCTGAGTACATCGGCCAACAGCTCGAGAAGCGCGTCGCCTTCCGCCGTGTCATGCGCATGGCGGTGCAGCGCGCCCAGCGGGCCGGTGTGCTCGGCCTCAAGATCCAGGTGGGCGGTCGCCTCAACGGCGCCGAGATCGCCCGCACCGAGTGGACCCGCGAAGGCCGTGTGCCCCTGCACACCCTGCGGGCCGACATCGACTACGCCACCAAGGTGGCCAGCACCACCTACGGGGTGCTGGGCATCAAGGTGTGGGTGTTCAAGGGGGAGGTGCTCCCCGGCCAGGCCCCGCAGCTGCCCGCCGATGCCGCCCCGCGGCGGCGTGCCAGCCGCCGGCCGCAACAGTTCGAAGATCGCTCCAACGAGGAGTGAGGGAGGTCTGAACCATGCTGAGTCCACGACGCGTCAAATTCCGCAAGCAGCAGCGGGGCCGCATGCGCGGCATCGCCACGCGCGGCAACACCATCGCCTTCGGCGAGTTCGCCCTGCAGGCCCAGGAATGTGGCTGGATCACCTCCCGCCAGATCGAGGCCTCCCGTCGGGCGATGACCCGCTACGTGAAGCGGGGCGGCAAGATCTGGATCCGGATCTTCCCCGACAAGCCCGTCACCATGCGCCCCGCCGAGACCCGCATGGGTTCCGGCAAGGGCAACCCGGAGTTCTGGGTGGCGGTGATCAAGCCCGGCCGCATTCTGTTCGAAATGGGGGGTGCCGAAATCACCCCCGAGATCGCCCGGGAAGCCATGCGCCTGGCCCAGTACAAGCTGCCCATGAAGACCAAGTTCATCAGCCTGGCCGACCAAGCCGATGCCGCAGCAGCCGAGGCCGATGCCGAGGCGGCCGCCCCCGCCCTCGCCCTGGAGTCCTGACCATGGCCCGTCCCTCCATCGCCGATGTGCGCAAGCTCAACGACGGCGACCTCAGCGAACGCATCGCCGCGACGCGGCGTGAGTTGTTCGATCTCCGCTTCCAGCAGGCCACTCGCCGTCTGGAAAATCCGCACCGGTTCAAGGAGGCCCGCATCAAGCTGGCCCACCTGCTCACCGTGCAGCAGGAGCGCCAGCGCTCCACCGCCTCCTGATCCCCCCCACTCCCATGGCAATCAAGGAAAGGGTCGGCACCGTCGTGAGCGACAAGATGGACAAAACGGTGGTGGTGGCGGTGGAAAACCGCTTTCCCCACCCCATCTATCAGAAGACGGTCAGCCGCACCACCCGCTACAAGGCCCACGACGAAACCAACGCCTGCCGCGTCGGCGACCGTGTCCGCATCACCGAGACCCGTCCCCTGAGCCGCACCAAGCGGTGGCAGGTGGCCGAGGTTCTCACCACCACCAGCGCCGGCTGAGGAGCTCCCGATGATTCAGCAGGAAACCTTTCTCACCGTCGCCGACAACAGTGGCGCCAAGCGCATCCAGTGCATCCGCGTGCTGGGCACCAACCGGCGCTATGCCCACGTGGGCGATGTGATCGTGGCGGCCGTCAAGGATGCGATGCCCAACATGGGTGTCAAGAAATCGGATGTGGTCAAGGCGGTGGTGGTGCGCACCCGGGCCACCCTGCGCCGCGACACCGGCAACTCGATCCGCTTCGACGACAACGCTGCCGTGATCCTCGGCAACGACAACAACCCCAAGGGCACCCGCGTCTTCGGTCCTGTGGCCCGCGAACTGCGGGAGCGCAACTTCACCAAGATTGTGTCCCTCGCCCCGGAGGTGATCTGAGATGGCCACCGCAACCCCCAGCGCGAAGACACCGGTCCGCACCAAGCTGCGGATCAGGAAGGGCGACACCGTGCAGGTGATCGCCGGCAAGGACAAGGGCAAGACCGGTGAGGTGCTGCGCACCCTTCCCTACGAGAACCGTGTGGTGGTGCAGGGCATCAACATCCGCACCCGCCACGTGAAGCCCACCCAGGAGGGTGAGAGCGGCCGCATCGTGAGTGAGGAGGCCTCGATCCATGCCTCCAACGTGATGCTCTACTCCGCCGCCCAGAAGGTCGCCAGCCGGGTGGAGGTCGTCGTCGACAAGGACGGCAACCGCAAGCGCCGCCTGAAGAAGACCGGCGAACTTCTCGATTGATCCAGGCCGGGGCCTTCGCTCCGCCACCTCCGCCAGCCCCTCTCTCCAGTCCATCTCCTAAGCCTTCTGACCAAGCCCAGAAGCGCACCCCCCTTCCCCAGCCATGTCACTCAAACAGCGCTACCGGGAGACGATCCAGCCCAAGCTGCTCAAGGATCTCGCCCTCTCCAATGTCCACGAAGTCCCGAAGGTGGTGAAGGTCACCGTGAACCGGGGCCTCGGCGAAGCCGCCCAGAACGCCAAGGCGCTCGAGGCCTCGATCGCCGAACTGGCCACGATCACCGGTCAGAAGGTGGTGGTGACCCGGGCCAAGAAGGCCATCGCCGCCTTCAAGATCCGCGCGGGCATGCCGATCGGCGTCAGCGTCACCCTGCGCGGTGAACGCATGTATGCCTTCCTGGAGCGCCTGATCCATCTCGCTCTACCCCGCATCCGCGACTTCCGCGGCGTGAGTGCGAAGAGCTTCGACGGCCGGGGCAACTACACCCTGGGGGTGAGGGAGCAGATCATCTTCCCGGAGATCTCCTTCGACAAGATCGATGCCATCCGGGGCATGGACATCACCATCGTGACCACCGCCCGTAACGACGAAGAGGGCCGGGCCCTCCTCCGCGAAATGGGGATGCCGTTCCGCAGCAACTGAGCCCTCCTCCCACCACGTTCATGGCCAACCACGACCCCATTTCAGACATGCTCACCCGCATCCGCAATGCGAGTGAGAAGCGCCACGAGCGCACCCGCATCCCCGCCTCGAAGCTCTGCCGCAGCATCGCCCATGTGCTGCAGCAGGAAGGCTTCATCGCCGCCATCTCCGAGGAAGGCGACGGCGTGCAGAAGGAGCTGGTGCTGGAGCTCAAGTACAGCGGCAAGCATCGCCAGCCCACGATCCGGCGGGTGCAGCGGGTGAGCAAGCCCGGCCTGCGCATCTACAAGAACACCCGCCAGCTGCCCAAGGTGCTCGGCGGCCTCGGCGTGGCGATCATCTCAACCTCCCGGGGTGTGATGAGCGACCGCGACGCCCGCAGGCAGGGCGTGGGCGGCGAAGTGCTCTGCTACGTCTACTGATCCCGGGAGGAACCAACCATGTCACGCATCGGAAAAGCCCCGATCCCCATCCCCGACAAGGTGAGCGTCAGCCTCAACGGTCTGGCGGTCACCGTGAAGGGCCCGAAGGGTGAGCTCAGCCGCACCCTCCCGGACGGTGTCACGATCAGCCAGGAGGGCAACACCCTGCAGGTGAATCCCGCCAGCGACAACCGCCGCTCCCGTGAGCGGCACGGCCTCAGCCGCACGCTCGTCGCCAACATGGTGACGGGCGTCAGCGAGGGCTTCACCCGCAAGCTCGAGATCGTGGGCGTGGGCTACCGCGCCTCCGTGCAGGGCAAGAAGCTGGTGGTCAGCGCCGGCTACAGCCACCCGGTGGAGATGGTCCCCCCGGACGGGGTGACCTTTGCGGTGGAGAACAACACCACCGTGCTCGTCTCCGGAGCCGACAAGGAGGTCGTCGGCAACGAGGCCGCCAAGGTGCGCGCCATTCGCCCGCCTGAGCCCTACAAGGGCAAGGGCATCAAATACGAGGGTGAGAAGATCCTCCGCAAGGCCGGTAAGACCGGCAAGAAATGAGGTCTGCACGCGCTCCCTTCGCCTGATCCCCCATGTCGTCCCCATCCCGCAAACAGCAGACCCAGAAGCGCCATCGCCGTCTGCGTCGCACCCTTTCCGGCACCGCCGACCGGCCCAGGCTGGCGGTGTTCCGCTCCAACAACCACATCTATGCCCAGGTCATCGACGACGACGCCCAGAGCACGCTCTGTGCCGCCTCGACCCTGGACAAGGATCTGCGCACCAGCCTCAAGGCCGGCGGCACCTGCGATGCCTCCGAGGCGGTGGGCGAGCTGGTCGCCAGGCGTGCCCTCGCCAAGGGCATCCAACAGGTGGTCTTCGATCGCGGCGGCAACCTGTACCACGGCAGGGTGAAGGCCCTGGCCGATGCCGCCCGGGAAGCGGGCCTTCAGTTCTGATCCTGCCCTCACCATGACCGAAACCAACGACCAGATCCAGATCGATGCCATCCCTGGCGCCGCGGATGTTCCCGCCGCGGCCGAGGGCCAGCAGGAGCGCCGCGGCGGCCGCGGTGAGGGCAAGGGCGGCGAGCGGCGCGGCGGCGGCCGTGGCCGCGACCGCGACAACCGCCGCGGCCAGGAGCGCGACTCGGAGTGGCAGGAACGGGTGGTGCAGATCCGCCGCGTTTCCAAGACCGTGAAGGGCGGCAAGAAGATGAGCTTCCGCGCCATCGTCGTCGTCGGCAACGAGCGGGGCCAGGTAGGCGTGGGCGTGGGCAAGGCCGGCGATGTGATCGGTGCCGTGCGCAAGGGCGTGGCCGACGGCAAGAAGCACCTCGTGAAGGTGCCTCTCACCCGCACCAATTCGATCCCCACCCTCAGCAACGGCCGCGACGGCGCCGCCAGCGTGCTGATCCGGCCGGCCGCTCCCGGTACCGGTGTGATCGCGGGCGGTTCGATCCGCACCGTGCTCGAACTCGCCGGCATCAAGAACGTGCTGGCGAAGCGCCTGGGCTCGAAGACGCCGCTCAACAACGCCCGAGCCGCCATGGAGGCCCTCGCGGCACTCCGCACCCACAAGGAGACCGCCAAGGAGCGGGGCATCTCCCTTGAGCAGATCTACTCCTGAGGCTCCTGATGACCTTCCAACTCGACACTCTCAAACCCCAGACGGGGGCACGCCGCCGCAAGACCCGCAAGGGCCGGGGCATCGCCGCCGGCCAGGGCGCCAGCTGCGGCTTCGGCATGCGCGGCCAGAAGTCCCGTTCCGGTCGGCCCACCCGCCCCGGCTTCGAGGGTGGCCAGATGCCCCTCTACCGCCGCGTGCCGAAGCTCAAGCATTTCCCGGTGGTCAATCCCAGGGAATACACCCTTCTCAATGTGGGCAGGCTCTCCGGCCTCAAGGCCGGCAGCACGGTCGATCTCGATTCTCTGGTGAAGCAGGGCATCCTCACCGGCGACAGGCACCCCCTCAAGGTGCTCGGCCACGGCGAACTGAGCGTGAAGCTCACCGTGCAGGCGGCCGCCTTCAGTGCCGGCGCCCGCGCCAAGATCGAAGCCGCCGGCGGCAGCTGCGAGATCGTCGGCTGATGCCGTCGATGCCAGGCCGGCGATGACGGCCCCAGAGGATCGCCTCAGGCTGCTCCGCCCAGCAGGATCACCGGAGCTGTGGCCGTCCGTCGGAGCCTGATCGGCCTGCCGGACGGCTTCCTGCTTGGCAGCGGCGCCATGATCGATGTCACCCCACCACCACCCCATCACCATGGTCATCAGCCGGGGGCGCAACCCGAGCGCCGCTGAAATCATCAGCCAGCTCTTCCAGGCCAAGGGGCTGCGCGACAGGGTGCTGATCACCCTGGGGCTGCTGCTGATCGTGCGGCTGGGCATCTACATCCCGGTGCCCGGGATCGACCGTGTCGCCTTCCAGACCTTCATCCAGCGCGGCGGCCAGCTGCTGGGTTTCCTCGACATCTTCACCGGAGGCGGCCTGTCCACCCTGGGGGTGTTCGCCCTGGGGATCCTCCCCTTCATCAACGCTTCGATCATCCTGCAGCTGCTCACCGCAGCCCTGCCCCAGCTTGAGGATCTCCAGAAGAACGAGGGCGAGGCCGGCCGTCGCAAGATCGCCCAGATCACCCGCTACGTGGCCCTGGGCTGGGGCGTGCTGCAGAGCATCGTGTTCGCCCT
>Ga0169931_10008032_pt1 | contig 15501 bp, 16 predicted proteins | sample Kivu_15m_20L_FD_129675 | JGI IMG/M metagenome (GOLD analysis project Ga0169931, IMG submission 129675) | Freshwater microbial communities from Lake Kivu, Western Province, Rwanda to study Microbial Dark Matter (Phase II) - Kivu_15m_20L... | ecosystem: Environmental > Aquatic > Freshwater > Lake... | reverse complement strand
GATCGGGAGGTAATGCCTTCGCCTAAAATGATTACGCGGATGGTGCAACCAAATTCCTCAATCAGGCGGTTCATAGTGCCACCACAACCAAGAAGTTCATCATCGGGATGCGCTACAACAAGTAGAATTTTCTTATTCTTTAAATCGACCATGTTTACAGCACGATGGGTTTGTTAAATCCCGAAGCAAGAATCCCATTTTCGGGTAGTAGGCAGGGAATTCCGCCCATAATTGGATAAGCCATCAGGCTTTCGGAGGCATAATAGCAATCGCCCGATTTCTCGAGCAATCCTCCGGTAATTGGGCAGCGAAATTGCGGATGAACCGCTGCAGCCTGTGCATTTTTTTCAATAAGAAGCATTCCCGTAGGATTTAATGGATTGCTGCAATGCTCAAATAGGCGGTATTCTAATACATTATAACCAAGCGATTCTGCTGTAGTTTTTAATCCGCGCACATAGCCATGGTGTTCCATACGTTTTTGGGCTTCTTCTGATGCAAATTCGTAGGCGGGTTCCAGCAAAACCAAATAGCGCGAAGCAACCCGATACAGTTCTTGCAGCGCTTCCTTTTCGCGCCCTCCATTGGGTTCTATAGAGTGGGAGGTATACACCACATCAATTGAATTATCGCGGAGTGGAATACGAAACAAATCGCCTGTAAAAAGCCAATCGGGATTCACTCCTTTTGAGTTTGCAAAGGCTCGGGCACAGTGAATGCGCGACCACGAAATATCGAAACCGCATGTGTAATCGGGCTTTACAGCCATTTTATCGACTACATTGGCCAGTGTTGTAGCCTCGCCAACGCCTGCTTCCAGAATAGATTTATGCGTTCCGAGGCCCTCTAACAGACGGGCAACGGCAGCCGTATATAAATCGTTGAACGTGCGATTTGAATTATAGAATTCGATGTATGATCCGGCCTGCAAATCATAACTCACTTTAATGGCCTCAATTGAATTATTGCGACTCTTGTTTGCTTCGCGGAAATACTCCATCACATTAGCGCCGGAGTCGAATAATTCCTTTATTTTTTTTATTTCGCTGTACATCATTTTTCAATTAATTCCCATGATACGGGAGTGCCCTTTTCAAGATTTGATTTGGCTTTTTTACCGAGAATTTCGTTCAGGTATTTGGGCGATAGTCCAAATCCAGGCCTTATGGAACGAATGTTTTCGCGCGTTAAAATTTCGCCTTCATTTATATCCTCTACCACATAAAGCGAGCGCGCAAAGTCGCGGTTTTTGGCCGATTTTTCAGAAAGCTCCAACGTGGCCATGCCCATAGCTTTTTCCACATCTCGAACATTTTTAATCATGTGCTCGAATTCGGAAGGCTCCATGCTAAATGCCGAATCGGGTCCTCCGATACTTCGATCCATGATAAAGTGCTTTTCGATGAGTGTGGCACCCAAGGCAACCGCACCCATTGGAACAACATGGCCCATGGTATGATCCGACAATCCTACCTGCACGCCGAATTTCTCACGTAAAAGCGGAATGGTGTTCAAATTAACTTCCTCCAGAGGAGTTGGATAGGAAGAAGTGCATTTAAGCAGGATGATTTGATTATTGCCCATGCGACGACAAGCTTCAACCGCATCGCGGATGTCGTTCTCGCGGGCAACACCTGTGGACATGATAATCGGTTTTCCTTTTGATGCAGCATGCTCAATTAGAGGGATGTCGGTTATTTCGAATGACGCGATTTTATAAGCCGGAACATTCATCTCCTCGAGGAATTCAACCGCATTGTGATCAAACGGCGACGAAAAAAATTCCATTCCCAACGAATGAGCAAGCTCTTGCAGTGGTTTGTGCCATTCCCAGGGCGTATGCACTTCGGTATAAAGTTCAAAAAGCGATTTGTTGTCCCACAGCGTGCCGCCGCCAATTATAAAATCCGATTTTTTAGAATCGATGGTTATGCTTGCCGGACGGGCGGTTTGAAGCTTTAGGCAATCCACGCCGGCTTTATGCATGGCATGCACCGAATCAACAGCTAGTTGGTAATTGCCGTTGTGATTGCAGGACAATTCGCCGATGATAAAACTCGGGTGTCCTACGCCAAGCGTGCGTTTTCCTATAGTAATTTTGTTCATCCTTCGAAAGATAGCAGTTTTTTATATCCTGCAGGCATCATTGATTTAAACGGGAGGCCGGTGAAAAACTTCACGCCACGGCGGCGCAAGAAATCGCGAAAATCCTCTTGAACATCATCTAGTGTCCCTTCAATTTCCATAGTTTGGGTGTTGAATGCCCGGGCATTGCAGTAAATTATTTCAGTGCTTTCGTCGTAAGTTAAATTAGCTTGTATGCCTTTGTACGTTGCAAGCTTTGAGTATTCGTTGAAAATATCGTTGATTTTAGCTGCGTTGGCTTTCGGATCGCGGTTGGGATACGCATTTTCGCGGATAATCTTTACCGGCATTCCAGCAGCGAAACACCCGTCTGGTAGGTTTTTATTGATGAGCGAGTTTACACCAATCACCACGTTATTGCCTATTTTAACATTGGCGAGTACGGTGCTTTTGGCAGGCAGCCAAACGTGCGAGCCAATTTCGACGGGTCCAAATTCGGCCGGAAATCCATTGAGTACAGCCGGGTAGGAGCCGTGCGTCCACACATCTACATATTCGCCAATACCCACATCATCGCCAATGGATATTGAATAGTTTGTGTTGAGTTTCACCCATGCACAAATCATAACTCCTTTTCCCACTTTGAGAAATGAATCGTAGCTAAATCGACCGCCATGGCCAACCATTACGTTGGAGTCGAGAAACAGGTAGTCGCCAAAAACAAGTTCGCGCGCAGTGAAATTATTTGAATTTCCAATGAAGCCATTGTTGCCCAAATGAAACAACTCTTCGGCGAGAATGCTGTTATTATCGCCGATGCGACAATAATCTTCAATTACACAGCGTGTGGCTCTAATGGTGGTGTTTTTACCGATGTGTACATGGTTTCCAATTGAAAGCTCCTCGCCAATAAACCAGGAATTATCCCCAAGTGCAATTTTCTGCATGTCATTAAGGAATTGAATGCTTTACAAAGATAACAATTGAGGTTGGAGGACATAATGAAAACGAAGCAATTCAATTCCGTTCCGTAGCTCGTAGGTTTTCTGTGTAAAATGCAGTTTTTTAAAAACTTCGGAGGAGGCAACATTTGTAGGTTTTACGAGGCCTACCACCACGCAATCAGAATTTACATCTTTTAGCAATCGTTTCATTCCTTTACGAATAAGTATTTCGCCAATCCCTTTGTTTCGCCAATCGGGGTCGACTGAATAATCGATTTCCCAAAAACCATCATGCAAATCGAACCGAAGCTGAGCCACCGGTATGTTATGGATCATGCCAACATACAATTTTGTGCTTTGGCTGGTTAAACGAGATGCAAACCATTTGCGGTGGTTTTCGGGGAGAATTTGCTCGCTGTTTAGTGCATTTTTACGCACATCGGGTTGATTGGCCCAATGAAGATAAAGTTCAACATCTTCTGATGAAGCAGCTCGAATTACAAATTGTATTTCGGTAAACCACGAATGGATGAGGCGCTGGTAATTATGCTGTGTGATGTGGTAGCTTAACTTGCCATTCGAATATGCCTGTAAATTATCCCATAAATCTGCCATTGTCGCCGCCATGACATCAGATTCAACTTCATTCAAATCACCCAAAACGGGAATTTCGTTGGTATTCAATAAACTTTGGTAGATTCCTTTTTGATTTTCGACGAAATATCCTGCAACAATCGGTAATCCGGCGGCTCTTGCTTCAAGTGCAACAGTTGATGAGGAGCAAATTCCCATTTTTGAATGCATCATGAGTTCGACCATTTCCTCCGCTGACAGATTATATCTCAGTTGTATAATTAAGTTTTGGAAGGATGCATTAACCTGATTTTCAATTTCGGTGCGTAGTGTTTCGTTGAGTACGATGGTGATTTTGGCCTTCAAGAGATTGGCTCTGCTTAAAGCCTGCAAGGTCTTTTGAATTAACGGAACCGTCTCTGCTCCTCCACCAAAGCAAACGAAAACTTCATTCCGGCGCTCTATAGATTTTTGTTCAATAGAAAACTCTGGGCGAATAAGCGCATACTTTAATCCATAAACCAGGCGTGAGTCAACACTTCTGAGTACTTTACTTGAATCGGAAATCTCAGAAACATTCAACACGCAATCGGCATAGAAAAAGCGCTCGTGATGATCGTCCATACACACCAAAAAGCAGCCCTTCGCTTTAATGCATCGCTGATAAGGCTCTGTAAAGTTATATCCGTCGAGGAAAACAATACTGTCTTTTCCGGCATACTTGCCCACATAATCGGCCTCTTCTTCAATCGGTACCGAGGAAATATCCTGCATCAGAACCCTATATTTTTCGCAGGCTTTTTGGGCCAGCTCATCCGGATTGCGAATCAACAACATCACCTTTGTTAGGCTTGATGCATGAACGGCAAAAGCGAGTGCCCGCATCAAGTGTCCGAACCCTATAGCCGCATTTCCATCGGCTCGAATCAGTATTTTCGGATTGGTGGTGGAGCTCAACGGCGTCAGGATAAAAATTCAATCACCGACCGAATCACAAAATCCTGTTGTTCATTCGTCAAAGTGGGATACATGGGTAAACTCAGGCATTGGCTGTAGTACTTTTCTGCCAATGGGAAACCGCCGTTTTTCCAGCCAAATTGTTTATAGTAGGGCATGGTGTGCACAGGAATGTAATGCACCTGACAGAAAATATTTTTCGTACGCAAATAATCGTAAAGTTCTTTCCGTTTTGGGGTTCTGATAACATATAAATGCCAGGCATGTTGCGCGCCATGGTGCACAAATGGTATTTCGATGCCAAATTGAGAAAATGCCTTGGTGTAACGATCGGCTATTTCCTGACGACGCAGGAGACCCGCATCGGCGCGTTTGAGTTGACTCAGTGCCAGTGCAGCCTGAAAGTCGGTGAGACGGTAATTATAGCCCAGCTCCTGCATTTCGTAATACCAACCGCCATGGTTTTCGACCAGCAAATCGGCTTCACGGGTAATGCCGTGAGTACGCAAACGCAGTAAATGTTTATAAAGATTTTCATTGTTGGTGGTAATCATGCCGCCTTCGCCCGCCGCGATATGTTTTACCGGGTGAAATGAAAAAATCGCCAGATCGGCATAACGGCCGCTTCCGCAGGTAACGGTTTCGCCTGCAGTATTGGTAAAACTTCCACCCGGAGCATGGCAGGCATCTTCGATTATCCAGCAACCGTATTCGTCGGCTAGCTTACGGAATGCTTCTAAGTCGACAGGTAAACCTGCAAAATCGACCGGAATTAATCCTTGAAAAAATCCTTTAGGTTTAGACTCAAGCAGTGCGCGCGTTTTTTCCAGACTTAGCGTAAAAGTCTCCGAATCAATATCGGCAAACCAAACCTCACCACCGCAATACCGAACGCAATTTGCCGATGCAGCAAAGGTTATAGGCGTAGTGATAACCCGTGTTACTTCGTTTACACCCAAGGCCATTGCGCACAAATGCAAAGCAGCAGTTCCATTCGAAATGGCAACCGCGTATTTCGCTCCTGTGTACGCTGCAAATGTGGCTTCGAGTTCGGCTATTTTGGGGCCTTGTGTTAAATATTCTCCGCGCAGCACTTCATTAACAGCTTGGATATCTTCGTCGGTAATTGTTTGACGACCATAAGGAATAGGGGAGGGAGTATGTGTAGAGTGCATGATCCTTATTTTTTTGTTTGTTGCATGTGCCAAATCGCTTCAGCCATTTCTAAATCTTCTAAATCGTCAATGTCAATAGCACTTTGCCAGCTAATGGGAAAAAACCGGTAACGTGGTGTGTAAAAGCTAATGTATTTGCGAAGCTGTTTTGTGTCGCTAATCCAAGTGGCACCAGTTGGACAAAAAAGCGTTTCTAAATCTTGTGATCGTTTAAATCGAATACGTTTAGGGAAAACAGCTTTGGCAATGCCTTCTTCGTTTGTTTTATGCCCCCACCAAGGATTCATCCAGCCATATTTAAACGAACTAATGCTTGAAAGGCTTGGCTTTTTTAGGAAATCTAAATACTGATCCTTGATGTCTTGGCTGGTCCGTAATGGACAATTTGCCATTAGTTGAATAACCGTCTTGAATTTCTTTCCTGTTAATTGTTCGTATTCGTTTAAGGCGCTTAAGGTTGCCTCGCTTACAGGAGCAAAATCATCTTTCGCACTTGTTCTTAAGAAAGGAACTTCCGCTCCTGCTTTTCTGCTGATTTCGGCTATTTCTTCATCGTCGGTACTCACAAGCACCGTATCTATAATTCCACTTTCGAGCGCTGCTTGAATCGTTCGGCAAATCATGGGCGTGCCGTCAGCAAATGGAATTATGTTCTTTTTATGAATGCGCTTTGAACCTCCTCGAGCGGGAATAATTCCGATTACAGCACCTTTCTTCTTTACCATATCGACCATCCTCCATCAACAATTAGATTGTGTCCTGTCATCTTTATTTCCGGATGTTGAACCATGAATTCAATAGGAGCAATGAAATCTGATTCGGTAAGCATTTCCTTTAAAGGATTCAATTGTGCATAGCGTTTCTTGAATTCATCGTTTGTGCGCCCTTCAATTCCACCTAGCGAAATACAATTCACATGGATGTTTTTCTCTGCTAAACGAACCGCTAACTCCTTTGTTAAATGGATTTGCGCCGCTTTCGTAACGCCATAGTGTACCACAGAACTGCTTTCGAAATGGTCATATAAGCGCGGCGAAGGAGCAACTACGCCGTACATAGACGAAATGAAAATAACCTGTTTTAGTGGATGATTGTTTAAAACAAGCTCCATTGTTAAACGATAGGGAACAACAACATTCACCCGAAATTCATTCATGAAATTTTCCTCAGAAACGATAAAGTGTTCTTCCGTTTTGAGGTAATGAAGACTACGTGCATTTTGAATGATTTGGCTGATCAAAATGGACTTATCTGTTAATGCCTTAACAAGTTCCTCCGCTGCATTTTCTTTAGAGAAATCGGAAATGACAAATACGGGTTTAGCTGCACCTGTATGCACTACTTCTTCCTGCAATGCAATTGCCTTTTCCTGATTTGTTGATGTAAAGCAAACCGAATATCCGAGGGTGCAAAAATGCTTAACAAGGGCGTTCCCAATTTTGCCTGTACCACCTGTTATGAGCAGATAATCTGTGTTCATCCTTTTAAGCCTTTTTCCAAAATAGTAATTATCTCTAAAGTCTCTGTTCTAGTTATAGGAAGCGATTTGCTAATCACTACTTTATCAACAAAACACTGGAGTGAAGCTTTAAAACAATTGTAGGTATCGCTGAACGACAATTTGCCGCTATGCTTGCTGCCTTCATAGTTGATTTCTAAAGGAGAAGGTTGATCTCCAGTACATCTAAAACGGGCACTCGCATTTTCCCATATTACGCTCACATCATCCGAAAATTCATCTCCAGTATTACTTACACTTAAGAGTTTTCCTCTGTGAGGTAACAATTGAACCGAAGGCTCTAGAATATGAATGCCGTATTTGTTCCAGCGCTTTCCAATGCCTGCTTCAATGTGTTGGATTTGAATCTTTAGCTCCTCTGCTAATTGAAATTCCTTTGCAAAACGAAGTGCTGAACAAGTAAATAGCTGCCATTCATATTGACAATTATCCAGCATTAATTGCGCTTCTTGGGTGGAGTAAGCAAAAGGCTTATCTATAAAAATGGGAATACCTGATTTTAAAAACGGGATTGCATATTCGAAATGTGTTTCCGCATCATCTCTGGCAAGCAGCATGGCATCCACTAGCTCTGCCATCTCTTCCAACGATTCACATACATGGTCAATGTTGGAGAACTGAGCAATAGCTCTGCTTTGCTCGATGTCTTGCGTCCAAACACAGGTTACGCGAGCAGACTGAATTTGATCGGCTGGAAACTGCTGTTTGGATAAATAATCGGGGATAACTGGAAACGGACAATCGTTCGCATATTCCTTATTGTACCCGTTAAATATGGCTGACCAACTATAGGGATGACCGTTGCCTTCGCTTATTCCAATTATTCCAAGTCGCAGCATTTTCAATTGAATTTAGGCCACATTGAAGGGAGGATAACTTCTAATGGCAAATCAGAAGGAATGGGAGGAAAAGAAGATTCTTGCTGCTTTAATGAAGTCACGTTCATTTCCAGATGTTCGCTTGTATTTATGCCAATAACTGTTTTATCAATAGCAGGATGGTTTAAGCAAAATTTCAGTGCTGAATTTATCTTTAATTCAATCGAGGGAAATGCTTCATTGAATTCAAATAACCATGCTTTCAAAGGTTGAAAGAAAGGAGGAAGCTCGTTGGGCGCCATCAATAATAAACCTTGCAAAAAGGCCGAACGAACATGGATTTCTGTCCCTGCCGATTTCAATTCGAGAAGAAGAGATTCAAATCTGCGGTCGAGAATATTGAATGGAACTTGAACGATATCTGGAATTCCAATCAATGAAATGATTTTAGAAAGCTGTTCTGGCGTATAAACCGAAACCCCAATATTAGTAACCAATCCTTTTTCCTTAGCGTGTTGTGCCTCGGAATACATGGATGGATGAGCTAATAGTTGATCTGGTTCATGGCATAACCAACCATAAATGGAGCTTACATTTAGTCTATTCAGGCTCTCTGTTAAGATGTCTTGGAGATGTCTGCCATCTTTTGGGAAAGGGAACTTGCTTACAATTTTAAAAGATGAAAGTGAGTTTGTACCAAGAACACTTTCGCTATCACCATAATTATAGGAAGTGTCTATAGTATTTAAGCCATAAGTTTTGGCAGATTCGAGTATTTTAGAAACTTCAGTGGAAGTTGTTTTACCATAGCTATTACTAATACCATAATTAACTCCAAACTGCACAGAACCTAATGCGATTTTTGATAAGTAAGGTGCGTTCATTTGAATTCCAATTAAACAAAAAACTTTGGAGTATTATATGACACATTCATTAAACATTTATATGCGATGAAATTAGTGATTTAAGCTCATCCACTCCAAGCCATTCTTCATTCGTTCCCGAGTTATAACAGAAACCGGGCGCTACCATTTTTCCGCCTTTGCCTTCATAATATGTTTGGACTCTTGCATTGCCCTGAGGCAATATAGCATAATACTTATCCAAATCAATGGTGTTAAATGAATCCGAACTCGTAATCATCTCCTCATGGAGTTTTTCTCCTGGACGAATACCAACGATTTCGTGACGGGCATCGGGAGCTACGGCTTTTGCAACATCTAAAATTCTGTAGGATGGTATTTTAGGAACGAAAATTTCTCCTCCAATTGCATGCTCAACAGCATATAAAACCATTTCAACTCCTTCTTCAAGCGAAATATTAAAACGCGTCATTCCGGGATCTGTAATGGGTAAGACGCCATCGGATTTCTTTTTCATGAAAAATGGAATCACAGATCCACGCGACCCCATAACATTTCCATAACGAACAACCGAAAACTTCACGTTATGCGAACCCTTGATGTTATTTGCTGCAACAAAGAGTTTATCAGAGCATAGCTTAGTTGCACCATATAAATTAATTGGCGCGGCGGCTTTGTCGGTCGATAAGGCTACAACAGAACTAACACCGCAATCGATGCAAGCATCAATGATATTCTGAGCTCCCAGCACATTGGTTTTAATAAATTCGAACGGATTGTATTCTGCGGCAGGAACTTGCTTTAAGGCGGCTGCATGGATAACAACATCGATTCCTTCGAATGCTCTGCGCAAACGATCCGCATCGCGAATATCACCCAGAAAATACCGAATAGCAGGATACTTGCTTTCCGGAAAATCTTGACTCATTTCGAACTGCTTCAGCTCATCGCGCGAAAAAACCACAAGCCTCTTTACATCTGGATACTTAGTTAAAATGGTTTTAACAAGCATCTTACCCAAAGACCCTGTTCCACCGGTAATTAAAATTCTTTTTTCGTTTAATGCCATTTTACGCGCAGTAATTAAGTTGAAATCTCCACTTGAAACGGAATGCTAAAATAACCATTCTGATATATCGTGCTATCATCTGGAGGAATTTGAATAACCAGCGGCGCGATTAGGTTGTCTACTACATCAATCGCTACATCAGCGCGATGGTCACCAAGCCAGAAATAAGTTTCATATACACCCGGCCTGAAAAGTACTTTGGGCAAATTATACTTAATTGTAATTTCTTCACCTGCTTTGAAGTGACCATCCTTCACTAGATTTCTTCCAGTAGTTGTTATGATGTCGCGAGTCCTTCCCGACCTAAATCCGATGCTGCATTGCAGGTTCGAAATATCCTTACGTATCGTTGCCCGCATATTGATTTGAATGTCATCACCTGGAAAAAATTCATTGCTAACTTCACCGCGGGAATTCAACATGCGAATATCTTCAAATCGAGCTTCTCCTGTTCCTCTTCTATTTTCGACATTACTTAGGGCCTCTTCATCCTTTAAGGATATCTTCATGTTTTGCTGAACATAAGCACGAATTACAGCTTCTGTTTGCCCATCTAAAACCAATTGCCCATTTTTCAATAAAATAGCACGTGTGCACAAATCAGCGACAGCTCCCATGTTATGGCTTACAAACAACACCGTGCGTCCTTTGTCGGCCACATCTTTCATTTTGCCCAAGCACTTGGCCTGAAACTCGGCATCGCCCACGGCCAGTACTTCGTCTATAATTAAAATTTCGGGATCGAGGTGCGCCGCCACGGCAAAGGCAAGCCGCACATACATTCCCGATGAATATCTTTTTACCGGAGTGTCGATATAGCGTTGTACGCCGGCAAACTCCACAATCTCGTCGAATTTAGATTTTATCTCTGCGCGACGCATACCCAAGATGGCTCCGTTGAGGTAAATGTTATCACGACCGGTTAAATCTGGATGAAATCCGGTGCCCACTTCTAGCAAACTCGCCACTTTGCCTTTCATGCGGATTTCGCCGGTAGTAGGAGCCGTGGTGCGCGATAGAATTTTTAAAAGTGTCGATTTTCCGGCACCGTTTCTTCCGACCAAGCCTACAATTTCGCCACGGTTTACTTCAAAGCCGATGTTTTGAAGCGCCCAAACGCTGCCCGAAGAACTGCCGCTTGTTCGATCGTTCTCTCCAATCTCAGCAGCCGATCTTCCGCTCAGTTTGCGAACCGCTGCACGCAAATCTTCGGTTAAGGTTGATGCACCCACTTCGCCCAAGCGAAACATCTTCGAAACATTATCTACCTGAATTACCGTCTCCATGCTACACCGTGTCCATAAAATTACGTTCCGTACGCGAGAAAAGTATCATTCCCACAAAAAAGCAGAGTACGCTAAAAGCAAGGCTGTACCCCAAGTGCATGAGGTTAAACCGATCGGTTCCCAAGAGCACATGCCTAAACATTTCGATCAACGGACTCATGGGATTCCAGTCGAAAATCCACCGGTATTTTTCGGGAAAGAAGCTCGCCGGATAAATCACCGGAGTGGCGTACATCAAAAACTGAACGGCAAAGGGAACGATGTTGCTCAAATCGCGATACTTGGTGGTAAGCGACGAAATGATGAGCCCAAACGACATGCCGGTAAACATCATGATGAGCAATAAAATTGGCAGTACGGCTGCTAAATGCCATTGAATGTTAGGGGCGCTGCCGGTTGCGGCAAACCAAGCCATTACACAGAGCAAAAAAGCCAGCTGCACCAGGAATTTAATGAGTGCCGAAATTACCGATGAAAGGGGTACGATTAAACGAGGGAAATACACTTTGCCAAAAACTGAGGCATTTGCCCTGAACGTGGTGGCCGTTCGGTTGATGCAATCTGAAAAATAGCTCCAGGCAATGACGCCGATGAGATAGAATAAAATAATATTGTCGGCACCGGTTTCGACTTTGGCAAACAATCCAAAAATTACCAAGTACGTTAGTGCATTGAGTACCGGCGGAATAATGAACCAGAAAAATCCGAGTAGCGTTTGCTTGTAAACGGTTACGATGTCCCTGCGAACCAGCAGAAAAAGCAAATCGCGGTAGGCCCAAAGCTCTTTCAGATTTAAGTCGATAAGCCCGCCTTTGGGTTTTATGATTAAGTTCCAGCTTGTTTTTTCCTCCAAACGAACCATGCGATTGCTGCAAATCTACGTATTAATTTAAGGCCTAGGCGTTTTGTTTGGTTTCATGCTCAAACCGTTCCCGAACAAGTGCATACGTAGCCTTTATCCCCTCATCTAATCCAATCTTAGGCTTCCACCCCATGCTTAATATTCGCCCCGAATCCATCAATTTCTTAGGGGTTCCATCGGGTTTTTCGGTATTAAAAACCAGCGCGCCAGCAAAGCCAACTGCTGCTTTTACCTTTTCGGCCAATTCGCGGATGGATAAATCGCTTCCAAAACCCACGTTCACAAAAAGTTCATCGTTATAGTGTTGCATCAAAAACAGGCAGGCCGAGGCCAAATCGTCTACATGCAAAAACTCCCGCAAGGGTGTTCCGCTTCCCCAAATTTCAACTTTTGCTGAACCGCTCACTTTAGCTTCGTGCATCTTGCGTATCAAGGCGGGCAGCACATGCGAATTGTTGAGGTCGTAATTGTCGTTGGGCCCGTATAAATTCGTAGGCATAGCCGCTATAAAGTTGCAGCCGTATTGTCTGCGGTACGATTCGCACATTTTGATTCCGGCAATCTTGGCAATTGCATAGGGCTCGTTGGTTGGCTCGAGCGCCCCGCTGAGTAAGTATTCCTCTTTCAAGGGCTGCGGTGCCATTTTCGGATAAATGCACGATGAACCCAAAAACAAAAGCTTGGTAACGCCGTATTTCCAGGCGCTGTGAATGATGTTGTTCTGGATTTGCAGGTTGTCGTATAAAAATTCGGCCCGATACACATTGTTTGCCTGAATGCCTCCCACTTTAGCGGCGGCCAGAAAAACATATTCGGGCTTTTCGGCGGCGAAAAAATCCTCCACTTCCTGCTGATTGCGTAAATCGAGTTCTCGGGAACTTTTTCCAATCAAATTGCTGTATCCCTCGGCTTCTAACGCTCGCCAAATGGCCGAACCTACCATGCCACGGTGTCCGGCAATGTATATTTTCGCGTCGCGGTTCATGCCTAAACGGTTTTTTGCGAAAGTTTCATCTCTTGTATCGTGCGCTCGCGGCGGAACAATTCCAAATCGGAATGCACCATGTCTTTTACCAAGGCATCGAAGCTGTAGCGGGGTTTCCAGCCCAATTTGTTTTGCGCTTTGGTAGGATCGCCGATGAGTAATTCGACCTCGGTAGGACGGAAATAGGCCGGATCAATACTCAGCACTTCCTGACCAATTTTTACACGATAGTCGTCATGCGCACATCCGGTAACGTAGGCCTTCTCATCCACACCGTTTCCTTTGAATTCGATGCTTATGCCCGCTTCTGAAAATGCCGCCAAAATAAACTCACGAACAGTGCGTGTTTCGCCGGTGGCAATTACAAAATCTTCGGGTTCATTTACCTGCAGCATCAGCCACATGGCTTCGATGTAATCTTTGGCATGGCCCCAGTCGCGCTTGGCGTCGATGTTGCCCATGTATAGTTTATCGGTTAATCCCATCGCAATTTGCGCAACACCACGTGTAATTTTGCGGGTTACAAAGGTTTCGCCACGGTTCGGACTTTCGTGGTTAAACAAAATGCCATTTACGGCAAACATGTTATAGGCTTCGCGGTAATTAACGGTAATCCAATACCCGTAAAGCTTTGCGGCAGCATATGGGCTTCGCGGATAAAACGGAGTGGTTTCTTTTTGCGGCACTTCCTGCACCAAACCATATAACTCTGAGGTTGATGCCTGATAGATTCTGGTTTTTTGCGTTAGATTGAGTAAACGCACGGCCTCCAGAATGCGCAACGTTCCAAGTCCGTCTACATTGGCAGTGTATTCAGGTTCATCGAAACTCACTTTCACGTGGCTCATCGCACCGAGGTTGTAAATTTCGTCGGGCTGCACTTCCTGAATGATGCGTGTTAGGTTCGACGAATCGGTAAGATCGCCATAATGCAAACGAAAATGCGCATTGTCGATATGCGGATCTTCGTAAATATGATCGATGCGGCCGGTATTAAACAGCGAACTGCGCCGTTTGATGCCGTGCACTTTATAGCCTTTGTTAAGCAGGAATTCGGCGAGGTACGCCCCATCTTGACCGGTAATTCCTGTAATTAATGCCGTTTTCAACAATCTTCAATTTGAGGGCCGAAATTACTAATTTTCTTTATGCGGTATGTAATTCCTTTTGATATGCAATCATAGATGATTATGTAAAAGGAGCGAAGTCTTTTGTGCCTAATTTTGAAGATATGGTTTACAAGCTGCTGTCTGAAATGCCCAGAGCTTCTAAGTGAACAATTTTAGCTGCTTGTATATCGTTTGTTTTGGGTGATATAATTGAAATTTATATGTCGATAAATGAAATTTTATTCGAGAAAATCAAAACCGTAAACGACTTTCTCGATGCGGAAAAAAGTGGTTTTACCTTGAAATTTAAAACAACGCGCCCCGAAATGCCCGGAGCAACAATTTTACATGAAGCCTGCCGTTGCTGCTATATCGAATTAATTAAATTCTTGGTCGAAGAAAGGGGAGGGGATTTAAGCTTACGTGATGAGGATGAATGTACTCCGTTGGGCTACATTGTAAACGATGATGTAATGGCCGACTTTTTAAGCAGTGGCGAGTTTGTAACGGTTAATATGGGATGCGATGATAGCCGGCAGATTTTTTCAGCTATAGAATACCTCATCGAAAAAAATGCGCCTTGTGTGTATTGCGAAAGGGATTATTCCTTGCAGTATGTTAAAAATTGCTTGGCAAAACTAAAAAGCTCCATGCGATAAGTCTATCATAAGATGGAAGGTTTAGACCACCAAGGACAATTCGAAAAGGCTCTTAAATGGTATCGAAGCTATAACCATACACCGCAGGGTTTTTCCCTCCCATTGGTCTGATGTAGGTGCTTAGCTGCCCTCGGTGATGAATGATGTCGAACAAGAAAAACCACAGCATATTGCTCCTTGGTATGGTGAGCAGCGGTTTGCCCGAAACCAACAATTCCACGGGCACGGTATTGAAACTTCCCTCGTCCATGGCATCAACGGTTTTAATTGCTGCCTCCCAATAACCTATAAGCAGCTGCGCTCCCTCCTTGCTATCCTTGAACGGCATTATCAGGCATTCATCGCAAACCGAGTTTTTCAAAATTACTTCAAAGTCAAAAGCATGAGCTATGATATGTTCTGCAATTTCGTAGGCGCTGCGGCTGTTTGGATGCGGCCTGTAATCCATTTTTTCGTTGGGTAGCGCTTCAATAATGCTCACCGTAGCCGCTAATTCGTTTGTGAGACAGCCTTTAAAAAAGTCTTTGTTGGTCATAAGTATCTGCGATTTAAGGCAAAACTGGAATTCGATAAAAGTGCAAATAAAAACTCTTGTTG
>Ga0169931_10008031_pt1 | contig 15505 bp, 10 predicted proteins | sample Kivu_15m_20L_FD_129675 | JGI IMG/M metagenome (GOLD analysis project Ga0169931, IMG submission 129675) | Freshwater microbial communities from Lake Kivu, Western Province, Rwanda to study Microbial Dark Matter (Phase II) - Kivu_15m_20L... | ecosystem: Environmental > Aquatic > Freshwater > Lake... | reverse complement strand
TTTTTTATTTCTTTTCTTAATTTTTTTTCTTTTTTTTAGTTTGATAGGTGATTCCGCTTAGACTGAATCTATGTTTAAAACTGTTTTCCAGTTTTATCGAAATTTTGCTAAAAGAACCTCAGTAGACCCTTTCAACTCTATATAGTTAGGCCTTTGCTACAAAAGATGAAGAAATTCTTTTTAGCAATGATCGAAATCTAGCAATCTTTGGGTATAGTATTAATGATAAAACTACTTTAGTTTAACAATTGGTTCAGCGTCTAATGTCTTTTGATTGTGTCCCTTGCATTCTTTTCTATTTTTAGTTAAGATGAACATCTCCATTTCTTTAAAGATTTATCTTTTCTTATCGTGCTGTTGAAAAACATCAAGTCTGAGTGCAACGAAAAAAAAGTAATGAAGATTCTCAAGCGAGGTCCATCTTTTCATTTAACGTTAGTTTTATTTATTTTTCTTTGGGATTACTTAAGCAATCATTCAGAACAGTTCTTAGTCAATAAGTATAATTAACTGTATTATTTAGAACAAGATTTTTAAATAAGTATAATACATCAGCATATATATTAATTGTTGCAAGTAGAAAATATGGTTTAAAATTTAAATTAAAGCCGTTGTCAATATTTTAGGCTCTTTAATATTTATTTTAATAAACTATCAAAGGCGTTATAATATTTTGATACAGGAAACTAACTCTATGATTTTTGCCTTGACTCCTCAACCTCAAATCGGTTCACCTTTCAAATCAGAGCCTTAGACAGAGTCCGAAGAAGAAACTTTGGTACAACAGCCCTCTAAACACTTCTCTTTTGAATTCTAGCACAGATGGTCGATATGTAAAAAAATAAAAAGTTCACTTTGCAAAAATTTCATGAACAAAGGCTACTGTTCTTATGGATCTAGGTGCCAGTTCGCTCATGGTCCTGAGGAATTACTTTGTAATTAAGTTGCCAACACTTCCTACAAAACTAAAAAATGTTTTCATTTTGAAGAAAAAGGGTTTTGCCAGTACGGCCATCGCTGCAACTATATACATGATAATCAAAAAACATTGAAGCTGTCAAAACATAAAATGCTTACCGATTTTCCATAATTTTTTATGATAAAAGGACAAAAAAGCCGTTTGCAGCTAATAATGAATCGTTCTTCTTTAGATCGTTCAGAGATCTGATTTATTGATTTATTAAGGCTTTTAGTTTAGCAATTATCAAAATAATTTTATAAAATTTTATTTAAATTTAAACAAAGATGTAAGCGAAGCAAAAATATTATGAATCTAACTAAAAGAAATAGATAAGATACTATAAAAATATATAATATAAACTTTTTTATTATTAATTTCTGCGAAATGTCTCTAAAGAAAAAACAATAAAAATCAATTAATCATAAAACTTTCTTCATTAATCTAAGAGGAAGAGATGGTTTCATAAAAGGAACAAATGGTTCAGAATTAGTAAAAGAATTTTAATATTTTAGTCTATCTAAATCTAATTATCTTTTTAAACGCTGTTAAATTTTTAATTGAGACTATAAATTCTCAACAAATTTTTAACCAAAAATTGATTGACGCTTAGAAACTTTATTTTTTGTGAGATGGATAGCTAATCCTTACATTTTTTACTAAATATTATCAACGATATTGGCTCGACTGAAAGTAACTTTTTTAATGTCTTTTTGATACTCTTCATGTGCATGTTTTAATTAATAGCTGATTTTTTATTGAAATTTTCCCCAAATCTAGCGTCTTGTTTTTTCTGCCTGCTGTCTTTTTATGTTGATGAGTTTATTTCTGGCTAGCTGTTTGATTTCACTTTCGACTTCACTATAACTCTGCATATCTTCTATAAGTTTTATTTATTTATCAGCTAATTCTTCAAATCTTAGCTGTTTGTTATTTAGCTCTTATATTGTAGAACCAACTGTCTTGGCTAAGCTAATCTAGTTTCGCTCTTACCACTCTTTTTCGCATTCTTTTTCAGCAATCATCAATTTTTATTTTTTCATTTCAGCAAGACTGGAATCATGTTACTTTAACCGTTGCTGATATCTTTGATTTTTCATTTCTTTGTAATTGTTGAGTTCCTGACGATAGTGACCCTATAGATTTCTTTTGATCCTAGCCATTTGAAACTATATTTCTTCTTAAATATAATTTTCTGCTTACAAGGCCTATTATTAGTGCACTTGACTTATTTGCGTTTACCTTCTAACTGAATCTTCTTAGCTCTCTTCATAAACGATATTCAATCCTTTTCCTCTTTCATAAAGATCGATTTCAGCTTGAATAAGGACCATACTTCTTGCAATATCTCTTATTGCATATTATCTGAATACAGGCATTGTCTTTTTCGTGGCAAGAGCATATGAAATTTTGGCCTACATATCTATAGGATGATCTATGTATGCTTTTCGTTATTAAAGATTAATGTAGTAGACTTGACCCTTTCGATTTATGTAAGGTCGCCATTGTGAATCAAGTTCTTTTGTAAGAGTTTATCTGGCTAAGTTGAGATCGTCGATTTAAAGCTACTAAGCCCTTTCGAGGATTTACTACTCAGTGGGCTGTTAATCTAGGTTGAGATGTTCTGATAAAAATTTTGATTAGTTGAGGTCTTAACTGTCAGCCAGCATGATTAATATAATCCAAACTGAAGAATCAAAATGATTATCACAATCGACTAATATCTCAATAATATTTGTATTCGTTAAACTGAAAATGACTTTTTGACTTTAGAAAATAGGTGATTTTTGACTCAATATTTAGTCCTTTTAATAAGCTTTATTAGTAATAATTATTGATGGAAAAACTTACTCATATTTTCGATGTGGCATGGCGAGCAGTCATATAACCGCACCAGTTCGCTTACAACATCAATACAACACTTCCGATATAAACTACCTTAAATGGGGTTAAGCTTCAACGTATAGATATGGAGATTTTCAACGACTAGGGCAAAAAGATAAGTGCCATGATAGTTAAGAAAAAAAATGGAAAAATTAAGCAAAGTGTACTGTATCTGCATGGAAACGGAGGCAGTAAGATTGAAGCTAAAAATTTGTTATGTTTGGTCGCTGAAAAAGATATGGCATTGATAGCTTTCGACTATATAGGATGTGGCAATAGTGATAAAGGTTACTTGACTTACGGCCAAAAAGAGGTCGGAGACGCTTAATTGGTATTAAGACAGGCATATCGACACATAGATGTGAGTAGTAAAAAGATAATTATATGGGGTCGGAGCATGGGAGCCGTAATTGCTCTAATGTTTTCTGCTAAAAACCATGAGATAGTTGAAAAAATAGTATTAGACAGTCCTTTTAGATGTTTAGAAGGAGTCATTAAAAGAGGCATTTACGAGTAAACTGGGATGCCTGGACTGCTCGTCAACGCAACTTTTTACTTTCTTAAAAAATAAATCGAATAAAAACTCAATTATGCTTTGTTTAGTTAAGACTACTTGAGTTATCTCAGTAAACTTCCCAAAAATATTGCAGTATTGTTCATTTGCAGCCGTAATGACAAAATAGTTCCTAAAAAGGAGGTTTAAGAACTTTACAAAAGTTACGAAGGTTGTCGATAGATTTTGGATATAAATGAGAGTCATTAGTAGGACCGAGGATAAGAAGTAATTGCTTAAGTTATGAGTTGGCTTTGCAAATAAAAAATAACAAAAAATCAAAAGTTAAAGTTAACTAGATCTTTAGGAGAGATTGAGCAAGTTCCGTCATTTTGCTGATCATAATCATGTCGTTTTCGAATAAAGATTTTACTTTTAGAAAATTCTTATTTTTATTGTATCTGCAATCAGAATTCAATAGTATAGTTGTTTTTAAATAGTCAGAAAGAGATATATCTTTTATAATTTTAATGAATCCTAATCAAAACAACATTGCTCCTCCAAACAAAAGCTTAGGTCAAAGTGTAACCTCGTTTTTCAAGAACATTTTTTCCTCGAATAGCAACAATGCCAGCGAGGCTCCTCAACCAGCTAACTAGGCCCCTGTTCAACAAAACATGCAATACCCTGTTCAACAGGCTATGCAATATCCCGTTCAGCAGACACAAGGTATGATGCAACAAAATGTTCAACAGGCTAATATCTTCATGAATTCTTATCAGAACAATCGAAATCAGATGTATCAAGAGTAGCCTAATCAGACCTTCAATGACGATTAACCGTTTGTAGAAAGTGTCAAGGGCACCAACAAATAAGGAAAAATCGATGTTTTACTCAGAGCTCAGCGCTCACAAGTTAAGCTGGGAGAACAAACTGTGATGCCTGCTATGTGTTCACTACTGGCTAGTGGGGGAACCAGAACAAGTGTGGATCTAATTTGCGTCATCGATGTCAGCGGATCGATGTAAGGTCAGAAAATAGAGCTTGTTAAGGAAACTATGAAGTTCTTAATTGAGACCCTGACACCTAATGACAGACTTTCTATCATAACTTTCAATAGTAGTGGTCGCAGAATATGCCCTCTGAGAACTGTTTCTCAAGAAAATATGGTTGCCTTTTCTCACGAAATAGGAAATCTTAGAGCCTCAGGAGGAACTAATATTTTAAGTGGCATGAACTTGGCCTTCCAGACAATCAGAGATCGTAGAATCCCTAACACAGTCACATCTGTGTTTCTTCTTTCAGATGGCCAGGATAAAGGAGCAGACGCAAAAATTAATCATGCCCTTAGCGTAAAAGCTAATCAAGAACTTGGAGCTTTCAGTATTCACAGTTTTGGTTTCGGAACTGACCATGATGAAGACCTCATGACTAATATAGCGAACACCAAGGACGGAGCCTTCTACTTTATCAAGGAGTTGAACACTCTAGACGAAGCTTTCTGTAACGCCTTGGGAGGAATAATTTCTCTGGTAGCTACATAGGTCAATCTGGTAGTCAGACTTATCGCTAAAGATCTTCTTTAAGGAACAAGAATCAGTAAAGTTTTCGGAGACAAATGGCAGAAAGTCAATGAGGGAGAGTACAAGATTAAGCTGACTCAACTCATGTCTGAAGTTTCAAAAGATTTTGTTTTTGAGCTTACTTTCCCAGCTATTGAAGCCGAAGTTGGTGACATTGGCAGAGAACATATTATAATGGAGGCAGTCATGTAGGCTAAAGGAGTTCAGGGTGAATCAATCGTAGGAAACTGCGGACTTTCAGTTGCTCTGATTAACAAAAATGAAGAAATAGCTGAGATCAACTAAAACATCGATGTGATTGAAAACTACTTGAGGGTCAAGGCTAGTTAGGTCATCGAAGAAAACATGAAAAGAGCTGAGGCAAACCAGTTTTAAGAAGCTCAAAAAGGAATAGATGTTATGATAAATCATATTCAAAACGAAAAGAGAGCTAGAAAAGAAAAAATGGAGCCACTCTTGAATGACTTGAACCTTATTAAACAGAAATGTCAACCTCAAGTGTACGAGTATGAAGGAAGAAAACACATGAAAAATGCTTATGAAGCCCAAAGTCGTCAAATGAACTTCCAATATTCCAACAAAATGCAGACTCAAATGGTCTAAAAACGAATAGCCTCAAAAAAATGATTGCATTACTCCATCCATCTTACGAATAAAATTTATTTCTATTATTAATTAAAATAAGGTTATGATTTTCATATATTTGGTCTAATTTTAGTTTATCTTTATAATAAAAAGAATGTAAAAGTCGCCATAAAAACTAATGACAGTGCGTTTTGAGGTATTGCCTTTGCGTCAGTGGGCTAAGTTAGTAGTACAACGCAGCTTCACAATAAAAAGTCTTAAGTCTCTATTATCAGATAAGCTAAATTGTGACTTTAAACACTTTCCTATAAAATCCTTTGCAATTTTATCGCTAAATGGCAAGATGGTCAAAAAACAAATTTCGTACTAAAAAGCTTTAGGATAGATATAATAATTTAAAAAATAACAGGATGAGTATCGCATTTTGATCGAGCTTGAGTACTGGGGAGGGTGAAACATTTATATTTGCATGATGTTTTATAGTATCAATAAGGTTCAATAAGATTCTCTATAAAATCCAAAAAAGAGAAGAAAAATCTATTTTAATATTAAGTTTGTCAAATGTTCTAAATCATCATTTAATCATTTAGTCGATCATTTCACTATACAGTTTTCCTTTGTTTTCAAGCTACATCTGAGTAATAATGTTAATCTCTTTGTATTTTTTAAGTAATTTAAGAGTTTTTTGTTTGTAATGCTTCTTTTTTTCATTCAAAATTTCTTCGCATTCATTATAGTACTTAATTGTGTAGTAAATCTGCTCTTCTTTGCTGTAGTTGATCACTTCTATGCCGGTTAAAAACCTGTTCTTTTACTAAAAGTCGTTTGATTTGATATGTTTTTTAAACCAATCTCCTATGATTGAACCCCACTTATCTTAGCAAGAAGTCAATTTGTTTCCATGTTCGATGAAGGCTTGACTTACGTTTTAGTATAGAATTGCAACTTGTTTTCTTAAATTTTAAATTATATGTTTGTCCTCTTTGCGACTATCGAGCTCATAATTGATCGGACTCATATTGTTAAAGCATCGTGCAATCAACAGATACATAAACTCGAGTGATTGCCTACTTTTTTCAGAAAAACCAGCTTTTTTCAAAGGCTAAAATATTTAGTTAAATATAAGTTGAGTTTTAAGACACTAAAGATTGGCCTTTTGAACCCATCTGTACTGCTCATGCTATCGCATGTTCATTTCCTGCATTTTCTTTTAAACGTAAGCTTGTCCAACTTCCTGAACATTGTTATTGTTCTGAACTCTTGGAATCACTACTTGTTTGTTGACTTAAGGTTTTTACTATAATTTCATTTTATTTTACAATTATTTTTTGAGAAGCTGCTGATTTCTTTATTAGAGCTATTTTTGTCTCTTTTTTTATTGCAGCTGTTTTTCTTTCTAAATGTTTTCAGCTAAGTTAATTTTAGGTTTGGTAGAAAGAACTGATTTTGTAGTATCTTTATTTTTATTTTATTAAACTGCCTATTTTTTAACTTCTTTCTTTATTTATTTTGATTTATCTTTGATTTTGTTTTATTAAACTGCCTATTTTTTAACTTATATCTTTGTTTAAACTGGCTTCACAGGTTCCTTTTAGGGTTCTGGCACTTCCTCTGCATTATTTTTTCTGATTATAGGTTTGTTTTTTGTTTATATTTTTTAAGTAACAACTTATTTTCGTTCATTCTAATTGAAATTCGAGCATTACTGAAATTATCTTTAATCTTCTTAGTCTTCATTCTTTTTGATAGGTTTTTCTTCAACTTATCGTCTAGTTTAAGCCCAGTTGCTTGTTTCTAAGGCTTTTAGAGCTTCTTCTTATGTTAAATTTTCATCACAGTCGAGTTATACTGTAAAAGTGTTGATGTCACACTGTCTTATGAATCTTTGATTGACCTAAGCCTGCTCTGCTTTAAGAAATGGATGCGTAGTGACTTGCTGCCATGCAGGTCTATCCTAACTATCTACAACAATCAAAAATTTCATAAATTCATAAGCTTCTTTGGAGGGAGTAAATCCGAACAAAGGCTGAGGCTCTAGGGAAGAAAAAATGTTTTTCTTTCTGATCTCAGCATAAAGGGTGTTAGCTGTGAGACTATCGTACGGGTATCTTCCTGTAATCATTTGAAAGAAAATGATTCCTAGGGACCATATGTCAGCCTATATATATAAAAAAATTACCTTGAGACCATAAGGTTTCCGATTCATGACTTCAGGCGCCATAGTAGTAATCGTTCCCAAAGCAGTTCCTTTTATTTAGTTCACTTCTTCTCTGATTTTTAATTTTTTAGAAAAACCAAAATCAATTATTTTGTAGATTCCATTATGCGACATTATATTTTAAGCCTTGAGGTCTCGGTGCACTATCTTGTGTTTGTGCATCTACATCAATCCATTAATGATATGTTTTGTGATGATGACAGCTTCTTTTTCAGGAATCCTTCTTTTCTCATCTATTTCTTTTTGTAGCGTGTTTCCGTTGCAATATTCGATAACTAGAACTTTAAGTTCCTTGTTGCGGTAGACGTCATAGAACTTGATGAGATGAGGACTGTTGCACATGAACATTAGTCTAGGTTAAGATTAGACAAGTCTCTTTTTTATTTATTTTACAGTAGGATTAGGCTCATTTTATATCTCTCTCAGATTAATTAACTTTACAGCCACTTGTGATTTAGTAGTATCGTCCATGGCCTTATAGACTTCTCCATATGTGCCTTCACCTATTTTGCCGTAAATGATGTAATTACCGATTATAAGATTAGCGATGGTTTTGCCGCGTCTTTAGAACTCTTCGTATGTGAGTTTAAGTTCATGTTCATGGTACTCTTTCTCCATACTTTTTATGGCTGTAATAAGTAATATATCATCACATTCTGAGCTTTCTATAAATAAATATCAAAATATCTTCTTAGCAAAAAAAAAATAACAATTTATCTTTAAAAATTATGTATTTTTAAATATTTTAAATATATCGCAATCATTTTACTTTCATACAATACAGAATCTAATATATCATAATATATCGAACAGTTTTTGATCATTTTTTCAGTCTTTTTTACCTTTTTACTCTGAATTTTTATCTTATTATTTAAGTGAACCCTGTTTCCAAAGCCTGCTCTGCTCGAAATTGTGCTCAATTTTCGATTTTATTTTTTGAATTTTAATTCCTGTCCAGAAAGCATTGAGACCTAAAAGTCCACCCAATAGACTTAGCAGAATAATGTGCACATAATACAGACCAAACTCTGTTGTACTAGTTCCTTAAGCTGACTAATAGATAGGATTTATATGACAAAAAAAAAGAAAAGCGCCTCTAGTGAGCCACCAGAAAAATAAACAAAGGGACTCAGCTACCATATACATTTTAGGATATTTTGCCGAAAATTTGCTGTAGTGAATGAATCTAGTAAAATGTTAATAGAAGTCGCTGATGTCAAAAAGAATCGCGCTGGTAACAACAACCCCAAAAGCGTTGTATAGTCCAGCGAAAAGAGTTACAAAAAAAGCCATAAAATGATGTAGAAGCACATCTCCGAAGTTGAATTCAAATTGACCTTTCTTTATAAGCAAAAGTTAACAGTTTTCATAGAAAAATGTTGCTACCAAAAAGGCAAGAACATTCACGATTCCTTCTTTATTTGACTAACTAAAGTTCGAGTGTGGATGGGCATTAGCCATTTTTTAGCAGCTTCCACAGCCCCCCATAACAGATGGAAACCACTATTCGTATCTAAACAAGTAAAACATATAGATTGAAATCGTTAAGTTAGAAATCCATCCGTAAAGACATCTGCCAAGAAAAAGTCCTTTCATTTAAATGTTTGTGGCGCCTGTACCATAGTAGCGTGGATGTACATATTTTTTTAGTAAACGGCCCAATATTTGTTCACAAAAAGTTTTTATGGTCTAAGTTAGATAGATTTACCATGATGCTAAAGAAAAGAATTGCAGTTTTTATGAATAGTTAATCGAAAGGAACGACCCAGATTTGTATTTATGAAGCGTCTTATCGGAATTAGGTAAGTCGATATGCTAAATAGATGACTGCAAATGCAGTGTATAATGAAAAGATTGTAAGGAAGTATCTGTTGTTTAAAGGATTATAAGTTTTAGGCTTTTCAATCTCTATCTTCTAATTAGATTCTTTTGAATGATTTTTGTCTTGATTTCTCATTTATAAAAGATACCTATGATAAACCTTAAAGATATTATATACAATTTTCTATGAATTCGCATAGAGTAATCATAATTTTTTTAAAAAATTATAAAATCTTGTACTAATTGTTGTTTTTGATAGATTTTATCTTATTGTGATTTGATAGTCTGCATCAACATATTTCCTATACTTTTTATTTTATTAGTTTAATATTGAAATTGATTTTATCTTGATTTATAGTTGTAACAACCTAAACTTAAAACATGTCTTTGAGAAATTCAGTTTAAATAAAGAAGCACTGTCTTAGCAAGATAAAAGAGGAAGATATAGAGCACAGAGGATTCCTTAAGCCGCTTTAAATAGCCTTGAAAACCCACAAAACCTAAATTATGAATCCGGACTCCAATCTAAAACCTACTTCATTGCCAGCCGGACTGAAGATAGCTGTAAAGCAATCGATAAAGAACAATAAATATATTCTTAAAGATATCATTCCGATCAGCGATAGGAATAGAGAAACTTTTGACCAACTTAAAAATGAAAACAAAGACAATCTCTTGACCATGATGAAAATACCTTAAGGCATATAGCTGGCCATCTGTGTGTGCATGTACAGCTAGGACCGCAAAATGTTACGCAGCACTCTTAAAGGAATCAGCCAAAATATTTCGCATCTTGTCTGCTAATAAGGACTAAGCCCTGATCAAATCGGAGTATTCGTCTTTATGGATGGCATTTAAAAAGTAGATGAGTCTGTTGTAGCCTTTTTTGAGGATCTTTAAAGAGGCAACAACATCAACTTGGGTTCGAACATCGCTCCTACTCTCTCCATGGAGGAAATGGCAAGACGGTCATTAACTATGAGCACTTAGTAGATAAATTAAATCGAACTCAAAAACGTTAACAATTTTTTGTTCGATGTTAAGGAGCTTTAGGATCGTAACTAAAGAAGATTCTAGTCGGTCAGAGGTGAGTACTTAGAAATACAAAAGTTGATGAAATAAATTGAAGTTTTAAAAAAGAACAAAAAGGCAAACTATGATGATTTGCCTCCAAGGTTACGTGACATTTTTGTTCAGGTGGCGAGAAAGCAGTGGAAAAAAGACAACAAAGAAGCTGATGAATAGGCCATGAAACTCGAAGACAGTAGAATCCTTGAGTAATATGCGAGTATTCCAAGTAAATCGAAACCCTTAGTCATGAGCACACTAGTCGAAGGCTAACTTTTTTGTAAGGAATACATCAAGTCGAGGTAGGATTTGGCCTACCTGGTTAGCTATCGTCAAAAAATAAAGCATCCTCTATCTTTTCTAGGAAACAGAGCAGACAAATACAAAGATAAAATTTATGACTAACTTGAATAAGAACAGTTAGATTAGGAAACATACACCATTATGAATCTGTTTCTTTGTGTCAAGTATAAAAATTCAGGTAAACTTTCTTCCCACAACTGGTTCTTTAATGGTTTTTGCAAGGAACTTCGTCCTAGATATGCGGTTTTGCTCGATGTGGGACTCACACCTTAAAAACAGGCTTTGCAGAAAATGTACAAATATATGCACAGAAATTAAAGAAAACCAGGAGCTACTTAGGGAGGAGTCGGTGGGGTCTGCGGATACATGAGTCTAAAAATAGAAAGAGTTGATCCTTCATAGTAGCTTCAAGATGAGGATCATGATTGCCTCACTGGGATAGTTAATCATTTTGTGGACATTCAGCGCACTCAGCAAGTATAGTATCACTTTGCTCATCTTATGGACAAACCCTTTGAGTCAGCCTTCGGGTTTATTCACGTGCTACCTGGAGCTTTTTCGGCCTACAACATGCAGGCAATCATGGACTACGATAGAGAAGATGACAAGCTTCTCAGATAGTACTTTAAGTCGATTGACTAAAAACTAGCTAACAACAAAATAACTTAAACCCGCATTACTATCGGCAGTGCCCTTTCGCGTACACTGTTTCCTGACGCCATCAACAGATGTTGGATTGATATTCCGCCGGACTCTGATTAGCAAATGCTCTACAATTAAAATATTTATTTGGCTGAAGATAGAATCTTGTGCATGGGTATTCACAAAAAAGGCTTCGACATGACCTATCTTCCCGACGCTTATGCCGAAGTTGATCCAATCAAGACAGTCCATGGGCTTTTAGGTCAGCGTAAAAGATGGATAAATGGCAGCTTTTTTGCCTTCTAAAAAGTAAAAAAAGAACTGAAGGAGCACTAAGATATTCAGGGAAAATGTGAACTTATGCTGCACATACAAATTCTATATCTATCAATGATGAACTCCCTAGCATACCTGGCACCAGCTCTATTTGCTTTCACTGTACACGTAGCCATGTAGGCTTTCCGTGCTGACTTGTTGATGTTGATCTTAAGCAACGTTTTTGGAGACAATCCTAATGCGTAAGTATATCGAGCTTTTGTATACACTATGGACTTCATATATGTTATGCTAGTTGGATCGATGATTTTCTTCAGTTTGCACTTGGCTAATCGCAATAAACGATTTATTCCTTACATATACGCAGTGTCTACAATTTTCGGTATTTTTGGTATCTCAGTTTTCGTTGTGCTAGCCGTCGATGTTATCAGAGGTCTAGTAGATAATTCTACGTGTAATTTTATATTTATTTAGTTTTGATCAACAACAAGAGTCTCATTTAACAGATACCTGGAGGCCTGCCAGTAGTAGACGCTATGAGATGGATTTTAATTGCAACTATGGGCAGCTACGCTATACCAATACTATTCTACGTATGTATGTTCAAAAAAATGAACATTTTGCTTGAAATCATCGCAGGAACTTTCTCTTTCTTGTACTATGCGCCAACCTATCTGAATATATTGAATATATATTCACTTTGCCGCATAGATGACATTTCTTGGGGCACAAAAGGACTCGACAGTGGTGGCTCTGACAAGAATAAAAACTTGGCTGATTCTTGGAAACTGATAAAGATGGTGCATGTAGCCAAATATGTGTTTTGGAACATAGTAGTGGGAGTCGTCTTACTTTCCTTAGGCTCAAGCTACGTACCTCGCTTTTACATCACATTCGCAATAGTCATAATGATGGCTGCCACTATGGGAATCAAGATCACAGTAGCAGTAGGGTACCTCGTATATTACAAAATGAAGGTCTGCACTTGCTGCGTAGATCGACCACCGATCAACACTTAACAGACGTCACGCATAAAAAAGATCCTCAAGCAATACAAAGGCGACATTCTAAAAGAAATTTAAACTAATTTAGATAACATGGGCAAATAATATGATAAAAAAGGATTCGCAGCTATTGGGGGTTCATTCATCATGGCCTCTCGCACTGTAGATATAGTCAGACAGTCTTTCAAAAAACATAAATAATAGATTTAGAGCCGCTCGAAGTTTGTAAAAAAAGTAGTGCATAAAATCATGGAAAAGAATTCGGTTCCGATAATTGAAGAATAGCGTCCTAAGCAGCGTAAACCTGCTCATTACAACATTAGTCAACCCAGTTAGGAGAGTTTTAACAGTCCAAATAAACATGAAACAAGTCAAGACAACTTTTTAGGTGGTTTGTTAGGAGTGGGAGCCACTGGAAGTAAGGCGCTTTCAGCTAACTCTAATGAAAGTGCAGCTATGCTTCCCCCGCAAAACCCAGGTTCAAGCCAAAAGAAAAGCTATAAGAAAGGAGGCAAATGATGAACATTTTATGAATTTTATTTGATATCTATTGAGTATATAGTTGTTGGAACGAAGATGCAATAAAATATGCCACCTTAGACGCCATAATTTTAGCGCCATTAGCCATCTGTGCACTTTTCTAATCACCCCACCTAAGCAGTCAATTCCAATCAACATTTTTAAGCAGTCTAGTATTCACGCCTAACATTGAAATCGATGAGCAACTGCTGCAAACCCGAAGACGAAACAACTGCCTCTGAGGAATCAAAAGGCATTCTACCACCTATATAAATAAGCAAGCAATTTATACCTTTCATTTTTTAATACAAGTACTGTGCAATCAGTCGTTTAGTGCTACCAGTAGATGGCTCTATCAATCCAATCGCCAGGAGTATCTTTGAGTTCCTTAAAAATAAAGTCCTTTCGACCCGCTACTCTCATAACCAGGCAAATTTCAATAATATTCATCGCAAGCAGCCCCTTACTCGCATGAAAACAGAGGAAAAGAACAAGTTTTTAATGAGAGGGTTCTAAGAAATCTATTCAAAAAGGTATAAAGTTGCCAAGAAGTACTACACCCGATTCAACGCATAAGAACAACATAAATTTTCCAAAAGGACAGAAGTAAAAAAATATTTTATGAGTTTTCTGTAGGAAATATTGCTAGAAAAAAAGAAAAAGAATATTTTAAAATGCAAATAGGTTTCTAACAAAATATCTGAGGCAATAGCTTGTTAGCTCAAAAATCCTTAAAGAGCCAAAAAACTTTTGGAAGAGCTGAAGAGAATGCAACTTCCCTGGACAGACAATATGTTCTAAGATATTATAGACTTTGCGCATAAAAACTATTGCTTCTCTTCCTAACAACATAAATTTTTAAAACCCTCTGATACTATTTATTTCGAAGTCTTCGATGAGTAGCTCGATGGCTAATGATCTTGTTTATATTTAATCTCGATAAATTTTCATGAATAACTACTGTAGGCATGCTTATATCTAGATTGTACTGTAAACGTTTTTATAGACGAGATGGCTTTGCGTTCACTCTTGGGTATAAATTACTCACAAAAAGTTGAGCTTTTGCTTCTGCTTGTACAGCTGCTTTGCTATGCTAATGCTTACTATGTAACTGTATTTTTATTGGGCCCTCTTTCATTCTTGCATATTCTACTTCTGACATTGGCCTACAGCCGACCACTAATAGCTCTATTTCAGGCAAATAACGGACATTTGCATGCAAATCAAAACTCAGAGTAATCATAGTTTTGCAAAAAATGCCAGTTGTGGATAACAAACAGAGATCATCATTGTATTTTCACAGGAAGATGTGTATAAAAATACAACTATAAGTACTTCATCAGCTATGTTTTTTACTCATATGCTTTATCGATCAATACTCTCGTTAACTTGGCTACATATTGGTAAATTTTTAAACACATACACTTGCTATAGTATGAGGTAACAAAATATACATTTAGTAATCGCTTCCACTGATAGCCGCCATCATTAGTTCAGTATACTTCACAGTTTTCACTGGCGGACTACTGGCTAGCTCATTTAGATCCATAGTTCAGGGTATTTACACTGTAGATGAGCTTAAAAATAGGCGAATACCCAAGTATACAGACAGTTAGTTACGCAAAATGTGGTTTAGCTCGGTCGGAAGGGCCTCTATTTGTAAAAAATGTTATAAATAGTGCAAGACTTTAAATAGAACTGGAAGAAAATGGTTGGAGATGATGTCGATTGGACTCAAATTTTGTTAGTCCTTTGAAAAATAGGATTTTCTTTTATTTTAGTCATCAAAAAAATTGATATTGTATATAAAATAAAGATAAAAAATCATCAAAATGCCAAAAGCATTTTATTTTTAAATCATCTGGTTTTAGCATTAATGTCATTATAGGATGAAAAAGGTACCTTTTTATATTTATTTTTTACGACAGTTATGTTAGTAGTATTAAAGAATATTTCTGATGGTCTATAATTTTAAATTCTGAATAGCAGTTCCATCAGTCATAATATTTAAATGGACGCATCTCTCAAGAAAACTTTTGGCATCAAATCCCGCTCTTTGAACAGAACTCTTAAAGAATACAAGTCGTACCGAAACGAAGTGGAAGCCTACGATATGAACGTGGTGTCGCAGGATAAAAAACAACAGGAATT
>Ga0169931_10008030_pt1 | contig 15506 bp, 12 predicted proteins | sample Kivu_15m_20L_FD_129675 | JGI IMG/M metagenome (GOLD analysis project Ga0169931, IMG submission 129675) | Freshwater microbial communities from Lake Kivu, Western Province, Rwanda to study Microbial Dark Matter (Phase II) - Kivu_15m_20L... | ecosystem: Environmental > Aquatic > Freshwater > Lake... | reverse complement strand
TTTCTGATAAAATATTTTCATTTCTGTCCCTATCAAATTGAACATTGAAAATATCAGCAAATCTCTCAATTATTGAATTATAAGAACCTATTATTTTAATGAATTCATAATTTGACTCGGAAATAAAGTTGGGTTCAAAATATCTTTTTTTTCCATTTACACTCTGTTCAAATGCCAATAGAAAAGAAGACTTACCGGTTCCATAAGTTCCAACTATATTAAAACTGCGTAATCCTTTTTTAAAATCATTTACAATCTGATTAACAACTTGTTTGGAATTAGGTGTAGGAATGTAATTAAAATCCCTATCCTTGTCCCTCAAGATATTTACAGAAGTTGTGAAATTATTTGCCATAGTAATTGTCTAAAATAGTGTACTTGTCTGGTTTAGTTTTAAATTGTAGCTCTTTTATTCCGGCATGATCAGTAAAAGTAATATTATCATTTGTGTTAACTATTTCAGATATTTTATTCAATAGTCCTTTACGATTTAATGCGAAAATTGTACCTGGACTATTAGTTTCAAATTCTAAAGCATTTAAGTTTATTGAGTTTCCGTATTCTTGATTCTCTAAGATTGTAAATAATACAACCTCACTGGGTAATCTATCTTTTTCGTTATTTTCAATAATAAATTGTTCTTCCCTTCCTTTTCCGCTAACTATAAGCAAATCTAACTCTGTGAGAAGCCCGGAGTAGCTTTCTTCTATTTCTCTACTTGTAGTATTTCTTCCGTATAGATTTGTAAAAACAATAAAATCTTTGGAAATAGTATTTTCATTTATATTCCATACTTTATTATTTTCTGCTAATCGTTTTACATAATTTAAAAATATATCCTTGTTGAAAGACGGCTTCTCTTTTCTAAATTCATTTATTATCAGGCTGTAAATAGATGCGTATCCCTTTTTTACAAGTTGATAATGTAAAAGCCAAAGACTTGCTTCATCTTCTAAAAAAGGATCGTAACCAGTGTCTTTATTAAATAATTTTTCTCCGAATTCTGTTGGAATATCTTTACTATCAATGATATTAAATGCTCTCAACCAAAAACGAATAGAGGAAACCATGTTTTTACCAACTCCTAGCTTTATAACTGCATTTTCATCATTAAAGGAATTGTTTTCTTTTAAAAAATCAAATCCTTTCTTCAGCCAAAGCTGACGACACTGAAATGAATCGTGCCCTGAGAAAATAACTTTTGTAGACATTTAATTGGGTAGTAAGTTGACTATAAAATTAACTAATATATTATAAATTCCAATCCATTTTTTACTAAATTAAAACTCAGAGTTTTCAACACATTAAGCTTTCTTTGAAAAAAGAGCATTATTTCTCTTTATGAAATTCTTATCAATAGTATTGCGCAGATCAGAAAAATCTCCAACAGGCACATGACTCATTCGCATTTTATTGAGAAGGTATTCTTTAAGTTCCCTGAACATATTTTATGAATTATACGACATCTAAAATATGAAAAGACTTTTAATAATGTTGGCATTATACAGAAAATAAAAAAAGCTCCAGTTCCTTTTAAACCCTTACTTCGCGCAACAGAAGAAAATACAAACTACAGCAATCGCTCAAAATCCCCCTGAATGCTTTGGACAATATTTGCAGGTAAATTCAATTCATTCGCCATATCACTAATATAAAGAAGTCAATTCTTCCTTTTCGTTCCGTTTGTCAATCAAAAATTGATTCAACCCTACCAAAAGATCAAAGTGATTAAAAACCTTGAGTAAGGTATCAATGGTAAAGTTTTTACCTGATTCCAAATTCTGAATCGTAATTCTGGAAAGCTCAAGAAGTTCTGCCAATTCCTGTTGTGAAAGTTTCTGTTCTTTACGATAAGATTTCACCAAGCGTCCGATTTCTGATTTTACGTCTTTTATTTTGAGATTAGCTGTAAACATATTGCATAATATAATATTCAAATTTACTATATTTTAGTCTATTTGCATAATTTATTATACTTTTAATAATTAGGTCGCTTTAGTGGCACTTACAATTCATCCTAAATAATTTTTCGCTATTTGAGGTTTTTTGTTTACATTTGCATTAAAATATAATTTTTATACAACATTAAAATATAACATCAATACAACACTAAAATATAATATTAATAAAACATTAAATTATAGAAACACTACAATAAATTATGGCTACACCGCAAGAGAAATTAGCAAATGCACTGGAACAATTGAAGTCCTTACAAGATAAGGGTGTTCTTGCTTTTCGGCATGCTGATTTTTCTCGTATGGATCGTGAAATTTTATTGAAACATAATTTTCTGGAAGAGATTCTTCGAGGTTGGTACATAGCAACACCAAATGATAAAATAAAGGGTGATAGTACAGCCTGGTTCACTTCGTTCTGGGGTTTTACAGCTCAATACTTATCACATCGTTTTGGAGAAAATTATAGCCTTTCAGTAGATCAATCCTTATCCATTCATGTAGGGAACATTACGATTCCTCATCAATTAATCATTCGTTGTTCGGAGGAACTGAACGGGCTGGTTAGGCTTCCTTATGGTACTTCTTTATTTGTGATGCATTCTGCAAAAGCTTCCGAACTTCCTACTGTTTCTTATCAAGGCTTGCGATTGATCGACTTCCATTACGCATTGGTTCATTGCAGTCCCTCGATGTATAAGCAAAGACCAACGGAAATGCGTACGGCTCTACTGATGATTTCTGATCTGTCGGAATTGCTTCGAATTTTGTTGGATGGTGGTCATTCCACTATTGCAGGAAGACTAGTCGGGGCCTTTCGAAATGTAAAACGTGATAAAGAGGCTGAAATTATATTGAAAACCATGACTTCAGCAGGCTATAGCATTAGAGAATTGGATCCATTTAAACAGGAAACGCCTCAACTATTAACTCATCGGATAATATCGCCCCATGTTCACCGCATTCAATTGATGTGGAACGCAATGCGACCGCTAATTATAGAAATATTCCCTAAAGAACCGGGTATTCCAACAGACCATAGTCACTACCTTCAACAAATAGAGGATCTTTACACGACAGATGCTTATCATTCCTTGTCCATTGAACGTTATCAAGTGACACCTGCATTGATTGAACTTGTGCGAACTGGTAAATGGGATGCAAAAAACAGTCCATCCGAAAAACAACAGCGCGATGCGATGGCAGCTCGAGGTTATTACCAAGCATTTCAAGAAGTGAAAAAAACTGTTGCGCTTATCTTGAAAGGTGAAAATGCTGGGCAGGTATTAAATGATCATCATGCTGATTGGTATCGGGAATTATTTGCTCCTGCTGTGACAGCAGGATTATTAAATCCTTCTGACCTGGCAGGTTATCGGGTTAATCAAGTATATATTGGTCAATCCAAACACACACCTATGAATAAAGATGCCGTTAGAGATAGCATGCCCATCTTATTTGAATTGCTCTCAAAAGAAAGACATGCAGGCGTGCGAGCTGTTTTAGGTCATTTCTTTTTTGTCTACATTCATCCCTACATGGATGGAAATGGACGTATCGGTCGATTTATTCTGAATGCAATGCTTTGCTCCGGAGGCTATCCATGGACTGTCATTCCTGTTGAATACCGGGATGAATATATGCAAGCTTTAGAAAGCGCAAGTGTAGAACAGAACATCCTTCCCTTTGCTGAATTCATTGCAAAACTCGTACAAAAAGGCTTGGAAAAGAATCCGGTAGCCAAAATCTAAGTTCTTCCAATCAACTAAAATCTATTTCAGTATTATCACCAATATTCAGGCTTTGGCTAAGTCCCTTGATGGCGGCGTCATTGCCTATAATGGAACGATGTAGAACTGCCTCTTCAATATGGGCAAAATTACCAATGATAGAATCCTTAACAATAGTATAGCGCAGTTCGGAATGATCGCCCACAGATACATGAGGACCAATGATGCAATCACTGATTTGGCAATGTTTGCCTATACTTACCGGAGGTATAATAATGGTATTCTTAAATTGCTCTTTGAGGTTCGACTGGGGTTTGCGTTTGAGCAACATGGCATTGGTTTCCAGAAGTATCTCTTTTTTTCCGCAGTCAAACCAATTGTCAATTGTATAGGTGCACATTTTGTGACCTGCATGAATCATGTACATCAAGGCATCGCTGAGCTGAAACTCGTTACGGGTTTTGATTTCTTCCTGAATGATATGCTCCAAACCCTGGCGGAGCAGGCCTGTATCCTCTATCTTGTATATGCCTACCAAAGCCAGATTGGATTTGGGAATCTTGGGTTTTTCAATCACCTGCGTAATAAATCCCTGTTCAGATACCACCACTACGCCAAATTGCCTGGGATCCTCTACTTTTTTTACGCCGAGGATAGAACCCTTTTGATCCATCATCGGTTTGAGGTCCCCGTCAAAAATCGTATCGCCCAAAACAATTAATACTTCTTCTCCTTCGGAGAAATGTTCCCGCGACAACCAAATGGCATGACCCAGTCCGAGCCTTTCATCCTGATAAACAAAACTGATATCAAAATGGCTGTAATTTTGTTCAATGTAATCGCGGATTTTATCACCAAGGTAGCCAATAACAAAAACAAAGGATCCGATACCACAATCAACCAACTGATCTACGATCGAGGCAATAATGGGTTTTCCTGCTACGGGAATCAGGGGTTTGGGTTGTGTGTAGGTATGAGGCCGCAGTCTGGTACCCACGCCCGCAACAGGTATGATGGCTTTCATAAAATAGGTTTATTAGCCTACTAAAGTAGTGAAACTTATGCAAATTATCTGTCTAAGCGCCAGCTCTTTTCCTGCCTTCTTGCAGAACAAACAATTTAATTGTAAATTTATGTCAAATTCAATAGCTATGTCTCTGTTTGATTCTTTTGCCCCCTTGAGTTCTGAGGAGTGGAACCAAAAATTAATAAAATCCTTGAAGGGGAAGGAGCTTTCTTCGCTGAACCAGCAGCCCGATCCCGAGATATCACTTTTACCTTTTTATCGCAAGGAAAATACAGAGCCCATTGTTTTGCCTGCATTGGATACCAATGACTGGTTGATTGCTTTATCCTTTTCTTCCCAAGAGCCGCAATTGCTGGATCATATCCTCAAGGCATTGGCGCAGGGGATGAACTCCATCCGATTGAAAGAGGGTCTTCCCACAGATTTGGATGCATTGGTCCGGGCAATTTATCCGGAAATGATAGAGATGTTTTGGGATAATCCCGGACAGGCTGCTCCATTGCTATCTTTTTTAAACAAGTTCCCCGAATGGAAAAAAGGGCAGGCTACAATCAGTTTGTCATCTGAGGAGCGGGAAAAGTATTTGAAAGAATTTCCCTCGCAGTATCGCTTCTATCTGCTTCAGAAAAAAATAACCAAAGGTGAGTTGGTGCATAGTCTGGCAAAGATATTAAAGGAAATACATGATTTTTTTGAAATGGGAATCAGTCAGGGAATCAGTGCAGAGGATTTGCAGAGAAAAGTATCTGTTGGCATAGAACTTTCTGATGACTATTTTCTGAATATTGCCTACATCCGAGCAATGAAAAGGACCTGGTTGAGTCTCCTTGAAGGGTTTGGGATTGAGCAACCTGTATATTTACATATCAGAGCCATGGGGAGTCCGGCAAGCTCATCAGACAGCGCGGAAACCCTTTTGATCAGAAATTCAATTCAGGCTCTTTCTGCGGCAATCGCGGCGGTGCATAGTATAGAACTGAGTCCTGCGCATTACAGCAAGGAAAAAATAGCCTTTGGCAGACGTATTGCACTGAATCTGCAGCATATGTATAAGATGGAAAGCCATTTGGATCATTTTGATGATGCCGCCAGCGGTTCTTATTTTATTGAAAATTATACCGCAGCGCTGATAGGAGCAAGTTGGAATCATTTTTGCAATGCTGTAGATAAATAATTTGATGCAGTTGCGTACAATTTTTTGTATTGGGTACTTATGCCTTTCCCTGACTTCCGGAGCGCAATCAGTTGCTTCCCGGCAGCAGTATGTGGAAACATTTATTCGCTATTCCAATGAGGTAAATCATGGACTCAGAGTGATGCAAGACGAGCTGGAACCTCTGAATCAATCGCTGAATCTGTATTTTGAAAAGAAAGGCCCCTTGCCCATATACCGGAAAAAAATGATCTGGAATGATTATGCCCTATTTCCTGTCTTGCCCGATACACTCTTGAGGGATTTGACCCTCGGCATTCAAAACTATGGCAGTGCAGATTTGTACAAAGCCTATGATTATGCGCTGAAAATGCAGAAAATTTATAAAAAAATAGAAGGGCATCGGCTTCAGTTGGAAACTTTAATTCCACTGGCTGCCAAGGGAGAAAATACACATGAGCAAATCTATGAGCTATTGCATCATATCGAAGTAGCCTATTTTGACATGTATGCCCTCGAAGAAAGAATGTATTGGAATCTGGAAAATGAATACAGAACCCAGGCCTTGGTTTTACCCAAGTCTGAAGCAGAGTGGCTGATTTCGCTGGGGGAATTAATCGATCAGCTAAAATCCAATATGAGAGCAGTTCGTGCAGGGGATTACAGTAAAGATTTTCAGGAGGGCATTGACCAATATAAAAGAGCTGAGCAAAAATGCAGGGCAGCCTGGCAGCAATATCTACAGTTTCAAAAGGAAAAGCCACCCCTTTATGAGATAATGGAGACCCTGCTCTCTAAAATCAGAAATATCATGGCCAAAAGTCAACTCTTGCATGCAAGGCAGGATACAGTTAGGAGTAAAGTAGCTTATCAGGCACACAGCCACTGTTACAACAATGAGTTGTTGCCCTTGTACAATCGCTACGATAATGGGGTAGTGGTATTGTATAAGCAAATCATAAAACAAAAAAATATAAACATATTGCCTGCAGAGGAGCTTTGCTCGATGTTTGAACTTTTGTATCCGGAGATCCCCGCCTATGACTCTCTTCAGGAAAAAGAGCAGATTCCGGTGGAAGAGCTCATCGCTGCTTTTGAAAAGCGCAGAGCAGATAGTTTGGCAAGAGAAGAAGCCGAACGTAATCGACAAATGGCAGCCTATGCCACCAATCATCTTGTTTTGTTGTTGGATGTATCCAGCTCAATGCGTGACAGCACAAAAATTCCTTTATTGAAAAGAGCAGTTTTAGATGTGAGCCGCCAGTTGCGAAGAGAAGATTTGATTAGCCTGGTAAGTTTTTCAGACTCCGCCCGTGTTATTTTAAATGGAATTTCAGCCATGGAGACAAAGCGCATCGAAAAGATATTAGATCAATTGGTGATACGCTCAGGGAGCAATGTTGACAGAGGGATGAAAGAGGCTTTCCTACAGGCAGAGCGGCATTATATACCGCAGGGGAATAATCGCATCATATTGTCAACTGATGGTAATTTTATCATGTCTGAACAAACAAAGGCCGAAATTCAGTCTTATGCAAACAAAGGTTATTATGTGTCTGTATTTTATTTTGGAAGATCTGAAGATAAAAAAATACGCAGGAATTTATCAGATATCAGTGCTGCAGGTAAGGGAACCTATCGGTATATACGAACAGACAATATAGAAAAATCACTTATGGAAGAGGTGCAATCTGTAAAACGTAAATAGCTAAAATTTACTTTTTTGTAAGTTCTGCTTATATTGTGAACAGAAATGAAAGACAACATGACTCAAAAGCATTGGCTGATTTCCTTATTTTTTCTTTTTTTACTCCTATCCTGTTCAAAGGATGGAGATCAGGTGTATCGAAATTTAGCCAAAGATTTATGTGCTTGCGTGAATGATAAATCATTGGGACTAAAACCTCAGGCCGAGGAAGGATTCATACGTTTTAGCAGTTCGGGGGGTGATTTGGAAGAGGAGATGAAGAAGATATTTCCACAAGACAGTATGATGGCTCTGCGTCAGGTTAAAATTTTAGAGAAATTACCTGAAAACTGGACCTATTGTGTTGATGAGGTGAGTAAAAATTATGTGGATGTCTATGCTGCTGAGGATCAAAAGAAAGCGGCGGAATTACTTATTTCTGCTATTAAAAAAGATAGCAGTTGTAGCCTCTGTTATGCACTGATATCTGTTGGAAATAGATAGTGTATTAAAAAAATGTAATTTTTTATTTATTTTTATTTTTACCTTACGAGGTCGAAATAGGTTTTTTTGTGTAAAATTGACCTTTCAACCACATTATATTTTATAAAATTCTTAAAAATCAACCTTTATGAGTCCATTTACCATTATGGCCCTAGCTTGGATCGGTAGTTTGATCTGGATCGGTTTTGTTATCATGACCAACAGAAAAGAGCATCCTAAGGCCTTGTTTTTCCTCTTTTTTATTGAAATGTGGGAACGTTTCTCTTATTATGGGATGCGTGCCTTATTGGTTTTATACATGACCAAAGGGTTTTTATCATACGAATTGGATAAGGCCTATGGTTATTATGGTGCCTACGGTGCCCTGGTTTATGCCACACCTTTGATTGGAGGATTATTGGCTGAACGTTTTATTGGATATAGAAAGTCCATATTATGGGGTGCCATTTTAATGATGGCAGGTGAATTTATTCTCATGATTCCAAATGAAGCGGCTTTCCTTACGGCTCTTTCCTTACTGATTATTGGAAATGGATTCTTCAAGCCCAATATCTCCAGTATGATTGGTAAATTCTATGCGAAAAAAGATCCAAGAAGAGATGGAGCCTTCACTATTTTCTACATGGGCATCAATATCGGTGCTTTTTTAACAGGCTTAACATGCGGTTTGGTAGGAGAAACCTACGGATTTCAATGGGGATTCTTCCTTGCGGGAATGGGCATGTTGATAGGCTTGGCTGTATATATGTATGCCATCAAGGCCAATGTTTTAGGTGATAAAGGGTATGCACCGCATGAAGCTGTTGAATTGAATGGGGCAGAGGCCCTGGCAGAGCGCGTCAACAGAGGAGAGGATGTAGCCGATGAAACTGATATGGACAATGTTATTCCGGTTTATAAAAAAGTATCTGGTACAGCAGCTAAAATATTTGGCTTACCCAGTGAATTTTTAATTTACATCTTATCTCTGGCAATGATTCCTGCCCTTTGGTTTTTAATTGGGTATAATGATATCCTTGACATTTCTTTGGGACTTATTGGATTGGGAATGATTGTATATCTGATCATCAATTCTTTTCAATACGAGCTGGTACAAAGACAACGCATCTGGGTTATCGCTACCTTATTTTTGTTTTCAGTAATTTTCTGGACCTTTTTTGAGTTGGCAGGTAGTGCCCTGACTGTATTCACTGATAAAAATGTAGCCAAAACATCTTTTATCACAACCACCATGTTTCAGTCGTTGAATCCTTTGTTTATCATGTTATTTGCCCCCGTTTTTTCCTGGTTGTGGGTAACACTTTCGAAGAAAAATATAGAGCCTGCGGCCCCTGTTAAATTTGGTATTGCACTGATTTTGTTAGGTCTTGGATTTATGGTTTTAAATCTGGGGAAAGGTGCTGCCGTCAATGGGATGATACCTGCTATGTTTATGGTGTTTTTGTATTTGTTACACACCATTGGCGAATTGGCCCTATCTCCTGTGGGATTGTCTTTGGTAACCAAATTGGCGCCGGCTACTGTAGTAGGTTTTGTAATGGGATTCTGGATGATGGCTTCTTCTTTGGCTCATCAGGCAGGAAAGAGAATTGCCCAGCTTACAGTTGTACCTGAAGATGCGCCCGCTTCTGTTTCATTGGAGCTTTGCCTCGGAGTATTCACAAATTTAGGTTTGTTTGCAGCAGGTGCAGGTTTGTTATTGATTTTAGCTTCTCCGATCATTTCTAAATGGATGCACGGAATTAAATAAACTGTTTTTATCAATAGTAATAGCCCATGGTTCTGCAATAGATGTCATGGGCTATTTTTTTAATCAGACGCTATGAATTTTTGGGCTAGTCTTCAGAAGTATATTCAGTACGGATATCTTTATTTGATTTTATTAGGGATCTCCAAAGAGTGTATTTATTATTATTTTGCCGGGATTAATATTTTAAAATTTTCCAATCTGATAGATATTATCATCAGCCCCATTTCAGCTCTCACTTCTGATCTATCCATGCTTTTAACCAGCTTGTTTGCGATTGTGATCATGTATATTGTTTCGGTTTATTTTTCAAAGAACTATCATAAATCCTGGGTAAAAGGAATAATCAAACAGAATATTGATTTTGATAGCCTGGAACCGAAAGAGAGAACTGTATTTTTTGAAAACTTTTTTATTCGGAGTACAGCACTTTGCTTTTTAGGGTTTTTTATAGGAAATGGTTTAGGGGATGGTTTTGATTTGGCTGAAGAAATCAGAAAGAAAGAGCCTGCTTACAATTATGTGCTCACCTACAATAGTTCTGATAAAAAGCTGATTTATTTGATAGGCACAAATAGTATGAATTATTTTTTTATTGAAAAAGGGAATCCCAATATTATTATTTCGCCTATTGGAGGAGTGCGGTCCTTGGAAAATTTGGGAGTTAAAAAATCAAAAAAATAAATTCAAATGAGTGCAAAAACTTATCAGACACCTTTTAATGTGGTTGTTTTAGCCGCTGGCCTTGGTTTTTTTGTCGACACTTTTGATCTTTTTCTTTTTAATGTATACCGGATTTCTTCACTAAAGGAATTGGGTTACAGCGGTGATAGTTTAACAAGAGCAGGAGAATTTTTATTATCTGTTCAAATGCTGGGGATGATGTTGGGCGGTATTATCAGTGGCATTTTAGCTGATAAAAAAGGAAGGGTACATGTTTTGTTTGGTTCTATCGTTTTGTACTCAGTTGCCAATATTTGCAATGGTTTTGTTTCTGATTTGAATAGTTATGCATTGATTCGCTTTTTGGCAGGAATAGGTCTGGCTGGAGAATTGGGAGCTGGAATAACTTTGGTAGGAGAGAGCATGAGCGTAGAAAAAAGAGGTTACGGAACTATTTTTGTTGCCAGTTTGGGCGGTCTGGGTGCTGTGAGTGCCGGTTTAATTGGAGATGTTTTACCCTGGCGTACAGCCTTTATATTGGCAGGTGCCTTAGGCTTCCTACTTTTGTTGTTGCGGGTGAAATCGATGGAGACGGATATTTTCAAGGAAAGTGTCAGGAAATCAAATTTCAAGGGTTCTTTCTTTCATCTGTTCAGCAAAAGGAGCAGAGTTTTTACCTACCTATCCTGCATTGTAGTAGGTGTGCCCATATGGTATAGTGTTGGACTTCTCATTACCCTTTCCCCGGAATTAGCAGTAGAACACCAAATCAATTACCTCAAACTGGGAACCTGCTTTATTCTATTTCAGGTTGGTATTACAACGGGCGATTTATCCAGCGGCATCATCAGTCAGTTGATAAAAAGCAGAAAAAAAGTATTGATGGCTTTTATGTTTGTTGCCATAGCTGCAACGATTCTTCATTTTATTCAATTGTATCAATCTGCCAGTATTTATTTAAGTTCCTTATTGATGGGGCTGGGATGTGGGTATTTATCCGTTTTTGTAACAACAACCTCCGAATTGTTTGGAACCAATCTTCGGGTAACAGCCACCGCTACGGTGACAAATTTTATGAGAGGGGCAGTGACAATACTGATTCCTTTTCGGATTTGGGTGGAAAGTACTTTATCCTGTAGCCTGTCACAATCTTTGATAATTACAGGAATTGTTGTTTGGTCTGCGGCTCTTTTGGCTGTATTTTTTTTACCGGATACCTATGGGCGCAATTTAGACTTTGTTGAAGAATAGAGACCAGCCTAATCGATGGAGAATTGAACAAACTGAATTTAATTAGAATGAATTATACGCCATCTCTGACTTAAGATAATACTGAAAATAATTTCATAATATCGAGTGTGTAATCTGATAAAAAATGTGGAATATTTAATAATCCATCCCGGTAAGACAAGTTTTTCAAAGAGTAGCGGATACGCAATTGGGGACCAAATTTCTCATTATATAATGTCAAGCTCCTACCCTTGACTTGTTCTTCAGATTTTACCTCAATCGGAATGATTTCATTTTCAAATTGTATCAAAAAATCTACCTCGGCCGTATTTTCGGAAGTCCAGTAATAGGGGGCCTCTTCGAATTGGGCCAACAGACTTTGAAGAATGTAATTTTCGGTTAAAGCTCCTTTAAACTCTGTAAATAAACGGTTTCCTTCTGCGTATGCAGCGGGAGCTAATTTGGATAACTTTCGAATGATACCAACATCGAGTCCATAAAGTTTAAAGGCACTGAAATCCTCATATGCAGACAAGGGAATGGCAGGTTTTGTACACAATTTAACCTGATGTGCCAGTCCTGATCGGATCAACCATTGTATAGCATCCTCATATTCTCTTGCTCTTGCGCCTTTTCGAATGAGTTGGTAGACAAATTTTTTATTTTCTCTCGAAAGCTGTGCAGGCAAAGAATCAAATACCTGAGCAATTTTGGCAATATCGCTCATGATCGGGTGTTTGGCAAAATCTCCTTTATAAGAAATAATTAAATTTCCTAAAACCTGCTCCACCTCTGAAAAATTATGCGATTGATTGACAATATTTACTACTGCAGGCATACCGCCACAAATCATGTATTTTTTAAATAATTCAACCAGATTATTGAAAAAATAGTCCGGTATTGCTTCAGAACTTTGAATCTGATTTAGAAAATTTGCCGCATTCTCATCCCAATAGGGAAGCACCTCCCGAAAAGTCAATGGATACAATTGCATAAATTCGACCTTCCCCACAGGAAAAGAATAACCCGATTGTAATAAAATTCCCAACAGGGAACCCGCACAGATGATTGGTATTTCTGGTTTTTTTTCAGCAAAATACTTCAGCGTATTCAGAGCCTCGGGACATTCCTGAATTTCGTCAAAAATCACCAAGCTATTCGCGTCCAAAGGAATTCCAGCTATCAGAGACAGCGATTGCAAAATCTTTTCTACATCTTTGTTTTTTTCGAAATAGGTTTTCAGTTCAGGACGTTCGTCAAAATTAAAATAAGCCTTTCGTTCAAAATGATTTTCGCCCAACCAATTCATGAGATAGGTTTTTCCCACCTGTCTTGCTCCTTGCAGAATCAAGGGTAGACGATTGGACTTATTTTTCCAGTGTATAAGTTGGCTTTCAATCTTCCTTTTCATGAATAAATGCCTTTTTTGTGATTATTTACACAAAAATAGAACTTATTGTGGTAAAAATAAAGTTGATGTTTGAATTGGTGTAGAAAATTTGGAGTTTAGTCTCCGGAGTGTTAACAGTATTAATATGTAAAAACAATAACACTTAAAATTATTCGTATAATATTTTTTAAACTTATTCCATTAATGGATCAAGCCTTTAATTGGAGTTTCTTAGTCTTTTTCTTTCCTTCTTCTGTCTTTTATCTTTTTTAAGGCTAATGGAATATTCTTCCATATTTCCTTTTACGTTGATATTGACATAAATAATTTTTTTGTTCTTATCCTGATACTGTAATGCATCTTCCTTTTCGAGATCAACCTCCTCCTGTTTTCTTTTGAAGAGTTTCTGAAAGGCAGCTTTTGAAATAAGTTTGAGCGGAATTTTGAAAAAGAAATCCATATTCATGTTCAGATTCTGCTCCCCCCAAAGTTCCAGAAATCCAAGGCTTGAATTGATGGTCATTTTCGGAATTATCAGTTTCGAATTTTTGAATTCAAACTCATTTTGTAAGGTGTCGAAACGGATCTTTGACAGATTTTTATCCTTGAAATAATCTGCAACATATTCGAGTGGTTTATAATTTTCCAAAACCCCGTTTACAATTTCCACATCCATCAATAATTCCGATTTATCGAGAATTGGCACCATATCGGCATGCATACGCACTTTACCGCTAATTCCGCAACTGATTTTACCGTGCAGATTTTCTGAAATAAGATGGTCCTGACCAAAATTTTCAAATTTCAGCATCAACTTGTCCAAATCAACATTTTCCAGAACCAGATCGGGACTAAAATAAATTTCTTTTGGATTGGAACCGTTAAAATAACCCTTCAGGTCAAATCGGCCCCCTGCAGTATAAAAGGAACATTCATCGGAATAGATATAATGATTTTGCTGCATTCGCAATGTAGCCTTCAGCTGATTAATCAGATATTTATGATAATTCAAATGCGCGATGTCTAAGTCTAACTTAAAATCTGTAAATGGCAGATTGAAAATATTAAAAACAGCCTCGTGGTCTTTCGGACTCATATTTTTTGATGCTGGTGGCGGGTTATAAGCCAGTAATTGATCGAGGTCGAGCCTGTTAGATTTTATGCTGAAAAAATTATCTCTTTTTCTGATTTTCGGATCTTTACCATAATAGAAATTTAAGTAAATATTAAAGTCAGAGCGACCTATTTGCCCCGACAATTTTTCAACTACAAGATGCTCATCCTCAATATGTATGCGTACATTAAAGTTTTCAAATCTGGAATTATGCACCTTCATGGTACAACTCAATTTATCGATATAGGTATCGGATGAGTATAAACTATTTTTTTTGAAATGCAGCAGCGTTTTTCCATGAAGCTGTAATTTTCTGAAATCCTCGTGCCTGTAGTCTTCGGGTACAAAATTTTCGCCGCCATAACTAAACAGATCTTCGAGCCTGATGTGTTCAGAAACTAAATTGTACTCAATTTCTGTGTCTCCATTCAACTGCGGCCTCAACAACAGTTCATAATGTTTCATCTTTCCAGAAAAATGAAAATCGCTGCCATCAATTTCACCACTAAAATCAACTATTTTGATGTCGTCGTTTTCTATAAAGATATCTGCATGAAAATCGTGTAACTTATGCGGATAGTGCTTTGGCGTAGCATGAAAATCGCGAATAAGAAATTCTCCTACTGGCAGATTGGGCGACTCTGTAAATGCGCGTGCCGAACTCAGGAATGAAAGATTCAGGCTTAAATCTTTGAGTTGTTCATCAACAGCAGGTTTTTTGAGCGAATCGTTATATGACAATTCTGCAAGATCCAGCATTTTCGACTCAATAATAAGATCTACTTTTACTTTTTGACTACTGTGGTGAATAATGGCAGGTAAATCGCTGATTGTACCTTTTACAGATAAATCAGAGCGGCCTATTTTAGCATCGAATCTACTGATTTTAGCTTCATGTCCTTCCATTTCAGCATCAATATTCAACTTTTCCAATGGCAAATAAAATGACTGACTTTTAAAACTTAAATCCTTAACTTTTAACTTTGTATGATATGATTCATTCAGCTTTTCAATGCTTTTTTCGGGATGTCTCAAATCGATGATATCATGAAAATTCATTTCAAGTTCAATAGCTCCTTTTATGTCTTCCAGGTCATTTAAATTGAGGAATTTTGCCAAAAAATCCAGGTTAAATTTCGAAAGCAACTGTAACTTGATATCAGGCTCCATAAAATTTATCACTTTTAGATTGCCGCTGAAAATTCCGGCATCGGGCATAGCTTTGAAATTGTTCAGCCCAAATTCCATTGTTGTTAAATCTCGTTTGGCTCCGTTGGTAAAATAGCCTTTGAAAGCCATATCC
>Ga0169931_10008029_pt1 | contig 15507 bp, 20 predicted proteins | sample Kivu_15m_20L_FD_129675 | JGI IMG/M metagenome (GOLD analysis project Ga0169931, IMG submission 129675) | Freshwater microbial communities from Lake Kivu, Western Province, Rwanda to study Microbial Dark Matter (Phase II) - Kivu_15m_20L... | ecosystem: Environmental > Aquatic > Freshwater > Lake... | reverse complement strand
GGTCGCTGTAATTCTGTAGTAAGTGAAATTATCGCAGCGGCGGGTGCTGACCCCGCTCAAAAACCTTATGAGGATTCTTTTCCTACCGAGGACGCTGCATTCCCTCTAAAATTTGGTGCAAGCGGTGGGAGTTGAACCCACACGTATATTCCGATTAAGAGTCGGATGCCCGTCCACTGTAGCTTCACTTGCGTTAAATTGGCCCTTACAAGACATCCTTTAGGATTTGACCAGACCACGTTTTATACGAACACTCTTTTGGAGCCAACGGGTTTTATAGGTTATCTCTATCCGTTTTCACGGATTCGTTTGGATTACTGTCTAAATTGTGGAGCCTCTTGAGAGAATCGAACTCCCGTCACAGAGGTACAAGCTCCGTGTAATGCCATTATACCAAAGAGGCGTATCAAAAAAAAGAATGTGGGATTTCACGTTGTTCAGTCGTTTCAACCTGAGATAAGATTATCACTTTTTATTGAAACGTCAATCACTATTTCGTTTTATTTTGGGGTGATATACGAGAATCGAACTCGCGCTGACTTCTTCACAGGAAGTGATGCTACCATTACAACAATATCACCATTCTACTGAAATCGGACGGTTTTCCATGGCGTTTCACCATCTGATTATCCGTCGTGCAGTTTCCATTATGAATGTGGATCCAGACGTAGGACTCGAACCTACAACCACCCAGCTAAGCCGGGTGTTCTACCATTGAGCTAGACTGGAATGAAAATAGAGGGTTCCTTCTCGTTGACTAGACGGAAGTTCGGTCGTCAACCAAACCCTAAAAATGGTGCGCTCGGCGAGACTCGAACTCGCAACCAATAGCTTAAAAGGCTACTGCTCTACCATTGAGCTACGGGCGCATAAGTTGCTCACGTCATAAAATCAAGAATTCCTCTGACCGTCAATATATCCTTCTCCATATCCTAAAATGTAATTTTGTTTCTCGTATTCGGAATAATTTTCTGGAAATTGAAATGTATCCTTTGGTTGTCGGTCGTGATAACCATCATCCCATCCGTCCTCATTACCTGACTGCCAAGCTTCAACATTTGCTTTCATGGGTTGATCTTGACAGATTTTTATAATTTGTCAAATAAAAATGGGTCTGGATTTCACGAAGTTCCTCCGTCGCCGGAGTCTATCAGTTGCTTATCCGATGTCTTACTTCATTCAAGTTTATGAGTCGATCCTCGCAATAGAGGTTTCATATCCATTACCCTGTAAGCGGGCATTGTGCACTTACACCAAACTTGACCTTCATCACATCGGGTCATCTGGTGTTCATGGCAGGACTCGAACCTGCATTTAATCCAATTATACGCTATCTGCTTCGTAGGCAGTGCTAATACATGAACAAACTTGGTTGGCTATGACGGTATCGATCCGTCGTCTTCCGATTATCAGTCGGGAGTTCTACCTTTGAGCTAATAGCCAATTAAAATTTAAGAAAGTTTTCCGGATATAACATTTCAGTTAATTCATAGAGGTTGTTGCCTCCACGGTCTTTCTTAAAAATGGTGCAAGCGATGGGAGTCGAACCCACACGAATTGTCCGCTTAAAAGGCGGCTGCACGTACCACTGTAGCTTCACTTGCATTTGAAAATGGTGCGGGATAAAGGAATCGAACCCTTTCTTTCTGAGTGTAAATCAGAATCGCTACCGTTACAACAATCCCGCGTTGATGATCAAATTTACTACATTTTATAAATCTGTCAACATTAAAGTTTGGTAGCCCCGCTCGGAGTCGAACCGAGTTGCTCTGATTGAGAATCAGAAATCCTAACCAATCGTAGATGACGGGGCCATTATAGAAATTGGCTGGCAGACTAGGACTCGAACCTAGATACCGTTGAACGGATTGCACGACATTAACAGTGTCGCCACTTACCATTAGTGTATCTGCCAATTAAATAAAATGGTCCTCATAGGAGGACTTGAACCTCCAAGACACGCCTATCAAGCGTGCATGTTGCATTACATCATATGAGGGAAAACTGGCGGAGACTAAGGGAATTGAACCCCTGCCGGCATGACACCGGTTTTGTTTAGCAAACAAACCAACATTTGGCTAATCTCCGTTGAACTTTTAGAAATGCGGTGCATAGCGGAATCGAACCGCCCTAGTTTCATAGACAGTGAAACCGATGACCCAGCCTCTTCATGCACCATAAATTGAAATGGTCCCGTTCCACGGTTACGATCCGTGCCGTCTCCGTCTTCAGCGGAGTGCAATCACCAGATATGCTTGAACGGGATAAAAATTGTTACATCTATCCTTGAGATTTTTTACCTACGTTGGTAGCCCGATTATTTCTAATCGAACCGGCGTCTCCGCTTCTCTTGGCTCGCCTCTACGGTCTGACATCTTTTTTAGGGGAGACAGACTAAAAACCCCGAAGTTTTTCTAAACTTCAAAAACAAAAAACCGTCAACTCTTTCGGAGGGTTGACGGTGACATTGATCTTTTACACAAAATGTCAGCCGTTCTTGCCCTCCATGTGGCAATCGCGCTTAATAAAATTGTGTTTACTTGTCATCATTACGTCAATAAGTATATGTCAGTTTCAGTTTAAGTCAAATCTTTTTTCAGATTTCTTTTGGTAGCAGCGGTTGGAGTCGAACCAACTATCTCCGAGGTTATGAGCCTGGCTTGATTATCCGTTTCACTCCACTGCAATTGTTGTGAGTTGTGTTACAAGTATCTGTATCAGGAACCTTTGCGGAGTTGAGTCCGACCTGTTAGTTTCATGCTTACATGCAACTCTAAAATGGTAGTGCTGGTGGGAATTGAACCCGACGTATCCTGCTTGAAAGGCAAGTGTATTAACCATTATACGACAACACCAATAAAAAGAACAACCAAACTTTATCACCACTCTATCTTTTGTCAATAATAAACTTGAGAGTGTGCTATTATGCCAAATTCACGTCCTAATCAGAACATACTGAAAGGTCTACCACAGTACGAAGCTTTTAATCGTATCTCGAACGTATGGGATGTTAACCACTCCACGCACTTAACTCCTCGGTTAAGTCAGACGAAACTCTTAAAAAGATGGGCTCCACTAACCCCACTTCCTCTCAAATCAAATTGTCAAAAGAACAACCAAACTTTATCACCGTTTTAACTTTTGTAAATAAGTATTGTTGGATTTATTTTTGACTCATTAAATCTGTAGAATTTACAATATTATCAATGAATAAATTTTATTGTTTTTCCGTTTGAAGGTTTACCTATCCTAACAGCAACCTCTGTGAAAGAGTGACTTTCTTTTATTATTTGTTCAGTTAACATCATACATAAATATGATGTCGTTTAACAAAGTCTTGAAATTATTTCAAATCTTGTGGTCCGCTACGTTGGAATTGAACCAACTCCACATGCTCCCAAAGCACGTATGCTACCGTAACACTTGTAACGGATAATTCTAAGTGGTGGACCGTAGGGGAATCGAACCCCTCCCTACTGAGTGCAAATCAGTCGTGCTACCACTATCACTAACAGCCCATTAAAATTAAACAGAGTCGATCTTAGATACTCATTTAACATAGACTCCAGTTCTATGTCTGTTCTGATATAAATATATCATTTATTTGATTTGTGTCAATGTTTTTCTGGAGCAGACGATGTTTTTCTAAAACCCTATATGTATGTTTATGAAAATGTTGATAAGTTTAGATGAATTGAAATTAAAAAAAGCTTTTGATTGGATTCCGTTAAAATGTGAGATCTGTAGTAAAGATTTTGTTCGTTCTAAAAGCATGGTTTTAAGAATCCTCAAGGGAAAGTCTGTCGGAGAAAAGGCCGGATCATTCTGTTCAGTAAAATGCTGTGGTCGTTCTAGAAATACTCAAATAGTAGTTAATTGTAAACAGTGTAACGAACTATTTCATAAACCGAAAGGAAATGTTAACAGAGTATTCTGTTCACGAACTTGTTCTGGAATCTACAACAACAAACATAAAACTCATGGATTTCGCAGGTCAAAACTAGAATGTTGGATGGAACAAAAACTAAAAGAAAAATACACCGATTTGGAGTTCATTTTCAATAAAAGGGAATTGATAGGATACGAACTTGATCTTTACATTCCTATATTAAATATCGCATTTGAATTTAATGGAATCGTTCATTATAAACCTATCTACGGAGAACAAAAATTTAATTCTATTAAAATTAATGATCTTAAAAAGTCGGAAATCTGTAAGACTTATGGAATAGAATTAAAAATTATCGACGTGAGTAAGATGAAGAGTTTTAGAGATTCCCGTGGGAAGGAATTCCTTGATGAAGTTGTTTCTACAATAGAAATGAGAAAAACAATTTCAAAAACTGGAGCGGAACCGAGGATTTGAACCTCGCCCTACGAACTGGTCGTCCGTCATGCTCTCCTTGTATCACCAGTTCCGCGTTATAAAACTCGTGGCGAAGTTGAGGTTTTACTCACTTCACTACTCCGACCCCAAACGGTTCGGTTCATATCGGTTGCTTCCGACACATACATCATTCAAAGAACACTCTTAATTTATCACTTATTCTGGTATTGTCAACCAGATTTTGAAATTGATTCAGTCGGTTGGAGTCGAACCAACGGCATGAGTGTTATTCCCGTCTTTTCCGGTGTCATTTACCATCATAGGGCACTCTGATCTACCACTGAACTACGACTGAACTGGAGCATCCTGCTGGAATCGAACCAGCTTCTCTTGCTTGGAAGGCAAGGACATAACCAATCTGACAAGGATGCAAAAAGAACATTTGGTGCTGTCGGCAGGATTTGAACCTGCAGCGTTTGAAGTTATCTCATTCAGGGTAGAAACCTGAGCCGATCATCCATTCCGGTCACGACAGCATTTGTTCTAACAACACCAATATATATGGTGAAATCCTAATTGTCAATCAACTTTTTGAAAAATTTGGCCGATTGACCACGTTTACTGCCCGTCTAGGCATTTAATAACAATCCTCACGTATGTTACGGGGATACTTACGGCCAGCAAAACAATGAGAAACTCACTCAACGTAATCATAACCATCCTTAGTCACGAACATTACGGAGTTCTGCCGGAGTATATTCCACCTGCTTGATGACATGATAGGTTCCGGTCGGAATCGGAATGGTGGAATGCTCTTGGTGAGTCAAGTCAGCACTTGCCGCAGTGACCTCAATGTAATCAACCAATGCGTCCACATCGGAAGCGTATCCGGTTGCACCTTCAAAGATAGTGTGGTGATGGCCTGTGACTTCTCCAAGGGCTGCGCAGACTTTATTTGTCTTTACCAATCCATCCGGAATTTTATTACATGGAACGATTAGGACATCTCCTTGTCGGAAGATACGATTATTTTTAGAAGTATTCATATTTTATTTTCTTTCTATTGTTTAAGTATCTCACGGAAATTATTTAAGTCAACAGATTTTTAATTTTCTTCTACGTTTTATTCTTCTACAAACTATTTATTAATATGGGAAGAAAAAAATTAAACAGACCACAACATGAACTTGATCAAGAACGGCGTGAAAGACAATTACGATATTATAAACGAAACAAAGAACGACTTAATAAAAAAAGAATGGAGTATTATTACAAAATTAATTCTAATAAAACTGATTGCTCCTCCACCAACAATTTACTTGATAAGAAATAAAATTACAAATGGTAGATATGTCGGTCAAACCATACGAAAAGTCTCCGATAGGTGGAATCAACATTGTAGAGAAACTCGGCAAAACACTCCATTATACAGATCGATTAAAAAATATGGAATTGAAAATTTTGAATTCTCAATTTTAGAAGTGTCACCGTCATATACGTCACTTGACGAATTGGAACGAAAACATATCAGAGAACAAAAATCTTTTATAAAATTAAATTGTGGAGGGTATAATTTAACCGAAGGAGGAAATGGATTAAGATGTGTCAGTGATTTAACACGTAAAAAGATTGGAATATCTGGAAAAGGTCGAATTTCCACTCGTAAAGGAATTCCATTGTCCGATTCACATAAAAAATTATTAAGCGATCTACTTTCCGGCGTCAACAATCCGAATTACGGAAAACATCACTCGGATGAAGTCAAAGAAAAAATTGCCAAAACTAAACGTGGCAAAACACTTCCAGCCGAACATAAGTTGAAGATAAAAGAATCGGTAATTAACACCTATAAGAGTTTGTCGAAAGAATCTTGGAATAAGATACGTTCTGCGGGTAACGCAAATTTAGACAGACATGTGTATTCTTTTAAGAACAAGTTCACCGGAGAATCGTTCATCGGTATGAGACATGAACTTTATACTAAATACCAATTAAATAAAAACCTTTTACGAAGAATGATAAAAGGAGAACTCTCTCACACTAAAGGTTGGTCGTTGTATAAGATGTAATCTCATCCGTAACCACAACCGTTGACATCAGTGAAGCATCTGAAACCTCATTATTTATAACTCTGATGAAATGGAGATCAATCTTTTCAGCCACTCTGTCAAGTGCCTTCAATGAATCCGCCAATACATTTTCTGTTTCACCGCTGATCTTGTGTAATTTCATCTTTTAATATAAAGCAGCCTTGTTCACACCAGTCATGATTCTCGGCGTGCAATTCATAGAAATGAGTTGCAGATTTTCCGCCAGATAATAATTCAAGAGTGTTGATTACCTTAGTGTAAGTAACATCCTCCTGTTTATCATAAAGTTCTTCAAAGTTTTTCATGTCAGTCGATTACCGTGGCAAAGGTGGCGTCATTAATTCCGAAGTCAATCGCAATAGTTGTTCTATGGATTTCGTTCAACACTATATCCTTATCATTTGTTGTGAGCATATTTAACGCAGTCTGAGATGTTTTTACACAAGTCTTCTGCTGGATTTTATTCTCTGTATTTAAGTTTAATTCCATAATATCGCATCCCTAATTGCATCTCTTGTTGCAACCTCGGTTTCAGGCCATCTTGCAGCCCATATTGCAGCCCATACTGCATCCCATGTTGAATCTATTATTGCATCTCTTGTTGCAATTCCGGTTTCAACCCATAATACACTTTTCATTGCAACCTCAGTTTTTGATGAAATCTTTTTAGGGTTTGTTCCATTTGAAATTACGGAAATTGGTTTCTTTTTAATTAACATATCAATCTCCATTAAACTTTCGGTTCGCCACGGTCATGTGTAACCCAAGATACCGTGGACCATCATTCACCTTCAAGAGTCTCTTTAAGGCGTCAGCATATTCACATTTCACCGGAATCCAAAAATTAACCCGAGACTCAAATGCGTTCTCAGGAAAGTATTCAAACTCCACTTCCTTACCGTTTAAAGGGAGAGCATTCTTCCAGTTCACGTTATGAAGTTTAGGATTGATTAAAGTAACATGAGCACCATGAGCAGGAAGTTGAAGCTTCTCTGTCCGATAGTGATAGAAGTCAATCAGTCGGTGATAATAACGGATGAGATCCAAATCAGCAATGATTCGGACACCGTCTCGAACTTGAATTTTTCCGACAGACTTGAACATGAAACCAGATTACCACCAATTTATAAAATGTCAACTCCTTGTTGCATTCCATGTTGCATCCAATGTTGCATTTTCAATTTTAGAAGAAAGTCTTTTAGGTTTCATTTTATGAAACGTTTCTTTGAATGTGTTTGGTTGCATCCGTCATGTTCCAATAACAATTTCGGAAAGCTGCATCGACAACCGTTCTCAAATCCATACAAACAACTGCACAAGTCTTGACTTCAATAAGTTGATTCGTAGTGGAATGTGTTTTTTCCCAAACATCTTCACCAATTGTCGATTCCTTAATCATCAATTAAACATCTGAATGCCACTCAACAAATCATTGTCGTTCAACATAGCAAGGTTGTCGAGCCTTCCTTGAACCTTAAAACAGGCTCGTTCCTCTATGCTGTCAGCAGTAAAAACGATCTTCTGTAAACAACGTGTCTTACCACCCTGCCTCGCAATTCTACCAAGAGCCTGAACTAATCGAATTGCACTAAAGGAAGGGATCAAAAGACTATGACGGGGAAATTTCCCATTCAAGTCATGGAGACTAATGCTGTCGGAGCCGGCCAACAGATTGATCAACATAATCCGTTTCTTGTCGGCGTTAAAATCATCAATGTCCTGTTGACGAACTTTATCATTCTGTCCACCAACAATCTTTCCGATCACCCCTTTAACGTGAGAGTGTTTGATCAACCGAGATTCGAGAGCTTCAATGCTGTCGGTGAAGTTAAGGAAGACCACCGGAGAAATCCCTTCATCGTGGAGGTCAATCACTTGATCGACAAGAGATGGAACCTTCAAGAGTTCAGTTTTGCGACGAGCCTCCATAATAATCGCAAAGATGTGTTCACGGTAGTTTTGGGCCCGTGCATCAAGTCGAGCCAGTTCAACTTCCATCTGAGTGTAGACCCGATTAATTTTATCAGTGTTATCACCCATATCCATACGGTCAGCGACGATATGGTTCTCGGGGAAGATACCATCAAACTGTTCCACTTTCATTCTGCTGGCCGACTTCTGGAGGTTAAACAAAAGATGGTGAACCTTCTGCATCCCTTGTTTAGCAATATCAGCGGACATGTCAATCACCAACCCACCGAAGCGATTTGTTTCTGCACCCTTCTCTTTACAGAACTTAGAGAAGTTACTACCGTTGTGAAGGTGGGTTGCATATCCAAACGCTTTGAGTTCGAGGGGATTGGTCGCCGCCGTTGCACTCAACATCAAAAGTTTGTAACCCGCATTCTTAACGGCAACCAACAGATCACTCTGGAGACTCCGATAGGCCTTACACTTGTGAACCTCATCAAATATGACCAGACTATTGGTGGGGAAGTGAATGTTAACACCATTAGACTCCCACGCCTTCTTTTTATTAAACTCCTTCTTGACGTAGGTGAGCCACTTGGTATTGCCTCTCACCAACTTCTCGTAATTAATTACAAGAGGTTTATCAATCCCAAAGGAGGCCAGAATCCTCTTCCACGTAGGAATGACCAACTTCGGACAAATCACCACCGTAGGACAATTAAGTTCTTTTGCTATCGCACATGCTGAATAAGTTTTACCACATCCGGTATCACTCAAATCCGCAGCAAACCCATTCAAATAAATGGAATCCAACAAAGTCTTCGCATGTGGTATTTGAGGAGGTAGTAAAGAAGGAATAGAATTCATGTTCAATAAGGATACACCACTATTCTACAAAGACAAGGATTATTTTAATCGTTGTAGATGACTACCTTGTAACCCTTTAGAGCGGGAAACTTGTCAATATCCGTCTGAATTGGAGTGTATTCATAACAAGTCAATTCACCGTCATCGGTGTTGACTACATTGTTAAGAATCATCAACACCGAACGATTTGTGCATGGATTGTAGAGCGGAAACCCACAATCACAGGCATCATCGTAAATCCGTTGCTGATAGTTGTGACCGTTTCCATGCAGGTCACTCATCTCTGAGACAAAGGTTTTGGTATCCTTGTGGTGAGTGAACATCTTGACAGGAATCGGTGTGAGATTCAATTTCATGTTGAAGTTAATTTACCACCAATTTATAAAATGTCAACTCCTTGTTGCAAGCCTTGTTGCATCTTCGGTTGCAACCCTTGTTGCAATCCATGCTGCACCCATTGTTGCATCTTCGGTTGCATCCCTTGTTGCAATCCATGTTGCAATTTCAATCTTAGATGATAGTTTTTTAGGTTTCATTTAACCTTCTCCATCAAAGGATGATACATCACTTCTCTCCGACAATAACCCTTCTCTCCGTCACGTTCTACAATAAACAACCTGTTATCCCAACCGATCAGAAGGTAATCCGCAGTCTTTGATCCTTCTGAGAACAGTGTATTGATAATGAATTGTTTTATTTCATTCTCTTGAACCTCGGTGGCAGCCAGTTTCTCGGTAACGTTATAGATGCCTCGGACCTGGTCGGAGTATCCCACCGTTCGGATGGGAAGGATTTTAGCCAGTTGATTGGTATCAGTCATAATAAGAGACGTAGGGAGTCCGCTTCTCACGTTTCCGTTTGGTGGCACCGTTCTTGGTTAACCACTCGGAAAACTGTTCGGGAGTCTGTCCGATTCGGGCCAGAGATTGAGCATCAGCGTGGAAATAAGCATGTCCAAGCATCTGGTTCTTGTCTTGAAGAGTGAGGCCGTGCTTGGTGCGGGAACAGATTTCCACGAACTTGACCTCGAATTTCTTCACCGTAACCATGAATCGGTTCGAGAGGAAAATCAGATTCTTTTTGTCTTGGTTTGTCATTGATGGGACCAGATTACCATCAGTTTATAAAATGTCAACGGCTTCTTGTTCCGTCGGCCCTTGCTGAATAGTCGCCTCCCTAACCGCCTCCCAGTTTATGATGCTGAAACTACCGATAATGGTGTTGTCGAAAATCTGATGAATCGCAGTCCAATGCATCCATTTAAGAATCTCGACTCACGGTTTTTCGTTAAAGTTTTTTCTCAGTTTTTCGCTAAATTTTTTAGAAGTAGAACGGATTTTAGTGGGTTCGAATTTCGGTTTCATTCACGAAATGATGGTTTAGAAATCGTTGGTCGTAACATACCCGTTACAAGACGAGACCCGTGAGTTGATTCACCCACGGGCCTCGGGTTCCCCATACCTCTATTGGCGACTACCAAAAACTGTCTTAGACGACCGCCTCAGCCGTCACATCGGACTTTGCCGGAACAATCTCAGGAGTCTTGACCAACTTGTTAAACTTTGCGATGTCCACACGCTTAATCGGGAGCTTGGCCCGGTCAGCACGATACTTGACACCGACACCATGAACCTTCACATCGAAGGTCTGATCCACGGGGATATACACCACGGTGCGTTTGCTCTTCCCATCCTTCGCCGGACGGCCCTTGCCGACCGGAGTGCCGTCGAGCAGAACGACTCGCTTGAGAGTCACCTTGGTCGTGGGTCGGCCTGGCCCACGCTTGGGCGTCTCGACCGCGTTATCCACCACATTCGCTGCCACTGTCTCATTGATACCATTCATACTTTTGTTTTGTTTAACTACCGATTTTGTTTTGTTGTTTTGAAGGGTCAATCCCTTCAACATTTATGAGATTATCAGGTTTTTATAATCTGTCAACAACCTTAATCAACTTTTTTTAACTTTTCGGCAAACTTATTTCCTACTTCGGTCAACTTCATCACGTCTGGGTCACCATTCTCGTCGTAAGTCACTGCCTCAACAAGACCGTCAGCAATCAGACCTTTGAGCACGTCCTTCAGTTCCTCTTCTTTAACAATTTGGAGCAGCCGGACAGCCTCTTCACAGTCACATTGGGCTTCCTTCATAATGATTTGTATGGCCTCTTCATCGGCCAACATTACATCCACGTCACCTTGGGCAACCTCGGCGTCAATCTTGTCGGCGTTAAGGTTTCCTACGTGATTCAACAGTTCGTCAAGTGTCCCGCTGAATGGGCGAAGTGTAGGAGATACTTCCCCAGAATTATTTTTAGACTTCATCTTTTGTGGTGAGTGTGTTAGTATTGAATTGATTAATACGGGTGATTCCAATCGCTGCCTCGGCAGAAGGACATTTTCCACAAAACGAACCCTTTCCGATGAAATCCCAGCCTTCCATCCAGGCGGATTTGTGATCCTCAAACACTTCTTCGGTGCCACATTTTGAACATTTACACTTTAACATAATCACTTTGTAGTTTCGATGATTTTAGACTTTCCGCCAACAATTCTATCAATACGATACCTTTTGAACTTTAGGTTGTCGTCAACATCCAGACCACAGATGTATTCATCATTACGTTCGACCAGCTCAACCATTCGCCAGACGTTTTCAATCGGATGTGTGGAGGTCGGATAAACGAATTCAACGTAAGACTTTGGAACATCGGAAACTAACATCCTCTCGATACTGTCATCTGTCTTCACACGGAGAACAAGTTTATCACCATTTTCTGAGGGCCAAATGTCGTAATTATATTCCTCAGACGGCGAATCAGACGGCGACATAATTGGATAGAGGTAAAATCCTCCAATTCCATCCTTCAACTTCCCAACCAACGAAGCAGCGAAACACTCAACTCCATTGTAACAATCCGCGTTTTCACCTAAAGAAATTCCTTCAACGATTTTAGCATCTGTGACGATTTCTTTCAACTGGTCGCCGAGGCCATCTTTGATATAACCATCATACTGTCCGTAAATACAGACTAAACAATTACCTCCCCGTTCGGGGTGAACGTCAAACACACGAGTCAAACTTCTAGTTCCCATAGTTTTTTTATTTATTGGTTATATTTTAGTAACAATTGCAATTTCCAGTTTCGTCAATCTCGTCGCCACACTCATCACAATACTCGAATTCATAACTATCATCGTCCGGTTGAGTGTCCACATACACGTCCTGAATGATTCCACGGTCCTTCAACTCATCCACCACGACATACTTACAAGTGCGGAGTTTCTGACAATTACAGTCAAACGGAACAGAAACCACGTCCGCCGGATCAATTTCCACGACCATCAAATGACCATTAGCATTTGCCCAATCGTTTGCGTAAGCCTGAGTTCCCGCGTGGAAACCATACGAACAACCAACATTGGCGTCGTCATCCACACCATTCCGAGCCATTGACAAAACTTGACCAACGGAATTGTCAAACTTTCCACTGTGAATATCCTTGTAATCCGAACGAACGCCCTTGTAAGCACGAAAGAATCCGTCGGAAGTAATCGGCATACTCTTCGCCTCAAGGAACCGATAGAGTTCCTGAACTGCTCGGCGTGAAGGATTGGCTTGGAGTCGTTCACAGAACTTCACCAACGGTTCAACGGGAATGTTGGCCTCAAGAAACTGGAGAATCTTCTCGGTGGTGTAATTGTGGACCGGTTCGTCACCAAAATACACTGCACCGGAACGAACGGTCATCTTGTCACTCAACTTGAGATAGTTCTTCAAGGCGTGGTCAAGAGCGAAAAGTTCCTTGAGCTTTTCCACGGTGCCGTCAACACTGAAAAGTGTCTTAAGGATTTCGTTAAAATTCTTGTGGGTGACATCGGCCACAAGAGTCTGTCCCGGAACGGAAACCGTGACGGAACTATTAGGAATGATTAGGTGGGGAATGTTCATATACTGTTTTTGTTTTTTACTTTGACTGTTTTTGTTTTTTACTTTGACTGTTTTTAGTCTATCTGGTTTTTTTACTTTGTCAACTGTTGAATTTGGTTTGATTGAGACTCCAAGAAATTCACGAAGTCGGCAAGTTGTTTAACAACGTCTTCCGATGCATAACGGAGAGTGTAATCGTCAAAATGAGCAAGAATAGGAAACTTAGTGTTAAATTCATTCACCATAGTAACCAACGAATCAATCAATTTACCGAGTTCACTGTCTCCGGCAGTCGTTTTGTAAAAAATGTTATGAAGGTCACTGTTAGAAATAGTAGAATCCGACTTCATAAGATCTTTTATTTCCTTCTTTTTGAGAAGAATTTTCTCCATCAGAGATCCATTGATAGGAGTCTGATTGAGTTCATTTTTATTGTGACGGTCATACAAATTGTCGAATTTGGAAATCTCGGCCTTAATTCCGGCGACATTCTTTATCATCGTCATGTTATCGTAAAAATAATCAGAATAGAAATTCGTCTCAATATACTGATTCAATGTGAGTTTTTCGAGAGGAGTCACATTCTTAAAAATGTAATCCGACATCGTGATAAAGTCTTTATTGACTTTAATCTTCTCAACCTCCGCCTTCTTGATGGCGAGAATTTGAGTAGGAACAGTGACGTTAAACTTTTTACACAGTTTAACAAAAGACTTATACACTTCACTTGGCGACAGACATCCATTGACCTCATATCGGTCAATCATCATATAAACATGTGGAGTCTTTGGTTTTTTAATTACCGATTCGATTTTGAATTGGTCAGCGCCGTATCTATACGAATTCACATTGGAAGAATCATACACCAACACTTGTGCAGAATTTTTATTATGATTCGACGAACGAGTATAAGAAACCTTCCGCATTGAAGGATAGATGACCGACAACTTAACATCATCAATCGTGTTCTGATTGATAAGAGGAATGTCAAATTGATTGTCAACACACCACTTATTAAATTTAAGACTATCCGTGACGGTCAGAAGAATAACCTCCTTAAAAGTCTTTTTGAGATTATTATTCGGATAATCAATCAAGGCCGAACACTTACGAAGTCTTTCAGCTGGAGTGAGGTTTTGATTATAGTTCACCACATAACCAACTCGTTCAAGCACAGAGAATGAGGAAATCCAATCATTTCGACTCCCACGAACACGTTTAGCCCCTCGTTTGCCGTGATAATATGTCTGAATCTCAACCCCCATCTCAGGGTAGTCAACCGAATAAGACTGTCGGATATCGTAATTCTTTCCAAGAAACGGAGAAAGATGTCGTCGGGCCGAACTATACCCATCAAACTCAGCCCGATGCCGACGACGAAGATACTCCTTATCAATCGCCTTAAACTCAGCGTCAATCACTTTGGAAATTTCCTCACCAATTTCAACAAGCCGTGCGCCGATATAATGAGTGGTTTTCTCCTTGAGCTGCAATGCCTCACGATTTGCAGCAATTTCCACCGAACCGATGGGAGCATCAATAACCACACCCAAGTCAAAGACGGAGTTAGCCAATCGAAGTTCCTTGTCTTTGAGAGTCTCCGACAATCTCAAATTATAGAATTGATCGCTGATGTTATATGCGATGTTACCCATCAAGACCTTGGCCTTACCACGGGTGGAATTATAAGTATCGCCAACGGCCTTAGGAATATACCATCCATTCCCCTCAAGAAGTTTCTCAACAGACGCCATTTCAATTGTGTTTCCCTCAAAGGTCGGACGAACTTTCCAGTGGGTGAAGAACGTGGCAGCCTTCTTAAGAAAGGCATCGATGTCGGAAGTCTTGACTGGAATTTGGATTTCCAGTCCGTTTTCTTCGGTGGTGTCTTCGGTAGAGAGAAGAACCATTTCACCCTCATTACATCCGCCCTTGTGACAGACAAACGACTTCTTAACTCCGTTCAAGAAACTAACGACAGTGAACGAATTGGTGCCCGGATAAGCGAACGCACTCTTGGAACCAATTCCAAGCATACCAACCTGAGAGTTAGTGTTCCGCTTAGTGGATTCACCGTAATTACAAAAAGTGTTCCAAATACGGTGGTCATCCATACCAACACCATAGTCACGAACACAAAAGTAAGGGGAAAACCGATTTGGAAGCTTGACAAGGATAGGACGGTCTGGGTGACCAGCCTCAACGTGAGAATCCATGGCGTTCGTGGAATACTCACGAATCGGAGCGAGGATCTTGTCAGTGTAGAGACTGTCTTGAAGGATGTTGGCGATGAAACCGAAACCCTCAGAGGTAATTCCGAGGCGTTTGGATTGAACTTCACCGACCAACGTGGTTCCAGAGATACTTTGGGATTCAGCAATC
>Ga0169931_10008028_pt1 | contig 15507 bp, 16 predicted proteins | sample Kivu_15m_20L_FD_129675 | JGI IMG/M metagenome (GOLD analysis project Ga0169931, IMG submission 129675) | Freshwater microbial communities from Lake Kivu, Western Province, Rwanda to study Microbial Dark Matter (Phase II) - Kivu_15m_20L... | ecosystem: Environmental > Aquatic > Freshwater > Lake... | reverse complement strand
GGAACGCGATCGTCACCTGCGGCATGATCACCCCATGGCGCATCATTTCCTGCATGAACAGCGTCCGCAACGGCATCGATGGAAGGCCGTCGCGCCCCGTGATCGACAGCACGGGCTTGCACGCCGGTCCGCCGACGCGGACGTCCGGTTGGATGCCGAGCAGTTCCTGGGCATCGCCGACGTGCCAACGGAACCTCGTGATCATCTCGTCGAGGATCATGAGCGCACCGTGGGCGCGGCACAGGTCCTGGACCTCGTGGAGGAAGTTGCGCCCGCCGCAAACGCCTGCGCTGCACGGCGCGGTCCCGCAGCACCCCGCGACGGTTCCATGCGCGGGGCCGCAGCCGACGCGCGAGGGGCACACCGCGGTGGCAGGCTCGAGCACGACAGCCGCGACACGATCGCGGTGTCCCGCAAGCAGGCGCTAAAGCCTCACCGCATCGTTGAAGTCGAAAGCAGCGTGTCCCTCCAGATGCTCTCGAGAACTCTGCGCTGCACGGTAGTCGCCCCGACGAGAGCGACCCAGCCGTCCGTGATTGGTCGGAACGGCAGTCGATGCGGACTGCTCGCTATCCGTGGGTGATCACGCGCCGAATCTCTGACACCACCCTATCGATCTGCTCGTCCGTCATGCTCGAGCCGGATGGGAGGCACACGCCATCGCGGAAGAGCACATCGGAAACGGACCTATCAGGATGGGGGAAGTATCGGGCCGCGGCGAACACCGGCTGGAGATGCATCGGCTTCCAGACATGGCGTGCCTCTATGAGTTCCGCAGCGAGCGAATCGATCAAACGACCAGCCGTGCAGCCACACCGATCGGGGTCGACCGTGGCTACCGTCAACCAGCGCGATGCCCTGCTCCACTCCGGCTCGGGCATCCACGAAATGCCCTCGACTCCCTCAAGTGCATCGCGATAGCGCTGGAAGACGCGGCGGCGCGCTTCGACTCGATCCTTCAGGATCCGCAACTGACCGCGACCAACCCCGGCGAGGATGTTGCTCATCCTGTAATTGAATCCGATGACTCGGTGCTCATAGTGCGCCGCCGGCTCCCGCGCCTGCGTAGAGAGGAATCTGGCCTGCCGGACATAGTCCTCGTTCGAGGACACCAGCATTCCGCCGCCCGACGTGGTGATGATCTTGTTTCCGTTGAAGGAAAAAGCACAGAGATCACCGAACGTCCCGCTGGGGATCCCCTTGTAGCCAGCTCCAAGCGACTCCGCGGCATCCTCGATCACCGGCACTCCATACTGCCGACAGATCGCCATGATGCGATCCATATCCGCACTCTGGCCGTAGAGGTCCACCACAACCACTGCCTTCGGCATGCGTCCTTGGGAAGCAGCCCAGGCAAACGCATCTTCGAGAGCTTCGGGCGACATGTTCCAGGAACTTGGTTCTGAGTCAATGAACACCGGCTCAGCACCCTGGTAGGCGATGGGGTTGGCACTTGCAGCGAAGGTCAACGACGAGCAGAACACCAAATCACCTCGACCAACTCCGAGAATGCACAGCGCAAGATGCAACGCTGCGGTCCCCGAGTTGACCGCTGCCGCATAGGGCATGCCAAGCATGTCCGCGAACTCACGCTCGAAACTGTCGACGTTCGGGCCCAGCGGTGCGATCCAGTTCGTACGGAACGCATCGTCGATGAACTCACGTTCCGAGTCACCCATATGCGGGACCGAGAGACAAATCAGCTCATCGATGTCGCAACGCGCGACCACGGAAGTCACCTGGCCAGACGAGCCCAGAACAGGCAGGTGGTTGATCCCGTGATGATTCATCAACTGCAAAGCCGCGCGCCGTGTCCAGCCTGCCTCAAGCGTGACGGGAGGCTGCGGGCCAAGCGAATTGAGTGAGTCGTTGATGGTCGCCCCGGCAAGAAGCAGGCGCCGGAGGTCGCCATCCGTCACCGTCCGGACTAGGGCGTCTGCATGATCCACCAGCAGCAGGATTCCCGCACCGGTACGGTTCAATGTGTCGAGTGCATCGATGATGCATGTCGAGCGACGGACGTGAAGATTCTCTGGATTACTCTCGTACGTCATCTGTCAATCGCCTTTGCAGGAACGCCGACAACCGTGGCCCCATCCGGGACATCACGTCGAACAACTGCGCCAGCCCCAATGATGCAACCTCGACCGATCCTCGTGCCCGGAAGCACGGTGGCCCCAGCACCAACCATCGACAGCCGGCCCACACTGACCCCACCGCCCAGCGTCGCGTTCGGTGCAACATGCGCAAACTCACCAACGACACAATCATGGTCCACCACGGCTCCATGATTCACGATCACACCCGCTCCTACCGTGCAATCAGGTCCAAGCGTGCAACCCGCCGCGAGAAACGCCCCAGCGCCGATGGACGAGGAAGGCGAGACAGATGCACGAGCATGGACCACCGCTTGAGGCGACAAGGCTCCGAGCAATTCTGCTGTCTTCCGCATCCGGGCATCGTTGTCGCCAATGGCCACATGGAATCCACCTTGATGGCCTGTGGAGCTGGCCGGGGCTGAAACTGTCACTCCGAGCAACATCCGCCCCTGAGCACCGGGAGCATCATCGATCACCACAATCGAGGCAGCGCCATTGGATCGAATGGCATCCACCACGACCTTGGCATGTCCACCTGAACCGACAACGAGAATTGGAGGCTCAGTAGACATTGCACTTGCTAGTCAGGTCGTCGTCTAGGTCGATGGTCCGCAAGACTTCAACGATACGCGCAGCCGCCCTGCCGTCGCCGAATCGGTTCCTAGGGGGTACTCGACCGGACGATAGCGCCCGCTCCACCCCCGCATCGATGGACAGCAAATCTCCTTTGACATCAAAGACGTTTGAGTTTCGCTCGCGGTGCTTCTGGCGATCACCGATGTTGACCACCGGCGTACCGAAGGTGGCTGCCTCGATGATCCCTGCGCTCGAGTTGCCGACGATCAAGTCCGCCCGCGCCATCCATGAGGCGAAGTCCCGCCGGTTGAGATGCTGAACCACAACTACCTCGCCGCGCAGCGCTCGTCCCTCCAACACGCGACGGATGGCCAACGAACCGGCATCTGAGTTTGGGGCCAGCGCCAGAACCTGCACACCCCTGGCTCCAAGCACATCCAGGGCGGCCTCGGCCTCTTCCGCCGAACGCAAGGCATCTTGCAGCACCGGGTGATGGCAGAACAATGCGATCGGCCGGGACGGATCAAGCCCAGCCGCGGCACACAGATCGTCGCGGCTGCGATCACCCAATTCACTCAAGCCGTCAAGCCCCGGTGCGCCGGTCACCCAGATCCGGTCGGGCCGCTCTCCCATGCGTTCGAGTCGGATGCGGCTGGCCTCCGTCGAGACGAAGTGCAGATGCGCGAGCTTGGAGATGGCATGTCGCAGCGATTCGTCGATCGTCCCAGACCGCTCGCCGCCGTGCACGTGCGCAACAGGGATATCCAAGTGAGCAGCAGCCAGTGCCCCCGCGAGCATCTCGCCGCGGTCACCGAGGACGACCACCACATGCGGCCGTTCCGCTTGCCACGTTGAGGTAAACCCACGGATCATCGTGGCCAGTGCCATGGCCATGCCCGCCCCGGAGCCATCCAATTCCGGCGACTCGATTCGGGCGCAGATCGGCAGTCCCGATCGCTCGACATCCCGGACCGTGAGACCGTGGTCCCGTTCCAGATGCATGCCTGTTACCGCCACCGCTACCGAAAGGCCAGGCTCCGCCGAAATCGCTTGCAACGTCGACTCGAACAGGCCGAAGTCGGCGCGCGAACCCGTCACATAGCAGATGCCCCGCATCACCCAATCCACTCCCGCGACAGCAGTGTTCCTTCGCCAACATCCCGCAGGATGATCCTGCCGATTAAGGACTGCAACTCGCCAGGGGGAATTCCATTACCAGGCCGCAGGCAGATCAGATCATCACTGGTCAGCTGCTGGCCGGCACAAAGCGGCCGGGCCGCCGCGACGCTACGCCGTGCTACATCACGTGTCGGCAGCTCTGAAGGCAATGGTCGCTTGTCTGGGCTGCCCAGCATCGACTCAACCTCGCGGATCGCAGCCACGAGCGAACGTAGGCCGTCCGGTTCGAGCGATGCTGCATGATCGGGCCCCGGCAGCGATCGGTCGAGCGTGAAGTGCTTTTCGATCACGACCGCACCGAGCGCCACTGCCGCCACCGCGGCATTGATACCCAAGGTGTGGTCGGAATAGCCAACTGGGACGCCAAGACTATCCGCCATCGTTCGCATTGCACGGAGGTTCACATCTGCAGGCACAGTGGGATAACTCGATGTGCAGTGGAGCAGCACCACCGACGGCTCGCTCTTTCGTTCACATCGGCTCTGTTGCTCGATGATTCCCATGGCATGCCGGACCTCCTCAAGCGTCGCCATACCGGTCGAGACGATCAGGGGCAGGCCAAGCCCCGCTAGACGCCGAAGGAAACCGTCGTTGGTCAACTCGCCGGAGGGCACCTTGACCCGGCTCATGCCGATTGAAACCAGGAACTCTGCTGCACCCCAATCAAACGGAGTCGACATGAACTCTATTCCACGCAAGACGCAGCGCTCAACAATCCGGTGGTGAGCTGCTCGAGTGAGTTCGAGCCCTCGGAGCATCTGTGCTTGGCGGGCCACACCGACGGCGGACTGCTGGTAGGCCGCGGTCGGAGCGGATGCAGAGACCAAGAGGTCGGTCGAGAAAGTCTGGAACTTCACCGCATCGGCACCGGCTTCGGCAGCGACGTCCACCATTTCGAGCGCACGATCGACGTCGCCGTTGTGATTGACTCCAGCCTCCGCAATGATCGTGACGTTGCTCATGTTTGACTCTCGGTTCGCGATGCCCGCTCAGGCGCTTCCAGCCAATCAGCCTTGCAGCCCGGCCGATCGGGGGTCGCACGTCCGGTCTGGCAGGGAGACGAGGTTCGCCCGTACGACCGACTCTGCGATGAACCAATCCCACGGCGTATCGATATCTACTCTCTCAACCTCAGAATCAAGCACAATTGGAGTATCGCCCGGTCCAATAAATGCTCGACGCTGGGCAAGTAGATGACTTCTTACCAAGTAGAACGAGCCACACGGCTCCCATAACGGAGGAGGCCCGAGGGAGCCCAACTCTTCCGGGGGAGATAGTTCGCACGGATACAAAAGCCCATGACGCTCGACAAGTGCCCATTCAGGATGACCGCGCATCGGGCCCACCGCAACCACTGCATTCGCCTTGCCGGTAGCCAACAAATCGATAGCTCGCGCGACGGCTACATCGGTTCGAAAGGGTGATGTTGGCTGCAGAAGCAAGACTGCATCCGGAAGCCCGTGCTCAGACTTGAACCACTCCAGCGCGTGTAACGCGACGTCCACGGATGAAGCGGTATCTGATGCCAAACCCGGCGGCCTTAGCCAGGGCACGAGCGCGCCACGATGCCGCGCGAACGCCGCGATATCTGAATCATCCGTCGATACCAGGACAGTGGCTGAACCTGGAATTCGTGCGGCGAAATCGATCGTCCAACCTATCAGGGGCAAACCGCCCAGTTGCCTCATGTTCTTACCTGGGAGACGCTTTGACCCACCGCGTGCGGGAATGACTGTCAAGATGTCCATGGGATGTCGGTGAAGGATACTCCGGTGGGGAGATACAGCACACAGGTCCTTGACGCGGAGTACCGCATCCCGATCAACCTTGCCACGCTCGGTTCGCCAGCGGTGCAGTATCACCTATGGCACCGCCAGCGACCTCGCAACCCGGCAAGCGACTTACCGTTCACGAGGGCCGTGTCAGTCTGTCCGAACTTCGAAGACACCGCTCCAGGACGGTGCTGCTTCCTGTTCGAGCGCATCCAGGCGGAGACTCGGCTCGGTCCCATGGGATAGGACAGTCCGTGTGGAAGGGGTGGGGTTGTTCAGCGCACCCATGCCACTAACGCTCGTCGCGATCTCAACCAACCCCGTCGAGTAGCGCTACTCCATCGATGTACCGTCTCGCCAGGGACCTCTCCTACCGCTCCAGCTAGGGTGAGCAGGCGATAGGATCCAAAGTTCCTTGTCGGCGCAGCGAATGTGGTACCGGTCAGTCAGTCGCAAACCCCTATGAATCCCGAAACCGCCGTCTATGCGATGCCCGTCGAGCGATCCATCGATACCGGGACCGCCGCTAAACTCGACGCCTTACCTCACACCATCCAGAGGATTCTCCGTGTCGCAGAAGTACCCAGCCCGACGTCACATCGACTTCGCCCCGTTCCAAAAGGAAGTGCCTGAGACGACGCGCTTCGGACTGCCGCCCGAGGTGGCATACTGCCGCCGGTGTGTCATCTCGAACCAGCGTCCGAATTCGGCCGTCGAGTACGCCCACACCAAGGACAGTATGAAGAAGACGATCCACTTCGACGACAAGGGTGTCTGCGACGCCTGCCGTATGGCAGAGCAAAAGCACCAGACGATCGATTGGAGGACCCGCGAGGCCCAGCTGAGGGAGTTGTGCGACCGAAACCGGAAGCATGACGGTTCATACGACTGCGTCGTCCCCGGCTCGGGGGGTAAGGATAGTTTTTATGCCGCACATGTGCTCAAATACAAGTACGGCATGCACCCGCTCACCGTGACGTGGGCACCCCACATTTATACCGACTGGGGATGGAAGAACTTCCAATCTTGGATTCACGCAGGATTCGACAATTTCTTGTGCACGCCGAACGGCAGGGTCCACCGTCTTCTAACTCGTCTGGCCGTCGAAAATCTATTTCACCCCTTCCAGCCGTTCATCTTCGGCCAGAAGTCCCTCGCCCCCAAGATGGCCCTTCTGCACAAGATTCCGTTGGTTTTCTACGGGGAGAACGAGGCCGAGTACGGAAACCCCATTGCCGACACCCAGACTGCGAAGCGCGACTGGTCGTACTTCACGGCCCAAGACAAGTCGCAGATCTTTCTCGGCGGCACCTCCCTGAAAGACCTCCAAGAAGACTATGGAGTCGACGGCCACGAGCTGCAGCCCTACCTCCCGGCCAATCCGGAGCAGATCGAGGCCCAGCGGGTCGAGGTCCACTACCTCGGCTACTACCTAAAGTGGCACCCCCAGAGTTGCTATTACTACTCAGTGGAACACGGCGAATTCCAAGCTTCACCGGAGCGGACGCCGGGCACCTACAGCAAATACAACAGCATCGACGACCGCATTGATGACTTCCACTATTACACGACCCGCACCAAGTTCGGGATTGGTCGGGCCACCTATGACGCTGCTCAGGAGATCCGCTCGGGCGACATCACCCGCGGGGAGGGCGTGGCACTCGTTCGTCGCTTCGATCATGAGTTTCCAGAGCGATTTGCCGACCAGATCTTCCGTTACCTCAGCATCCCGGAAAGCGAGTTCCCGAGGGCCAGCAGAATGTTCGAGCAGCCGATCATGGATCGGGGCTACTTCGACAACCTGACGGACTCCTTCCGGTCGCCGCACCTGTGGAAGTGGGTCGACGGTGCTTGGCAACTCCGGCATCCTGTCATCGATGTGGGGTGAGCGATGGCCAACGTGCGACTCATCGCGAGACTCGACATCAAGGGCCCGAACCTTATCAAGGGCGTGCACCTTGAGGGTCTGCGGGTTGTTGGCGATCCACAGGTGTACGCGCGCCGCTACTACGAGCAGGGCGCTGACGAGCTCCTGTACATCGACATCGTCGCGAGCCTCTACGGGCGCAGCAAGCTGACGGAGATCGTGCGTCGAGCGGCCCAGGACGTCTTTGTCCCGATGACCGTTGGCGGTGGAATCCGGAGCGTCGATGATGTGCGGGACCTCCTTCGCGCCGGCGCCGACAAAGTCGCCATCAACACCGCTGCGGTCGCGAGACCTGAGCTCGTGACCGAGGTGGCGCGCCGCTTTGGTTCCCAGTGCATGGTGCTCTCGATTGAGGCGAAACGTCGCCAAGGAGGCTGGGAGGTCTATACCGATTGCGGGCGGGAGCATTCCGGCCGAGATGCAATTGATTGGGCGCGGCAGGGCGTAGCACTTGGTGCAGGCGAGATCCTGGTCACCTCGATCGACCAGGAAGGCACTCGCAAGGGTTTCGACATCGAGCTCACGCGAGCCCTTGCGGTCGCGGTGGACGTCCCGGTCATCGCCAGCGGCGGGTATGGCCAGCCTGCACACCTCCTCGACGTGTGCGCCGCCGGCGCGGATGCCGTCGCGTTTGCTGATGCCCTCCACTACGACCGGGAGACAATCTCCCAGATCCGGGCGTCAGCTCGGTCCATGCACATCCCGGTAAGGGAAGCCTAATGCGGAACCGAATTGTCATCGTTGATTATGGCGTTGGCAACCTGTTCAGCGTCAGAAAGGCCGTCGAGGTCTGTGGGGGCAGCGACATCGTCGTGAGTGCATCGCCGGCGGACATCCTGAACAGCGATCGCGTCATCCTTCCTGGTGTTGGTGCGTTCGAAGACGGCATAAGCGGCCTCCGCGACCGCGACCTGATTTCCCCGCTCGTCGACTACGCTGCATCAGGCAAGCCCCTGCTGGGCATATGCCTCGGCATGCAACTGCTCGCGACCACCAGCGAAGAGTTTGGCCACCACGTCGGACTGGGGCTCGTCCCAGGCCGCGTCGTGCCGATTCCCCGCTTGGACACGGCGGGCCGGCCCCTCAAGGTGCCGTCGATCGGCTGGGCGAAGCTCACTGTCGCCAACAGCCTTGCAAGTGGTGGCGGCTACCTTGAGGCCCGTTCACTTGAGACGGCTCTATATCTGGTCCACTCATTTCATCTCGTGCCGGACCAACACCAACATGTTCTCGCAACCTACGGATTCGGCGGGCACCCTATCACCGCCGCGGTTCGCCGCGGCAACATCATGGGCCTTCAGTTCCACCCCGAGAAAAGTGGCCCTGCTGGACTAGAGATCATGTCGTGCTTCCTTGCCGCCCGGTAGGTCAACCTTCACGTCGCCTATGAGCAGTACCGCAGCGCCAACTTCGGTTGGGCGATCCTTCATCATCTATTCGGTCGCGTTCGCGGTCGCCGGAGCAACACCGTTTCTCTTGTTGCCGTTCCTGACCCGACTGCTGTCCCCTGCCGAGTTTGGGGTGGTAACGTCCTTCATCATGCTGACGACACTGGTTGCTAACGTCGCCGGCGTCACCGCTCACGGCTTTGTTTCCGTTCGATTCTTCAAGGTTCCATCGTCGTCGTTCGGCAGCCTAACCTACACCTCACTCGCCGCCGTTGTCGGGACCCACGTTATCGCCATCTTGCTCCTGATTGCTTTCTCCTCAACGCTCTCAGCGAGCTTCAACCTCTCTCCAGAGTACGTCGTGCTGACGGCGCTCGGCTCGTTGCTGCTCAATGCCAACATCATTTTTCTGGCCATCTTCCAGTCATCAAGGCAGCCACTGATGTATCTGAGGGCTCGGATCATCCAGTCCGCATGTGAGCTTGGTGCATGCGCCGCCCTGATGATGTGGGTCGCTGCAGATGATCGAGCTCGAATCGGCTCCTATCTCGCGGCGCTCTTTCTGAGCGCGCTCTTCGGCGTCAGCGTCGCGATAAGGAACAAGCATGTCGTGGCTTCGTTTGACCGCACCATCCTCCCTGATTTGTTTCGCTTCGGTGTTCCGCTTCTCCCCCACGTGATCGCTGGGACTGCGATCATTCAGATCGACCGGATCGTCGTCTCGTCAAAGTTGGGCGCCGACGGCTTGGGTGTCTTCATGGTGGCGATGCAAATCGGCTTGGCCATGATGGTGTTCATCGAGCCCCTCAGCAAATCGCTCGTACCATGGCTCTTTGGCGAGCTTGCTCGGAACGACTTCGACTCAAGACGCACCATCGTGAAGCGAACCTATCTTCTGTTCCTGGGCCTTGTCATCGTTGGAGCGGTTGTTGGTGCGGCGGCCCATCTGTTCTTCAACCAGATCATCGGCAGTGAGTTTCATGGTGCTCGCGCGCTGATCCCTTGGATGGTTGCGGCATTCGTGCTGCAAGGCATGTACCACTGCGTGGTCAATTACCTCTTTTACGCCGAGAAGACCGGGCGGCTCTCGATTGTCTCCAGCGCGACCGCCTGCGTTGGGCTGCTGTGCTCGGTAGTACTGACGACGAGGTTTGGCCTTGAAGGTGCCTGTGCGTCATTCCTCGTCACGAACGCCGTGCTGTTCTTGGCCGTCTGGACTGTTGCGGCCAGAACCGTTCGCATGCCGTGGCTGCTGTGGAGGCAGACATGAACGTCGAGATCCCGCTGCTGCGCGAATCGTCGGTGTTTGCCTCACGGCTCATGAGAGCCAATCGAAGCTTTTCTGAATCTTCATACGAGAACAGCAGACGCTGCAACTGGTCCTACAAGTACGGTGACGCGTTCTATCGTCGTGAATCAGAACTCTTCTTGGCAGACCCTGACAGCTATCTCGCCGGACGGGCACCGGAACCGAGCGATATCGAGGATATTTTCGCCCAGCGGCTCACGGCGAAGCAGGTCGTCATCGCCACCGTCAAAGTCGCGGCTCACTGGCTCTTCGCCGCGCTTGGCGCTCGGGCGGACCGGAAGATCAAGAGCGACTGCATTCGGACCTACCGCAAGGGGTACGTCGACGACATCGAACTCGTGTTTGACCCCGAGGAGCCCTCGGTGGTGAGGGCGATCTACCCCTTTCCGCTCAACGTTCGTCGACAGCTTCGCTACATTCAGTCACTGCGTCGCAGTCGTCGGCGCTTCAAGCTCGCCGGATATCCCTACCTCCCGCGCGACGTCCTCAGGTTCCTGGTGCGGCGAGACATCCGCTCCCTGATGCACCTAGAGAGTCGGTCGCAAATCCGACACGCAGCGCAAGTCATCGCGCTCGGGGTCAAGGCCGTTCAGGTCTCCGACGAGTTCGACATCGGGAGCCTTGACTTCTCGCGTCGGCTCGGTCGGTCGCCGATCGAGCTAAGAAACAGTGCGCATGGTGTTGGCAAGTACTTGCCTGTCCACGCCTACCCCTCGTTCGAAACCGTTACGAAGAAGCAGCAGACGTATTACCGGGCGCTACTTTCCTGTCGTTACTCGCTTCGACGCCTCAATGATCGGCCCGAAGGAACGCCTGTACGGACAACAGCGCGCGACGCAACGCGACTTGTCTTCCTCAGCCAGTGCTCCAAGACGGTCAGCAACATCGTCGTCGAGGCAGAGCACAGGGTCACGCGGAGGTTGGCCGATGCGCTCGCTTCGACAAACGTCGAACTCCTGTACAAGAGGCACCCGCTCAGCACTTCCAGCCAGGCCCCGGAGGGATTCCGGCTGCTCGAGCAGCTCGCCAACGTAAATGGTCTGCCGGGAACGACCTTCGTCTCGTTCTTTTCGACCTGCCAAGTCGACCCCGCCTTCAAGGGCCGAAAGGTGCTCCTGAGGGAGCGCCTTATCTATCCTGAGATCGCGTTTGACGAGTCAGAGGAGATCGTTGACACCGAAGGGCTGATCCGACTGATGCAGGCGACTGCAATGGCTAAGGTCACGCTGTGAACCGGCTTGTCAAACTTGAGCGGAGATGCTCGGCCTAAAGCCACCGGGCGCCAGGGTTCTTGGCACCCCTCGCCTAGGGACAGACTGGCCCGACCGCAAGCCGCGCCTACGACGTCGACGATGGCATCGACCGCTGATGCCTTGCCATGGCGAACTGGGAACAGCTCCTCGTCGGACCCGAAACGACTCTGCGAGACGCCTTAGCGGCGATCGACGAGTCGGGCTGTCAGATCGTCTTCGTCGTCGACCAGGACAGGCGGCTACTCGGAACCCTCAGTGACAGCGGCGGCGCCCTGGAACTGGGCTAACATCCCGTCATGAAGGCGCTCTCGGTGTTTGCGCGCGAGTGGAGGTGGTGTCTCGCGAAGCTACTCCGCTACATTCAGATTCCCTCAATTGAACGATCACAGGTTCATCGAACCAGCCGAGTTGGACCACGCAGCACTCTAATCGACTCTGCGATGGCCCGCCACAGCTTTTGCGGATTTGACTGCACCATCGTCAATGCCGACATCGGAGCGTTCGTCAACCTTGCGGATCGAGTATCGACGGGCGCGTCCCAGCACCCCACGCAATGGGTATCGATTTCGGAGGCCTTCTACAAGCCTGGCAAGATTCCTGGTGTCAAGTATCCGATCGAACGAAATCAGCAGTTGCGCTGCACCATCGCCCCAGACTGTTGGATCGGCACGCAAACTGTCATCATGCCCGGTGTTCATGTTGGTTTGGGAGCCGTGATTGGCGCCAACGCGGTAGTTACATCCGATGTGGCACCCTACTCGGTTGTGGGAGGCGTTCCTGCCCGACTGATTCGGATGAGATTTGACGAGCAAATCGCACGCAAGCTGATGGCATAAAGATGGTGGGAGTTGGACGAAGCAACTCTTGCCTCTCTCGCCCCACACGCGGGGATTCCAGAAGACTTCTTGATGGAACTTGCGCGGCACCACAAGTTTGTTCTTCACGCTGATTCCTGAGCCAAACTGGCTGCGAGTAATCTCGGACAATACGGCCCCCAGCAGAGATGGAGGCTGTATTGTCGAAAATAGCTCGCAGCTGGTTCGGACCGTGTCAATGACCTTGAGACACTTTCGGTCATGAAGCCGCTGCCTGCGGCACGTTCTTGACGGGTTCCTGCTCGGGCCGGTTGATCCACACCTCGCCGGGGACGGCCTGGGCGACTGGCCTGCCCCGGACGAAGCGTTCCGGATGCAGGGCCCATGCGCGGTCGAGGGCGCGCTGGCGCACCGCGCGCAGCGCCAGGTGCCTTCCGGTGTGGACCTCCGCGGGGGTGAAGTGCGCAATCGACGCGTGTTGGTGGCGGTGGTTGTACCAGTGGAAGGCCTCGGGGCACGAGGCGCGCCACTGGTCGTAGGTCATCCTGCCCTCGGGCCAGGCGGGCCCGTACTTGAGCGTCTTGAGTTGCGCCTCGCTGAAGGCGTTGTCGTTGCTGGTGCGCGGGCGTGAGTGGCTCTTCCTGATCCCAAGCCGCACGAAGAGCTCAGACAGCGGCTCGCTGGTCATGGGCACGCCGCGGTCGGCGTGGACGGTGAGCCCAGCGGGGTCGACGCCGTTTGCGAGGACCGCCCGGTGGATGAAGTCGCGCGCCACGGCCCCCGACTCGCCGCGCGCCAGCCGCCATACCACCACGCAGCGGCTGTAGAGGTCAATGGCCACGTAGAGGCAGTAGTGGCCGCCGCCGGATGCGGGCAGCCTGGTGATGTCCCAGGTCCAGACCTCGTCTGGGTGGGTGGCGACGAGGACGGGCGTGGCGTGCCGTGGGTGCGAGGCGATCCTGCGGCGCTCCCGGATTGCCCTGCTTTCACGGAGGATCCGGTACATCGAGCTCGGGGAGCAGAGGTAGGTGCCTTCCGAGAGGAGCGCCGCATGGACCTGCCGTGGCGTGAGGTCGGCGAAGCGCTCCTCGCAGAGGACGGCGAGGATCCTGGTGCGCTCGTCGGCACCGATGCGCCTGGGGTGGGAGCGCACGCGCACGGGAATGCCCCCGGCACGGGCACGCGCCTTCCTGCGGTACCACGTGGCGCGGGAGACGCCCACGGCCTCGCAGGTGGGCCGGATGCCGAGTTCCGCGTGGCGGAGGTCGACGAGCGTCATGGCTGCCTCCCGCCGCCGTGCCCGGCGTCCTGGCGGTCGATCTCCTCCATCATCTCGGCCATCCTCTTTTGAAGCGAAAGCAGCTTCTCCGCGTGCTCGAGCTTCAGGCGCAGGCGTGCGACCTCCCGCGCGAGGCGCTCCTTCTCGTGGCGGACCTGGCTGTCGGTGGGCTCGGTGCCCGCCGGCACGCGGTCCGGGTGCGCCCGCATGCGCCAGCGGCGCCAGGAGGCCAGGTGCGAGGAGTAGATCCCCTCCCGTCGCAGGAGGATGCCCACCTCCCCGGGGCGGGTGCAGCGATCGGCGGCGTCGAGGATCCGGAGCTTGTCCCGCTCGCTGAAGCGGCGTCGGACGGGGCGGGACGGGCCCTCAGGCTGGGTGGACGGGTCGTTCGGCATGATGGTGGACACTCCTGGTCGCCCTGATTGTCTGGAGCGATGGGGAGTGTCTCATCATCATTGACACGGAGGGGTTTGGCTCAGGAATCAGGGGGAAGACCAAGTATTACTGGAGCGCAAGTGGACCCGGCTGTGAAGTGGCGCATAGATAACGATGAATGTCAACAGGTCGAGAGGACAGGGAAATCCAGTGTCGTCAAAGGCAAGCCGTACGAGAAGAACGAGACTCAATGTTGAGACTGCAGACCCATTTGCGAAACCGAGCCTGAAACTGCGAGCGGAAGATGCCGCAAGGCCTATCAGTAACAGCAGCAAACCGAGTAAACCAAAGTGATAGTGAGCGCGGATCAGACTAGAATGAGCGTTTCCCTGAAATTCAGATTGGATTGCAGTACCTTCGTATGACCCACCAAAGACAACTTGGAGTCCGTCGAGCTTTTGGATGTACTCGCTCCACAGGCTCCAACGAGGCGTGTCCACTCCGGCACCAACCTTGGTGGATCCCACCAACCAAGAATAAACTTCGTCTTGATATTCAAAGCAGACAAGCGCAGCAACAAAAATCGCAATACAAAACAGCCATTTCCGTTGCAGTCGATGAGACTTGAGCAGCAACAACAAAAACATATTTGCAACACTTAGATATAGGTTGGCGCGACCGCCACCGATCAAACTGATTCCGACACATGAAATAGATTGGACCAGCGGCAGCGAGCGGCCGCAGTGGGTTGCAACTATTGCACGAGTTAAGGTCAGCAAAAACAGCAGGCATGGTATTCCATTGGAACTTACACCTGGAACAAGTTGTTCGAGCCTATTGGTTTCACGGGGAAGGAGCAGTAGGCCGCAGATAGTCGATACGAAAATGCACTGGTAGGCGAGTCTCAAAGCAGTATCAATCGAGGACAAATCGCGAGTTAGCTGAAAGGCTAGAATCGAGAGAGTGGCGGTTCCCAATGCATAGGGCACCGCAAATCTTGCATGCGAGAAGACCGCGAGCGCAACTGTTAAACAAGTTGCCACAAATGCAATCGTTCCAAACTCGGATCGCGGGCTGCAACTTATCGGCGAACCTAAAGACACGAGCAGCATCAATGCGGCGGAGCAGTAAGCGATCGCAATCCCAGTTGTTCCAAATTGGCCGGAGACAACGACCATAAGCAGGCCTGCCGTCAGGAAAGATGGCGAAGCCCAAGGCGAGCGAGGATTCCTTTGATTACGCAGGTGGGGCATCGAGTTTGAGAAATGGGACGTGGAAAACTGGTCCGTCTGCGCCATTTGTCCTGTGCTTTGGCTGACAGGGTAAGACCGACCTACGTGAGCTTCCCCGCCTGTTGAGTTCACAGTTTACGCAGTAAGCCTGTCCATCTGGTCTTCCCCCGACTTGATGCTACTCGAGCTGCGAGGAATTCGGGCCATCAGCGGCCTGCATTCCTCTGACCGAGTTCAGCGAATTCCCTGGGGGTCAGCATGCCCAGGGCGCTGTGTGGACGCACTGCATTGTAATCGCTCCGC
>Ga0169931_10008027_pt1 | contig 15512 bp, 16 predicted proteins | sample Kivu_15m_20L_FD_129675 | JGI IMG/M metagenome (GOLD analysis project Ga0169931, IMG submission 129675) | Freshwater microbial communities from Lake Kivu, Western Province, Rwanda to study Microbial Dark Matter (Phase II) - Kivu_15m_20L... | ecosystem: Environmental > Aquatic > Freshwater > Lake... | reverse complement strand
GATTGGGGTGTGGATGTTGGGACGGTGACAGAAGAACAGGTCAAGGTAGTCGACTTGAAGCCTCTTCAGGGCGGCATGGCAGGCGTCAATGATGTGCTTTCGGGAGAGTCCCATTTGGGTAGCTTTCTCTCCACCCCAAAAAACCTTTGAAGAAACGCAGTAAGTGTCCCGCCCCCAGCCGGTTTGCTGAAGTACGCGGCCCATGATTCGCTCAGACTCACCGTCTGCGTAGACTTCCGCATTATCAAAGAAGTTGACTCCCGCATCGTATGCAATCTGCATCAGTTCTCGAGAATGAGAATCATCGAGTTGGTTTCCAAACGTGACCCACGATCCAAATGACAGAGCGCTGAGCCTGAGGCCTGATCTTCCAAGTCTGCGGTATTCCATGAAAACACCCTAGGGTGGAATTCGAGTTTTTACCAGCAGATGCTCCCTCAAAAGTTGCCGAAAAGTCGGCAAAGGTGTAGGTCGAATCACATGCAAAAACCGAAAATGCTCTGCAAGACTCAGTTTCTGATGATTGCCCTGGCTTTGTCCGTGGGGACTGCAAACGCAGTGACCCCTCGGTCTCGGACAAGTATCGGGAATGAGACTGCAGCAAGATTTTTTTCGGAGAGAAGTGCAACTTATCAAATCGGAGATGAGTGGGGAAAGCTTCCAGTGACTGACGCAGTCCTTGCGAGCGAAACGCCTCAGTTTGTCCGAGCAGCTCGTGCGACGGCACGAGCTGGTGGAGGAACATCGTTTTACCTAGGTAAGTTTGCAGGAGCTCATGTGATGGCCACGAATCATCACGTTTTCCCGGCTGCATACGCGTGTTTGGGTCGATCGATCGTTTTCCCTCATTTGGGCGGCCGAAGTTTTAAATGTGCGACTTTTTTAGGTACGTGGCAGGAAATCGACTTGAGTCTTTTTACTCTCGAAGTCAATCGAGTGGAGGATGAGTCTGTTCTTGCCTCAGTGGCGGGGAATTTTGCATTTGATCGGGATCTTGAACCGAATCAATCGCTGATGACGATCGGCTTTGGAGTGGCAAACAATTCTTCTCGTCAAATGATGGCGAATCAAGATGATGATTGCCGCGTGTTCTCGGGATACGCTGACTATCGGTTGATGGCGGATCCAGATGAACTCAATCCAGGCACTTACTCGGCCTGGAGTTTTTCGAACGGGTGTGACGTTTCACACGGAGACTCCGGATCTGCTATGATCGATCGGCAGACCGGCGAAGTCGTTGGAATAATTTGGACAGGACGAATCCCCAAGCAGGCGTCGACTCAAAGGTCAGATGTGATCGCAGATTGGATGCGAACGGGTTCGGAAATGATTTGGAAGGAGCTTTCGTATGCAGTCCCATCAGTTAAAATCGGAGAGATTCTGGAGCAAATGGCTTCGAATCCTTCAACAGCTCCTCGGACTCGAGAAATCCTCAGAGCGCTCCTTGTTGATTGAGCAGGGAGATTCGTCGAAGGGGTCGAGCGGAGCTTCTGCCAAAAAAATCGTAATACCGACGGTGGAAGAGTCCAAGCGGTTGAAGGCGTTAGCTGAGGCTGTGCCACAAGGAGAGGCAGTACCTGCTCCTACAATTACTCCCGCTCCTGCTCAGACCATCTCTCCGGCACCTGCTCAGACCATCTCTCCGGCACCTGCGCCAGTGATTGCCCCTCAATTCAACGGACTCGTTGGAGCGGAGACCGTGGCAACGGTCGTTCCTCCGCAACCGGAGACGCCGGCTGAACCTGAGCTCGAGTGGACGGATTTAGGTCTTTCGCAGGAAGCCTTGGATTTGATCGAAAAGTCAGGGTTTAAGCGCCCGACTGGGATTCAGTCCAAAGCGATTCCTCTCGCTCTGGCGGGTAAGGATCTGATTGCTTCTTCCCAGACGGGGACCGGAAAAACTGCCAGCTTTGTTCTGCCCATGGTTGAGAAGCTTGCTGGTCGAAACGGGACCTACGGGTTGATTTTGGCTCCGACTCGCGAAATCGCTCAGCAAATTCAGGGAACCTTGAAGCTGCTAGCTGAGCCTCGTGGACTTCGTTCCGCTGTCTTGATCGGCGGAATCGATATGCGTTACGACCAGGAAGCGCTGAACTCTTATCCGCAGATCATCGTCGCCACGCCGGGCCGCTTGTGTGATCACATTGAGCGTGGAAACGTTTGGTTGGAGTACATTGAGTTTTTGATTCTCGATGAAGCAGACCGAATGTTGGACATGGGATTCTCGGAGCAGCTCAACAAGATTGTGGCAGAGACTCCAACTAACCGTCAGACTTTGCTGTTTTCTGCGACTTTTGCTGCCCCGGTCGAAAAGCTTGCCAAGAAGATTCTGACGAACCCAGAGCGGATCGCAATGGGTCGGATCACCGCCGCGAAGACGGTGACTCAGCGTTTGGTCTTTTTGCGTGACGAAGATGGAAAAAATCGTGAGCTGCGAGCTCAGCTTCGTGAGGAAAAAGGTTCGGTCATTGTCTTTACACGGACTAAAGATCAAGCGACCCAAGTTTACCGAATGCTTCACGCGGCCAACTTCTACGATGTCACTTACATCCATTCGGATCGCTTGCAGTCTCATCGTGAGCAGGCCCTAGCAGACTTCAAGTCAGGGAAATATCGAATCCTCATCGCGACAGACGTAGCGGGTCGCGGAATTCACGTGGACGATGTTGCACACGTGATCAACTACGATCTGCCGATGGAAGCCGAGGACTACATCCATCGAGTCGGACGAACTGGACGTGCCGAGGCGACGGGGGTAGCCACCAGCTTTGCAACCCGTAAAGACCGTGAGATTTTGGCTTCGATCGAAAAGTTGATCAAAGGGAAGATCCCAGAGATTCAGCCTCTTTCAGCCCCTGCAGGTCGGAGAGAGTCGCAGGATAAAGTCTCTGGTGAAGCAGTCTCCTTAGAAAAAAACTCTACCCCAGTATCGAGTGAGAAGCCTGCTCGGATCGCACCCTCCGCTGGTAAGACTCAAGTCGGAACCTCGAAATCGGCTCCTAAGAAGGCGACTCAAACCCCATCTCAGAATGCAGCTTCGGTCCGGCCTTCTCAGCGCCCTGGGCCGATCCGTGCGATCGATCTTCTGCCTCCCGCCGAGTATTATGATGGCGATGTTGGTCTCGATTGGGGTTGGTTGCCCCCACAAGAAGATCGCCGCCTCGGAGGTGGAGATGTGGGACACAATTATCATGCGGGTGATTTCCGTCCGGTCGTGAACAAAGCTGAGATCCTCGACTCAAGGGAAGAATCTCCTTCGACAGACGAGGGCACGGAAAGCTCTTCTTCCGGCGAGCAAAATCGTAAGCGAAATCGTCGGGGCGGCCGCCGGCGAAACCGTAAACATCGAAGCGGCCCATCCAATCCGGGTGTTTCGCCAGGGTCCGCATCTTCGGGGCCTTCATCTCAAAGCTAGTCGATTTTAATTCGGACTCTCGGTCGCTTCTGTCATTTTTTCTGAGGAGAGGATGATGGAAGCGATCCTGGGATGTTCATGCGAACGTCTCGGCCTAGGGAGGGTTGAGAGTCCTTCAGTTGATCGGCCACAGATTTCGGAGAAGCGATTCCCGTAGGGATCAGAGTGGGTAAGTCGTTCTTGTTTGGATCACTGGATCCCTTCTCGAGAGAGTCATCAAACGCCTGAGTCGCTTTTTGAGATTTGTGGAACTGGACTAAATCCCTCGCTTCCGAAAGGGTGATCTCACTGGAGTAGATGAGGTCTGCGAGGGTCTCCAGGTGTTGAAGCGCATGGAGCGCAGGAGGCTGAGGACACTCGTCCGGATAGGGAGATCGGAGTCCATAAAAGCCGTTTTTTGGGGGGCTAATGAGGTCGCAGCAGCGTAGGATTTCGGCTGCTTCGTGGATGCGAAATCCGTCTCTGCCTCGACAAACCGCTTGGACGCGATAAGTGACATCGCTGCAAGCATTCAGGGCCAGTGCACTCAGCAAGATTAAAGCGACTGATTTTCTTTTTTCTGATTTGCGCCGTCTTCCCAATGAAAAAAGAAATAATCCTGCGAGACCCAGGGGGCTTTCGCATTGTCCTTCAAAAGGGAGGCGCTTTTGAAAGTATTCGAGATAGGCCTCCGGTAGAGTCTCGACGTAGCAGCGAAAAAAACTACTGACTCTTCGTTTCATGTCTCCATCGATGACGTCAAAAGCTCGAATGCCAGTATCCATCTTTTCGGCTTTGCGAGCACATTTGCCGACAATTTTAGTTCGATAGAGGTTTTCAAGGTCGCGAAGGGCTTCACGCGTCAGGAGGTTCTCTGTCAGGAAACGGTCTACCCGGGAGTGAAGTTCACAGGAGGTGATCCGTGAGACAGCTCCTTGCCCCTCAGTGAGTCTTGAGGCGGCTTGAAGTTTACAAAACAGTTGAGATTGAGTTCGATGCGCAGATTGGTTGCAGCCATCGATCATACTGAACTCGTCAGCAAAGCAAAGATCCATGGAGTTGCCGAGGCGTTCATCGGTTGCGTGCTCTCGAATCATCTGATTGACCTCCTGTGGTCCGAGGTCCATCAGAAGAGTGTCGAATTGATCGTGCTGCCGACCGAGCGCGGCTGCCATGACTTTGCAATAGGGACTGGTGAGTTTGATTTTGCGCTCTGATACCTCATTTAGGAGTTGTTTGCTTTGGCAGGCCAGGTTCTGGATCAGCACTGAGCCTGCCTCAAAGGAGGTTTCGAGGGTTCCGTACTCGAGCTCGCGTCCGGTCATGAGATAGTCGAGTACTGAGCCGATCCCGCCGAAGCTGAGGTAGACTTCAAGGCCATCCAAAACATCATAATCCCAATGGACTCCCACCATTTTGCCACAGCTCTGTTCGCGATGATTTTTTCGAATTTCTTTGAGGGGGATAAAGTCACCATGAAGGTTGCACACACTCTTTGGCCCCTTGCGGAGGATCCCCTCCAGAGGAGTTCGGTACTCCAGGAGGTCGGCCTGAACTTTTTTGAGGGCACTTTGAAAGGTAGGGCTTTCTTTTGAGAAGAGCTGAATGGCCCGTCTGAGGTTTAAGAGTGACTTCTGAAAATCTTCGAGTTGGGGTTGTTTCTCGAGGTCGTAGCCTAGGTCTGGATTCAGGCCAGAGTAGATCAGTTGAACCCGAGTGAAGGTTTCTTGGATTAACTCGGCTCGGAGGTCACCCTGAAGCAGAGTGCAGGAGCTGGTTTGGACCTGACAGGATTGATTTCCGATCTTGAAGGGGGTGTTCTTTTCGCTTCGGATTGCTCCACACGGAAGGCGATAGATCTGATCTTGAAGTACCTCCTGAAGGCGGGACGAAGAGGCGAGGGGTGTTTTTTCTTTATTTATGCTTGGGAGAGAGGCTTTTTTCGAAAGCTGCGAAATCGTTTGATCCGTCAGCCGAGGTAGAGATTCTTGCACTGAAGAAACAGGTTTTTTCGGGGAGTCGAACTGAATGACTGTTTGTCCTGAGCTTGTCAAAGGACAGAGGAGTGCGAGCAGGAGTCCGATTCTGCGACTTCTCACGAACAATAAATTGTTTTTGGTCATGGATTGAAAACTCCCCCGATTCCTTCAGAATAAAGGGATGCACTATCGCTCCGTAAGCTGTGTCATTTTTTTTGTAGCGGGTCTGGGTGTGTCGCCTCTGCACCACTCGAAGGCTGATGAAGTCTCGGATGCAGTCGCAGGGAGGGATCAAGCGTACTCGGATTACTTCGAGGCGCTTCTCAAAAAAGGATTGCTGAGTCCCGAAGAGAAGAAGGCTCTGCGTAAGCAAATAATTGAGCCTGCTCAGCAGAAAGTCGACGCAGCGGCCCAGAACGCGGTTGCGGATACATTGGAAGAGTCAAGGGCATCGCAATCAGCAGGGACTCAAAAAAAAGGAAGCATCGATACTCTCTCAGAAGAAGATTTCAATCGGAAGCTGGAGGCTTCTCTGCGTAAAAAACAGCGAAAAAAAGGAGAGGCAGCTGCAGGAGATTCTCCCGCCTTGGTCGATTTACCGAGCCCTGCTCAAGTAGCTTTAGGCAATGATATCTCTCGCTCCCAGGTGCCGAGCTCTCGTGGAGTGGAGAAGCGAGATGACGCGCCTAAAACATTCCAGCCAAGAGGTGATCGCTCTGTCCCAACTGGATCGGGTCTCCGTAAAGGCGAAGAGCTCAAAGGGGATGGGATCCCCCTTGAGCTCAGCTTTTGATCCTCCATTGGGGTGGATTAGCTCGATGATGATTCTGGGCAAAGGCCGTCAATCGTCAGCCGGCGCTGACCGCGTTTTGATTGCATCTGCGGGGCTCCTTCCTCAGTTGGACGGACAGAGTGTCGACCGGTGCTGAGAAAAGGAACAGCTGGGAGGACTGATTGGGGGAAGGAGATGAGCGCACGCGATTCTGACGAAGGGAGGGATCGGTTATCGCGCAAAAATAGGATTCTCCGGAGTCAGAGGGTCTGAACATCCCACCTTGGGATGTAGGGGCCGCCAAAACTGCGAAAAAGTCGCGGGAAATGGGGGACAGACCCCCGATCCGAGCGCTCAGATCGAATAAAACGCGAGGTGAGTTTTTCAGGCCCGGAACATGGAGAGTGGGGTGGGATGTTCAACCCCTCTGACTCTGGAGAAAGATTCCCGCACTCGCGCGCGGCCTAAAAAAGGCGCAAACCCAGCAGTGATCGGGCCCGCGTTCCTGCCGGTAATGCCGGATAGATGGGACGGTGGAGTTCTATTACGATCTTCGGACTTATGTTCGTGATCAAAAGGCCGGCGGGCACTTCACAGTGCCAGCATGCTTCGCAGTAAGGTGCGCGATCTCTCTTTGATTTCTTGCTAATCGCCGGCACCCACGTGTTCGAATCCTTCGATTTCAATACAGGTTCCGTCTTCTCCGCATTTTCGAATACTGATCCTGGTCACATTTTCTGGCCGGGGATCTTTACTGGAGGGTAAAAGAAACAGGCGTCGTACTTCTGCTTCTGGCAAAGATTTATTGAGCGTTAAGCTGAGGGATTGTAGCTGACCGCCCTCAAATGAAACCCTCACCTCCTGAACGAGAGAGTGAATCGCGGATGCTTTCGATTCCGGAAACGCTGGTCCCTCATAATACGCTTCTGTGTTTTCAGAGGGATGTCCTTTATTTACGTAATTCTTGAGAGAGCAGTTAAATTTCGGGTCTTTATGTCCGAAATTCTTTTCCAGATAACATCCGAAATCGGCGGCCGACATTCGGGACCAGGAGAGAATCGCGTATTTGGTGGGCTGGATCGCTGACGGGGTAGGTGATGATAAAGATGGAGGACTGGTTGCGACTAAGGCCATCGATAAAATAGGGATACTTATGAATAGAGACATGGGAGTTCCTCCAGTTGAGAGACTTGATAGAGCAAGGTTAGGGAACTCCTCTCATTTGCTCAATACTTTCCTGTGTAAACTCCTGGAGAATCGTTTTACGGTTCATTCGCGACGTGTGTGTTCGATCTGATCTACTGGGTCGTCATCGCATCACCTGATTGAAAAACAGAGTTGTTTGCTGGAACTCTTTATTCAACGTGCCCTCCCACGGATTTGATCTGTGTATCTCTACGCTTCCCGCAGCTAGAGAGACGCGACTGAGTTTCCCGGCAATTACTTGGGCATTGCTTCGACTGCATTTGCGGAAGAAGTGATTTGCAAGGATGTAAACGGTGGTATCGGTCACGGGTACCTCCTCGTATATCTCCCGCAATTCTACCTCAAGAATCGGTGGTGGAGCGAAAGGCTGAGGTGGGCGAGAATACCCAGCCGATGTGAGAAGCGTTTGAAGGTCAAAGTTGAGAGCGTCACTCCAGTTTTTCTCCGATGAGTTGGAGCCACTCGGTTCCTTAATTCTTGGTTTTGGATTTTCGCTCCATCCACTTTTTCCGCTCCTGCTCAGAGAGTTTCTCAAGGGAGTAGCGAAGCATGGTTCGGGGCATTTCGTGGGCATGGGATTGGAGAAATCTCCGCAAAGGTTCCAGGTCTTTCTTTCCAATTTCCCGAAGCATCCACCCCGAAGCTTTATGGATCAGGTCCTCGGAGTCCAGAAGCATGAGCTGGGCGAATCGGAGTGAAAGCTCAAAGTCTTCTTTTCCGATACAGTAGAAAGTGGAGAGGAGGGCGATTCGTCTTTTCCAGAGAGAGGGCGATTTCGAGAACTCTTCGATTTTTTTCAGAACCTCTTGATCGCGTCCGTACACGAACGGTCCAAGGATGAGAGGAGTCGCGACGTCAATGAGATCCCAGTTGTTGATCGTCTGAGTGTTTTTGAGAAAGGTTTGCGCAATCTTCTTACTTTCAGACTCTGAAGCTTTTTGGGTTTTTAAAGTCCAGATCACCAGAGCGAGCATTCGTTCTTCGTGAATTTCGCTCTTGAGGAGAGTGAGGGTCTCTGAGAGTGGCAGAGATTGAAACTGTTTTGCTACTGATCTCACTTGTGGCTGAGTCACTCCGATGAAGTGGTCGCCTTCACCGTACTCGCCTGGACCGGTCTTGAAAAATCGGAGGTTAACTTTTGCTTTCTCGGCCGAGGCGAGTTTTTTGAGCGCCTTTTGTGCAAGTTGTGCGGTGAGGTTCATGCACGCATCAAAGACACCTCCGATGTTCGAGTCAAGGCTCTGCTGGAGTTGAACAGCAAAATTTCCTCAGGACTAAGGAGTGAGGGTGAGTGTGCATCCCGAAGCTTCACAATGGAGTTCGAGTACTCCGTCTGCTGTTCGATACGAAACCTCAGTCTCAGCCTCCAGTTTTTGGACTAATGTACGCGAAAGCGTAGGGTTAAATCGGAACTGAGTGGGCCGAGAGTCACAGCTTTCTTCTCCCACAAAAAACTGACGATAGACCCAGCTACAGACGGCTTGTGAGTGTGAACTGATCATACATTCGATCCGCAAGGAGTCTTGCGTGCTACCGAGCTCGACGCTTCGGATGAGTGAACCCAGGTCATGGGACTCGGATTCTGTTGGAAGCAAATCCATGAGACGTAGTACATCTTCGGGCTGGCGGATCATGACTGCTACTTCGTTGCACTTCCAGTGGTCGATCCAGTTCTTCTCTCTCTTCAGAGGAGCGGCATGCGCGGTGAGGGCCCATGCAGAAGTGAGGAGGAGGGGGGATAAAATCAGAAAAGTTGGGTTTTTCATGGCGCGCCTCTTCGCAGAACTTCCGTGCGAGGGGAATAAGGCTCTCGCATGAGGAAGTTTTTCTCCCGTGGTGGGGCATTCGGAATTTGACCCGATGTGCGTGCATCCCTGATGATGGGCGGGGCGATGAGTTCGTGACGGATGAGTTCAAACCTTCAGGGCAAAGGTGATTCTCGAATGCAGACGCTTAGATCAAGGGACTCAGGCTAAGGATCTCATCGACTCCGTAGGTCACTCGGGAAGTGGAGTGGTCATGCCGCTGGATCTGGCGAGCTTGAACTTGATGCGAGGATTTGCCGCGGCTTTCTTAAGCAAGAATTTTCCCCTTCATAGCTTGGTGAATAATGCCGGGGTCATGAACACACTGCATAGGAACACAGTCGAAGGGTTTGAGCTGCAATTTGGTACGAATCACCTAGGACACTTCTTGCTGACGGAACTCCTTCTTCCCACTCTTAAGGCGAGCGCCACTTCTCGTGTCATGAATGTCTCCGGCTGTTTTCATGACCTCGCGATGAAGAGAGAAGGCAAGATCGACTTTAGTGATCTATCCGTTAAAGAGAGGTGATCGTTCTGTCCCAAGTGGATTGGGTCTCCGCAAAAGGCGATGAGCTCAAAGGGGATCGGATCCCCCTTGAGCTCTGCTTTTTATCTCCATTCGGATGGATTAGCTCGATGACGATTCGGGGCAGGTGATTGAACTGTCAAACTCGACCTCTTCGAGTTCGGCACTCGAAGGAAGATCGATCTCATCTAGCCCGTTGGCGTAAGCAGTCGCTGCCGCTGCAGTGTCGACTGTAAAGACGAAAGTTCCAGCAGTTGCAATCGATGCTGTGGCGCAGAAGGCGGGATTCGTTTCGCTGAATGAAGCAACGGCAGTCGTGCAGGAGGCCTTTGCCGATCTCCAACCCACTGCGCTGGATGAGCCGTCCGTGAGGATTTTTCCGACGAAATAAGCATCCCCTTCGTTGGCGGCAAAACTGGTTGGAGCGGTCGCGCTAAACCGCTGTACGCCCCCGAGTGCGAAAGTACCGTCACTGCTCTTCTCGATTTGAATACGCTCATTGAGGTAGGTTTCATTGGCCTCGCGATGATCGCGTGGCACTTTAAAGGGGGTTCCTGACGCGTTTACGCGAACCTGCACATTCCCTCCTGTGTCGGTTTCCAGCGAGAATTTTGCCATAAAGTCTGCTGGATCTTTTTCTGTGAGGGGATCCACACCAAAATTTCGAGTCATCTCGATCTGCGTCCCATCGTCATTCCACTTGAGATGCTTCATGATCTCGCCGTCGACACAGACCACAGCTTGTTTGGTGAACCCGGAGTCGTCAGAGATTTCGGTCACTAACATGGAGAGCGTTTTTTGCCTTTTCGTAAAGCTAACGGCTGTTCCAACAGTCACTCCTTGCTCTTCGAGCTTCGTTAGGAACTCATTGGTGCGCTCGACGATGCCGTCTACTCGTCCCGCCCATTGTGAAATCACGTTGTCGGGGGCGCGCGTTTCCTGTCCCCCTCCTTGGGTAAGCCCCATTCCGAGGCCTAATTTTGACGAAGAAAAACTAAGTGCAGTCGCGCCTGATGTGTTCTCACTCACATTGTCTGGGAGGTCGAACTCGATCTGCGGAAAAAGTCCACTAGTTGCATCTCCGCAACCAGCAATACAAAGCGCGCCGATGAGGGGGGCAGTCAGTCGAAAGGATTTCATCCTTGTTCTCCTTTGATGGGGTCGTTTGATTTTAGACTCTGGGTTTGAGTTTTGAGGGTCTCAAGCAGAGAATCAAGGAGGTTTTCTGGAAACTCTACTACTGAGTGAGTATCCACAGAGTAACGAATGCCATTGCGAGAGGGGCGCCAGGGAAGATCAAGAATTCAGCTTTTTTTCGATGAGTGATTTGGGTCACGCGCATTGGGGAGGCTGCTCCTTTCGTCTTTCTCTTCTGATTCTGCGTTTAGTTTTTTTGAGAGTAAACCCCTCTCACCTTGAGAAAAGCTGAATCTCGATCAATCGTAATGGTCGGGTCGAATCAAAAAGTGGAGAGGTCAATGGCGACACAACAGACAGCGAAGGGTTCTCACTGGAGCAAATGGCTGTCCCCCTTCTTTCCTTCGTGGAGATTTTTTGAGGGGATTGGCGACGAGCCAGAACTCCGTTGGCGGGGCTCTGTTCAGGAAGCAGAATTGTCCGAGCAGCCTTGGACCGTCGCATTTCCTCTGGCCCCTACTATGCGATCCTGGAAACGACTGTTATTGAATGCGGAGTCTAACGCTCGATATATGAACTGCTCTTGGTTAGAGCGCTGGGTGTTCTCGCCCGAAAACGCGTCGTTGCAGAAGGAAGTATTGCGAGCAGTTGAGTGTGAGATTGCTTCTGATTCCCGGTTTAGCCGAAGCAAGCGATGGGTTTGGGAGGCTGAGGTGAGGATGGGGAATGAGCTCTACATTCAGATTCCTCCGCGTGTTCAGATTCGGGAGGAGCAGTGAAAGCTTTACCCACGCTGGAGCTACTTTGGACGGTCACGGTCATTCTGGCCTCCTTTGCCGTTGGACTCTCCTCGGTAGAGCACCTTCAACTGTTCTCTCATGGGAGAAGAGAGCGGTTGAGTGCAGTGCTGGCAAGCTTTCGATTTCTTTTGGTTGTGGGGATTTTTCTGTATTGGGTTGGAGGTGGTTCGCTCCTGACTCAGTCCATTGGAGGCGCTTTTTTAGGGATAGTGTTCCTGAGTTATGCTCTGTCGATCCTTTGGGGCGGTGCATTTCATGGTGGCAGTGATGCGATGGTGATTCTCACGTGGAGTGCTTTGAGCCTTGGATCGATTTTTCAATGGCACGAGGGAGCTTTGGCTGGATTGGCAGTTCAGCTGAGTGCGTCCTATTTTGTTGCGGGGGTCTGGAAGTGGAGAGGCTCGCCAGAGTGGAGAAGCGGCGAAGCCTTTGAGCGGATTTTAGGAAACTCCCGTTATGTGAGTGCTCCTCATCGAGCGCTTATGACTCGCGTGCCTGTCTCCCTCTGGCGAATGGCAACGCGAGGTGTAATCCTCTGGGAGGTCTCCTTTCCATTGGCTTGGCTGGGTCCCTCATCGACTGTTTTGTACTTAGGAGCGGGCTTCCTCTTTCATTTGTTTAATGCTTGGGCCCTCGGACTTAATCGATTCTTATGGGCCTGGTTTGCGCTTTATCCGGCGCTTTTATTCTGGGTTGGAAAACTTCACACCTCAGGGTAGCCCTTTTCTCGAGAGAGAAAACGTTTTGAATTTTTTCAATTTCGTAAGGGAGAGCATCTGATGATGAAAGTCCGAAGGTCGAAGTACGTCCTGTCGTGGAAGGTGTCCGTTTTATTGGGAGTTTTCTTGGCGCTATCGCGGGCCCAGGCTTCTTCTCGAACCGAACTGTCGATTCCCGGTGTGTATCTTGCCGTGTCGAATCACCAGGACGATTCCTCCGTTCAAAAATGGGCTGTAAAGGCGGGAGTGGAAGCTCATCGAATTCCGGGTTCGACCCGGCACTGGGAGATCCGGCGCGCCGGTGCATGGTCCGAAGCCCAAATCTTGGGTTCGGGTTTGTTTGAGGAAGTACAAGCGGACGCTTGGATGGACTCAAGCTGGAGGTCCGAAGAGGTCACCTCAGGATTCTCGTTCTTATCCGTTTTACCAGAAAGCTTGGCCAAGTTTCTTTTGCCAGATGATGTTCCGTTGGGCAGTAATTGGGCTTTGGAGCGCATTCACGCACCTGAGGCTTGGACCCGGCGCACGAGTACCGATGACGTGATCGTCGCAGTTCTGGATAGCGGTGTGGATGTTGATCACCCTGACCTTGCTGCGAACATCTGGCGCAATGAAGACGAGATTCCGGGTAATGGCATCGACGATGATCACAATGGTTGGGTGGATGACATTCACGGGTATGACTCTCACTTTGAGCGCGTCGAAGTCCAAGATCAGGTGGGGCATGGCACTTACCTGGCAGGTATTATCGGAGCAGTGGGGAATAACGGGATTGGCTCAAGTGGAGTTGCCTGGAGGACTCGGATGATGGTGATTCGAGGAGATGACGCAAGACGGATGTCTTGGACGGGCGCGATCAAAGGTGCCTACTACGCGAGAGACAACGGGGCTCGAGTGATCAACGCGAGCTGGGGCACCTATTCCGCAACGACAGGTCTCCGTCAGATGCTTTTGGATATGGAAGCAGCAGGCGTCATGGTGGTGAATGCGGTTGGAAATAACTCGAATAATGTCGACACTCAGCACCGAGCTTATCCATCCGGCTATGCGACTTCTAACTTGATCGCAGTTTCTGCTCTTCATCCCAATGGATCATTGGTTCATTACGCAGATCATGGCGAAAAATATGTTCATCTTGCGGCCCCAGGCTGGGGGATCCCGACTACTGCACTCGGTGGAAAGTATACCGCTCAAGCAGGGTGCTCAGTGGCAACTCCATTTGTGACAGCAGCTGTTGCGATGGTTTGGGCAGAGCATCCCGAATGGTCTCATCATCAAGTGAGAGATCAGATTTTAAGCACAGTTGACGTGCTACCGACGTTGCGTGGAAAAGTGGCCACCAGCGGAGTTCTCAATTTGGGTAGAGCTCTCGGAGTAGAAACCACGAGGTAAGGACATGGATCATGAGGGGTTGAATCTAAAACATCAGCTCGGCTCTCTTCCGGTAGGGTGGAGAGATAAGCTTGGGTCAGAGGCTCATTGCTCGTATTTTGAGGAATTGCAGAAATTTCTGATGCTCGAGCAAGCGTCGACGGTTCAGGTTCAACCTCAGTCCTACCGCTTCTTGAGAGCTCTTGAGGAGCTGGATCTTCCCGACGTGAGAGTAGTGATTCTGGGGCAGGATCCGTATCCCACAGTGGGGCATGCGATTGGACGCGCATTTGCAGTCCCCAATGAGGTTCTGCCTAAGCCGCCCTCTTTACAAAATATCTTTAAAGAATTGGCATCGGACCTTGGGATGTCGATGGATCCCCGCAAGCAGGGGAGTGATTTAAGTGGGTGGGTTGCACAAGGTGTACTGCTATTAAACACCACCTTGAGTGTTCGTGCAGGAGCCCCTCTCTCTCACCAAGGCAAAGGATGGGAGAGATTTACTGATCGAGTGATTGAGGTCTTGGGTGAGAGACAGGACCCGTTGATTTTTTTGCTCTGGGGAAGTCCCGCACGAAAGAAAAAAGCACTGATATCCGGAAAACATCATCGAGTCTTGGAAAGTGCTCATCCATCTCCTCTTTCAGCCTATCGAGGATTTTTTGGATCGAGGCCGTTTTCGGAGACGAATCAGATTCTCCGTGAGCTGGGCGAAGCGGAGATTGATTGGGTAAAAACAAGCCTGACCTAGAAGACCGAAAGAATATCCATTTCGAGTGTTTTTTTTCCGGTCTCAACTTCGGCAAATTCTCCAGCTGTTCTTCCTAAAAGAGCCTCTCCGATTGGGGAGCGAGTCGTGATCACTTGAACTTTGTGACCTGCACTCTCGAGTGTGATACCTGCAGCACCCTCGGGAATCAGAAAGTAGAGAGACTCTCGTTCATCTACCTCCACCGAGATCAGGGCGCCTGGAGCGATGGGACTCTCCTCATCAAACTTAGGCACTCGCAGCTCTTTGAGCATTTGAATCGTTCGACTGAGCTCCTCAGCGCGGGATGCCTGAGCTCCTGCCAGATAGCTCGCCTCAAGACCCCGAGTGTCGTGTTGATCTTCTGATTTGGACTCCTCGTGAGTTGCAGCCTCATGAGCCGCTTGTGCGGCCAAAGTCATCATTTGGACCTCTTTCTTGAGGCGCTCGATGATTTGAGAGATGAGTTGAGGCTTTTGAATGACATTCATGATGGATCCACTCAGGTCGGAAATCTCCACCCAGCTTTTATGCTGGAGGAGGTTTTCATCTTTCGTTTGGTCAGGCGCCGAAAGAACCCTTCCTCCGGTACCGCTTTCTCAGGGGGAAGTACTCCAAAATCTTTGATTTCACCAGCGGCGAGCATTTGGACTGCAACTGCAGGAGGGGAACCTGTATCAATATCGAGGCCAATTCCCCAAGACGGCATACCCTGAGTATGCAGGTCGTGGACGCAAGTTACTTTTTTTCGTCCTTGAGTACCTTTGACGATCGCCCGGACCACTTCGTACTGCTTGAGTTTTCCCACCACTCGAGGGCTAGGTTGAGACAGAGCAACCCGGTTGGTGAGAGTGATGGGTGCGACTTCGCTCCCATCTGGAAATCGGATGGGAGTATGTGAGGCCATGCCGAGATCTCGTAAGAACTTCACTTTCTCGGTAAATTCTGGATCGAATGCGATTTTGAAACTGCATTCTCGGACTCCAAGATCCGCATAGGAGAGGGGGAGTGTGGCGACTTCGGAGTGGAGAGTGTACATGGGCTTTCGAAGCCCG
>Ga0169931_10008025_pt1 | contig 15518 bp, 15 predicted proteins | sample Kivu_15m_20L_FD_129675 | JGI IMG/M metagenome (GOLD analysis project Ga0169931, IMG submission 129675) | Freshwater microbial communities from Lake Kivu, Western Province, Rwanda to study Microbial Dark Matter (Phase II) - Kivu_15m_20L... | ecosystem: Environmental > Aquatic > Freshwater > Lake... | reverse complement strand
TTGATCCATCCAGATGGATCCATCGTCGAAAATCTTCACCAGATGCTTCCGAATTAGGTCGGCGTAAATCGGCTGCCCGTAGGGAGCCAATCCCATCAGCTTGTACTCGCCGGAATTGACCTTAAAGCCGCAGAAGTAGGTGAAAGCAGAGTAAAGGAGACCCAGCGAATGCGGAAAATGCAGCTCCTTTAGCAGTTCGATCCGGTTGCCTTTCCCCATGCCGATACTGGCCGTGGCCCATTCCCCCACGCCGTCCATCGTCAGGATCGCGGCCTCATGAAAGGGCGAAGGAAAAAAGGCGCTGGCCGCATGGGACTCATGGTGGCTGGGATAAACAAAGGCTTTGGTATAGCCGGGCAACTTCTCTCGCATCCGCTTCGCCAGGAAAAGCTTGTCCTTGAGCCAGACGGGCATCGCCCGCAAGAAGGAAGAAAATCCATGGGGAACCAAAGCCAGATAGGTTTCCAATAGCCGGTCAAATTTGCGGATCGGCTTTTCATAAAAAGCTGCGAAATCCAGATCGGCGTTCTGGATGCCCGCCTCCCGCAAGCAGTATTCCGCAGCTTTGACCGGAAAAGCCTCGTCATGCTTCTTCCGGGTAAAGCGTTCTTCCTGAGCCGCCGCCAAGATCTTGCCATTCACCACCAGGGCGGCGGCGGCATCGTGGTAGAAAGCGGAAACCCCGAGGATGTTCATTTTGGGCTTCGGAAAGACAGCGGTTTTCGCAGGATGAACTCGATCTCCTCAAATCCTCCGACCCAAAAACACCAGACCCGGGAACACAGGGCGGGGCACAGGTTGGCCAGCAGATCCAGAACGAGACCAACTCCCGTTCCGAGCACGCGGACCGGCCAAGGCAGGATGGTCCGCTTGAGATTCTTGAGTGCCCACCAGCGAAATTTTTGGCTAACCAACTCAAACCTGACCCCGGAATACCCACCCTGAAACTCCGGCTTGAAGTAATAAGGAAAGGAAAGATCGAAACATCTTTTGTGATCGGCATGGGTCATGCCCCGGCTGAAGTGGGGGACCGTGATCCGAATCACCCCGCCCGGGCGAAGGATGCGGTGGACTTCCCTCATCACGCCAAACACATCGTGCAGATGCTCCAAGACGTGGCGGGCCTCAATTCTGCGGAAGGTGTTGCCCGGGAAAGGATAAGGAATTCGGTTGAGATTCCACACCAGATCAGGTTGGGCGGCGGTGTCCTGATCGAGATTAAGATAGCCGGGAAGCGGGAAACGACCGCTTCCGAGGTTCAGGAGCTCAGCCCGTGCGCTGCGCCGGCGATTTTTGGGCATATCGCAGGATAAAACCCAAGACGGGTCAAGGGCAAGGTGGGGTTATTTCCGGCATTCTGCTTGGGGCTGATTTCATTTAAGCTGAGGGATGGAGTTTAGGCGCTTTCTACAGGGCTTGGGCGCAATTTCCGGGCTTTCCCTTTTGGCCGGTTGCAGACGCGCCTCTCCTCCCGTCCCCTCCACGCCGGGGGATCCCAGCATGGAGGCCTGGCGATTCTGGCTCCGCTCTCATGCGAAAAGGGAGGAAAAGACCGGTTCACCAGCCTCCTCTGCAAAAGGTCTGATCGCGTGGCAAAGGGATGTCCGCCAGCAACTGGCGAGCTTGCTTCATCTGCAGGCACTGCCAAAGCCTGGATTCCGGATCGATAGCGACCAAGTTTCATTTAAAACCCTCCCTTTGGAGGGGGATCTCCCCGGAATCCGGGGTCAGATTGTCCTGCCGAACGGGATTTCGTTGCCTTACCTTCTTCTCGGAAAAAGGGGACCTGGGGAAGGAAATCTTCCCGTGATTTGCCTTCACGGGCACGGGGCCGGGTGGGCCGATTTGTTGGACCCCTCCGGACCATGTTCCGCTTTTCCGAGGCTGCTGGAAAAAAACGGGTTTTCAGCCATCTGTCCCCTGCTGCCGGGGTTTGGTCCGAGAATTTGGGCAGAGAAAATGCCCGGCGAGACGCATCGCCAAAGCGTGGCGCACATGAGGTGGGTGGGCCTCGAGCCCCTCGGTTACTACCTTTGGGAGACTCTTTGTCTGGCGGCTTGGGTGCGCTCCCAATGGGATTGCGCGCCAGGGGTATGGGGTTGGAGCCTAGGTGGGGCGGTAGCCCTGTGCTATGGCGCCCTTGCCGAGAACCTGACGCCCGTGCTCATCAGCTCCTATCTGTCGTCGCACCAGGGAAGTATTCTGGAGTCCCTTCACTGCCCTTGCGTTTACGTGCCCCGCTTGGCCGGTGCCTTGACCCAGGGGGAAATCCTGGCAACTTGCGCCCCGCGTCCGGTCTGCGTACAGAGTTTCTGCGGGGACAGGAATTTTCCCTGGTCGGAAGCGGCCCGTACGGTTGCCCAAGCGGACCAAATCTACCGAAAGCTCGATGCCTCCGAAAATCTTGTTCACCAAGTGGGGGAGGGCGGTCACCAGGTGGACGCCTTGGCCGGCCTTCAATGGCTCAAAAAACAAAACAACGGCCGGGGTTGGGTTTGATCAGTGGCTTGGCGCGAAGATTTCCACTTTCTCCTGTTTTCCCTCCCAAACATACCCACTCTCCTCGGCCACCTTCCGCGGTACGGTCACCACGCTGGCAGTCGGCCAGAACGACTCCACCGAACCGGGTAAAAGCGTGCCAGAACGACGGAAAATCCAAGTCCGCTTCAAGACGTCCTCCGGAAGTGAGGAAACGACCTTAGTCACAAAGGATTTGGCATGGCCGGGATGATGCCCGAAAAACCACGGCACCCCGGGCGATGTTCCACCGGCCAGATAGACCAGGCCCGGTAAATCTGATATCCCGATCACCGGATTTCCCTCCTGGAAGCCGTTCACTTGCAATTTAGCACAGAAGGCATCCGTGAAAGCGGCCATTTCTCGGCTTAAACGGAGCCGCCCCGCCTCCTTGCCCGAAGCGACCGGAGTATTTGCCTCCCAAACATTGCCGATCCGGTAACTGTGCTCCAGCGAGGTCACGAGGCGGCTGGCTTGAAGCGTGCTGACCGAGATTGCCATGACCAAAGCCGCCAGCCGCCCGACCGAGCCCAGAGAGGGAGTCAAAACGAGCCAGCCTGCCCCGATAAAAAAGAGGGTGGCGTGGCCTGCATAATCCGCAATCGAGGTGTTTGTACCTACCCCCAAAAGAAACGGCACGGTCAGCAGCAGCCCCATCCGGGCCTTGCCTCCGGCGATCTGCAAAGGACCTAGCCGGGTGACGCCCCAGAGAACTCCCAAGACCCAGATCCCGGCAATCAGGCTTTCCTTGCTGAAGGTTGGAGCGCCTCCGACACCATACCCCCGCAGGAAGGCCAAGGCGGTGCCCGCCAGAAAAACCGCGGGAACGAAGCGGGTTGGCGCGGGCCTTCCACCGATTTTTTTCCAGAGAAACCAGCCGGCCAGCGCAATCGGTACGATCCAGATCAGGGCACGGCCCAATCGGTAAAAATAGTAAAAAATTTCCGTGATGTTTTTTCCGAGGATCCAGGCACCGTGGCTGCCGGTCTCGGTGGCCGTCCACCAACCCGCCTGCAGGGTCCGGGTGACGACTCCCGGCCCCACAGCCAGCAAAAGAACCAGCGCCACCCCGATCCCACCTCCCGCCAGAATCGCCGCAAGCCAGCCCCACGACCGCACCCCTCGGCTACCCGGTCCCCGGGAAAACCCAAAAGCCATGGCGGCCGCCACCACCAGACACAAGGCTGCGCCCCATTTGGCCAAGACCAGCAAAATCAACCCCAGGCTTCCCAAAAGGACCCAAAACCACCGGTGCCCTGCCGGGGGCTTTTCCATCCCGGGAAGAATCCCGCTAAGAAAAAAAACCGCCCCCAGCCAAGCGAGCCAGTTGTAGCTGGGGGTGCGGATCCCATCGGAGTAAATTCCGAGTCCGGCCAGCAGCAGACTCGGGAGAATAAGCCTGCGACCCCATCGGGGAAGGGCCGACCCGGATGACTGGACAACTTTTTGCAGGGCGCGGGCAAAAAGACCGGCCGCTCCCAGAACAAAAAGAAAACCGACCCAGCGGAAGGCGGCCAAATGTTCTCCGGCCATCTTCCAAAGGGGGTGCAGGCCAAAGCCATACAAAGTTCCATGGCCCAAGGTCAGCCAGGGGTCGGCGGCCGTCAGGAGATAGGTGCTTTCATCCGTCATCTCGAGGCCGTGGCCGAAACTGAGGGCAAGCGGAATGGCCGAGACGGCCAACAGCAGCCAGAGGGCCGTGGCAGGAATCATGTCCATGCCTTTGCCGGAATTCATAAGGAACTTTGCTCCACCCACCGATAGAGCCGGCTAAGACCTTCCTCGATCGGGACACGGGGCTGCCAACCAAGAATTCGCTTGGCTTTGCGGAAGTCGGCGCAGCGGGCTTGATCCCCCTCCGGACGGGACCGGTCGTAGTGAATCCGGATAGGCTTGCCGCTAATCCGAACCAGTTGCTGCGCAATTTCCCGGATGGAGGTGCAGACCGCCGGCCCCAGTTGGATCGGCCCGCAACCGGAACCGCGCCGCATGGCCAGGAGAATGCCCCGCACCGCATCATCGACATGGAGAAAAGCCCGGCCCTGCCGGCCTGATCCCCAAACCGTAAAAGGTTCCCGGGGAAAACGGTGGGCGCGCAAAGCCAAGGCGGGAATCACCTGGGAGCGTGGCCCCAGGTCGCAAGGGGTTCCGTAAACATTGTGCAAAATCAGGTTGGCAACCTGGATGCCAGCCTCTTTTCCCAACAGATCCGCCTCGTAGGTGCCCATCAGTTTGCTCCAGCCGTAGGCGGATTCAGGGTGGGCGGGATACAACTGCTCCTCCCGGAGGGCCGCTGCTCGGTGCGTATTCTGCAACTCGAGCGGGAAGCTGCATGCCGTACCCACATAAATCAGCCTGCGCGGACGGCGCCGGCGGACCCAGTCGAAGGTGTGGGTGTTGATCAAAAGGTTGTCGCGAAAAATCTCCCCTTGATGGCTGAACACATACCCGATGCCTGCCACAATATCCGCCAAATGGATCACGGTGTCGATCGCGCCACGGATTTGGTCCAACACCCCCGACCGCCGAAGGTCCAAACGGTAAAAATCTTTCCGGATGTCCAAACAGAGCCGGCCCCCTGGGTCGCGCAAGTTATCCAAGGATCCGCGCCAAAGATTATCCACGACGATCACCCGGCGGCCCTGACGGCGCAACGCGCGCACCAAATTGCTGCCGATCATCCCGGCACCCCCGGTCACCAAAATGGCCTTGGCGGCACTCATCGGGAAGCGATCACCTGACCGATCCTCGGCGCGGGCCCCCGACGGGGCAAGGGAATCCGCCTTCCGCGAAGTTGCCACCACGCCTCCCAAAGCGCCTGCGCCGGGCGATGAAAGCAAAAATAATCCAGCGCCCGGGCCTGGATGGCCCGGAGTCGGCACTCCTCCCCGGAGGCCGCGGCCAGTCTCTGCAGAATTTCCACCCCGTGGGGCACGTCGGCGGGCAGGGCGCTGGAACAAAGCAGGGACCGGTTGACGAGTTCCCGCGCCCGGCAAGCCGCCAGGCAACCGGCGGCAACGGCTTCCACCAGACCGTTGCCGATGATCGGGCCCCCGCCACAACGGAAATAAAAGCGGGATTGATTCAGGGAATCCGCCACCGCCGTCAATGAGCCCTGGGGAAACCGCAGGGGGCCAAGATGCCGGAGTTTCGCTTTTTGGTCTTCCGAAAGCAGGCTTTCCGTTTGGTGTTCCAGCATGATGCCATGCCGGTCCGGGGAGTCTTCGCGGGGAAAAACGGCCTGCCAGGTTTTTTGTCGCAGAAAGGTATAGGGAAATTCGATGGCCCGCCTGCCGGCTAGGGGGCGGACCGGCAGGCGGCGAAACCCATGGGTCAGGCTGATATCGAACAACTCCGGTGGGCGGCGGAGGGAGGCCTTGGCGGTCGGGGTCCCAGGATCGCTCGGAAAATAGACCCATAGCGGCCGGCGGGTCTTGGCCACGATGCGGTTGGGGACCGCGATGTCTAAGGAAACCACGATGTCATAAGAATCCCAGGGGATTTGGTCCACCGATACCGTATAATGGGAAAAGGGGTGGCGGTGGCCCCACGCTCCCTTTTGAGGTAGGCGGTCGCGGTTGGCCCGGTGGCCGGCGGCGTCGGGCACCGGATCGCGGGCGATCTTTTCCTGCCAGCGCCCGCACTCCGGTGCGGAATCCTCGGCAACGATCCAGTAATCCGCGCGGAGGTCCACCAAAAGTCCCGCCGGCCCGGTGCGCCTCACAGAGGCACGAACCAGCTCCTCCGCAGCCCAACTAGGATCCCCGCAGTAAAGATCGGGATAAAAATCCTGCCGCACAAGGGCGATGCGAAGTTCCCGCAGGCGACCGACAAGGTGATCCGTTTCGGCCCCGGAGGCCAGTGGGGGCAGGTCTTCGGAAGTCTCGAGGCGATCCAGCCATGTCCGGGGCAGCGCGGCGAAGCCGGCCAGAAAAACCGGGCTTCGGGACGAAAAAATCAGCTGCCGCCAACTCCCCACGCCCCAAGGGTGCGTCAATTTCTCTGGAGAATCCAACCGCTTCTTCTAAATAGCCTTATGTCCGCCCGGCCCGCGATTTCCCTAAATTTCTCGGATTGCCCTCCCCAGTTTGAGGAGTTCTTTCTCCCCCTGTTGCAAACCCGCTACGAAATCCTCCGGGAGGATCGCCCGGATTTCCTCATCTACTCCCTGACCGGTCACCGGCACCGACTTTACAACTGCACAAAGGTTCTCGTGCACCATGAGACCTATCCGCCGAACTGGCGGGAGTGCGACTACGCCATCCTTCCGGTCGCCTCGCAGGATCCGCGCCACCTGTACCTTCCCTTGTTCGCCTTTGGCCGCGACCCCACCCCCTTGATCCGCGGAGGGGAGGACTGGGATGCCATTCTCCGCCAAAAGACCCGCTTCTGCGCGCTTTTATCCAACTACGCCGATCGGACCGTGCAAGAACGGATCCGCTTCTTTCACGCCCTGAACTGGATGCGCAAGGTCGATTCCCCGGGCCGCGCCCTGAACAATACCGGCTTCACGGGGATACCCGGGCTCCGGGGTAAGCTCGATTTTTACCGCAGCTACAAATTCGTGATCTCCTTTGAGAACAAGGATCGCCCGGGATGGTTCACGGAGAAAATGTATGATCCCTACGCAGCCCATGCGGTGCCGATTTTTTGGGGACATGGGGGGGTGAGGGAAGTTTTTAACCCACGCAGTTTTATCCACGCCCGCGATTTTTCCTCTCCGGAAAGACTGGCGGAGCACGTCTGCGCGTTGGCGGAGGATCCCCGCGCGTTTCAGGAAATGCTTCAGGCCCCCCCCATTCCGGACAACCGACCCCCGGACTACTTCAGTCCGGAACGGATCCTTGATTTTTTCGGCCGGATTTTTTCCGCCCCCGGCCGGCCCGTTACCCAGCGGCGTTGGTTTTTTCGCTGGACCAAATGGCGCCTGGCCAAGCGCAACAAGCTGCCCACCGAATAGGGCTCAGGGCCTTGGTGATTGGCCCAGCAGACGTCGCCCGAGGGCCAGCGCCTTCCCCCGATGCCATTGGCGCAGGATCCGATACCCCCAGGAGCGAACGCGTGGACCGGGACCGGTTCTTTTCCGATTTCGCTCCAGGTTTACCTGGGCGGCATACGCCGCGCTTTGCCGTCGGAATAAGCTCCCCCAAAGTCCGGCCTCTTCCGGATCGGGTTGGCAGTGTCGCCAGAGGCGTAGAAACCTTGCGTTTTTCAGACGGCGGGGCCCTGGCGTCTGCCCAGGCCCATGGTGCCGGTAGGATCCGCGGTTTTGTGGCTCGAACACCACCTTGACCCCAGCCCCGTGGAGAAAAAACCATGCCACATCTCCCTCGTTCCCATACTCTCGGGGAAAGGGCCGGGTCCGGAGACAGGAAGTTTGGTAGAGATTGCTGGCGCTGGAGCCCAGCATTGCCCCTTCAAAAAAAAGTAGGGGCAGAAGTCTCTTTTCCGTGGCTGAAAGCAGGCGGGCTTCTCGTAGGCGTATGAATCTCATCGCCTGTTGGTGGGGCCAGTGACGGGACACCGCCCGCCGGGAAGATTGCGGGTCGCCGACATGCCGGGGACAGGCCACCACCACCTGGGCATCCCACCGCCGGGCCGTATCCACGAGGGCCAGCAAGTCAGAATCCTCGATCAGATCCCCCACGGTGGAGAAGTAGATGTAGGGGGTGGTCATCTCGGCCACGCCACGATTCCACGCCTCATAGATGGAGCCGGCACAAGCGAGAACCGGAATCTGATTTTTTCCGACGCCGAAGGTGCTGGGCAGGTCCGGCCGGGGACGGCACACGATGCTTTGGGCGCCGGTACGCCCCAGCCACCCTTGGCTTTGACGGCAGTGCTCAAAAAAATCATCGTCAAGATCACGGGTGGGCAAAACCACCCCCACGGATTGCAAGGGGTCGATCATCGCCACCACCGCGCCAACCGCCGGCCCCAGCGATGGGATCCCGGCCGGATCCAGTCGGAAAGAACCACATCCCCCCTGCCCCGCGGAGCGGACCGAAGCTCCGCCACCGTCTGTGGTTCCCAGGACTCAAGGTCGGTCATGACCCCGGGGGGCCGGTCACGCGTATGGGTGGCATCCGTGCGAAATCCGACGTTCCGCGTGAGATTGGCCCGGGTGCGCAAAACAAACCACGACTGCTCCCAACAAAAGGCCTGCCAAAGGTAGGCCCAAGAATCCAGTTCACCCCGCGTGGTCTGGCCGATGCGGTCACACCAAAAATCCCATTCGTCCTGATTCATGCGCAACCAAGCTGGTGGTTGTTCGAGCCGAAAAATTGACATTTTGTTTCGACCGGTTCGGAACGCCTGCCAGCGGTCTCGCCAGGTGGCCCAGCCCCAGGATCCGAAATAGACGGAGCGGAAAGAGGGCGTATCCGCCCGGCGGCGGAGGCCCTGGAAGGAGTTGACACTTAGGGCCCCGACATCCCCCAAATCCGAACCAGCCTTCAGGCCGGCCTCGCAAAAATGAAGGAATCCCGGAGAAAAACGGATATCATCTTCAAGAACAATCGCCTCGTTCTCTTCCTCAAAGACCTCGTCGAGGCCGCTTAAAACCCGCTGCTGACAACCCAGGTTGCGGTCCGCGTAGTGCTGGCACACGTTCCGACCTTGCCCGTACTCCTTCACCAGGCGCCGGCAAGCTTCCACACGGTCCCGACAGCCCGGTCGGGCCGGACTCGGACCATCCGAGATGACATGCAACCGGTCCGGACGCACCGCTTGGATCAGTTCAAGCGCATCCCGGGTTAAATCAGGTCGGTCAAAAATGATCAGGACGAGTATCATGCGGGGATGAAGGAATTTCCATGAGGGTAGGGGTGTTCTCCAGGACAACCAGCCCCTCCCCTAACCCCAAAAAAGCGCAGCCTCGTTTTTTCCCGCTTTCCTCCCGGGAGGAAAGACGGGGCACAAAAATCCGGGAAAATTCCGGGGCATGGCTCCGGATAAGATCCACTCCGATCTCTTTCCCCGGTCCGTACGAGTCGTACCCGTAGCCGCTATCGATGGGATGGCGGAAGTCGTCGATGCAGAGAAGGGCGTGCGGGTATTGGCGATAGATGATTTTCAGCTCTTGCGCCAAGGGAAGGTCCTCCTGGTCCCAATGGGCATGCAAATAGAAAAGGGGGCGTCGGATGGGCTCCTTTTCCCATACGGAGAAGTTTTCCAAAAAAAGCCGGGTGTCGGCGAAATAGACCCGGGTCCTGGGCAGGCCCCACAAACGGATGCGGGCTTCCCAGTAAAACCGGGGGTTGATCTCGCAAGCCAGGATACGCGGACAAGCCTCTTGGGCCAAATAGCGGGTGGTGACTCCGCGATGCGCTCCGGTCTCAAGAATCGCATCCGGCCGGAAGTTTTTCACCAAAGTCAAAAAGATGGCGCGGCGGCCCTGTTGCCCGTTCATGGCCCCTCCCAAGCGCGCGGCTTTTTCCGGTTTAAAAAGCACCGACCAAAGAGCCCTCCAAAAGGGGCGGAAGGGGGGGTGGGGGGCGAAGGTCATCTTTCCAGAAAAACCTGCTGGAAGACCTGCATCACTTTCGAGGGCGCCAATTCCCCGCATGGGGATGGGGTCAGTTGTGGCTCAAAGGTTGCGAGGCCCACGGCCAGCTCGTGGGACGATCGGTAACGGAATTTTTTCTGGGGAACCCAAGCCAGGTGGCCCTGCTCAGGGGAGTCGGGATACGTGAAAACGGGCTTACCCAAAAAGGCAAACTCCGCAACCGAGAGGCCGAAAGTCTCGCCCCGGCATCGGCCATGAACCATTGCATCACAGGTGTCCAGAAAGGCTCTTTTTCTCCCCGGATCGGCGGTGGGAGGGAGAAAAATGATGTTGGGATGCCGGTGGGCCTTGCCGAAGGTTCGGGTGTTCAGGAAAAGAAAATACCTTTCCGGATGGTCACGAGCCACTTCCAAAATTGCCTGCTGGGCAATTGGCAGGTCGAAAGAATCCTCGCCCCCGTGACGCCCAAAAACCACCGCCCCGGCAGGAATACCCAACTCGTGGCGGAGAGTTTCTCCCCCCTCGGCCAGGCGTACCATATGGGGAACCCGGGCAGCCTTGCCGTAAGACATCACCTCCGAAAGCCAGGGCGAAACATAGGCGTAAATGTCCCCGTGAAACTCCGATTCCCGGAAGATGGCGTGCACTCCGGTGGTTACTCTGCGGGAAAACACTCCGTCGTTGCATCCGTTCTTGATGCAGTAAAAAAAATCCGCCTCCTCTTCACGAAGGATATTCTCCCGTTCATCCGGTGTCCGGTAAAAACGGACCGGGGAAGTCGCCCGCATCGCTGCCACCACGGGATGCTCTTCCGCCCCGGAACGCCCGGGCAAAAGAAAAAAGGGCTCGTGCCCGAGAATCTCCCGGCTACCCCACGCATAATCGATGAGGGCCACCTCCGTCCCGCGATAGCCGAGATAGCCGGAGTGAAACGCGATTTTCATCGGTCGGGGTCCCAAAAGTATTCATCATCGTGAAAAAACCAGTTGAAGCGGTATCCCAGTGCTGTCAGCCGCTGCTGCCACCGGGGGTCGGGCCGGGGATTTTCCACGATGACCCAGGCGGGCCGAATTCGGCCGCTTTCAATCCAGGCCCACCACCAGGAATGTTCGGCAGGCCGACGGACGTTCACCAAGTCTGGCCGTGGAGCCATGGTCAAAAGCCGGTCCCAGCACTGCCCTCCCTCGCCCAGAACCGGGTTCTGGCGCAGTCGGGCAGCCCGCGCCGCCGGAATCGGGCGGGGTTCCCAAAGACACCCTTTCCATCCCCCGGATAGCTCGAGGTTCAGCGCGCAACTCCCCGTCACCCCATCGCCGGCGCCGAGCTCCCAAAACACACCTCCGGCCTTGGCGCCCAATAGGTGCGTTTGAAAGATACGGTCCTGCTCCCGCTGGCACTCCAACACCTCGTCGCCTCCCCAGCGGCTTTGTAGTCCTTTTCTTTTTTTCTCATAAAGGCCGGAGCTCACGGTGGGGAGGAATCGGTAAAGATACCGCCGAAATTTCTTCATCAGGCTGGGTTCCGCTCGTCCTCGACGCCGGCTTCGCTTAGAGTCATCGAATGCCTGCCACCCTGATTCTGGCTGATCACGTGGGAAGAATCGGCAACCGACTGACGCTTTATACTCATGTCATCGCGGCGGCGGAGGAGTTGGGTTGCCGGGTTCTCAACCTGAGCCTGCTTCCTCACGCTCACCTGTTTTCTGGAACTCATTTGAACCCGTTCGCATCTTATCCTGCTTCGAAATTTCCTTTGAACCTCCCGCCGCTCACCCGGTGCCTCCGCAGGCCTTTGGAGGAATTGGTTATGGCATGGCGGCGCCGCGGAAGACCTGAAATGCTCGCAGGGTTTCGCATCCTCGACCAAGAACATCGGCCCAAATACAATCTGGCCTCGAAAGAGTTTGCCCGAGAGGTCGCACGGCATCGGTTAATTCTCATGTGGGGTTACAGCTACCGATGTCCCGAATGGGTTAAGAAAAATTCCCAGAAAATCTCTCATCATCTTTCCGTTCGCGCGGAAGTCGCGCCTTGGGCAAGCCAACAAATAGAAGAGGCTAGGCATCAAGGCAAGACCACTTGCGCCATCCATCTGAGACAGGGGGACTTCAAAACCTGGCGGGGCGGGAAATATCACCTGAATCCGGCTTCAGTAAGTGAGACACTGAGAAAGACAAGCTGGCCACATCCATGCCCACCCAGGCAATTTTTTATTTGCTCCGATGAAATGGTGCCCCCGGGAATTTTCCCGACGGATTGGCTCACCGGTGTGCCTCGTGCGGTTGCAGAAGATTTATACTTACTCAGCCGGGCGGATTGGGTGGTCGGAGGGGTCAGCACTTTTTTTTCATGGTCCACTTGGGAACAATCGGTGATGTGGGGATCGGAAGAGGCCGGCTTGCGCATCTTTTCCCGACTCGCCTTGCCCTAGAACTCTTCTTCGGATCAACTTTGACGCTTGGGGTTAAGGGCAAGGTAGTTCGTGGTCAGAAAAGCTTCGTCACGCTCTTCGTAGTCCCGCAGATGCAGAGGTCCCAGCGGGGTTAGCCGGTGAATTTGGAAACCGCGTTTGGTAAAAAAAATCCAGAAATCCCGGAAAAAAGTTCGTGAATCGAGATTACAGCCCCCAAATTCAAACTGCACAGCCCGCGTGCGCTCGAGAAGAAGCGTAGCCCCTGCCAGGGCGTCCAGCTCAGCCCCCTCAATGTCCATCTTGAGCAGATCGAGACGGCCATCGGGATCCGTCAATGAAAGATACTCATCCAAGGTCCGTATAACCACGGTCTCTCGGTGACTTAGCTTGATCGCCATATGTTCAAGATTTCTCTCATAGAGGCTGGCAATTCCACTTCCCGAAAAGTTGGCATAGAGAACCCCTTGCCCGGCACAAGCGCCCAAGGCAGCCGGCTCAATTTTGACCCCGGCTTGCGAACTAAAACGGCTCCGGAGACGATCGATATTTTTCTTTGCTGGCTCAAATATAACGACACGCACTCCAGGTTTTTGACGAAGAAGTTCGGAGGAATAGTCGCCTTGGTTACCACCAACATCGAATACGAGGCGAAGCCCCGGCACCATGGCACAAACCTGCCCCACCTCCCGTGCAATAGACTCGCAACCCCAACCCCTACCTAAAAGGCGGGCGCATCTTTTTTCAAGACTCCTTGATTGTCGATGCACCAACCTCCGGAGCCAGCGTGGAGGATTCAGCGGTGTCATCAAAAAAGATTTTTTCTTTGCAAAAAAGCGCGCCGGCACGAAAACCTTGATTGTTTCAAGTAGCTATAATAGCCGGATTCCTGCGGCTAGGGGAGCGAAATTTCTATCGGTCAATTTGCATGGAACATTCTCCGTTGGCCTATCATTTGATAAATTGCAATCAGAGGCACGGCTTCGCTACTAATTTTTCGGACAGTTTTTTGGCGCCGAGCTGCCCCTGGCCGGCTAAAACTTGGTGCTGCCGGAAAAACTCAAATCCGTGATTTTTTGAGTTGCCACACCCGCGAAAAAAGGAAGGTCCCAGCCGAAAACAAGGGCGTTTTAAAGATATGTGTCACCTTCAGATCGAAGGGGTTTGTTTGTTCCATAAAAAGCGCGGGAGAGCAGAAAGAATTATCGGAGCGGGTTGGGGAATAGCTTTTTCAAGTGCTCTTGGCGAGAGGCCACAATCTCTCCTTCGTCAAAACGCTGCGAAGTTCCTCGGGTCGGAGAATGATCGGTACGTTGGCATGCATTGGGCTGTAATTGATGCCTTTCGACACGGATCGATCGAGAACGGGAATATGGAGTAGCCCGAGTTGGCGACAGATATGGGCATAGCAAGGGTTGACGTATTTTGCGGAAAACAGCTCCACCACCTTGGTCCCCGGCCGGCAAAAGATCAGATTCGTCAGCGCGGCCCCGTGAACAGCAACAATTGTTCTGGCCTCAAAAAACCTTTTTGCTTGGTCTTTAACAGAAAAATGAGATGGCTCATAAAGCTTAAAGTCGAATCCCAGTAATATTTTGACGATTTTTTCAAAATGGGTCAGCCCGCGGCTTCTGGCATCGTTGCGAAGAATGGCAATTCGTTCGGTTTGTGCGTTGCGTATTTTGGGGCTTAAATAAATGGAGCGTAAAAAGTTGATTTCGGCTTTGGATACCCTACCGCTAATGATCTTAGGACTCGTAAAGTAAAGTTTTTCACACTCGTAATAGGCTTTTTTCTGGATCGCGAAGACCGGAATGTTTCGCAGCCCAATCGCGTCCATAGTATCTTTGTGAAACCTTGCTGTTTTTGCATGAAAAAGTATTGCTGAAGGTTTTATCCCTCTTCTCTTCATGGCTTTAAAAGTTTCGTGAAGTAACGGCAGGCCTTCAGTCATCCAGTGAAAGTAGGTTTCCCCTCCCAAAATGGCCCCAAGAATAACATCACCTGCTAGAGTTTTTCTAGGGGGAAGAAATAGTCGTTTCATTATTCCAAGCTGACCTATTATCTTTCCCCAATCCCTGCTTAATTCTCGAACAAGGTTCCAGTTTTCATCACAAACCCCTAAGGTGGGACCAAAAACCTTTGCATTTTCTATTTTTCCCGTTATTGCCTTCAGTGTTTTTGATGGAGAATTGTCCAATAATTTCGGATGGACTTTGTCAAACGGAGTTATGGTTTTTTGATAATGTATAGTTTTGCTTTTGTGTCTTTTTAGGACCGCCACCCGAACTTGGCTTTTTATTTTGATTACTGAATCTGAATTTTGAATTGTGCTTAAATTTGGTAAAAGCTTTTTAGCTCCTTTTCTTAAGATAAATGATTTAAATTTTAAGCGAAGCTTTTCTAAGAACAAGCTTCCACCTTGGTTCGTTCGGTTTCCTTTTTGTAGATCCAAAACCATTCTGATTTTTTGCTTTTTGTGTGAGTCTGCATTTAGCAGGTTTTGCCTGCTAATCCCAACGCACGTTGACAGGGTATTGGGAAAAGATTTTGTCCGGAGAGACCAGCGTGGAGCCAGTTAGCTTGGCCTGGACGATCAGAATCCGGTCAAAAGGATCCTGATGCACCGGCGGGAGTCGGGAGAGCCCGTAAATCGCCGCATCCGTCAAATCGAGCTGGGTAAAGCCATAACGGGCCAATTCCCTTGGCAATACCATCGCCGGCTCATCGGACATGGCGAGTTTGCCCAACTGATACTTGATCTGAATCTCCCACAGGCTGATCTGGCTGTAAAAAACCTCGGATTTCGGATCCGCCAGTTCCCGACGAACCGATGCCGGCACGGCGTCCTCCTGCCCCATCAGGTAGATCAAAGGCGCTGTATCCAAAATGTAACTTCCAGCCATTTGCGTCTTCAATCTGCCTCAAAGATTTTTTGAATCTCGGCATCTGCCTGGAAAAACTCCGGTCCCACCTTGAAGACTCCCTTGGATAGCCCAAATACCCGGGGAGCAGACCCACGCCTATCCAAAGGCCTGATCTCGGCAAAGGGCTTGTTTCGTTCGCACAAAACCACCGTCTCCCC
>Ga0169931_10008024_pt1 | contig 15519 bp, 12 predicted proteins | sample Kivu_15m_20L_FD_129675 | JGI IMG/M metagenome (GOLD analysis project Ga0169931, IMG submission 129675) | Freshwater microbial communities from Lake Kivu, Western Province, Rwanda to study Microbial Dark Matter (Phase II) - Kivu_15m_20L... | ecosystem: Environmental > Aquatic > Freshwater > Lake... | reverse complement strand
TCCACTGCCAGAATCCGCCGTGCGTCGATGTGTGCCCGGTGAAGGCGACGTGGATGGAGCCCGACGGCATCGTGGTCGTCGACTACAACTGGTGCATCGGCTGCCGCTACTGCATGGCCGCGTGTCCGTACGACGCGCGCCGGTTTAACTGGGCCGATCCGGTGGTTCCGCGCGAGGAGTTGAACTCGAATCAACACTATCTGGGCAATCGTCTGCGCAAGAAGGGCGTCGTCGAAAAGTGCACGTTCTGCATTCAGCGCACGCGCGGCGGTCAAAACCCGGCGTGTGTGGAAGCGTGTCCGACGGGCGCGCGCATCTTCGGCAACCTGCTGGATCCGTCGAGCGAAATCCGGTGGATTCTCGCGAACAAGAAGGTGTTCCGGTTGAAGGAAGACCTCGGCACCGATCCCAAATTCTGGTACTTCATGGACTGATCGATGGACACCTTGAAAAGATTTTTCGCCGCCGGACTGCGCGAAGCGACAACGGGCTCGCCGGTTTATCACGCTTGGATGGCGCTGCTGACTTTCATCATGTGCTGCGGCGCGTGGGCCTACACGTTTCAACTGCGCCACGGGCTTAGCGTCACAGGCATGCATGACCATGTGAGCTGGGGCTTCTACATATCGAACTTCACGTTCCTGGTGGGCGTGGCCGCGGCGGCGGTGATTCTTGTCATGCCGGCGTATGTCCTCAAGGACCAGGATTTTCGCAGCGCGGTATTGATCGGCGAAGCGATGGCGGTGGGCGCTCTGGTGATGGCGATTGCCTTCGTGGTGGTCGATGTCGGCGGTCCGGCGCGGCTGTGGCATCTGCTGCCGATCGTGGGACGGATCAACTTCCCGCGATCGCTGCTGGCGTGGGACATTCTGGTTCTGAACGGCTATCTGGTGCTAAACGCCAGCGTGCCGTTCTATCTGCTGTATTGCCACTGGCAGGGCAAGCAGGCGAACAAGAAACTGTATATCCCTGTCGTGCTGCTGTCGATCGGATGGGCGGTGAGTTTGCATCTGGTGACGGCGTTTCTATACGCCGGGTTGCCCGCGCGGCCGTATTGGAACACGTCGCTGATGGGGCCGCGCTTTCTGGCAACCGCGTTCACCGCCGGGCCCGCGCTGATGATTCTTGTGCTCACGCTGATACGCCGGTATGGAGGGTATCCGGTTGCGAAAGAGACGATTGAAAAGCTATCGCTGGTGGTCACCGTCGCTGCGCAAATCTGCGTTGTGATGAGCATCTCAGAGTTGTTCGTTGAGTTCTATCGATCGACGCATCACGGCCTCAGCGCGCGGTATCTGTTCTTTGGTATCGGCGAGAAGCGGCAGCTTGTGCCGTACATCTGGTCGAGCCTGGCGATGATCGGCGGCGCGGCGGTGCTGCTGACCGTGCACCGGTTGCGCGAGCGGTTTCTTCATGTCGCGTGCGTGATGCTCTTTATCGGCATCCTGATTGAGAAGGGCCTGGGCACGATCATCCCCGGCTTTATCCCTGAGCCGTGGGGCCGCATCGACGAGTACGCACCGACGTGGGTGGAGTTCACGGTCGGCGCGGGGATTTGGGCGCTGGGGTCGTTTGTGTTTACGGTGCTGGCGAAGGTGGCGATTCCGATTGAGATGGGGCGGTTGCGGGATGGGGGCAATGGTTGAGAAGGGCTCGCCTCATGCGGCGGTGCGCAGAGCCGAGTTAACCAGTTAATGTTTGTGAATAGACAAAACTGATCGGGCGCATCCAAAACTGCGATTGGACGAAAGAACAACGTCCAGGTAGACTAGGCGTCAGAGTAAATTACTCTAGCCCGGCCCTGTCGCCATAACCGTGCTCCCAACGATTTCGAACGCCCGCCATTGCAATTTTCGGCGGTTGCTCGGAAAGGTTCTCTGTAGACCGATTCGTACTGCTTGTCAGTAACCGGCTTCAATGGGTGTGTCCTCGGTGTGTTGGTCCTTTTTGAAGTTACAACACCACATCTTGGGAGAACATTCAGATGCCCTTTTTCGGTCTCGTACCCTCGCGCGCAGGTACTGCGCGTTTACTGGCGGCGGCCTTCGCGTTTGCACAAGCGGCATTTCCGCAAATAGCCGGTCTTTCCGGCACCGTGAAGGACCCTAGCGGAGCGGCTGTCTCCGGGGCCATCGTAGGAATGACCAGCGCGACGGCGAAAGAGAAGAAGTCCGTCGTGGCCGACGCCAGCGGACTCTATGTTTTCCCCGCGGTTGCACCCGGAGTGCACACCATTGAAGTAGCCGCCCCTGGCTTCGCGCCATTCACGAAAACCTTTACCATGGCGGCGGAACCGCTCTCGCTCGACGTTGCGCTGCAACTCGCCAGCGATGCGACAACGGTTGCCGTCAGCGAACGGCTGGATCCCTATAACGTCGTGCCTTCAGCGCCGACGCAAAGCCTGTTTGGCTTCGACCAGAAGCTTGAAGACATACCCCGCTCGATCTCCGTCGCCGACTCCGAAACGATGTTGCGTTATGGTGTGAAAACAGTCAACGACATCGTTGCTGTTTCGAGCGGATCGTTTACCGGCAGCTATTTCGGTATCGCCGGCAGCGTATTCCTGCGCGGCGATATCGGTGACAATTTCTTTCGCGGCTTCCGCCGTGTAGAAAATCGCGGCAACTTTCAGACACCCGTTGCCGCCACCGACCACATTGAGATTGTGAAAGGGCCGCCAACACCCTACTACGGTGGCGGACGAATTGGCGGTTTCCTTAACTTCATCCCGAAGAGTGCGCGGAGCGAGAGCGCGAAGTGGCTCGAAAAGGCGACTGGGAAAGTAACCCTAACCTATGGCAGTTATGACGAAAAACGCGCAGGCGGAGAAGTCGGGCTGCCTTTCAAGATTGGTACTCATCGTGCGGGCGTGTATACCTTCTTCGAAGCTGAAGACTCGCATAGCTTCTACAAGGGTGTGGCGAACCGCTACAAGCTCGGGCAGATCTCCTTCGATCTGGAGTTGTCGCCAAGACTCAGACTGGTCTACGGTTTCCAGGGATTTAACAACCAAGGGACCCAGAACATCGGTTGGAACCGCGTCACCCAACAGCTTGTAGACGAGCAACTCTATCTCTCCGGCAAACCGCTCATTAATCTTTCGCGGAACGGATATGACATCCGCGACGGCGACATCCAGCCTGGCACGCTGACCTCGTTTGCATTTACCCAAAACATGTCAGGTCCGTTCTTCGGGAACGCCAGTAGAGCCGCACTGTATGCCCTGGACCCGGCGACCGTCAAGCTGGTGAAACTCCCACTCAACCGAATCATGATCGATGCCGGCGACTTCAGCCGCGCAACCACGGGTACCGCATACTTCGACATCAACTACGACATGAATTCCAATGTCAACTTTGTCAATCAGACCTTCATGGACTGGATGAACCACCAAAAATTCAGCAGTTATGGATTCGGCGCGGGGTACCGGCCCTGGACTATCGAGAACAAAACCACCGGGAAATTCGAATACCGGCCCAACAAGTGGGTGACGACACGCTCGCTAGGCGGCTTCAGTTTCCGGAAGGTCACCGTGAGCGCGGGTGAAGAGCGAAACGACTTCCAGGTTGTCGACCGCCGCGATCTTTCGGTTGGCGCAACACCCAACGACCGTTTCGCCGGGCCGTACAACAGTAACAACCGAATTAGTTTCCAATACTTCCAGACCGGTAACTATACCGACGCCGGGCTCTTCTGGTTGACGGACCTGATGCTTTATAACAAACTCGGCGTAACCGCTGGAGTGCGTTTTGACCGCTACTCCCCGGACTTCACAGGCAGGAACTTCGGCGAGACGAATTCCCGCGCCACCGCGACGCAGAACGCGACCACCTACAACGCAAGCGTTAGTTATCATCTTCCGTTCAAGTTAACGCCCTATTTCACCGCTGCCAGTTCGCGGTTTCTGGATCTAGGACAAGGTAATGAAATTGCCTACAGCCAGGTAAGGGACGGTACGTTCATTCAGTCGTCCAATCTCTACGAAGGCGGTGTGAAGACGGCTTGGGGCCAGAAGTTATTCGCCTCCGCATCGTTCTTCCGACAGAAGCGTGCGTCGTATAACAAGCAGACCTTGACCGCGGATTACTATCGGACGACGGGAGCGGAATTCGAGGCTCGGTCGTATCTATTCCGCCGGCTCAGCTTATCCGGCGCCCTGACGTGGCAGAAACCCGAACAGTTGAATATTCCATTCTTGCTCGGCATTCCGCCCGCGTTACTCGGCATAGATCCCGCGAAAGCGTACGGCGGCCGGTTCATTGGCGACGCCAGCATCTTTGGTCTCAAGGCTCCGTTCCCGGTAGGCGGCCAGCCGCGTGTCGTGTTTAGTCCATTTGCAACCGTAAACGTAACCAAGAACGTCGGCTTCACACTGGGGACATCTTGGGTCTCCGCGGTGAAGACCGGATATGTCAGCAGCGTCAAGCTGCCCTCATACGCACTGACACGCGGCTCGGTTTTTTACGTGCGCGGGAAGAACCAGCTCAACCTCGCAATCAATAACATGTTCGACAAAGTCTATTTCCAGAGCCAGTTCTTATTCTGGGACGTGTTCATCAAGCCGGGTGCACTGCGCACCGCCAGCCTGACTTACACCTTCACCTTCTAACGGACCGACATCATGATCAATCAACCGGAAGTCATCGCCACGGTCGCGGCGCTTCATGAGGAGTACGAGACTGCGCTAGTCTCGAACGATGTTGAAAAACTGATCGGGTTTTTCTGGGATTCCGAGCACGCGCTTCGCTTTGGTGTGGCGGAGAGCCTGTACGGCGCAAAGGAGATCGACGAGTTCCGGAAAAACCGGCCGCCCGTCGATCTCCGGCGCGAAGTCTTCAATCCGACAATCGTCAGTTTCGGAGACGATACCGCGATCGTGACGATCGAGTTCCGCCGGTCGGTCCAAGGCGCGCCACGGCACGGGCGGCAGTCCCAAGTGTGGCGGCGCTTCGACGTTGGCTGGAAAATTGTCTCCGCGCATGTGTCGCTGGTCCCGCCATCCTACATGGACAGCGCTTCGGTGCTTGTCGGTATGCCCATTCCGCCCGAATTCCGCGAAGGCGTTCGGGTCAACCTGGAACGGATGAGTTTCATCGCTCGTCCGCTTCTGGACTTCCCTATTGACGACTCGGTCGAGGCCGCCCCGGTGTTTGTCCCATGATGCTCACTGAATCCCCCATCGCAACCGTGATCGGACAAGCGGAAGCTATCCGAAAGCGGGACGCCAGCGCCGTCGAGATCACAACAGCGGCGTTGGCCAGAATCGAAAACGGAAGCGACCGGTTTAACTGCTTCACGGCGATCCAGCGCGAATCCGCGTTGGCGTCGGCCGCCGAAATCGACCGCCGCCTCGCCGCGGGCGAAGATCCCGGCCCACTATGCGGGGTGCCGTTCGCCTCAAAGAATCTTTTCGATCTCGAAGGAATACCGACGCTCGCCGGATCGAAGATCAATGCCGCCCGTCCACCGGCGGCGCGGGACGCCACTCTTGTGACGCGGCTCAAGAATGCGGGCGCGATCTCCCTTGGCGCGCTGAACATGGACGAGTACGCCTACGGCTTCACGACCGAGAATACCCACTATGGCCCTACGCGCAATCCGCACGACCCACGGCGCGTGGCGGGCGGGTCCTCGGGCGGATCCGCGGCCGCGGTCGCGGCGGGTTTGGTTCCTCTTTCGCTGGGGTCCGATACCAACGGATCGATTCGTGTCCCAGCCGCGTTTTGCGGCGTATTTGGCTTAAAGCCAACCTATGGCCGGCTATCGCGGGCGGGCGCCTATCTATTCTGTGAGAGTTTCGATCACCTTGGTCCCTTTGCGCGCACCGTAAAGGACCTTGCCTTGGCATATGACGTGATGCAAGGGCCCGACGCACTCGATCCCGTGTGCACGGCCCGCCCCGCCGAATTCTGCCTGCCTCAACTGGATCGCGGCATCGACGGACTCCGCATTGCGATCGCGGGCGGCTACTTTGAACGGATGGGAACGCCGGAGGTGTTCGCGGCGGTCGCTTCCGCCGCCAGCGCGCTTGCGGTCACAAGGAAGATTTCGCTGCCTGACATTGAGGCCGCGCGGGCGGCGGCGTACGTTATCACGGCGTGCGAAGGAAGCCAACTGCATTTCGCGGACTTGAAGACACGGCCTCAAGACTTTGATCCCGTCGTAGTGGAGCGTTTCTTGGCCGGAACTCTAACGCCCGCGGCATGGTATCTGCACGCACAGAAATTCCGCACCATCTTCCGCGAGAAGATCCGCAAAGTATTTGATGAAGTGGATGTGATCATCGCGCCGGCGACACCCTGCCCGGCGATTACGATCGGGCAGCCGACGATCCAGCTAGACGGCGTGGAACTGCCGTCGCGCCCGAACATCGGTGTATATACGCAACCGCTCTCGTTCATTGGATTGCCGATCGTCGCGGCGCCTGTATTTCAGCCAGGGACAGTACCGACCGGCATTCAAATTATCGCGGCGCCATACAACGAAGCCGCCGCCCTGCGTGTCGCGCACTATCTGGAAGCGGCCGGCGTGTCGGTCTCGCACGCGCCGGAGCGCGGCGCCTCATGACCGGAATTTCTCGTCGCGCGCTGATCGCGGGTAGTACGATTTCCAGCGCCGCTCAGGGAAAGCCGCTCGTTCTTGGATACATCTACGGTGGACCGAAGAACGATCTCGGCTACAACCAGGCGCATTCGGATGGAAGACAGGCGCTTGGCAAACTTCCTGGGGTCCATGCGATGGATGAAGCGAGCGTTCCCGAGACCGTCGTGGCCGAGGAGTCGATGTCCAACATGATCCACCAGGATCGCGCGGATGCCATCTTCGCCACCTCCTACGGCCATTTCGACCCGTTTACTCTGAACGTCGCGCGCCGTAATCCCCGCGTGCAGTTTTTCCATTGCGGCGGCTTCTGGCAATCAGAACGGCATCCCAACAACGTCGGCGTCTATTTCGGTTTCATCGACGAAGTAGAGTATCTCTCGGGCATGTTGGCGGGCTTCGCCACTCGGACCAACAAACTCGGTTTCGTAGCAGCGAAACCCATTCCCCAAGTACTGCGGAACATCAACAGCTTCACGCTCGGTGCGCGCAGCGTGAACCCGCAGATTACGACGAAGGTCGTGTTCACGGGGGATTGGGTGCTGCCGATTCGCGAGGCGGAGGCTTCCAGCAGCCTCGTCGACCAAGGAATCGACGTGCTAACAGGCCACACCGGGTCGCCGCGAGTGATTGTGCAGATGGCCGAACGGCGTGGAATCTATGCGAACGGCTATCAGTTCAATCAAGCGTCGATGGCGCCGAAGGGTTTTCTGACAGGCGCCGAGTGGAATTGGGCGACGGTCTATACGAAATACGCAGAGATGCTGCGCGCGGGCAAAACGGTTGTCGACGGTTCGATTCCTCGCAGGCTGACGGGCACGTTGAAGGACGGCTTCTGCCGGCTCTCTCCGTTCGGACCGCAGGTGACCGAACAAGCTCGTCAGGCAGTTGCCGCCGCCCGCGAGAAGATTATCTCTGGTTCGCTGGGAATCTACAGCGGGCCGATTCGCGACAATACCGGCCGCGTGCGCATTCCTCAAGGCGCGAACGTCAACGTTACGGATCCGGAGCTCGACAAGACCGACTGGCTGGTCGAGGGCGTGCTCGGGCGGACGAGAAGCTGATGATCGCCTACAAGCCCGCGCGGATCATCGAGTCCCTGGTAATTCCAGTGGGTGCGCTGTTGACTGGCACGGCACTGTTCGGGCTGTTCTGCGCGGCGCTGGGTGAAAACGGATTCGCGGTGTTTCACTCCATCTATCGGGCCGCGTTCGCGGATTGGTACTCGTGGCAGAACACGTTGACGCGCGCCGCGCCGCTGCTGCTCTGCGGACTCTGCACGGCGCTGCCTGCCCGCGCCGGACTTATCGTAATCGGCAATGAAGGCGCGATGGTAGTCGGCGCGATCGGCGCGGTGAGCGCCGGCCTTGCGTTTCCGGACGCCCCGCATATAGCGTCGATCCTGCTGATGGCCGCGGCCGGAATGATCTGCGGAGGATTGTGGATCTGCATTGCCGCATCGCTCCATCACTTTCGCGGCGTGAATGCGGTCATCAGCAGCCTGCTGCTCAACTACATTGCAATCGCCCTTCTGAATCACCTCATCGAAGGGCCAATGCGTGACCCGGCCAGCCTGAACAATCCAAGCACCCGGCCGCTAGCGGCTGCTCAACATCTTGGGCTCATTCCCGGCAGCCGCGTACACGATGGCCTTCTGTTTGGATTGGCGGCCTGCGCCGCGGCATGGTTTCTGTTCTCCCGCACGGCGTTTGGCTTCTCCGCGAGAGTGGTTGGCGGAAACATTCGCGCGGCGCAGTTGTGCGGGATCGGCATCGGGCGGGTCCTGTTGATCTTGAGTTTTCTCGGGGGCGCCTGTGCCGGACTGGCTGGGATGGTGGAGGTGGCCGCCGTGCAAGGGCGCGCCAACGCCTCGGTTAACACGGGCTACGGTTACGCCGGGATTCTCGTCGCTTTCCTAGCGCGCCATAACCCGGCCGGGATCGTGCTGGTTTCGCTGCTGCTTGGCGGGATCGTCGCCAGCGGCGGCATGTTGCAGCGGGCGCATAATTTGCCCGACGCCGCGGTAATGGTGCTCCAAGGCATACTCTTTCTGGTCATTCTGTGCAGCGAAACGTTATATGGCCGCTGGACGGAGCGGAGGCTGCGTGCCAACTGAAGCGCCAATGGAAGGGTGGGGAGTTGTGCTCGGCGTCGCCGCCGGAGCGGTGCGCGGCAGCATTCCCTATCTGTTCGTCAGCCTCGGCGAGTGCCTCACCGAGAAGAGCGGGAAGATCAACCTGGGCATGGAAGGTGTGTTGCTGATGGGCGCTGTGACGGCGTTCGGGGTCTCGGACCGTTCGGGCTCGCCGTGGTTCGGCTTGCTGGCGGCGGCATTGGCCGGAGCAATCCTCGGCGCGCTGCACGCAGGGTTGACGCGGCTTCCGAGAGTGAACGATGTGGCTTCAGGAATTGCGATGATCCTGTTCGGAAGCGGCCTCGCGTTTTTTATTGGCAAGCAATTCGTCGCGCCGATGGCTCCGCAGCTGCCGCTGATCGACCTCGGCGGATGGAGCGCCTCGCCCGCGATCCGCTCCGCGCTTCGCATCAGCCCGCTCTTCTTTTGCGGAATCGCACTCGGGTTTGCGCTTGATTTTGTATTTCGGCGGACACGCTGGGGCCTCTATGTGCGTGCATCCGGCGACGATCCAATGGCCGCACGGTCGATCGGTATTCCCGTCGGCGCCGTGCGCATGGCCGCCACGGTTGTGGGCGCGAGCATGGCCGCTGTCGGCGGCGCGCACTTGACGCTTTACTATCCGGGTATCTGGTCGGAGGGGATCTCCGGCGGGCAGGGATTGATGGCGGTCGCGCTGGTGATCTTTGCCCGTTGGCAACCATTGCGCTGCGTTTTGGCCGCATTGCTTTTCGGCGGAGCGCAGGCTCTGGGACCTTCGCTGCAGGCCGCGGGGCAAACCGGCTACTACCAGCTCTTTAACGCTTCCCCTTATCTGCTCACGTTGACCCTCATGGCGTTGACGGGCTCGCGTCACGGCGGGCTATCGGGCGCACCAGGCTCGTTAGGGAGGAGCGGATGACGCCGCCCGCGGTAGAGCTGCGGAATATCTCGAAGCGCTTTGGAAACGTGCTGGCGCTCGACGGCGCCGAACTGCGCGTGGGCGCAGGAGAATTTCACGCACTCGTGGGCGAGAACGGCGCGGGCAAAAGCACGCTTGCCAAATGCCTGATAGGGATCAATGGCATTGACGCCGGCGAGATGCGGATCGGCGGCGAGACTTGGGCCGGCGGAGATCCGCGCGCGGCGCGGCGGATGGGAATCGGAATGGTCTTTCAGCATTTCACGTTAGTGCCGTCGATGACCGTAGCCGAAAATCTCTCACTCGCGCGGCCTGGACCTCCTGCCGTGATCGACTGGAATGAAGAGCGCAAGAGCCTTGCCGCCTTTCTCGCCGACGCGCCGTTCCAAGTGAATCTCGACGCGGTTGTCTCCGAACTATCCGCCGGTCAGAAACAAAAGATTGAGATCCTGAAAGAGCTCTACCTCGGAACGCGTGTGCTGCTGCTCGACGAACCCACATCGGTGCTCACGCCCGACGAGGCCGAGGAGGTGCTGGACCGGCTCCGCGCAATGGCCAGCCGCGGCGAACTCAGCGTGCTGTTGATCACGCATAAGTTTCGCGAAGTGATGCGCTATGCCGATCAAGTGACGGTGCTGCGGAAGGGCCGCGCCGCCGGAACGCGGGCGGTTGCCACGACAAACGAAGCCGAGCTCGCGGAAATGATGATGGGGGAGCGCCGCGCCACCGAAGTGACGGATCGCGCCGAGAAGGGCCAGGGCGAAGTTGTTCTCTCTGTCTCCAATCTCAGCGTGCGCGGCGACAAAGGCCTCGATGTACTTCACGGTCTAACCTTCGAATCGCGCGCCGGAGAGATCCTGGGCATCGCGGGAATCTCAGGCAACGGGCAGCGCGAGTTCGTCGAGGTTGTCGCGGGACAACGTCCCTATCGAAGCGGCGGCATTACCGTGAACGGCGAACGGTACGCCGCCGAGTGCGATTGCATGCGCCGCCTCGGCGTCTTCGTACTGCCGGAGATGCCTCTTCGCAACGCCGCCGTTCCATCGATGACCGTCGCCGAAAACATGGCGCTCCGCGAATTCGATCAACCGCCGATCACGCGCCACGGGCTGCTGAATCACGAGACGATCCGCACACTGGGATTGGGGTTAATCGAGCGGTTCTCGGTCTCTCCTCCTTCGCCGGATCTGCCGATCGCGGCTCTTTCGGGTGGCAATGTGCAAAGAGCCGTTCTGGCACGCGAACTAGGCGGCCGGGAGATCCGCGTCCTCATCGCGGCAAATCCTTGTTTCGGTCTGGATTTCGCGGCCACTCGTTTTATTCACAACGAGCTGATCGCGGCGCGCAATCGCGGCGCGTCAGTGGTATTGATCAGCGAAGACCTCGACGAACTTATGGATCTATCCGATCGCATTCTGGTGATGAACGCCGGCCGAATTGTCTATCAGTGCACACGGTCTGAAGCGGAACAAGTGGAAATCGGCCGCCACATGGCGGGCCACGCGGTGGTGCAATGAAGCCGCCAGTCTGGATCTCCGCGATTCCGCCGAAACCCGCCGCGCCGGGGCCGCTCCACGGCTTGCGTTTCGCAATCAAGGACAACATCGATTACTCCGGCGTGCCGACCACCGCTGGTTGTCCGGCTTTTGCTTACACACCCGCCAAGAGCGCCGACATCGTTGACCGCCTCGAATCGGCCGGAGCGGCCGCGATCGGAAAAACGAATCTCGACCAGTTTGCCACCGGCCTCGTCGGCGTCCGTTCTCCGTACGGCGCCTGTGCCAGCGTCTTCCATCCGGAATACGTTTCCGGCGGCTCCAGTTCCGGCTCCGCGGTTGCCGTGGCCTCCGGACAAGCCGACTTCGCCCTTGGCACCGATACCGCCGGTTCGGGCCGTGTACCGGCCGCGTTCAATAACATTTTCGGGCTGAAGCCTTCGCGCGGCGTAATCTCGAATGCCGGTGTCGTCCCCGCATGCGCCAGTCTTGACTGTGTGTCGATCTTCACGCGCGACATCCTCACGGCGCGCCGCGTGTTCCAAACCATCGCACCGCCTTCTCCATTGCCCGCCTGGGCGCATGGTGCGTTTCGCTTCGGCGTTCCCGCCAACCTGGAATTCTTCGGAGACTCCGATGCGGAGCGCCTCTTTCAGGATTCGGTGCAACGCATGTGCAACCTTGGCGGCATCCGCACCGAAATCGATTTCACGCCATTCCGCGAAGCCGCAAGCCTGCTCTACGCAGGGCCGTGGGTGGCCGAGCGCTATGCCGCCGTCGGCGGTTTCATTGAGGCGAATCCATCCGCTGTTCATCCCGTGGTTGGAAAAATTATCATGGGCGGAAAACACTTCTCCGCCGCGGACACGTTCCGCGCCATGTACCAGCTGGAAGGGCTTCGCGCGCGGACAGCGGAAACCTGGGCGTCGATCGATGTCATGGTGTTGCCCACCACGGGAACGATCTACAAGATCGCGGACGTCGAGGCCGATCCGGTAACGCTCAATACAAACCTCGGCTACTACACGAATTTCGTAAACCTTCTCGATCTCGCCGCTCTGGCCATTCCAGCGGGATTTCGACCCAACGGTCTTCCCTTTGGCGTCAGCCTGATCGCGCCCGCCGGCTGCGATTGGCCGCTGCTCGAACTGGCCGCGCGGGCCGAAGAGGTAAGGCTGACCGTCGTCGGCGCACATTTGACAGGACAGCCACTTAACAAGCAGTTGACCGAGCGTGGCGCGCGGCTTCTTCAGAGCTGCCGGACAGGGCGCGGCTACCGGCTCTACGCACTCGCCAACACCACGCCGCCGAAACCCGGCCTCGTCCGGGAACCGGATTTTCAAGGAGAAGGAATTGAAGTCGAGGTGTGGGCGATGCCGGTGAAAAATCTCGGCGGATTCCTTGCCATGATCCCGCCGCCGCTGGGCTTGGGAACAGTCACGCTGGAAGACGGCACAAACGCCATGGGCTTTATATGCGAACCCGCCGGGTTGGCCGGTGCGGTGGAAATTACAAAATACGGAGGATGGAGAAACTACCTGTCTAACCGCTAGCGTTCCAATTTGTTATAAACTCTGGGTCGTGGAGAACCCCGTTAGTGACCCATGCCACCCTGTTGTTGACTACCGCCTTTTCGTTGCTGAATGCCGCGCCTGCTGAATTGGCGGTGGTCGTTCAAGGAGGCGAAGTGTTTTCGCCGCTCGCCTGGCGAGCGATGGAAGCGGAATCGGATCGAATCGTTCGACAAGCGGGAATTCGTCTTCGCTTTATCGAGCATTCCAAAGCCGCCGGCCAGGAATTCGGCGACCTCGTTGTCATTCGCATGACCGGCAAGTGCGCCATGGATGGGCTGCCGGTACCGCTCGACAGCAGTGTGCCGTATGCCTCGGTGTCCGTCTCCGGCGCGGTTGTGCTGCCGTTCGGCGAAGTGCACTGCGACCGGATTCGCGGTTCCGTACAAATGGCAATGGGTCCAGAGCTTCACCAGAATTCCGATGTGATCTTCGGCCGCGCGCTAGGCCGGGTGGTTGCACACGAGCTTTACCACATACTCGGCAATACAAAGAGCCATGGCATGGTGGGTGTGGCCGCCGAAGCGTTCTCCGCGCGCCAGTTAATCGCCGACGAGCTGAATTTCTCCCATCACGACTGCGCCACGATCGCCTGCCGCCGGACGGAGTTGGCAAGACTATCGCGTCCGAGGCTGCGCTGATCGCCAGTTTAGAATCACCATAACCGGCGGCGTTTGGGTGAGCTGTAAGACTTCATGGTCAGGCGCCGACATGGACGGTGCTGGCGGCGGTGGCGAGTGGCGAACGGCTATCCTGAAAGCTCCTCGTGCCAATTTCGATACCCGACTCCGAACTTTCGCTCAGCTTCGTGCGCGCCTCGGGGCCGGGTGGGCAGAATGTCAACAAAGTCTCCACCGCCGTCGAGTTGCGGTTCGACGTCGCTCACTCGCCTTCGCTCCCGGAGCCGGTGCGCCGCAGGCTGATCGCGCTGGCGGGCAATCGCGTCACGCAGGACGGCATTCTGATCCTCACCGCGCGGGAACATCGCACGCAGGAGGCCAACCGCGCCGAAGCGCGTATGCGGCTCGATGACCTGATCGCGCGCGCCGAGGTCGTTCGGAAACGGCGCCGAGCGAGCAGGCCCACGCTTGGGTCGAAGCTGCGGCGGCTGAACGACAAGTCGCAGCGGAGTTCCGCCAAGAAACTGCGCGGCCGGCCGAGCGACGACTAACGCCGACGCCGCGCGACCGGGTATTCGACGGCATCGGTCCGGCATCCGGCAAGGTACGTTTCGATCTTCTTCACCACGTCCGCATTCGCCGCCGCGACGTTCCGCGATTCACCGGCATCGGCCGGCAGATCGTAAAGTTCAAGGGGTCCATCAAGACCGTGCCGCACCGCCTTCCACCGGCCCATTCGCACGGACTGATGGAAGCCTTCCTTGCCGCCGAAGGACTCCCAGTACAGCGGGCGATTGGGGTCCTGCGTCTTGCCGAACAACGTGGGTGCGACCGAGATGCCGTCGACGTTATTCGGTATGCCACGCACATCGGCGAGATCGGCAAGCGTCGGCAGAACGTCGTAGAAGGTCCACGGAAAATCGCTGACGCTGCCCGCCTTGATCTTACCGTTCCAGCGCGCGATCATCGGCACGCGTGTGCCGCCTTCATAGGCCGCGCCCTTTCTGTCGCGCAGCGGGCCCATCGTGCCGAACGGCTTGTATTCGAACGTGCCGCCGTTGTCGCTTGTGAAGAACACAAGCGTGTTGTCGTCGAGCCCGCACTCTTTCAACTTGGCCATGATGCGGCCGACGTAGCTATCCATGCGCGTGACCATGGCGGCGTAGTTCTTGGCGTCATCCGGCCAGTTCTCCTTTGCGTAAACGCCGAGTTCGGGCGCTTCGAATTTCGCGTGCGGAACCGTCGGCGTGAAATAGAGGAAGAAGGGATCGTAGCGATGCCGGTCGATGAAGTGCAGTGCTTCGCGGCAGAACAGATCGGACGCGTACTCACGACGCTGATCGTTTAGATTGCCGTGGATTGTCTCCCTGGTTTTGTTGCGCCACAAGTACTTCGGATAGTGACTGTGCGCGTGTTGTTGATTGAGAAAGCCGTACCATTCGTCGAAGCCGTGATCGTTCGGCAGGCCGGTTGTATCGGGCTCGCCGAGACCCCACTTGCCGAAGATGGCCGTGGCGTAGCCGCGCGTATCGTCGAAGGCATCGCGCCATTCCGGGCCCTTCAGAACCTGGGCGATGGTCAGGTCGTCGGCCTTCAATGCAACGCGGCCGCCGGTTCGCACCGACGCATTCCAACGCACGGCCGTGTGACCGGTGTGTTGTCCCGTCATCAACACGCTGCGCGAGGGCGCGCACACGGTCGCGCCGGAATAGCAATCGGTGAAGCGCATGCCCTCCGACGCCAGGCGATCGATGTTCGGCGTGCGGATCAACTTCTGCCCGTAGCAGCCGAGGTCGAAGACGCCCATGTCGTCGGCCATTATGAACACGAAGTTCGGCGGCTGTTTGCGGCGCGTCTGCGCGGCAACGGCGGCGGTGGACAGAAACGCACGCCGGGTGAGTAGAGGCATGAGAACATCATAAGTGGAAATGCCGCCTGCCTCACTGCTACGCCGGGAATGGCTCGCTTGCTCCGCAGCGCTCGGCGCCCAGACGGTGCATGAGGAGCTGCAAGAACTGGCGCGGAATGCTCCGTTGGCGCTGGCATTCAGGGGCGATGGCCTAAGCTGGCAGCGGGAGTTTCGCGCGAGCCTCGATGACTCGCTCGGCAACTACGCGCCGCCCGCGGCGTGGAAGGCGACGCAGGTGCGCCGCGTAGTGTTGGAAGGCTATGTACGCGAAGAGTTGATTCTCCGCGC